>Ga0326728_10002093_pt1 | contig 67781 bp, 61 predicted proteins | sample MB3enrmetagenome_FD_207602 | JGI IMG/M metagenome (GOLD analysis project Ga0326728, IMG submission 207602) | Lab enriched peat soil microbial communities from McLean, Ithaca, NY, United States - MB31MN | ecosystem: Environmental > Terrestrial > Soil > Wetlands > Peat | place: USA: New York... | reverse complement strand
TTCCGAAACGGCTTCCCGTCAAACGGACCGCGCTGTACAGATCCATGGGGGTATCGGTTACATCAAGGGAACTAAAGTCGAGCGTCTGTACAGGGATGCCAAGATTACGGAGATCTACGAGGGGACCTCGGAAGTGATGAGGATGGTTATTGCGGGCGGATTGCTTCGTTAACCGGGAGCCGAAGATTATGCTCAAGATAGTGGCTTGTTTTAAATGGGTTGTCGATGATGCCGATATCAGGGTCGATGCCGGTTCTCACAAATTGAACCTGGACAGGGCTGCCTACAAGATCAGCGCATACGACCGCAATGCGATCGAAGAGGCTGTTATTCTGCAGGAAAAACACGGTGGAAGCGTTGTGGCCATGACGGTTGCCCAGCCCGGCGCCAAGCCATGCCTGAAGGACTCGCTGTCGCGTGGTCCGGATAGCGCCTGCTTCATCAACGATCCTTGCTGCGCCGATCTCGAGCCTTCTCAAACGGTGGAAATTCTTGCCCGGGCGATCAGCGCAAAGACTGACTACGACCTCATCATCTGCGGGGAAGGCTCAGGGGATATTTACGCGCAACAGGTCGGGCCGGCCCTGGCGGAAAAGCTGGGCATACCTTGCGTTACCTGGGTGAACAAGCTCAGCTACAACGAGGATGAAAAGCGAATCATCGCCGAGCGTAAACTGGAAGACGGCGTCGAAACTGTATCGGCGCCGCTTCCGGCCCTCGTTGTGGTTTTGCCGGACATCAACTCGCCGCGGATTCCCACCCTCAAACAGGTGCTGGGGGCCGCGAAAAAACCCGTTGAAAATGTCACCCCACAGGACCAGGGCAGCATCCCGAGCCCACGGCTCCTGACTACCGAAGTGGTTGCGGCCACTATGGAGCGGCGCCGGATCAAACTTTCGGCCGACGCCGATGGGATACGCGAGGCTGTAAATGCCCTGCTCAGAGAGGGCGTAGTTTCATAGGAGTGCTTTCCATGGCAGGAATTTGGGTTTTTGCAGAAGGCCGGGACCAGACATTGGAGCTGCTTGGCGCCGGCAGGGATATCGCCGATAAGCTGTCTGCGAAATTGGCGGCATTTGCCACCACCGCTGAGCTTGCCCGCGACTACATCGAGTGCGGGGCGGACATCGTTTTTCAGATTCCTGAATTAGCCAAGGACCAGCCACTCGAATCTTTTGTGCCGGTTATCGCGGACTTGGCCGGGGAGATGAGTCCCGACGTTTTCCTGATCGGGGCGACTTGCCGCGGCAAGGAAATAGGGGCCAGGCTCGCGACCCGCCTCGATACGGGCCTTTGCAGCAGTTGTATCGGGTTGAAACTCGACGAGAAAGGCAAACTGCTGATGGACCGGTTGGTATACGGCGGGGCTGGTGTCCAGACGGTTGTTTGTACGGGAAGCCCTCAAATGGCGACCGTGCCCCCGAGAACGTTCGAACCTGCTCAGCCGCAGCCGGGCAGGAGCGGAGAGATACGGGAACTTCAATCTGCGCCGGCCTCGCCTGTTCAGATAATAGGCAGGGCTCCCAGACGGAAGGACGCGGTGGATATAACCGCGGCCACGGTCGTCGTCTGCGTTGGGCGCGGTTTGGATAAGAAGGAGGATATCGATCTCGCGCGCCAACTCGCACAAGCGCTCGGAGGGGAAGTGGGGTGTTCCAGGCCGATTGCCGAGGAGTTGCAGTGGCTTCCTGAAGAACTTTACATAGGCATCTCGGGAAAAAAGGTGAAACCCGCTCTCTACCTGGGTATCGGTGTCTCCGGTCAGGTCCAGCATATAACGGGCATAAGGGACAGCAAGGTGATCTTCGCCATCAACAAGGATGAGAACGCGCCGATCTTCGAGGCGGCGGATTATGGAATCGTCGGCGACCTGTACTCGGTAGTGCCGATGTTAATCGATGAACTTAAAGCGGCCCTCAAGGCCTAAAGGCCATGCAATGTCGGAAGATAAGTTTACAGCCATAATCGTCGGCGCCGGTCCTGCGGGGTCCACCGCAGCTTATCTGCTCGCAAAGGATGGCCATGAGGTCCTCCTGGTCGAGAAGGGCGCTGCTCCGGGCGCCAAGAACATGTTCGGCGGCCGGATGTACACTCATGCGCTGAACCGTATTATCCCGGACTTTTGGGATGAGGCGCCGGTGGAAAGACCGGTTGTCCGCGAGATAATCACTTTCCTCGATGGAGGCCGCAGCACCTCGATCAACTGCCAGGACAGTGAGTGGGCGAAGCCGCCTTATCACTCATTTACCCTGCTAAGGGCAGAGTTCGATGCATGGCTCGCCGCGAAGGCCGAAGAGGCCGGTGCGATGCTTGCCTGCGGCATCCATGTCGATGACCTTCTCTACGAGAAAGGGAAGGTCATCGGCATCCGCGCGGGCGAGGACGAAATGTTCGCCGACGTGGTGATTGCCGCCGATGGGGTCAACTCCATTCTGGCCCAAAAAGCCGGTCTGGCGAAAATGTTTTCCGCTCACCAGGTTGCCACCGGGGTAAAACAGATCATCGAGCTGCCCTCAGAGACGATCGCTAATCGATTCGGGGTCGAAGCAGAGAGCGGTGCAGCACAACTGTTCGTTGGGGACTGCACCCGCGGAATGCAGGGCGGGGGCTTTCTCTATACCAACAAGAAGAGCATCTCTCTTGGCCTTGTCGTAAATGCGGCAGAACTCCAGAAAAACCAGATCAGGGTCCCTGACCTTATCGAGGACTTCAAGGCCAATCCTGCGATAGCGCCACTGATAGAGGGCGGGACGGTTGCCGAGTATTCGGCCCACCTGATTCCCGAGGCCGGGCTCGCCATGATGCCGCAAATTTTCGGAGACGGAATCCTCATAGCCGGAGATGCGGCTGGGTTTGTCCTGAATCTCGGATATGTGGTCCGTGGAATGGACTTTGCCATAGCATCCGGTCAGGCCGCGGCGGAAGCTGTAAAGGCTGCAAAGGCAAGTGGGGATTTTTCCAGGGCTTCCCTTTGCGCTTACCTGACCCTGCTCAAAGAAAGCTTCGTATTGCGTGATCTCGAAGCTTACCGGAAGGCCCCAAAATTCACGGAGACTCGCCAGCTTTACGAGGCCTATCCTGCATTCGTTACCTCTTGTGCAAGCCGGCTTTTCACGGTTGACGGCACCCCTCCGGCTCATCTCCTGAGTAAAGTTCTCAAGCAGGTGAGAAAAAAGCGTTTAAGCCTGACCGGGCTTGCCATCAATGGCTGGAAAGGAGCGAGATGGCTGTGAAAACGATGAGCGTCGAACAACTCCTGGGCCTCAATAAGTTTGCCGTCGACGACGAGCATGCTCACATAAAAGTGGATAAGGAGATCTGTAAGACCTGCTCCGGCAAGCCCTGCACCTATGCGTGCCCGGCTGGTCTGTACACGGTGAAGGAAGGAGGCATCAGCTTCGACTACGCCGGATGTCTTGAGTGCGGAACGTGTCGCGTGGTCTGTCCCAATGCGGGAAAAGCTATCACTTGGGTCTATCCCCGCGGCGGCTTCGGAATCCAGTTTCGCTATGGTTGATTTGACGGATGAAAGCGCTATGGCCTCCCGTGCCCGGGCTGATTGAAGACTGCGGTCGAGCAGAAATAAGAGTGCAATCCCCGAAAGATTCAGCGACTTCATCCGGTAAAAGGATTTGGAACGTTCCATAGAGGAGCCTGGATAATGAGAACCTACTTTCAACACCGGTTAAACGCCTTGCACGTTTACAGCCGGTTATGTGCTTTCCTGCCTTGCTCCCTTGCACGGAAGATTGCTCGAATGTGGGAGAGTACTGCAATTTACCGCCTAATTTATCCTTCTGATTGCCAGGGGGTTATTCCAGGTTCCCATTGCTGAAGGAGGAGAAAACTCTGTGCCGAATCTTTCTTAAAGCTCCGGGGCCTTCCCAGGCTTCGACCCACAGTAATCTAACATCTTCAAGATTGATATCGGGGCAGGTGGAGAAAGCGGAAACCGGTTTGCACATAAAAAAAGCGGAAAGAACCTGGGCTGTTAGTTGCTGACCGCCCCGACACTCGGTGGAAGTTTCGGGGCCTCGGGGGGGGATTTTGGTTGAAATCTTTAAGCATCCAAATCTTTCGGAGGGATCCATGACTCAAATTGCCGGTGGAATTGCAATTTCAAGGGAGCAGGTCTCTGATTTAGGCAGGAAAATGCTCCGTTACAGATGGTTATGCTATGGAGTGCTGCTTCTTACATATATCTTCGTGTACTTTGACCGTGTAGCCCCAGCCGTTGTTGCACCGGAACTAATGAAGGAATTCGGCCTTACGGCTACAAGCCTCGGGATTCTGTCATCCATGTATTTTTATCCATATGCTGCGATGCAGATCCCGTCCGGAATTTTGTCCGACTATCTCGGACCGAGATTTTCGGTCGGCACCTTCTTTATTATCGCCGCCGTTGGTACGGCGCTGTTCGGAATGGCGCACAGCTTCGGCACGATCATTTTCGGCCGTTTCCTCATGGGGGTAGGTGTCGCGGTTGTCTGGATACCCTGCATGAGAATCCTGGCAAACTGGTTCCGGCCCAACGAATTCTCCACCCTTACCGGGGTTATGCTTACATGGGGTAATGCAGGAGCTGTTCTTGCGTCAGCGCCTCTGGCTTTTCTTGTTGGGCTGGTCGGCTGGCGATATTCGTTTTTCTGGCTTGGGGCTTTTATGGTCATTCTGGCCATTCTGAATTTTGTCATCCTGAGAAACAAGCCGAGCGACAAGGGCTATCCCACTGTTTCGGAAATCGACGGGGTTGGTTATTACCAGGAGGCAGGCTCCGGGGCATCCTTTAAAGAGAACCTCAAGAAGCTTTTCGGGATGAGGAACTATTGGCTGATTGCGATCTATGCATTCATGATTTACGGCACCGTTATGGGGTTTCAGGGACTTTGGTGTATTCCTTATTTGCAGCACACATATGGAATCCCCAAGCAGCAAGCCGCCAATATCCTCATGTTCTGGCCCATCGGTATGGCCCTCGGCTGCTTTGCCATAGGATGGGCATCGGACAGGTTGCTTAAATCGCGCAGGAAAGCTTCACTTTATGGAATCATCATCTACGCGATTTCGTGGTTGCCTGTAATAATCTGGCCCGCTTCCATTCCAGTCGGAGCCTTTTATCCGCTCCTTTTCGTTATGGGCTTTTTCTGCGGGGCCTACGTGCCAAATTATGCCCACATTACGGAAGGACAGCCCCACAGCTTTATCGCCACGGCAAACGGCATGGTCAATATCTGGTATTTCGTCGGGGGCGCCTTGTTCCAGGCTGTAATGGGCCTGGTGCTGGACGCATATGGGAAAGTAGGCGATAAATTCCCGGTGCAGGCGTACAAGACGTCTTTCATCGTATGCCTCATAGCCCTCCTTATAGGCGCAGTCGCAATGTATTTTACAGTGGACACGAAGGTAGTTGTTAAGATCACGGATGAGGAGTTGATTGTTTAAAAGAAAACGGGGAGTGCCTCTGCACTCCCCGTTCTTATTACTGAGACTCTGGAAAAGATTGCACCGGTAAGGAACGGGAATCTTGGCGCAGCGGGGGGCATGGTCTTTGGCCTGAGGAAAAAGCTCCCAGGATTTGTGAAATATGTCCTTCGGGGACCCGTTTGAAGGAGGAGAGCATGGATAAGCTGGCAGTCTATCCCGGTTCGTTCGACCCCATCACCTACGGCCATCTGGACCTGCTTGAGCGCGGTTTAAAGGTTTTCGACAAAATATTGATTGGCATCGCTGTCAACGCGGGGAAAAAACCGCTTTTTTCACTCAATGAGCGCATCACGCTCATTAAAGCTTCGCTCAAGGGTTGCGGCTTCGAAAACCGTATAGAAGTCGATGCTTTCCAGGGGCTTCTCGTCGATTATGTAAAAAGGGTTCAGGCCAATGTCGTTCTAAGGGGACTTCGGGCAATCAGCGACTTTGAATACGAGTTCCCCATGTCGTTGATGAACCGCAATCTGAACGAGGAAGTCGAAACATTTTTCCTGATGACCAGTTTGCGTTACAGCTACGTCAGTTCCAGCATTATCAAAGAAGTGGTCATCGCCGGTGGCAGTGTCTCCGGTCTGGTCCCTGAGCCTGTTGAAAAGAAACTCAAAGAGAGACTTCTGAAGGATGCGGGGGTCTGCGCCAACCTGCCTCATATTGTTGTTCCTCGCGCCAGGCCGGAACCGGTGCTGCGGGAGATGGCATCGTGAGCTTCATTTTTTGCTCCTGCATGTAAGCCCCGAACCGGTTTGACGATTATCAGCCGGAATATGGCCCGATCAGACTTCGAAGACTGATCTTCGATTAAGGGAATTGAAAAATGCCTGTTGCAACGATCCCTGAGGCGCTTGACGATATTCTCCAGGGGAAAATGGTTATCCTGGTGGATGATGAAGATCGCGAAAACGAGGGCGACCTGTGCATGGCTGCCGAAAAGGTAACACCTGGAGCCATCAATTTCATGGCAACTCATGGGCGCGGACTCATTTGCCTTTCTCTCACGCCGGATGTGCTGGATAAGTTGCGTCTTCCATTGATGGTTAAAAAAAACCTCTCCCGGTTCGAGACCGGTTTCACCGTATCGATCGAGGCCGGAAGCGGGATCACCACGGGAATCAGCGCCGCAGATCGCGCGCACACCATTCTTACGGCCATTGCGGGTGATGCAAAGCCCGAGGATCTTGTCAGTCCGGGCCATATCTTTCCCCTCAGGGCTAAAAAAGGGGGCGTCCTAACTCGAACCGGCCAGACGGAAGGTTCGGTGGACTTGGCCCGGTTGGCCGGGATGAAACCGGCAGGGGTCATCTGCGAAATCATGAACGACGATGGCACTATGGCCCGTATGCCAGATTTGGAAATATTCGCCAGGCGCCACGGCCTCAAGATTATCACCATAGCCGACCTCATCAACTATCGCATGCAAAATGAGACCTTCGTCCACCGCAGTGCTACGGCCGACTTGCCCACCCTCTGGGGTGGAGAATTCCGTGTTATTGCCTACACCAGCGACATTGATGAATGTACGCACCTGGCGTTGGTAAAAGGTGAAATAAGCCCCGAAAAGGAAGTGCTCGTGCGGGTTCATTCCGAATGCCTTACGGGAGACGTCCTGGGCTCGCTCCGGTGCGATTGTGGCGGACAGTTGCGAACCGCCATGGCCCAAATAGCTAAAGCAGGCAGTGGAGTGGTGGTCTACATGCGCAACCATGAAGGCCGCGGAATCGGGCTTCTCAATAAGATCAAGGCATATGCCCTTCAAGATGAGGGCTATGATACGGTCGATGCGAACAAGGCCCTGGGGTTTCAGACAGATCTGCGGGATTTTGGAGTTGGGGCGCAAATACTGGTGGACCTTGGTGTAAGAAAAATGCGGCTCATGACCAATAATCCCAAAAAGATAATCGGGCTTCAAGGCTACGGGATTACTATCACCGAGAGAGTACCCCTGGAAATCGTTCCGAATGAGTGCAACATCCGCTATTTGAGCGCCAAGTCGACGAAAATGGGCCATCTTTTGAATTGCCTCAAGGAGACGCATGCAGAAGGAGCCGGGTCACCGCCGGTAACAGTCTCTCAGGAATACCCTCTTGTGGCGGCAAAAAGAGCCTGACGGAAACGGGTATGTTTTCATATTCATGAAAAAGTCTCCTGTTCCTTATTCAACGGGAGATTCCGCGTCGAATCAAAAACCGAATGAGCTTCTGCCTGCGCCTGGATTGTTCTTCCATTACAGCCCTCAGCGTCCCCATGGTTTTATCGTAAAGCTTGACGCCCATTGTTGTCGCCATAATTTCAGCCCGCAGGGCTCTAAAAGCTGCCGGCCAGAAGGCTTTCCCTGCCTATGGCGTAATTTATTTACCTCTGTAGGGCTGTTTTCGGGTATTTTCACGGCAATTTCCTACAAGACCCGGCATAGCTTTCGTTAAAAACCAAAAACTGCAAAAGGTAGAACAGGATTAAGAACAGTGTTTGACTTGTGGCGAAGGGAGATCGGACAGGATGACTGTTGGCAAACGTGATTTCGATAAAGCGGCGGCGCTATGGGATGAGCAGCCCGCACGAATCGGGTTGGCAAACGGCGTATTTATCGCCATATCTGAGAATGCGCCTCTGAACACCGCCATGAATGCGTTGGATTTCGGATGCGGAACAGGGCTTCTGACGCTCCGTCTGGCGCCCATGGTGGGATCCATAACAGGAATAGACAGCTCACGGGGAATGCTCGATGTCCTCCGAGCAAAGATCGCCAAACAAAACTTGGCCAATGTCGGTAGTTTACTCCTCGATCTTGATGCAGGAGATACCCTGACGGGAAATTACGACCTGATTGTAAGCAGCATGACATTCCATCATATTGAGAAAATAGGGCCTCTCCTCGATCATTTCCATAGATGCCTGACGCCCGGCGGATATCTTTGCATTGCTGATCTGGACCCTGAATACGGGCTGTTTCATGATGACAGCAAAGGCGTATTTCACTTCGGGTTCGAACGGACGGTACTAGGTAAAGCCGTAGTCGATGCGGGATTTGGCAGCGTTAAGTTTACCACTGCGACAGAGGTTGTTAAACCGGCCTCCGATGGAAAAATGGTGAGGTTCTCAGTATTTCTGATGACCGCACTAAAAGGGGGAAAGGCCTGAGGTAGCGGGGTCATAGGAAGCCGGCGGGTTATGGGATCGTGGAGTGATGCCGCCGGCCGGCTTCTATCTCGACAGGCTTCTATCTCGAAAACTTCTGGCGCGATTTGCGGCCCGTCAGCAGTATCAGGAGAATAGCCGCAATGGCTATACCGCCCAAAACTCCGCTTAACCATCTCCAATCGATAGTATGGATGCTTGCCACCGTTTGCCAGCTTCTTTTGAACCAGCCTCCGAGTGCTATCTCTTCCCTGCTCACAAGCGCAATGGTTCGCTTCGGCTGATCGGAAACCAAAAAAACCATCTCGCCCATTTGCTGGTCCGCCTTAATAGGGGCAGTCACATCCGAGGGAGCGTGTATCTCCCATTTAAGCAGGTTCTTCTGGCTTTGAGGGATGAGAAAAGTAGCTTTTTCGCCTGGATAAATCTCGATTTCGTCTTTTTGCCCTTTCCAGACCTTGGCTTTTGCAACTGCCTTGCCTTCCGGGAACGGCTCGACGAGAGTGAAATACCGGAACCCGTAGTTCAGGAGCTTAAGGGCCTCCCGCTCACGGATCGCAGGCTTCTCGGCGCCCATAACGATAGCGATGAGCCGCATGCCGTCGCGCTTGGCGGTTGCGGAAAGATGGTAGCCGGACGCTGCGATGTATCCCGTTTTCAGTCCGTCGACCGTGGGGTCTTTGAGCAGAAGGTGATTTCGATTGTATTGCTGGATATTGTTGTAGGAGTATTCCTTAATGGAATGGAAGGCCAGCGATTCGGGAAAAGCTTTTAAGTAGGCCGTATCCAGGGTTGCCATGTCTCTGGCGGTTGTAATCTGACCATCGGCGGGCAATCCGTGAGGATTGAGGAATCGGGTCCGGGACATACCAAGATCTTGGGCCTTATGGTTCATGGCATCTACAAATGTGTCGACACTCCCGCTCACATGCTCCGCGGCAGCTACGCAGGAATCGTTCCCCGAAACCACAGCTATGCCTTTTATTATTTCCTCGAGTGGGACATGGTTCCCGATTCCGACGAACATCTTGGAACCGCCGGTGCGCCAGGCCGATTCGCTTATCAAGACTTGATCGTTAAGGTGAATTTTGCCCTGCTTCATCGCTTCAAAAACCAGATAAAGGGAGGCGATTTTAGTAAAAGAGGCAGGCTCGATGGCTTCATCGGCATTTTGTTCAAAAAGTACCGTGCCGGTCGAAACTTCCACAAGGATGGCCTCACGAGCGTTTATCTGGCCCGGTGAAATCTCGGTTGCCGAGGAGGTTCCCTTAGCCGGTTCCCCTTGTCCGTGCCTGGGGCCCGATTTCTTTGTGCCGGTCTCTTTCCCGGCAGCAGGCTGTCCTTGCGTCTTCTTTGCCGCACCATCCAGTGCCGGAGCAGAAGAAGGCATGCCCACAAAGAGTAAACAGAGCCCGAGCAGCGGCCAGAAGAAATACTTTCTTTGCATTTACTTCCTTTCAGGTGTACGAATTCTATTTTTCAAAAAGGGATTCAGGTGTCGGTGTTCTTATACTGCCAATCCGTTATTATTTCAATATTGGGAATTCTCAGCCGTTTTTTGTCCTACTCAGGCGTAAATACCGGTTAAATCGGCCGATTTCTTTTAATGCGCCGCCTGACCGAGTCTGCGATGATACACAGACGCGAGTTTTTGTGGGATACGCCCTTTTGGATAATCTGCGCATTTGTTAAACTATTTCTTATCTTGCTTCGTCTTATAATACGGCATAGCTTTAAAGGCTTTCGAAGTCTTGGAGGAGGTGTTGAGTATTATCCTGCTATGCGGCGGACAGCGGTTTTGAGCGCCGGAGGCAAATGGAGCTTTATTTTCTGTAATTGAGGAGAACTGGATGAAGAGACTGAGCACTCTCGCGCTTGGGGTGATTGTGTGCGCGCTATGGGCGCCCGCCGTGTTCGCACAGGCCGGGACCTCCGATGGACCTCCGATTGTAGGCCGCATAACTTTTATCGATGGCCAGCTCCTCCGCTATGTTTATTCCGAACAGGACTGGGTCGCTACCGTGAAGGACGCGCCCTTCGGGCTTGAGGACGCCTTCTATTCCAGCGATACGGGAAAGGCGGAGTTCAAGCTGCCAAACGGGGTATGGGTTAGAACGGGGAGCGACACCCAGATACAGCTCCTAGCCCTGCGCGAGGACGCAGCAGAAATCGACGTGGCTTCGGGCACGGCCAGGTTCTACAACAGAAGTCAAAAAGCTGTAATAAAGGCTACCACACCTTTCGGATATGTGCTGGCCCGCCCGGGCGCCGCCTTTGATCTTTATGTGGGAGATGACTCAGCCGAGGTAATAAGCCTCGATGGCGCCGTTGACTTTGTCCGCGGGGAGGGGGAATCCAAGTATGTGGTCGAAGCCGGCGGGGCCTCCATAATCTCTGATGGCAAGCTCTCCGTTGAGGGAGATGGCCAGGTGGATGCCGACTGGGATGAATGGAACCTCAAGCGGGAAGAACTCTGGTCACAGAGAGTGCAGGTCAAGGGAGAGTCAATCGATTTCCTCCCGGCAGAGCTGCGAGATGACGCATACGATCTCGACCAGAATGGCAGATGGGAGCAAGTCTGCTATGATGGACGGAACCGGAGGCTGTGGCGCCCGACGGGAGTGCCCCAGGGCTGGCAGCCATTCACGGGTGGCAGGTGGACGGTATGGTACCGGGACAATGTCTGGATTCCCGAGGAACCCTTCGGGTATGTGACGCACCATTATGGAAACTGGGTATTCGTAAATTCAGCCTGGTATTGGGCGCCTCCTGTGAGAGTAAGGGCCGGCGCGGTTGGCAAACCCGTATACTGGTATCCCGGACGTGTCTCATGGATTCATTCAGACGCCAATGTAGGCTGGGTCCCGCTAGCACCCGCCGAGACCTACTACTCCCATCACTATTGGGGGCCGGGGAGCTTCTTTATCGGGGCAAAAACAGGCGACGTCGGAATTGGCATCGGCGGACTTGCTTACGCCAGCCATGCGGTCGTGGTTCCGCGTGGCAGTTTCTACAGCGTGAACAGCTACACCGGCCTCAGGGTCGCTAATATCAACCGGACGGTGATCATCAGCGATTTCAGGGCGGCGCCGGTTATCAGCGACAGGGTGATCCCCAATTACAGCACGATACGGAACCGCTACATCTATAATATTAACCTGGCCCACCTGGCCGCCAAACCCCACCAGGCAGTGGTGGACAGGATAAACCGCAACCGGATGATGGCGCCACAGGTGAGGCGCGCCATTTCTGCGGTGGCAGTCCAGCGTAGCCTTGCCCGGATAGGACGAGGCCAACCGATCAGAGGTCCGCAGGCCGCGCAGCATATTCGGGTGCTGAGGATTACAGGCAGGTTAGTTCCCGAGAGCATGGTCCACAGGCCTCGCTCTGAGGTTCAGTTTAACCAGCGTGCCTTAAAGATGCAGTTGAAACGGCCTCAAGGCCGGCCTAACTTTCATGGGTTCAGGGGAACTCAATCTGCGCCGCGTGAGCGCGTCCCCGGGAGGTTCAGGCCCGAAAACCGGCAGCGGCAAAGCCTGAGGTACCAAAATATGGGGGGACAAACAAGCAGGCTGCGCGCATTCGATAAACCTCCAAGGCAGCAGGGGATCGAAAGGCTGCAAACTCATCGGAGCGCACTCAAAAATCAAAGACATCGACAGGAGTTGCGTCCAGGAAGACCCGCTCTCCATACGCGAAGGTCCATGCCCGGGATCAGGCACCCAGGAGTGCTGCAGAATGCTCAAAAGGCGCACCCTGGAGGCTATAGGGCCCACCTGCAAGGGAAAGGGTAGCTGCAAGGGACAAGGAATTAAGGAGAATCGTGGGCGCTCTTTCCCAATCTCGAGCTCCTGTTAAACCGATGCACGTAAAAGTACCATACCATATAGAGTCGAAAGGAGAGACGGTGGCGGAATTCAAGAATGTGACGGTTATTAAAAAGGGCAATATCTATTTTGATGGAAATGTCACCAGCCGGAGCATCATATTTGCGGATGGTTCCAGGAAAACGCTTGGAGTTATGCTTCCCGGCGAATATGTATTCAATACATCGGAAAAAGAAATCATGGAAATCCTTGCGGGCGATCTCGAAGTACTGCTGCCCGGGGCCACTGAGTGGAGGGCCGTGAAGGACGGAGAAACATTTGAAGTGGCTGGTAACTCCAGCTTCAAACTGAGGGTCAGGAGAGTTACCGACTACTGTTGCTCCTTTGTCAAATAGAGCTGACGCCGCCCGGATAAAGGGGGCGATCCGGGAGATACTCTTTGGTTCTCGCCGGAATCGGGGCGATCGAAGATAAATGATTGCCGTGATAACTGTCAATTCAAGCGATGCAACCGCTACCTGTTCTTCATTTTTCGAAGACGCACGGAGGCTGGGGTTACTTCAACAAGTTCATCCTCGCTGATATATTCCATAGCCTGTTCGAGACTGAACTGACGCGGCGGAATGAGCCGCAGGGCTTCATCGGTACCGGCGGCCCTTATGTTGGTGAGCTTCTTTTCTTTTGTAATATTAACCCAGATGTCTTCAGCGCGAGAGTTCTCCCCGACAATCATTCCCGTATAAACAGGGTCTCCGGGATTCACGAATATTGTCCCACGCGGCTGCAGGTGATGAATTGCAAAGGTAACCGCCCTGCCCTCGCGATCGGAGACCAGGACGCCATTGGGGCGGGCGGCTATGTCTCCGGCATGCGGCCTGTATCCCAGCAACAGCGTGTTCATGATGCCCGTGCCTCGAGTCTCAGTCAAAAACTGGCTCCGAAAGCCGATCAGTCCACGGGAAGAAATCTCGAAGTCCAACCGGACTCGACCGAAGCCATTGTTGACCATCTTGTTCATTCGGCCCCGCCGGCTGTTCAGCATCTCTGTGACTATCCCGATGTACTTCTCCGGAACATCAATAACGGCAAGTTCCACGGGTTCGCAAAGTTGTCGGTCGACATCACGGGTGATGACCTTGGGCCTTGACAGCGAAAGCTCGAAGCCCTCCCTGCGCATCGTTTCAACCAGAACGGCAAGTTGCAGCTCCCCCCTTGCGTTCACACTGTAGGCTTCGCGATTTTCCGCCGGCTCTACCCGGAGACTCACATTGTAGAGGAGTTCCTTATCCAGACGCTCCTTTATATGTCGAGAAGTCAGGTATCTTCCTTCCTTTCCCGAAAGGGGAGAGGAATTCACGGCAAAAACCATCGAGATCGTCGGTTCCTCGACCGTTATCACCGGCAAAGCACGGGGGTCCGCAGGGTCCCCTAGAGTGTCCCCTATGAATATATCGTCCAAACCTGCAACAGCGGCAATGTCGCCTGCTACGGCGACCTCGCGCTCCACCCGGTTGAGCCCATCGTAGGTGTACACCGCGCTAAGAGAAGCTTTTCGAGATGTGCCGTCCGCCTTGAGGAGCATCACTTCCCGGCCATGCCTCAACTCGCCGTTCACAATTTTGCCGACTGCGATTCTTCCGACATAATCGCTGTGGTGCAAAGTGGTAACCAGAAACTGGAGCGGCGCCTCGGGGTCATAGGATGGAGCGGGAATAGCTGAAAGAATCGTGTCGAATAGCGGAACCAGGTCCTGACCCTGCCCGGTCGGGTCGGTAAGAGCGATTCCCTCCTTCGCGTTCGTGAAGAGAACTGGAAAATCGAGCTGCTCTTCCGTAGCGTCGAGATCGATGAACAGATCGTAGACTTCGTCGAGGACTTCATCAATCCGTCTGTCCGGCCGGTCGATTTTATTGATGACCAGAATGGGAGGAAGCCCCAGCGCAAGTGCTTTTCCGAGAACAAAGCGGGTCTGAGGAAGCGGGCCTTCCGTTGCATCAACGAGAAGCAGAACTCCCTGTACCATGTTCAGGGTACGCTCCACTTCACCACCAAAATCCGCATGCCCCGGGGTATCCACAATGTTGATTTTCACCCCTTTGTATACGACAGCGGTATTCTTTGCCATGATGGTGATTCCCTTTTCCCGTTCCAGATCGAGACTGTCGAGCACCCGTTCGGCAACCTGCTCGTTGTCTCGAAAGATGCCACTTTGCCATAGCATGGCATCAACCAGGGTCGTCTTGCCATGATCAACATGGGCGATAATGGCCAAGTTGCGAACATCGTCACGTGTATGCATCATAATCCTTTCAAGGATAGAAATGTCTTCTGCGGTCTTGCAGAAACGCACTCGGTTTCAAATACCCCGGCGCGGCCGAGGTCCGGCATTCTCGCCAATGAACGAGAATTAGTAAACAACAGGAATATTGTAACCGTCCTCATAGCAAAAAAAGGGAGGCAATAGTTGAATATTTATTTTTTCCGGTCATCCGCACGGCGAGATTTGAATCCGCGAAGTGCTTGCAGCCGTAAAAAACCATCTCTTCATTAGCGATCATGATGCGTCGTAATGTGGAAAGAGATGCAGGCCAAAAGGTGAGTTGCACAGCCAGGCCATTCCGGGCCTGGCTGCAGCAAACATGGGAGGTACGCTTAATTTCGCCTGAATAAAGGCCAAATCCAAAAATCAAGCGGTGGTATTGACGATATTTCCATTGGTCTGAGAGCTGTTAAAGAAGTTAGCGGCAGCGGTCTGGGCGTCCTGCATGAGTGATGTAAACGCCTGTTGGGCGCCTGTGAGATCGCCCGACTGCAGAGCCTTTGCGAGCGTATTGAAATCATTGTTCTGCTGACTGGTTTGGCTGGTCTGCTGCGCACTCTGAGTCTGACCAGCACTTTGCATGTCTTGCCTGAGAGTTGCAAATGCCTTTTGCGCGCCGGTGAGATCGCCTGACTGCAGGGCTGTTGCGAGCGTGTTGAAATCGTTCTTTATCGTCGAGCTGCCGCCCGAGTCGCCGCTGGTACCTTGAGTGCCGCCCGAGTGGTGGTCATGATGATGGCTTGTCTTCAATGCTGCAAACGCCTGCTGGGCCCCCGCGAGGTCGCCGGACTGAAGAGCCTGTCCAAGCTGATTGAGAGCACTCTGCTGCTGCGTGCTCTGGCTCTGACCGCTCTGGCTCTGACCAACATTTTGCATGTCTTCCTGCAATGTCGCGAACGCCTTTTGGGCCCCCGCGAGATCGCCAGACTGGAGACTTTGCCCGACCTGGCTGAAATCATTCATCACCTGCTGCCAGCCATTCTGCTGATTGATCTGGTACAAACTATCAGTTGAAGAAACACCGCTTACTGACATTCATTTTCTCCTTGTCAAGAAGGATCAAATTAGAGAATCTCCCAGTAATTTATTATTGAATATATGCCACTGGACTCATGATCAACTTTACTCGAAATCACTACACCCTCTCGCGTGCATGCGCGAATATTTTTGGATTTTGCAACCATCTTTAATATTCATCGGCAAGTATCCTTAAGAAATCATGTAAATTAGTGTTGGTTTCGTGTAAAGTTTTGTGATGGTCACGAGTCGAAGAGCCAAGCGATTCGGTGGCAGGATCGACTTCCTGGTTCGGATGCGCTCAATGGGGAGTGTACGCTCGGCACGCCTCAATAACGGTCGAATATAAAAAGTTAAGCGGTGAGATTGACGATGTTGCCGTTGGTCTGAGAGTTGTTAAAAAAGCTTGAAGCTGCTGTTGTGGCGTCCTGCATCAGTGTTGTATAGGCTTTTTGCGCGGCGGCGATAATTCAGGTATCGAAAGAGATAAATACACGGTAAGGTACATTTTATAGATGTAATAATATGGAAAAATCTTCCTACCTGACCGGCACTTTTTGCACTTGTCAATAAAACATGTGGTCCATATCGGTAATGTTTGGAGTTTTCATCCTTCTGTTCGTCCAAAACTCAATCCTGCCTAGAGATTCTGCAGACACATGATGCGTTATGGTCACTCTCATTCAACGGTTTCAGGCGCTTATTTTCATATTATACGTAATGATGTTACAAATAATTACATTACTCTACACATCGTTACAACAGTTTTTCAAAAACCGTCCGATTATTGCTATCAGGTAAATATACGTGTGACACATTGTACTCACTTAACGGCATTTTCAAAACATTACAATGAAAGGAGTAAGCCATGACAATTTCAGGAGTCAGCAGTACCGATTCACTCTACACGGAATTTCTTTCCCTGTTCAACCAGACAGATAGCAGTGGTACCAGTTCGAGCACCCAGGTTTCGGGCAGTCAGTCGACGTCGGGAGGGAATGATACGCTGATGCAAAGCATCATGGGGGCGCTCAGCCAAATGGGGATTTCGATGCCTCCTCCGCCAAGCGGCCCGCCGCCGGATGGGAGCGGAAGCTCTACTTCCGACAGCTCCGGCTCTTCGACCTCTTCGACCTCATCAACCAGTTCTACCAGCTCCACCCAGGACCCTGGACAAGCGCTCGGCAAGTTGATGCATGACCTGTTCGAGGCCGTCAAGTCGGAATCTGATTCAAGCGACAGCTCGTCTTCATCCTCTTCCACGGCTTCGACAACGGGGTCGGCTTACTCCAGCTTTGCGAGCAAAATCGAGAATCTGATTTCGGAGTTGGGGGACACTTCCTCTACTTCTTCCACTTCCTCCACGAACAGCAGCCTCGACACGCTGAAATCGGACTTCAGCAACCTGGTGTCAGCAATCCAGGATGCCTCCGGCAATAGCTCATCGAGCAGCGCGTCCAGCTCATCGACCAGCACTACCGGCACATCCGGCGCCGGCTCAGGCCTGGAGACTTTCCTCAAAGACCTGGTTGCCAACCTCGGCGCTTCCTCAACCGTATCTGCAAGCGGGAACTTAACGAACATCTATTCATAATGCGGATAAGACACAGGCGCATTATCCGATGCGCCTTCGGGGAGCAGGGGGAACAATGTTGACTTAATGATCCGGGCATGATCGTGATTCTTCAGAAATCCCCCTGCCCCCTTTTCAAGACGCGATATTATACTTGGTCAAGTATAATATCGCGTTACAAAAGCGGCCGAATTGCTTTAAGGGTGGCCCGGATAACTTGTATCTTCACGTTCAGCGTGGTGCAAAAGGGTTGTCGACAACGCTGTCGAAAATAGCGGCGCCAATGGAACGGAAGTTGCCCCATCTGTCGAATGCGGCTGTGCCCGTTTTGCGCGCCGATAAAACGCGTCGGATATTAAGCCGTTCGTTGAGCATGGCCTTACGGTACGGTGTTGGTATCAGGCGTCAAACGGGTTTGGAATTGTGTAGACGAAGCCGACTCCGCGTATAGTTTTGATCCGATCGATTCCTCTGTATTTATGACCGAGTTTTTTTCTCAGGCGGCTTACATGCATATCCACACTGCGGTCATAGGCGCCAAGGTCCCGGCCGAGGGCGCTCTGGGCCAGTTGCTCACGCGTTACAATATGACCGGCGGCTCTCAGCAATATCTCCAGAAAATTAAACTCAATGGAAGTCAATTGTAATTCTGCTCCGTCACGGCGCACAACCCGGGCTCCGCCGTCAAGTTCAATGTCTCCGAGAGCTATTCTTTCAGGCGCCGGCCTTTCCTCACCGTTGAGGTAATTGTTAGTACGCCGAAGAATTGCGCGGACTCTTGCAAGCAGTTCACGAGGGTTGCAAGGTTTTTCCATGAAATCGTCTGCCCCGATCTCAAGCCCTACGATGCGGTCTATTCCCTGAGCTCGGCCGGTTAACATGATTACAGGCGTGTTCTGCCTGGAACGGATGCGTTGCAGGACTTCAAAACCATTCAAGCCCGGTAGCGTTACGTCGAGTATGATCAAATCATATTCGTCCCTGGCTGCGGCCAAGACCTGCTTTGAAGCGTCCATCCCGTTGTAGATAGAGGTTACCTCGAATTCTTCCGGATTGAAATAATCGGCCATCATTTTACAAAACCCTGTATCATCATCTATCACTAAAAGACGACGCATTTGAATGACCTCTGTATTATTCAGAATTTTGAGCAATTATTTATTTTTGATAAATACTCAACTCTGCCCGAAGCTCAGGTGCTTCCGGCAGAGGCTTAAACATCCGGCTAAGAAAAATCGTGATGCTACTGATTGCCCGCCTGCGGCAATTCCGGTTTGGGAAGTTGCACGGTCTTCTGAAGGCTCAGGTCGGGGACGCTGTAGATGCAAACGACCGGTCCCGCTAACACATAAAGAACACCATTGCCGGCCCAAAGCCCATGGGGCGGCCCGCCCATGGGCGGGTGCGGTGGAAACTTTCCGGTAGCGGGCGGCTTGGGTGGACCACCCTGAGGGGGCGCAATATCCGGGAGGTCCACTGAACGCAGAAGAGTCATTTCAGAGATCAGGTATTGCAGAATCTTGCCGCCCGCCATTACATAAAGGTATTGCTGGTCGCCGGAAATACCTGTCAACCCAAGTTTGGAAAAGACGGCCGGCGGGGGTTGAGCGTCACTGCTCTGCTGGGGGTTGGCTACCCCGGCAATCGAGCAGAGAGCCAGACAGAGAATAACAGGGATAAGTATCTTGCTCACCTTTGTCTCCTTTGTTTATTTAGATTTGAATTATGGCTGAGCCGGTTCGACCGGATCGCACTTGTCTCATTCCTGGTTCTGGTCTTAATTCCGATCTCCGCACCTCCTTTTGTCATTGTTTAAAACGCCGCCAGGGTGATTTACGTGCCACGAACTTCTGAACCCGCTCGGACGTGTAGACTTTAGACGTCGATTGTGGAGAAAGTATGGAGACAGTGTGGAATAAATGCGGAGATCGATGAGCAGGATTGACTTCCTGGTCCGAATACGCCAGAAATAGACGAACATTGTGCCTGCATCTGGTCAATTATCTCTGCAGCTTTCGGCCACTGGCGGTTTAGCATGAACCTTAAATTCAGACATAAAGTATTTTTGGCCTTTTTGCTGAATAGCTTGATCATTGTCGTTTGCATGCTCCAGATCGGAAGATACTTTGCCGAGCGCCATTTTGAAGAGTATGTCGGCAAAGTCGAAGACGAAAGAGTCACGCAACTGGTTGACGCACTAAGACAGGAATACCTGAGGCGCGGTAACTGGGATTCGGTCCTGGAGGACCAGGGACTATGGTTCGGCTTAAGATGGGTCGGGCCTGGCATGCCGCCGAGAACCGAGAGGACCGGCCCGCCGCTCTTTCCCCCTGGTCCTCTATTGGCTGAGAGACAAAGAATCCCGCCCCCGCCTGGCGAGCTGATTCCCCCGCCTCCCGGTCCCCCTCCGCAACATCCGCCTGATCCACCCGTCGCCCTGTTCGATGTGGAGAAACACCCCCTTACCCCCCTGGCTGACCCTTCTTTTCAGGACAACTACCGGCTCAAACCTGTAGAGGCTGATGGCAAATTGGTCGGGTGGCTTGGACTTAGAAAGCACGAACTGCCGGCTCATCATTTGGAGTTCGAATTCATAAGGCAGCAGTCACAGACTTTCTATGCCTTAGGATCGGTTGCCATCATTTTGGCGTTCTTCGTGACGTTCGTTTTGTCCCGGCACCTGCTGGCGCCCGTCAAGGAACTGGAGAAAGGGACACGGGCCCTGATCTCCCGCGGGTTTGACACGCGAATCGCCGTCAAATCGCGTGATGAATTGGGCCAACTGGCCGCCGGTTTCAATGCAATGGCGCAAGCCCTGGAAAAACATCAGCAGACGCAACAACAGTGGCTGGTGGATATATCTCACGAACTGAGGACCCCGCTGGCTATTCTTCGCGGAGAAATAGAGGCCATGCAGGACGGCGTCAGGGCGGTCACACGGCAGGGGCTGGATTCGCTTCACCTGGAGGTGATGCATCTAAGTCGAATCGTTCGTGACCTTCATGATCTTTCCTTGATCGAGTCCAGGAGCTTCAGCTCGGAACTGACGGCCGTGAATCTACCCGAGATACTGGCAGAGACATTGGATTGCTTCCGGACACGGCTGAACCAGCGCGGCATCAGGCTCGATATGCATGAAACGGTAGAGGGGGAACTTCTGATTCTGGCAGATGCAGATCGGCTCAAACAAGTTTTCTCAAACCTCCTGGAAAATACGTTGCGATACGCAAAGATTCCAGGCGTTCTGAAAATTTCCCTCGAAGCCGGGTCCGGTGAGGTTTCAGCGAGTTTCGAGGATACCGGGCCCGGAGTCCCTGAAGAATCGCTTGCACTTTTATTTGACAGGCTTTACCGGGTAGACGGGGCAAGAAGCCGGGAGCATGGCGGCAGCGGACTCGGTTTGGCGATATGCAAGAGCATCGTGGAGAGCTTTGGGGGGAAAATAGAAGCTTCCAATTCCCCCGCCGCAGGGTTGAAAGTCAGCATGATCTTCCCGCGCTATCACAGCCTGCGGCTCTGATGCCCTTCACTCATGTGCGAATCGAAGGAGACGTGGAATGAGCCGGGATATCCTGGTGGTCGAGGATGAAATCAAAATAACCGAAATCCTGAAGGACTACCTGGTGAGCGCAGGCTACAGGGTTTCGTGTCTCGATCATGGAGATCTGGTTCTGCCCCATGTGAAACAGAACCGCCCTGACTTGATTCTCCTGGACATCATGATCCCCGGAATAAATGGGTGGGACGTTTGTCGCGGGATCAGGCAATTTTCGAATGTCCCTATAATAATGATCACTGCCAGGGTCGAAGAAATCGATCGTTTACTCGGTCTTGAATTTGGTGCCGACGACTACATTTGCAAACCTTTCAGTCCCAGAGAGGTTGTGGCGCGTGTGAATGCAGTACTGAGGCGCACATATTCCCCTAATGCCCCAAAGACGCTCGCCGCCGCAGAGCTGGTAATGATCGAGGAAACCCGCCAGGCGCTTGCCGGGGGGACCGAGCTCAAGTTGACGCCCTGTGAGTATAACCTTCTCAAGATGCTTTTGAGCTACCCTGACCGGATTTTCTCGCGAAACGAGCTGATCAATGCAGTTCAAGGGTATGATTTTGAAGGTTATGACAGGACAATCGACTCACATGTTAAGAACTTGCGGAAAAAAATAGCAAAGTATATTCCGGACAAGGAGATAATCAGTACCCTGTACGGAGTGGGTTATAAATTAAATTCCAGGCCGGATTGACTTCTCAGCCATGCTAAACCCTGCTTCTGCACAAAAAATAGTTGCCCTTATGGGCAAAAGCATCCGCTTGCGGCATTTGAAACGTTTTGAAGATGCCCTGGAAGCCCTGGACGAAGCGCTGAAGATCGATCCGGATTACTTCCTGGTGCTTAAATACAGAGGAATTGTTCTTGACGAGTTGGCCCGATACGAAGAAGCGGTTGAGTCGTTCGATGGATTTTTGAAGCTTATGAACGATCCGCACGCATACGGGTTGCGCGATAAAAGTCTGCTCAATGCCATGGCGGACTGTGATCGCATTCTGGAGGCAAATCCTGAGAACACTGAAGCGCTTGTCAAGCGGGGTGATATTCTGCAGCGGCTGCGCCGCTATGATGATGCCGTCCATTGTTATGACCGGGCTTTGAAAATACAGACCGGAGATAAAAACGCTCTTAACAGGCGTGGAAATGCTTTCTTAGAACTTAACAGGCACGAAGACGCGCTGGAGAGCTACCACCGTGCGCTGGAAATAGCGCCGGACAATGCGGCCCTGTTATTTAACCGCGGCAATGTCCTGCAGCAGCTCGGGCGCCTCGATGAAGCCTTGGAAAACTATGGCCGGGCGTTGTCATTCAAACCGGATTTAACTGAAGCTGTTATGGAGCAAAGCCATTGCAGACTGGCCATGGGGCATTTTCAAACTGGATGGCGGCTCTATGAGTCCCGGTGGGAAATCGGTTCGCTAAAACGGAAAAAATTTAATTCACATGAACCCTTATGGCTCGGGGAGGAGCCGCTTTGCGGGAAAACCGTTCTGCTCTGGGCGGAGCAGGGATTTGGGGACACTTTACAGTTTCTGCGCTACGTGCCGTTAGTGGCGCAAATCGCCGGGCCTGTGATCGTCCGGGTGCCTATCGGCTTGAAGTCGTTGACCGAGACCCTCAAGTGCCCCATATCAATAGTCACCAACATAGAGCCGCTGCCTTTACACGATTTCCATTGCCCGCTGATGAGCCTGCCTCTGGCGTTTGGCACTACATTGGAATCGATCCCCGCCGATATTCCATACCTTAGCGCTGATATCGATCAGACAAATGAGTGGCGAAAACGGCTCGGTCCCCGTGATAAGTTCAGAATCGGCATCGTATGGGCCGGCCGCCGGCATGAACCGGTGAACCGGACGCGCGATATGCCGTTGGAAGTCTTACTGCCGCTTGCGAATCTGGACATCGAAATAATAAGTTTGCAGAAGGAAATTCCGGAGGGGGACAGGAAAATACTCGAGTCCCTGCCTCAGTTTCGCTGTCTGGGTGAAACATTGACGGATTTTGCGGACACGGCGGCGCTGATCGAAAATCTGGACATAGTTATAAGCATGGACACGGCGGTCGCCCACCTGGCCGGAGCACTGGGCAAAAGGGTGTGGATAATGCTCAGGCGTTCGGGTGAATGGCGCTGGCTCCTTGATCGTACTGACTCCCCCTGGTACCCCACTGCGCGGATTTTCCGCCAAAGAGTTCGCGGCGACTGGGTTGGAGTTGTCAGTGAAATAACTCGACAGTTGCAGGTTTTGCTCGAATCCTGACAGGCCTGTCAACCTTGGCTTTTCATATATTTTGCTCTGACTTAGCCCCGAGCATCTTCATAGGAGATCGTGTGAGCCGCAAACATACTCAAGGTTCCGGCAGCCAAGCGGACAGTGCGGCGGGCATTTACTGCTTCATGGATATCGTAGCCAGGGAGGCCGAAGAGTATGCCTTGGATCATACTACACCGCTGTCCGCGCTCCTTGAGGAGGTTGAACACTTTACGCTGACCAGGACATCCTCTCCCAGTATGCTCACCGGACGGGTCGAAGGCCGGTTCCTGCAGTTGGCGGTTCAACTGGCAGGCGCGCATAACATCGTCGAAATCGGCACCTTTACCGGCTACTCGGCCCTTGCCATGGCCGAAGCCCTGCCCCATGACGGAGAAATCCTGACCATCGAGCATAATCCTCACTATGCAAAGATCGCGCAGGATTTCTTCGTCCGGAGCTCCAGCGGTTTCAAGATCACGCTGCGTACAGGCGAGGCGCTCGAAATCCTGAAGACACTGCCGGATGCGAAGACAGACCTTGTCTTCATCGATGCCGACAAGCAAAACTACAGTGCATATTATGCAGAATCGATGAGGATTTTGCGTAATGGCGGATTGATACTTGCCGATAACGCCCTGTGGTACGGCAGGATCTTCGATCCGAAAGACGATGAAAGCCGGGCGATGGCAGACTTCAACGAATTGGTGAAGGCGGACGGCCGGACCGAAAAGCTGTTCCTTACAATCCGTGATGGGATTTACCTGATCAGAAAACGTATCAGTGTTTAATGAACCCCAACATTCGATAGTTTCTGTAATGCCGCGATCGGAAAAGACAGCAGGAGAGCCTTCTTATGGCGAATGCCCATAACTGGCGTCCGAAAGTCAATCCCTGGTTTATTGCGATCACTACGATCATGCCTACGTTCATGGTGGTTTTGGATACGTCGGTCGCCAATGTGGCACTTCCCCATATAGCCGGAAGCCTGTCGGCCGGCGCCGACGAAGCTACCTGGGTCCTCACAAGCTACCTGGTCGCCAATGCCATCGTGCTTCCCATTTCGGGCTGGATCGCCCAGTTTCTGGGCCGAAGCCGCTTCCTCATAATCAGTATGGCCGCGTTCACCATTTCATCTCTTGCGAGCGGGGCCGCCGTCACTCTGGATATGGAGATAGTGGCCCGCGTAATCCAGGGCGCGAGTGGGGGCGCGTTGATTCCTATATCTCAGGCCATCCTTCTGGAGAGCTTTCCGCAGTCGAAAAGAGGAGAAGCCATGGCGGTCTTTGGCTTCGGAGTCGTCCTGGCCCCCATCGTAGGCCCGACGCTCGGGGGCTGGATTACCGACAATTACTCCTGGCGCTGGATTTTTTATATCAACTTACCGGTATGCCTGCTGGCCATTTTGCTGACTAAGCTGCTTATCGAGGACCCTCCATATATCCAGGCGGAAACCCCAAAATCAATCGATTACGTCGGCTTTATTCTGATGGCTATCGGCCTCGGAGCCCTGCAGGTCGTTCTCGATAGAGGGGAAAGGGCTGATTGGTTTTCTGCCGGCTGGGTGTGGCTGGCCGTTATCGCCTCGGGCGCCTGTTTGCTTGGTTTTGTAATTTGGGAGTTGAATTCCAGGGAGCCGATAGTCGACTTGCACATTTTGTCGAACCGCAACTTCGCCGTTGGGATCCTTCTGGCCACGGCTTACGGGATCACTCTGTACGGAGCGCTGGTGATGCTGCCTCTTTTTCTGCAAAACCTGATGGGGTACACCGCCCTGGGAAGCGGACTGGCGATTACTCCACGCGGAATAGGTGCGCTCGTTTCAATGACCCTTGCAGGCCGGCTCGTAAGGAAGATCGACGGCCGCATCATGATCATTGCCGGCTTCATCGTCCTTGCTTTGGGCAGCTTTCTTCTAGGTGAAATCGATCTTCAGATTTCCATCAGCAGCATCATCTGGCCCAACATTATCATGGGACTTGCGATTGGAATGATCTTCGTCCCCCTGACCACTATTGCGATGGGAACGCTGCCCAATGAAATGATAGGGACTGCAACCGGCCTGTATAATCTGATGCGGGGTATGGGCGGGAGCATCGGTATTGCGGTAGTCACCACTTTGCTCGCCCGGCATGCTCAACTGCACCAGTCGCTGCTGGTTTCTCATTTGACGCCGTATGATCCGGCGTTTCGAGAATCGTTCCACAGGCTGACGGAGTTGTTCTCCACTCAGTGCGACCCGGTTACAGCCATGCGAAAAGCTTACATGTCCGTCTACAATATCCTTGTGGACCAGTCTACTCTCATGGCGTTTATCGATAATTTCAGGCTACTTGGTTACTTCTCCCTGGTCGGCGTCCCATTAACTCTGCTTTTCAGGAAGGTTGCCCCGAAGAGAACTATGCAATCTTCTATTGCGGAATGATATGTGCCGGATCAGCCGCCCCGCAAAATGCCCGGTCCGAGATCGCAGGATGAAGAAAACTCTATTAACGTGCTCGAGCGGCGCCTTGGTTCCTTATGCGAAAATTCCGGCCGGCCCGGGATTCCAGGTTCCCTTTGCGGCTGCCATTCGAAAAGAAGTTGATATGCCTACTCGAGCGGCAATGAACCGCCAGTTATGATCAGGATCTTTGGTGAGATAATAGCTATGGTTCTATTCAATTTACATTTGATTATTAGTTAGTATAATCTGGTAGTCTGTGCCATCCTGAAACAGTAGATTAAGGTGCCGAACCGCGGGGAAGAGGCTGGACCGTTGATTGTCAGAGTTCAAGGACTCCCTGTAAATCTAGTAGACTTACGGATACCCCTGATTGCTGTAAAGGGTTTTATATGAATTCAGCACGTTTCCTCCGGATTTACGTCTTTGCGGCAACTGCGACATGGGTGATCGTTGTCATTGGATTGATGCTGATCAACCTCCGGCAGATCCATGAGGCCCAGTATGCGATGGCAACCAGCGATGCGAGGGCGCATGTTAATGAGGATAACGCCTTTCGGTTTTGGGTGGCCTCCCACGGGGGCGTCTATGTCCCCGTGACTGATCAAATCCAACCTAACGCTAATCTTTCGCAGATACCGGAACGCGACATCGAAACCCCAAGCGGCAAATCGCTTACGTTGATCAACTCGGCTTACCTGCTTCGCCTGATAATGAGGGATTACGCCGATCTCTATGGAATTCAGGGCCATCTGGTCGGCATAACTCCATCGCAGAAAGAAACCACACCCGATGAATGGGAAAAGGTAGCTCTCTTGAAATTTCAGGAGGGCCATCCGGAGATCTCGGAAGTCGCCACTATAGATGGAGTCCCGTATCTAAGACTCATGAAGCCCATGTACAACGAGGAATCATGTTTAAAATGCCATGCACATCAAAACTATACTGTTGGGAACGTCATGGGAGGCGTATCTGTTTCGGTCCCACTGGTCCCGTACCTTGCCGGGATGCAAAGTGAGATGGTTTTTTGCGCCGTCTGTTACGGGATTGTGCTGGTTGTTGGTCTCACGGGCATCCGCCTGGGCAGAAATCGCCTGCTTCATCACATCGATGAGCGTGACAAGACAGAGGACGCCCTGCGTGAACGAACTGCCGATCTGGAAAAAGCTAACAGGGAACTCTTGCAAGTACCCGCAAAACTCATTTGGGCCCAGGAAGAAGAACGGAAAAGAGTGGCCGGAGAACTCCACGACAGTATCAGTCAAACGCTTGTAGCCCTGAAATACAGGGTAGAGGCGATCTTGGTCGAAGGGAGTCGCGGACGGTCTGTGAAAGTAATGGAAACATTAGAACAATTCGTTCCCGTTCTCCAGCGCTCAATTGACGAGACGAGAGCTATTTCCATGGGACTGAGACCTGCGGTGCTCGACAGTTTAGGCCTTGTATCCGCACTTGAATGGTTGCGCCGGGAGTTCATGAATTTCAACCCAAAATGCCACGTTGAGCTTGAAACGGATATCGGTGATAAGACTGAAATAGATGGGCCCCTTAAGGTGAACGTATTCAGGATTACACAGGAGGCTTTGAGCAATGTTGCCAAACACAGCAGGGCTGAGTGGGTTGATATCACGTTAGTGAGAAAAAATGGTTTCATGGAGTTGGCAATTTCCGACGACGGGGTAGGATTTGACTTAAACGCGGCGAGCACACCCTGTCCAGAGAGTCTCGGCCTCACCACTATGCGCGAAAGGACAGAAATCCTGGGTGGGACCTTTACCATGATCTCTACACCGGGTGAGGGTACAACGGTTCGCGCCTCGTGGGAAGAGGGCGGGAAAAAGATCCACTAACCACGGACATTCTCAACCCTTTGGAAGTTTATTGTCTTCGAAAAATTATTTCTTTCTCGCAGTGATTTTATAAAAAAACTATAACAACCGGATATTATTGAATAAAGATATTAATGGGGTCTTCTGCTATTGCCTGGCTGCACCTTATTTGCAGTTGACAAGACACCAGATCGGCTTATATTGCGATCAATAAGATTTACCGTGCATTGTTAGGTGGTTATGGGATTTAAAAGAATGACTATCAGGGTTTTCAGGAGATATAAAATGAGCAAAAAACTGATTCTTGGATTGGCCTTAGCAGTTGTTTTATTCAGTGGTTCTCTCTTTAGCGCACAAGCGGATTGCGGTTTTGGCTGTCTGCCTCACATCAGCTTGCCATCATGCTTGTCATGTGGACACGTTGTGGAGAAGAGAGATTTGGACAGGTCAGAGGCTACTTGCCAAGGCGCATATAACTTTGGCCCGACGGTACCGAGCGCATTTGGTGCGGTAGGCGCTTACTAATTTTGTCTGACAACCCTGCCATCGGGGATACATATGAGGCATATGTACCCCGATTCGGCAGGGGTCCCGGCAATAACATAATTTATCGACAACCCCAATATTCTCACAGTTTCCCAGATACATCGCGATAGTCCGAATGCAGTCGGATAGCAAAGGTCGTCCCCGGGTTGTCCACTTGCGATGCCTCACCTGATCGATCCAACTTTATTTTCTCACAGCCATATTTCCTTACTAGACAATCCGGGCACCCATTTAAAGAGTGCTCTGGGGAGTTTTACATGGAGGCATTCACTTTATCTATGACTGCTCTGTGCTTGCACCTGGAGATCCAGTGCGCTATCTTCCCTCGTACTCACTTTGCCCATAGAAACAGGATGGCGGTCGCTGACGGCAGCACTCGGGCGGCACTGAAGGAGCCGAATAAAAATGAAGAAAGTTGGTATGCATGTTCATTCCTGTGTTTCGGATGGAAAAGATAGACCTTCATTGTTGATCAGGAAAGCCGTGCAGGAAGATTTGTCGGCGGTTTGTCTAACAGATCATGATCTCTACCATGGTATTGAAGAGTTCCAGGCCGAGGCTAAAAAATATGACCTCAAGACCATCCCTGCTATGGAAGTATCGGCTCACTGGCAAAACCGCAGTTTCGTTCACTTGCTTGCTTACGGGATTGATTTTCCGGGCAAGGAACTGCTTCTTCGGGAAAGTCTCCGGAAAAATTGGGAGGCTCACGATGCAGAATATGACGAGATAATGGAAAGACTTGTCATGCGCTATTCGGTCAATTTTTCCCGGGAAACGATTAAGGAAAAGATCGGCCAGATGGGACCTATCAATTTTGTCTTGCCGACCATAAGGTTTTTGGAAGGTTATCTCGGGATCGAGAAAGGCGAGTTCAAGAGGTTTGCATTTGATGACCGCTACACTTTTGAGAATCCGGTTTTACAGGGTCTTTATCTTTCAATTGAAGAGGCCATGGAGCTTATTAAGTCCGCCGGAGGAAAGGCCGTGCTGGCTCATCCCGGGATGTTCTCGACCTATACCATAGCAGGAGGAACGAGCGTCAAGGATTTCGAAGAGCTTTTCTTTTCCTTGGTGGATTTGGGACTCTCGGGAATAGAAACATACTACCCCAACCATGCCAGAGAGCAAACCGAGTATTTTGAAGACCTGGCACTGCGCTGCTGCCTGTGGAAAACTGCCGGCTCAGATTATCACGGTGAGTATAAACCCAACTGCGGCATGTCTATGCCGGGCATGAGCTATGAAGACTTTCTTCGGTTCAAGGATTTCTGTGAAAGGTAGTTTCGTAATGCCGGTGGGAACACAAGGCGAGCCGGCCCTAAACTATGATTGATGATATTACTCCCGCCAACCTTCCAATTCGCGATGATGATAATCTTGTCAAAACTCCTCGGAGTCGTGGTGAAAATCTCGATTTTTTCGACGATTCCGCCAGTCCTCCCAGCTTCGATGGCTTTAAAAGGTTTGAAAATGATCATTTGATCCGGCTGAGCGCCACGGAGGACCACAGTCACCGGCAGAAGACGGCATAATGTTGCTGAAAAGGCCGCGGGTCATGATTATTATTTAAGGCAAATGAAGACAAAAAACCCCGACGCTTTTAATGTCGGAGTTCGGATGGCAAATGTCGCAAGCAGGAGAAAGTGAAGTTTTTCGAATCACCAGTTCACCTGCTCGCATAACGTTTTAAGGAGTTACTTCCATGCCTGGCAAAAAAAATGGCTTACTAGCTCTGACTCTTATTTTGGTGTCGGCAGTCCTTATCCCGACCCTCTTAACCGATATCGCTTCTGCCAGCGACTGGCAGACAAATTACTGCGGCATCAACGGGCGCGATTGCAACATGGGTTGCGACCAGTGCGCTGTCGGTGCCTGCGGCCGTTGCCCCACGGTCAGTGGCTACCTTTGCGATCTCTATGGCTGCGGTTGGGTCCGCAATTACGGCTGCTCGGCATGCCTATAATCAGGTGAACCGATTTGTCTTCTTGTCGCTGACTAACTCTTCCCCTTCGCCGGGGAAAACCAGACACTCCGGATCAAGCCGGCCCCGGCGGGGGGTGAGCCCTCTTCGCCCCAGAACGTACTCTACAATGCCCAATCAAGGGAAACCGCAGAAAGTGTCATCTTCCATCCTTCCCAACGACCTTCGAGAATTCCGTCACCACCAAATGCGGTAGACCGGTCTGAAAACAGAGCTGCAACGCTGAAATAAGCGCCCGAAAAGGCAAAGGGGTCCCGGTCGTGTGGCTGGTAACCCCTTTTTTGCCCCGTCGAATCATTTAGATGTTACGAAGACTTATTCGACATACGGCGGTTCGCCCTGAATCGATTGAACCAGTTTGAGGGCCTCGGTCACCTGCTCCGCAGTCCCCCTGAAAACGAGCCAGACCGAACCCTCTGCGCCACCTATGCCACCCGCGCTGCACTGGAAGGCCGTCGCTCCCGTCAGGATGCTTATGGCCTCCAGTTCCGTTACGATCTCCCCGGTGAGGAGAAACATGGACTGAACACCGTTCAGGCTCTCAACCGGTTCGCGCATCTTCAGCGTCAGGTCCACAAGGTCCCCGGCCACCAGCTTCTCAAGGCCGACGGGAATGACCAGGTAAGCCTTCCGGGCGACTACGTAGGGCAAGGTGGCCCCGGTGGTGCCGGCGTCCGGAGCTGCGATATTTACCGCTGCGAGTTTGTTTTTATGATCGAGGGCATTGGCTCCCTTAATAACCACGTCGCCGGGCTTCAACTTCTTCACCGCCTCGGCAAGGGGCAGATCCACAACTTTCCCCTTCTCGAGGATGATGTCGGGAAGGGCCGTTGCTTCGGGAAGTCTCTTGCCCCCTTTTGCGGGTTGAATTCTCCCTCGCACAAAGGCTGCCTTTTCGATTCCCTTCCCCGTAATTTCTTCGGCCACATAGGCATTCGTCGTTCCTTTGACAATGATCACCATACCGTTTGCCAGGGCGTTCTTGACAATTGGCATCTCTTTCACGGCCTTGGCGATAAGCCTCTTCGATTCGGAGACCGTCAGAATTGCCTGGGCCTGGACGATCTTGGCAGGTTCGACTGCCACCAGGAGTCCAGGAAGAACAAACTGGCAGGTCATTACAACAGCGCAAATGAGAAAACACCTTCTCAAATTATGTTTTGTCATGGCGGTCTCTTCCTTCTTTCTTATTGAGGGCTCCCTGCATCAACCTTAAGCTCTCTGTATCAGGAAACTGCATCAGCTTCACTACCTAACGAATCTCGACGGTCATTTTTGTTTCGTCTACAACCCTGAAACCCTGTTAGGAAACCTTCCAGGCCCGTAAAACCTTCCCATATAAGAATCAAAAACACAAGAGAAAGGTCAATGGGATGGTTTTGCAATTTCAGGACACACCACCATCGCCGTAGTTGATTGTCTCCATTCCCCTAATGGGGAAGGAATGAGACGAAAATTATGGGATGGTGACGGACCAGAGGCGCTGTAAACCTGGGAGTACCCGATGCTCGGGTCGCTCACACATGACGAGATCATAGTAGAGGAAAAAGGCGGCTTGGTAGATCCAGGACCAGGCATGCGAGGACAATTGCGAATATGAAAGCATTTGCGGGTCTTCCTGAAAGCTGGAATTCGGACTTTCAGCTCGCACTCCTGGTTCTTATATGAATTCTATAAACTCAAATTCAGGAAGCCCAAGTGACTAAAATAATAGCGATTCTACTTATCCTCCTCACCACTGTGCTGATAATCGCCTCCGCACCGGCTGCTGCAGGGTTGCGATTTCGGTCTGCCGCATTCAGGGACCATTGGGTCACCGGAGGCAACCTCTCTTCCTGAGGGCGGCTCGGGTAAAGACGCCCTTGCCTTATTTTCGCTCTTTCATTTCGGTCCGAAAACCTCCTCGGGTTCCGCCGGAGTGGTATCTTGTGCAGGGGCTGTCTTCTGAGTTGTCTTCACGTGTTTTTTGGGTGCAGTGGAATGTTCGGGTTGGTTCGTGTGTGCGGTTGCCATCTCACGAGGGATTTTCACGAGGTCCCCACGTTTCAAATTCCACGGTTTGAGTTCGGGGTTGTGCTGAGCCAGTTCCCGCCAGTCGCTCTTTTTTCCTGTATACCATTTGGCGATGCTGGCCATGGTTTCTCCGGGTAAGACCCGATGGAGGATGAATTCCGGCATTTGCACTTCTGGGGGCGGCGGCGTAGTTTCTTGTTTTGTCTGCTTGTTGGCAGCGCAGGCAAGCGCCATGAGGCACATGGCCAGAGCAAAGAAGTATTTACCCGTTCTTACCATTTTCTCTCCTATCTCCCGGTAAACCGATAAAGGGTTCCCTTTTTCGACGTAGAATCCTGCAGGCTTATGCCCTTATTTACGAGTATCCCGCTCACCAAGTTTGACAATGTACTTCCGAGCCAGCTTGTTGCCTGCGTTAAACTTCAGTGCCTCCATGAAAAGTTCCCGGGCCTTCGTTTCATTTCCGGCTTTCAGTTCGATGATTCCAAGATTGGTCAGGACCTCGTCCTTGAACGAGGGGGAGGAATCGAGGCAGTGGTAGTAGCTTTCCCTGGCCCGATCGTAGACCCCCTGGTTCATGTATATGTAGCCAAGGTTGAAATGGATCTCGGGTATCTGGTCGTTGATACGCAACGCCTTTTGGTATTGTTGAATGGCCCCGCTGTAATTTTTTCTGAAGGTCAACAACCTGCCCAATTGGAGATATCCTTCGAAATTCCCTGGTTCCAAACCGATCGCTTCATTCAGCAATTTTTCAGCATTTGCCGGGTTCGTCCCGAATTGTAATTTGGCCTCTGCAATTAGTTTTTCTGCCGATGCCTCGTCCTGGCCTGAAACCGGCACGGGTTGGACGGCAGCCGGGGGGGACTGGCCGGCGGAAGCAAGAGATTCGTCTCTGGGTGGGGCCTCATTGCCGGGGGCGACGGGTTCTGCCTGCCAATTCGACTCACCGACAACAGGCGGCAGCGGGACCGGGGCCGGATTTTCCGGGGTCTTTTTCGTCAAGGCAACCGAGAATATGCACAAAAAGATGCCAATTACTACGGCGGTCGAATGTTTCGGGAAGGCAAGGACCAATTTCTTCAAACTCAACAGGTAACCGGACATCATCTTGAGACCCCATTCCGATTGGAATCGCGGGCGCGGGGCTTCCGATGGTCTTTCTGAAATGTTGTCTTCGACAACCGATCCTGGGCAGAATGACTCCGTCCTGTCGGACCCTTGGTCGTCAAAAGTGGTGGTTCCTACAGTTTGTTCTTGTATACTGCAACTTGCAGGAGGCAAAAGGTTCCCTGATAAAAATGCCTCAGGGCCGCTACCACCACCAGCCGGCCTGGCTGACGAGGCCTCGGGGAATGCATTCTCTTGCCCTGGCGGGTTGTGCACCGTTGGCTTCCGCTTCCCGGAAACCGCTGCTTCAAAACTGGTCTGTGCCTGAAAGGCAGCTCCCGCTGTAAAAAGTTTCAACTCCTGCAGCATTTTGTCCGGGGTTTGAAACCTTTGAGCGGGGTCCTTTGACAGGGCCTTTGTTATGATTGCTCCCAAAGCAAGAGGGATATGCAGATTCAGGACCCTTGGAGGAACAGGGTCGGTCTGAACAATCTTATAGGCCAATGTGGCGGTGTTTTCGCCACTAAAAGGCTTTTCGCCAGTCAGGCTTTCATAGAGTACGGCCCCAAGCGAAAAGATGTCGGACCTAATGTCGATCTTCTGTCCCGAAATCTGTTCGGGAGACATATAATAGGGTGTCCCCAGAACCGTTCTCGTCATTGCCATTGTCTCAGAGAGTGAAGGTAGCTTGGCGATCCCAAAATCCATTACTTTCACTCTTTTGTCATCCGTGATCATAATATTGGAAGGCTTGATATCACGATGTATGATCTGCTCCGTATGAGCAGCCTCCAATGCCATGAGAACCTGCTCGAAAATCGAAACAGCCGCCTCCAGGCGAAGAGTCCGCTCTGTCTGGAGTATCTGGGCGAGGGTTTGCCCACTCACATACTCCATGCAGATGAATTCGAACTCATTAGTTTCACCGTAGGAATGGATCGTAACGATGTTCGGGTGTGAGAGCCTCCCCGCCGCTGTGGCCTCCTGGACCAGCCTCCTGCGCGCCGTTTCCATTGCCACCGCCTCGACCGGGGAGAGAATTGCTTCCATTCTCTTCGGGATCAGCTTAAGTGCAACAGTGCGGATTAGAACCGTGTCGAAAGCCTTCATGACAAGGCCCATCGGCCCCCTTGCAATGAATTGATCGAGCCTGAATTGATCGATTTGCCTGCCAATAAGGTCGCTGAGATCGAACATGGTTTATTGAACTCCTTGGGTATACCTCACCGCTTGCACAGCATGTCGATTACTCCAACCGGAGGCTTTTCCCCTCTTCAAGAAGCTTCGTCATGACAGTCGCGGGAACAGGGCGGCTGAAGTAATATCCCTGAAATGCATCGCATTTGTTCTCCCGCAGGAAACTGAGTTGTTCCTCAGTCTCGATCCCTTCGGCGATGACTTCCAGGTTGAGGCTGTGCGCCATGGTGATAATCGCCTTAGTGATGACTGCATCGTCTGAGTCGGTCATCAGGTCTTTTATGAACGACCTGTCTATTTTCAGAACATCGAGAGGAAACCGCTTCAGGTAGTTAAGAGAAGAATAACCCGTCCCGAAATCATCTACCGCAAGCCGCAGCCCCATTTTCTTAAACTCCTTAAGGAGGTGAATCGTAGACTCCGCATCCTGCATGATAGTGCCCTCGGTGATCTCCAACTCCAGAGCACTCGGGTCGAGAGCAGAATTTCTCAATACCTTGCCCACGGTTTCGACAATATTTTTTTGTCTGAACTGATGAGACGAGAGGTTAACGGCTATACGGATCGGCTGAAAGCCCGATTTGAGCCAAATAGTGTTTTGCATGCATGCAACTGCCAGGACCCATCTGCCGATCGGCACGATAAGTCCTGTTTCCTCGGCCAGCGGAATAAACTCAGCAGGCGAAATGAGTCCTTTTTCCGGATGTTCCCAGCGCAGCAGCGCCTCGGCACCAACGATTCGCCCCTTCCTCAGGTCAACCTGTGGTTGGTAGTGGACGAGCAGTTCACCACGGTCCAGCACTCTCCGAAGATCACTTTCCAGGTCCAGACGAATCCTCGTCCGCCCCTGATCGGAAGCGGTATAGAACTGGAGGTTGCTCCGCCCATTTTCCCTGGCGCGGTTCATCGCCGCTTCTGCATTTTTGAGTAGTGTTCCCGGCTCGTTTCCATCCGAGGGATAGATTGCGATGCCAATGCTGGCGGAGACAAAAAGTTCGTGGTCCACAAGCACAAGAGGGCGGGAGATGTCGTCGAGCAAACGCTTGGCGACCACAGCCGCATCCCTGATCTGGGATATCCGCGGAAGTAAAATGAGAAACTCATCCCCTCCCACACGGGCCACGGCTTTTTCAGAGAAATCATGCCCAAATCCGGCCGTGCAGTCGCTTTTTCTGGCGAACTGTACAATGCGGTCCGCTGTTCTCTGAAGAAGGGCGTCACCCGCGCTCCGACCGAAAGTGTTATTGATTCGCTTAAAATTGTCGAGGTCGACATGAAGCAGCGCTGAAATATTGCCGGAGTCATTTGATTGGGCCAGAGCCCGCTCCAGCAGTTCCTCAAAGGAATGGCGGTTAAGAAGTCCTGTGAGGGCATCGTAATATGCCAGCCTGACCATCTTCTCTTCGGCTCTTTTCTTCTTCGTGACATCTCGTACGACGGCAAGAATTTCGTTTTCTTTCCCTGCCATAATGAGGGATTCGTAAAAATACATCTCCAGTCCCTGCTTGAATTGAAACTCGACAGCCTCGGCCCGCCCGGTATGAAGCACTTGCTCTATATATCTATCCGCAACACCTGGCGCTTCCCTGAAGAGGATTTCACCGATTCTGCACCCCGGCAGTGCATCGGCAAAACACCCAAAATTAAAACTTGCCGGTGACCTGCGCTCAAGGATGGTCCCATCTCGTCCGATTCGCAGCAGCAAGTGGGGAGAAGCATCGACGATCTCGCGATGCATGTCCTGGGTCCGGTGCAGTTCTTGTCGAGAACAGACGTCCCGCAGTATGTGCATTACTCGGTGGTTAAATGCGCCGGCAGGCTTGGCAATAAAATCGCTCGCCCCGGCCTCATATGAACTCCTGGCGTCTGCCTCACCAGCGCCGGTAATCATCAGGATTTTAGCGTGTTTCCCTTGCCTTCGGATCTCAGCACAGAGAGTATATCCATCCACGCCCGGCAACTCAGCCTTGAGGATCACGATGTCAGGCTCAATTCTTTTGAAAATCTCAATGGCCTGCACTCCGTCCTCAGCCGTTTCAGCTAAACACCCGCATCGCTCAATCAGATCGCAAGTCTGCATACTGCTTGCGGGATCGGCGTCAACAACCAGCACGACCGCCTTGTATGTCGAATTGCCGTCGGTCTTCATCTCTAAAGCAATTCCCTTCAAATATAAAATATATCTCTAAATTACATCGGTTTCCGGTCAGGCAAGCTAAAGTAAAAACCTGCAGATTGTTGAGGGGGCTGATAGCACCTGAAAAGAAGCTGTATGCTGCCAGCCAGGGTTTGAAGGAACTCAGGCAAATTGATGCGGTAGTGACGGCGATGGGAAAAAAGGACGCTGCATTGATGTTTCGTCTTATGGAATGGAAGAGCACTCTGGCCCTAGCTTTGCAAGCCGACTTATCATTTGGAGGAAACATCATTTCAGCGGGCCGGAACATGTCTGGTACGGTGAGTGAGCGAGACGAGTTGCGGTTAAGCGCGAGGGTTTGACAGGCCTATATGGAAAGAGCACCACTGCCTGTTTGTGCGGTCGAAGGCAGCGAACAAATCCTGGGCTCCGGCGTGCGGCCGTTAAATGGGCAGCGAATCGGTCCGGTCATTAAGCGTGCGATCTCGTCGGAGCTATGGGATCAATAGCGCCGCTGACTAAAGCGAAGGCCACGCAACGGGCGTAACCGTCATTTAGTTCCTCCCCGTTGAGCGTTTCCTGCTCGTAGCTCTCGCAATCAGGGCACGAAAAACCGGGCCATCTCTTGCGGATGGTGTAGTCGAGGCAGTCACCGTAATTTCGACAAAATACGTTGCGCCTTACTTTCTCGGAACTCTCCACGGCCATGTAGCGTACAGGTTTTCCCCTTTCCACGACTGTCTCCTCTAATTTCGGGGAGCCATCTTCTTTTGTCCCTTTAATAACAGCCAGTTCCGTGAATTGAAATCAGGTTAAACAGGGCATTTGCATAATCTGCGACTGTATTTTCCTCAGGCTAAATATAGGGGCAAGTAGAGCGCCCCTCCATCTTCGCCACTAACTTGGGGTCCCTCGGATCAATGCTTCGGATGGTCGCCCTTTTATTAACTTTGCCCTGATAGTGCTTCAGGTTCACCTTCATTGTCATCTTTCCCTCGCCACCGGGAGGGATCGTCGCATCGTAGCACACGACTGTGCACCCTCAGTCAACCTGTCCTTTTTTGTGTGCATATGCGGTGGAATTATACAATAGGCTAGATAGGGTTGAATCCAGAGCGCCCAAGACGGGGATGATCCAGAATGAAGGTCCGAAGGCGAATCTTCATGATTTCGATGGGTACGGTTTGCAATAATGGATAGGACAGCATTGAGGGACAGAGTGACGCAATAAGCGGAGGCAAAAAAGAAGAAAGCCAAGGGCGGGGGCTCCTGGCTTCCGGGGCTAATGAGTACGGGGTCACTTAAAAAGTGAGGAGAATCTTCTAGCTGAAAAATAGACAGATTTTCTCTTTTTGAAAATCAGGCCCAAAGTGTATTTTTCATTTATAAATACAGTAACATGAAGTTAGAGTTCTACCGGCTGTTCCCTTTTTTGCCTGCCGAATGGGGAAAATTCCTTTCTCAAACACGAGTTAAAACATGCTCAAGAAGGCTTTTGGCTATTTTACGGCATGTACTCTTTTGATTGCAGAACTCTGCCGGTCCCAATGTTACGGGTCATTCCTTGCTCTAACTGTCCGCTGGTCAGTTCTTACGTTCGAGCTAAATCCCTGATGAGGCCCGAAACCTGAGAATAAAGACGCTCCGCTTTCTGCAGATGCCAGAGAGCTTTCGATTGGGCGCTATCGTCCCCAAAGAGCCTCCCGTATGCCTTTGAATGCTCTTCAGCCTTTTTCTGAAGGCGAATCACGCGTTCCATCTCATCACAACTCATAAACTCCTCCTCCAAAATATTGCGGCGAAACAAAGCAGGGTAATGACAGAGGTTAATAATACTTAGTTCACCCCTGAAAGATAGAGCAGTTCTTCTATTTTCGTTTTCATGCTGTGAATGCTTTTCTCCTGGAGCAGGGAATTCAATACGCCACGCCGGTTATCGTAGAAATGATAATGACCGGTTATCAAATTCCTTCGAATAGTGCCAACAACGGATGAACCATTCTTCACCACTATTTTCGAGAATGGCGATTCCGGATCGCTTTCATAAATCAATTCAATGTCCTTTCGGTAACTATTAATTGAACAATCAGTTGCATCCAAAGTCGAGTAAGACGAGATCATTCTCCTGATAGTAGGTATTCATCATTGCCAAGGTTAGGAAGTGACACTCCTTCTAAGAACGTCTTTCGGCGCTTTATTATCATCTCCCACCTTTATCAGATTAGCTTAATAGCTTATTGGTCTCTCTGTCCTTGGGGGAACTCTTTATGGAGAGGGATCTGCAGTCTACTTACGACAGCCGCTGAGTAAGTAATGGACCTGCCCGTTAGTCCTTCAAACAGACTCTTGTTGGAGCGATGAAACCGGGCAAAAATCGCCTGGTGGAAAAGACTGTTTCACGGGAAAAGAGAACTTTTCATGAATGTTGCAAGGGTCGATATATTCCTCGGCCCGCTTATGAAATTCACTTTCTGACATTCCCTTGCCATTCACCAACGATGTCCTGCACTTAGATCGATGATAGCGTGGTTCAACCCGGGTGCCGTAGCGTGGATCGCCGGTTGCAATTCTCAGGAGCAGGTATGCTGCCCGCCATTGCTGTTCTTGCCAATGGGCCGGATCTTCACCTGCTTCCAATTCATAATCTCGGCAATCGGAACAGGCGAATCCTTTCCAATCCATTTCAACTGCCCTATCAAGGCACTTATTATAGTGCCGGCACATTACATTTCGCTGCATTTGGTTCGTTTGCGTTGTCTGCCTCACTTGGATCGGGTTCATCTGTTCACCTCGTTCAATCGGTTTAGTGCCCCGGACGGGAGTCAAATACGCCATGCTGCCTTATCTCTAGGCAAGTTTTATGCCTGTTGGATCGAGAGGCATCATGTTTACACTTTAGTTTGAAAGTGCAGACACTTACGGTATGGCTAGAGGCATCAACGGGAGTTAACTTGAATCGAAGAAGTGTTGCATGCGACAGAAGCGTTGCATTACTTCCATGTCACATACTACATTTCAATACCAGGGGGTCCCGGAACCCATTCAGAAGGCTTTAGATACCATCAGTAGCGGACAGCTTCGGGATGCGAGACAATTGGAAGAGCTGCCATGAAAAGACTTGATGGGTTGCGCTGCGCTCCACCCATCCTGCGGGTCTTTTCATGGTTTGGGGTGTCCCGCAGGGACATGAAATGCTGCGGTGGATGCTTATCATTGTTTTTCCGGTTCGGTTTCTTTGGGCAGCGGGATTCGTAAAATTTGCCCCGCAAAAAGCCGGTTTTTATTATGGATCCGGGGATTGGCCGACAGGATCGATGTCTCGCCGGCCGCCGGGTCTTCAGGAAACCATTGTGCAGCAATTTCTCTAAGGGTGTCCCCCTTTTGCACTGTTATCGTGAATGAATCAGAAGACCTTAGTGATCTTCCCCCGGTTAGGAGATTTTCGGTATCCGCATTAGGATTTTCACTCTTTGCGGAAACCTTTTCATCGACATTTTCTCTGTCAGCTTGCGTGGACTCCCCGTTCGCACTTGGAATTTGATCTTTGGCCTGTATTTCTTCGGGTGGTGCGGGACTCGCAGATTCTTCGACAGAAGGAGAGGCCTTATCGATGACCTTTACATCTATATTCCCAACCGGTTCATCTTCTTTGGAGAGGACCTCGGGAGATTCCTGCACAGGACCAGGAGTTTGCGGTGCCAGCAAACCAGGCATACTGGCCGAAGCGCTTTTTTCTTCGGCTTCCGGAGGTTTCGAGATGTCTTCACTTTTCAATTCAGGACCAGGAGTTTGCGGTGTCACCGAATCCGGCTTGCTGCTCGAAGGGCTATTTTCTTCGGCTCCCGGAGGCTTCGAGATCTCTTCATTTTTAAATTCAGAAACAGGAGGCAGAGGCCTTTCAACAAGCGTGTTTACTGCTTTGGGAGAACCCGGACCGTAAATCCAGCCTTTGAGATTTTCAACGAGGTTTCCCTTATAACCAAGAAACCCCAGCGTAAGGACAAAAACAAGTACTCCCGCAGCAAGCGCTGGCTGCAATATTTCCGCGCTGAATTTTTTGACGCTGAAAAACCTTCCGGACTTGCTTTCTTTAGGCGCCTGAGCCACGTCGCTGTGCAGGGCGTCATGCGCTTTTTTGAGGACCCTCTCGGTTACCTTATCACCCTTTTCGGTCATGCAGATCAGGAGGGCCGTATCGCACAAGAGATTTATGTTACGCGGGACCCCGCCGGTTATTTTATAGATCAGTTTTTTGCATTCTGATTCAAAACACGTGTCGAAGCCGGACCCTGCGACCCTGAGCCGATGGTCTATGTATTCGATTGTCTCGGTACGGCTCATCGGGGAGAGGAACAGGTTCACATTTATTCTCTGGCGAAGCTGGCGCATTTCTCTTCGGCGTAGCTTGTGCCTTAGTTCATTCTGGCCGATCAGCAGTATCTGCAGAAGCTTGTTTGACGTGATTTCGATATTGGAGAGGAGCCGAATATGCTCGAGGCTGCCGATCGAAAGCAGATGGGCCTCATCTATAATCAGCACGACCTGTTGGCCGTGAAGACACGCCTTTGTGAGTGCAACTTTTATATCGTCGATTAAATCGAGAACCCGCTTGCCTTCCGGATTCACCTTAATAATCCGCGCGATATAGCGCAAGATCTCGATGTATTCCACGTCGGCATAGGGAATCAGAATCGGCTCGACCGACCCGGGCAGCCTGCCAAGGAGATGATGGATTAGCATCGTCTTCCCCGTTCCGACGTCCCCGGAGACGAGTGCAAAGCTCTTCTTTTGCTGGATGAAATAGAGCAGTGACGCAATTATCTCGTCATGCCCCTCGCTGAAATAGAGGAACTGCTGATTCAGGTTGTTTTCAAAAGGGGAGCAGGAAAAATGGAAGTAGGGGTTGTACATTTCAAGGGCCTTTTTTGTGAGCCTTCACCACGAACTGCTTCACCGCAGCATTTCATGTCCCGTTGGGACACCCTAAACAATGAAAAGACGCCTGAACTAACCGTAGTCCAGCCCCTCGTGGCGACCTTTTTCCAAGTAGAGGGCACAGAGTAAAGAAAAAAACCAGTCTTGCCACAAGAGCACGTAGGACACGAAGATCTCACCGCCGAGAGTGCGGAGAAAACCAAACTGGAGCAATTTAACATAATTCTCAGAACGTAGTAAATACAGGGAACAGATCTCGCCACGAAGAACCTAGGGCAGCATAGCTGCAACCGTGGGCTACCACTTGAATTTCACGTTCTCGCTCCACATTCTGGACACTTCACTTTTTCCGGTGGATCTTGAATAATCATGGCTTGGCCTCCCTTTGCTGAATGCTGTTGTTTCCTTTGCCGATCTGAGTTTCGATCAGCTTGGATCAAATTATTGTCCTTGCATATTCATATATGTCGGGAGGAAGCATCATTTCAGCGACCGGAAGATGTCTCGCCCGGTGAGTCTTCGAGAAGAGATTCAGCTTTGAATTTACGTTGGCGCTGACCAGTGTGAGATCACAGCCAAAATACTGTGAAATGCATCGGATGCGTGCGATCCGTACGGGCATGCCAAGAAGGTTCGCAAATGTAATGGACATAGAAGTGTTGATTGTGCCCTTGTGAAGTCAGAGATATCTAACTTCTCAGCCGATTTTGTTTCGGCCGCTACAAGGACGGCGGTGTGTCCTAAAGGCGCCCAGACCGCCCCATTAACTTATCATTTGCGCGTTTGATTGGGAAATACTACAATAATTTCTTTTTGAAGCATTATCACAGAAACAGCCATAGATAAGGTTGCATGAATTCAGCGATGTCCTGCTAGCTAGTCTAGGGGTCTGTCCGGAATATCTCCACATCAAATTCCGACCACATGCGCCTCCAGCCCGGGGCCGGAAGCGATGTGCGACTAGCGTCGATCAGGAGCGTCTTATTGCATTCCTTCAGACTGCTTGCAACAATGGCAAGCCTGACTCCTGCCCGTTAACTATCTGTGCTGTCTTACCATTCAAGGGACCCGCCCGTGTCGCAGCTTCATTTCGAGTCGTAGGTTCTCTCTGCGTTCTCGCGGTTATATTCTCGCCTTTGGTCATGTTCTCGATCCCGTGCTCGATCCTGATCGTACATTCTGTCCCGGTCTTTTTCTCTTTCGCGGTCAGACATTTCGTGCCGGTCAGCCTTATATCTATCGATATCTACGCCTACTCCCCCTCCTCCTATCGATACGTCTAAACCATCAACAAGGATCAAACGGCCGTTTGTGTCATTGACGAAAGCGTTTGCATTGCCGGGGATACCGAAGGAAAGCACCAAGGCAAGGGCTATTCCAAAAAAGGATACACTTGCAATCCTCTTCATTTTAATCTCCTTTTTGCCAATCATTATTGGCATCTCGTTATTTTATTGATGCGCCATAATAAATTAACCTGCAGACAACCGAAGGTTATTCAAAACTTCGGTCAACGATGATTCTTTCCTTAAAAATAGGATCACGTCTTGTATCATGATATTCCAGACTCACTTTTCTCTGGTTAATAGGGCTTCAAATGCATAATGAGCCCGACATGCTCCCAAGGGACAAAATAACGCTTTGTCGATGTTGTCCATAGTGGATCTTGTAAGATTCTCATCCAGGCAATTGACTCGACCCTGATCTGGGGGGTTAAAAACGTCTCCGCCTCGACCAGTAGAATCCTCCGCCACCGCCGAAGATCAGAAGCAATACGAGTATTATCAGGATAGTTTCCATATCATCACCACCTCTCAAGGTTGAAATGAACTAAGTGACATTATACTAGAGCATATTCTATGCCATACAAGCTGAGAAATGTAGCGAGTTCATTTTTATACATATATATAGACACTTAATGCAGAACATGTCCTCCGAAATCTGTGGACTAGGATAAAGAACCTGTTGCATGCAACAGAAGCGTTGCATTCTTTTCAAGTCACATGTTACACTTCTAAGCCAGGGAGTACCTTATGTTGCATACAACACTTTTTATATTCAAGTCCACACCCCTCGACGTTACTCACTTTATCGTAAGTGTCCAAATACATAACTTAAAAGCAAAACATTGCAATTCTCAATACACCGGACATAGATTTTGCCCAAACATTAGACAGTGTAGCGCATTGCTTGAAGGGATAATCGGAGCGATTGACTAAATGTATACTGTACTTTAAAAGGGGAGCAAGGGTGAATATCAGGATATCTTATGTGTTATTGATTGTGTTCTCGCTTCTTTGTCCTGTCATCTGGTCAGGACTCGGAGCGGCAAATGACGCTGATGGGAATGGCGGGAGTCGAAAGCCAAATATGACCGGGACATTTCGAGTATTAACCGAAAAAGAACTCGATAGGGTGTCTCAGAAGGACAGGGACCTTAGCCCCAGCGTCAGCCTGAGAATACCTGCGAAATTGAATGCCCGGGATTTCGATTACATAGCTCAGGACATTCATGATGGGACACCAATCAAAGTGCCAAACGATTTCACTGCAGTTCAAAACCTGGACACCGTTCGAGAAATTCATCCCGGATGTTGCTGATCTGTCCAAATTCTTTCTGAGTGAACTCGTCGTTGCTCATTCGACGCTTTTAATTTTTTGATGTCTGCACAGGATATTCGGTTAAAAAATGACCCCCAAAATCTGATCGCCTAGGTTTGCTCAGTTTTCGCTCACGGATTCAGGTTTATGTTTTCCTCCATGAGAATATCGCTTGGCAGAAGCTGCATTTATCCTGGTTCATGAAACCAAGAACTGATTCAAGCTTGCAAACTCCCTCTTCAATTGCGTTCAAGAGCTTTTCGCCACCATGATTTGTGTGGAAAAAGAATAATCGTAGCCAGTCCTACCAGGAACAGGAGTATCACCGCCCCGACCGTAGCACTAATCAACGTTCCGATCAGTCCGTGAAAGGACAACTTCAAAAAGCTGGACAGAGAGCTTCCAATAAAGGCGCCTGCGACTCCTACGACCATATTGACGAACAGACCGGCTCCTTTTCCTTTCATAATTCGTTCAGCCAGGAAACCGGCTACAATCCCTATTACCAGGAATCCGATCAAGGGCTCAATTTGCATATTTATTCTCATGTTTTCCTCCTGCTACATTACTGTGCTCTGTTCGACGAGCAGCACAAAGTAAATTCTTATATTCAATATTTTTTCAAATACGGGAACCGTCTTCAGCTTCTCCTTGTCCACGTTGAGGATGAGTTTGCGCTCAGTGGCGTGGAATTCTAAGGCTTTCCGAGGCAAGGCAAACAGCTTGTTCACCATGCCCGGGAAGTCCCCGATGGAGAGCAACACGTAAGCCAAGTGGCTCTTCGGCGTCGATCACCAGTTCGTGGATCTTGCCAGATCTTCATCCTGGCGCTTGACCACCGCCCCTGATCTGGGCGCTTAAAAACGTCTCCGCCTCGACCAGTAGAATCCTCCGCCACCGCCGAAGAGCATAACCAATAAGACAATTATCAGGATTGTTTCCAACATATCATCACCGCCTCTCAAAATTGAAATAAACAAAGTAACATTATACTTGAGCATATTCTATGCCAGATGGGCTAAGAAACGTCGCCTCTTAATTTTTATACATATACATAAACACTAATAAGGCAGGACGTGTCCGTCGAAATCTATGGATTTGGATCTAAGAACTGTTGCATGCAACATAAGCGTTGCATTGCTTTCAAGTCACATGCTACACTTCAATGCCGGGGACTACCTTACGTTGCATGCAACACTTTTTCTGTTCAAGTCCACAACTTTCGACGTTACTAACTTTGTCGTAAGTGGCAACATACATTGCTTAAAAGCAAAACATTACAATTCTCAGTACGCTGGCACATATTTTGCCTTCAGTATTAGACAACATAACGCGTTTGTTGAAGGCAGGATCGGAGTACCGGAAGTATTTATCCGGCAAGATACAGGTAGAAAGGAATCTATTGCATGCGTGGTGTAAAATTAAGTTTATTCGCCCTGATGTTTTTTCTCGTCGCTCCAGTAATGGTTACGACATATTCCGATGATACCTGTTCGCCGTATTCGGCGGGTTCATGGATGGACGATCTGACCATTGTCCAGTTGTTTAACACCCCGAACGATTATAAATGGGAGGGGACATGGAATCCGCGATATGACGCCAAATGGCAGCGAGAGCACTGCCGCGATTACGACCTCCCGGGCGGGGCGGTCTGCCAACGCTGCCCGTAATGCTTGCTGGATGCAGGATAACGGTATCCGGCATGGGAGTCGCGGCGGTTTGCCAAGTAGGAGGCGTATATCTTTGAGAGGTAAAGCTGCTCGACCACATCCAAAATGAAGTGTGCCAGATGTTCCTCTGGAAACCAGTCCAACAACGAGGGCGGGAGCAGCAGCATTTGTTTTCGATCACAGGATTTGAAGGTCTTTTCCATAGTGGGGTCACAATAGCAAAAAATGACTCTCAATGCCATTTCTCCGAAAGGCTCCTGGTTAGCGCTTCATTGAGTATCCCGACGCCCGCCCAGCAGCAGCCTCTTGAAAATAAGGAACCGGAACTGCAGGGATGCTCTTCGTCGCCGACCTTGAAATGCCTGGATCATCAGCCTCTCCCCACCCCCGTTTCCAAACCCGCTACCCCTAAGGGACGTCTGGCCTCGCTGGACGCCTTTCGCGGCTTAACAATCGCCTTGATGATACTCGTGAACAGCCCCGGGGATACTGAGACCGTCTATTCACATTTGAGCCATGTGGTCTGGAACGGATGGACTTTTGCCGACACTGTCTTTCCATCCTTTCTTTTCATAGTTGGCGTTTCGCTTGTTTTTTCACATGCAAAGCAAGAAGAAAAAGGCATATCAAATTCGACGTTTATGGTCCAGCTCATGCAACGAGCTATTATTCTGTTCGCGCTTGGGCTTCTTATTAACAGCTTTCCCACATTTCAGCTATCAACCATTCGAATACCTGGAGTTCTGCAAAGAATCGCCGTCTGCTATTTTCTTACTTCGCTGATTGTGCTGAAAGCCGGTTTGAGAGGCCGCATCTTATGGCTTATCGGCCTGCTTGCCTCCTACTGGCTGATGATGCGGTTCATGCCGGTGCCGGGGATCGGCGCCGGGGTACTTGAGCCGGGAAAGAATTTTGCCGCCTGGGTCGATTCACTTTTTCTAAAGGGGCACATGTGGTCATATTATGATGGTACATGGGACCCGGAAGGGATTGTGAGTACAATTCCGGCAATCGGCACCACTTTGTTCGGAGTGCTGACGGGACAATGGCTCAGGTCTTCTTTGCCCGAGCGCAGAAAAGTTTCAGGAATGGTATGCGCCGGCTTGGTTCTGCTCATCGCTGGTTACATACTCGATCGGTGGCTGCCGATAAACAAGAGCATATGGACGAGCACTTTCAGCATATTCATGGCGGGGGTGGCTCTTGTTTGCCTGGCATTCTTTTACTGGTTGATCGATATCGCAGATTTTTCTCGATGGGCTAACCCGTTCATTATACTCGGACTGAATCCAATCACCGTATACGTGCTATCGGAAGTCTTCGATACCACACTCAGGATCTTCAACCTGCCCATGTACCTGGGACAGGCGATAAATTGCCAATCCTACCTGTTCAAAAGCTTGTGTATTGCAAAACCGCAAATCAGTTCTTTGCTCTATTCGCTCCTGACTCTCCTGTGTATGCTTCTAATCGCATGGATTATGTGGCGAAAGCGGCTTTTTATAAAGATCTAGCCCAGCTCAAACGGCTCCTCTTTTCCCAACTGGCACACTTGCTCTAATATTGGAATAACAGGATCAGGACGCGAATCCCCACAAGCCCCAGAGCCAGCGAGAGGCTGCGGGTGATCCAGTAACCCTGAATAAATCTCAGCCTGAATTATCTCTCAGAAGCGGCCGAATTTATCAACAGGGTCGAATGCATTAAAACCAAGATTAGCGTGCTCCCTCTCCCTGCCGAGAGGCTGCAATCAGAGCCGGATACCAGCCTTGTGGGGCCTGCTTACCACAAACTCGCCTCAAGGACGGGATTTTTCTGCAGCTACTACCATTTTATACCAGTCTCTATCTATGGCAAGGATTCCACATAAGATGATAAAAAAGAACTTTCCCTTTTTCATCTGACTGACCTCCATATTCTGTAGCATACCGAATGCAGACAGAGACGCCACAGCCTTAACAATACGGATAACCGTAACCGTAATAAGGGCCAATAGGGGTAGTAAGGGGCAGGCTAAGCCCATGCCCAAACCCGAGGCCCAGTCAGGGGAACCCCACACGTGGCATATAACCACACCAGTCTACCACCATGAAAACAACCCCGGTGACCACCGCGAAAACTACCGTTGAAGCCACCACCCGAGCGTGCTGCAAAACTTGGAGCCGCTTGCCGAGCATCCCCAAAAACACCGGCACGACGACGGCTATCCTCAAGATTCATCAGATCTCACCGCAATACCACCTTCCCTCGGCAAATGATCTTTGCCCTTTTCATATCAATCTATGGGACGGTCAGGACCTCATCTTGGTTTACGCAAAAGGGGGAGTTTCCAGACATATCCAGCAGGGCTGCTCTTTTGAGACCCCCTGGGGCAGGGAAACAGATCAGGACAAAGATCGGCCGGAGAATCCTCATTGGAGACAATACGACGGACACTTCGCTATTGCGTCTGCTCGTCCAGGCAATTGAAAATGATGCCTTACAATTGGCCTTGTACCTCTTTAGTGGGCCGGAGGGGCTTGATCCACGTATTGCCCATACTTTACACGACGAGATAGTGATCGAGCCCAGAGACGAAAGAGCCTTTCAAAATGACGTTTGTCCGAACAAACCAGGTTGTTTCAGGGAAGAAGAAAGAATCCCAATACCTTCTTACTGTGCTCATCGAGGCTCATGAATTTGGCGCCGACGCGCTCCTTGCCAATGTTATAAACGGAAGCAGCACAAAGGATTTTGTGGTCACCCAACGAAAAAGAAACTCTTATTTTTTCATTGAGCTGGAGCGGCTTGCCATCCATTTTAATAAAGCGTATTCCGCTCATGGAAATATCTACCAACTTGATTGAAGCGCCATCAGCGGTATCTTCGGCCGCAAAGCATTTACCAAATGAGCTGATCGCCTTGCGATAGTATTTTCTATTCTCAAAGATCACCGCGAAAGTATTGCCGCAAGCACATTTAACCAGACCCGAGCGAGGGATTTTTCCATCCGGGAAATTTATCTCTTTTGATTTGCCGCATTTTTGGCAAACCACAAAGCCATTGCGCGCTTCATTCAAGTAGATTTTTACCTCTTCCATTGCTCCCCCACTTAATCCGCAATAATGCATCAAGTTGTTCGCTATTCATGTCGGATCGCACTTCGGGGTTGGATTCCGCTCGAAAAAGGTTCGGGGAATGCCCGGAAGGCTCATTTAATTATCGTATATTCGGGCCAACCACGCAAATGATATGCTAATGGGGCTGGAATTGGCCCTGTTCCTCATTTCTAGTAGGCTGGAGGGGTTTGATACACGTATTGTGAATACTTTGGAGAGATAGCGGTCGAAGCCAAAGATGCCATAGATGAGAAGACCTAACCATTTTTCAATTAAAGATCTTAGGTACATCGATATCAGAGAGGTCTTAACCGGCCCCGCACCTGCGTGATCAACTGAACGAGCAGTGCCAAGGCACGAAAAGCGGCAAGGGCAACCGCTTCATGCGGATAATCAGAACCCACTTGCAAACGGGAAGAATACAGCTAATATACATACATGGCCCTAGCTCATACAGATTATTTACCTTATGATTACAAGGTCTTATGACATATTTCCCCCCGAGTGCCTTTCAAAAAGCATTTTTACTACTTGTGCTTCTTGCAGTCCTGATGCCCGGCTGCGAAAAAGCAGAGGCCGCATCTCTCTACCCCGGCCTTGTCCTTGCGGCATATTCACCCCGTGACACATACTCTCAACCCGCGGCCCGACCTGGCAGACGCGCAGAAGTGGTCGTGAAGAGCGTCAGATATCTTGGCGGCCCCAGGACCATTTATCATGAGGTCGGACCGCTGGAAACGGTCTGGCGTATCTCCCGGATGTATGACGTTACGCCGGAGTCCATCTATTCGGCAAACAGGCTTAGACCAAGCGATCATCTGCTGATAGGGCAAAAACTCATCATCCCGGGGGCGCGGATGATACGCTACGTTATAAACCTCTATCGAAACCCGCAATGGAAGTACATCATCGTACACCACACCGCTACGGGAAAAGGCAATGCCAAGGCGATAAACCGGTCACACGGTGCGCGCGGCTTCTGGAATGGCCTCGGGTATCAATTCCTGATCGATAACGGAACTCTTGGGAAAGGTGACGGGCAAATCGAAATGTCACCACGATGGATACGACAGCAATGCGGCGCCCACTGCAAAGCCGGCAGAATGAACGAAAAAGCGATTGGAATCGCACTGGTCGGAAACTTCAATTATGAGAAACCAACCCCGAACCAGTTGCAATCCCTCGCCTTCCTTCTTTCGGTCCTGCGCAAGCATTATCAGATTCCCTCATCACACATCATGGTACACCGTGATGTTCCAGGGGCCAAGACCGAATGCCCCGGGAAATTATTCCCTATGAATCGTTTAAGGCAAATGTCCTGCAGGTAATCTGATTAAATGCCGTCGTCAGTTGGCACTAAGCCGGCTTTGTCTATCCCTGATTTCCCGTTCAACCGGTTCAAAGCTAAAAACCCGCCGCTCACTCTCCTCCCCGGTAAATTGGCTACACCAACCCGTTGCCATTCAAATGAGAGGAATACTTCTGGTCCGTCCCAAGGATATGCTTTTGCAGCCAGTCGTTAAGATAGTTCATGGCCTCAATCGACAGGCGAGATCCATTTCCTTCCAGGTATTTGCTATGGATCGTACTCACCTTTGCGGTGACCTTTTCATGGATGGCCTTGTGCTGATCATAATCGGGGTAGCCGCTATCCCGAAGGATACGCTCCTCGGCGGCGAAGTGGACTTTCGTATAATCCACCATATCCTTGAGCACGCTGCCGAGGATTTCCTTTCCTTTGCCCTGGCGCATGTGACTGTCCAGTTTATTGATAATATCAAAGAGCTTCTTATGCTGATTGTCCAATTCTGTCACCTTCACGGAGTACTTCTCGTCCCACAATACCGGCATTAGTTTCTCCTTTCTCTTTCTTGCACCTGGAAAAGGTAGCAAAGGCGTTTTCCCTTCAGTACTGGAAGAATCTCGACAAAGAGCATTCCCCAGGACGGGCGGTTTTCTGCAGAATCTCTTTTGCAAGTTCCCGCCTCAAAGAGCGGCTATCCCCCGATTTCCCGAATCTCAGCGAAGGGTTGGCAATTCGCCGCCACCTGTAGATCGGTTAGGAATGACTTGCTGATGAATACGATACTCAAATCGGAAACCTTATATTTTTTCTGAAGGATTTAGTGATCCTGCGGGCGGTAAAAAAAAGCATACAAAAAGAGGAAGTAAATGCCGAGCTAGCCGAATTGCCCCCCTTTGTACAAAAGGGGGGCGGGTGCGATTTTATCCGGGAGTGGCGCAACCTGTGTTGGACATTTCCCGGAGTTCTTTATCCGATCTCCGCTATCCGGAACAATGCCTTGCAAAGCGAAGCGGAGAGTTCTTAATCCAATATTCCAGGGTGGGGTTACCGTATTCTGAGGTAGGGGGTGTGTGGTATAAATCCGAATAATGCATCTACAGGCCACTTCCTACGGCTATTCAGTGAAACTACGAGCTGTGTTCAGGCGGGGGTCCGCACGTAGTATTACTTTAAAAGACCAAACGGCAGTCGATTCCCGATTTCATGCATACATCGGCAAGCTCTCGTCCAGTGCGGCTAAAGAAATCGTCAGAAAGGTTATCTTGCAATCTGTATTTCGTGTAAACCCAGTTAGCATGGTTATAGTTCATCCGGTCAACCAGGATGTAGTCAACCTTTCCTGCCAGAGCTTTTGCCAGAAGTTCGGCTCCAGGAAGAATGGGCGCAATCATAGCATAAGTCTTAATCCCAGACCGATGCAATTCATCAAGTGCTCTTATCCGCTCCTCTATGGATGGTGCATCTGGCTCGAATAATGCCCTGATACCATCGTCTGCCGTGGTAACTGAAAACCCAACTTCAATATCAGGTACTTCTCTAAGAAAATCCATATCTCTCAGCACCAAAGAGGAGCGTGTCTGTATGATGACGGGCCAATAATGTTTAGCCAGTATTTTCAAACATTTTCGGGTCAGCTTATATTTTGCCTCTAAAGGCTGGTAAGGATCACATACTCGGCTTATCCATACGCTTCCAGGTTTTTTCTTATTTATTTCCACCAGCAATAAATCGGCAGCATTGATTTTAACATCGACAAACTCACCCCATGGTTCCTTATGCTTGCTGAACCTTTTCATAAAGCGGGCATAGCAGTAGCTGCAGGCATGCTGGCAGCCCACATATGGATTAATGACATAGCTATAAATCTTGGATACAGAGAGAATGGTTTTTGACTGGATTTCCTTCACGTTCATGCCCTAAATCCTATAACCTTTACTCTCCGATCAGTTTCGTTCCTATAAACCCAAAAGCCCTCAAAACTATACGATTTCCCGATTGAACATGCAAGTGATAGGTCAGCCGAACGGGTTTGGCACTTTCAGGACCCACCACCGGCTTCGCAGTTAATGGCTACGTTTTCGTCCCATCGTTTCGGTATGGGGCTCAGGCCAAAAACAGCGGCATGAAAACTTCATTCAATTTTTTTTCCGTTTATGCCGATTCGTGAAGTATCTCCATTAGACAACATAGCTCGCCCCGGATTTTGGTCGGTGCTGGCTCCAAGACTAACACCGGCAGGCAAACGCCGGTATGAAAAGTTACAAGCAGGGCGTACGGATGCATGGAGAAAGCGCATGCGACTCGATGATAGGCTTGACAACATGGCTGGCAAACAGTTGGACGGTGGAGTTGGAAACGGGGCCCCCGATGTAAACATCGGTGAGGCGACCAGAATTCCACTTAAGATAGACGATGAAATAATGGTCAGGTCCTTCGCCACCGTCGCGCACAGGGCTAAATCCAGAATCATCGGCGCGGTACACGGCGACTTTATTCTGATTCAAGAACCTGTCGTGGTTATTAACGACAGGTTCTTGGCTGTTTTCGATAATGTTTTCGAGTGTTCCTATTTCGCGGCGGGATATCGATACAAATTTCTTAGCCGGTACAGAAGCCATGTGTTAAGCAATATCGTATGTATAGAATACCCCAAACAGGTGGATGTTCATCAGGTCAGGAAGCATCGCAGGATCAATGTCAATATCGAAACTAAATTCGCTATTCTAGGAGCCCCTAACTGGTTTTCCGGAGACATGACGGACATAAGCGAGGGCGGGTGTTGCTTGATCCTGAATTCGAAAGTACCCGTGACAAAGGGAATGAGGGTCCTCCTGGTATTCCGCTTGCCCAACGAAGATGTCATTGACGAGCTTAGAGGGGTAGTCCTGAGAAGTACGCCCATCGAGGGCAGCGAAGCAACCGAAGTCGGGTTGTCCTTTACCGGTCCGCAGAGTGAACTTGCCAAGATTTCGAGTTTCTGTGGATTCTGCATGTTTTTTGACTTGGAGTAGCATTGAGGTAGAATCGGTATGAGCGAGATCGATGAGAGGTTCAACATCCTCAGCGTTGTAGCATCCCGGGTGGACGATTCGAGATACGAATCATTCCTTGCTCTAACTGTTCGCCGGTCAGTTCTGCCGTGCGGGAAAGCCGGAATCCGGAAGATTCCCCGCCATGCCGGCTGGAGTCGAAGTGAAATCCCTGATCAGGCCCGAAACCTGGGAATAAAGCCGCTCTGCTTTCTGCAGATGCCAGAGAGCTTTCGATTGAGCGCTGCGGTCCCCCAAGAGCCTCTTGTATTCATTTGAATGCCGTTCAGCCTTCTTGTGAAGGCGAATCAATCGCTCAATCTGATAACAAGCCATAAACTCCTCCTTCAAAATATTGCGGCGGAACAAAGCAGGTTATGATGGAGGTAGATAATCCTTAGCTCGCCTTTGAAAGATCGAGCAGTTCTTCTATTCGCGTTTTCATGCTGTCAATTCTTTTTTCGTTGAGCAGGGAATTCAATGCACCACGCTGGTTATCGTAGAAATCATAATGACCGGTTATCAAATTTCTTCGGATAGTGCCAACAACTGATGAACCGTTTTTGACCACGATTTTCGAAAACGGCGATTCCGGATCGCGCTCATAAATCATTTTGATGTCCTTTCGATAAGTATAGGCAAACCGGTGTATCCACTCCGAGGAAGACAAGTATCGTCCTTCTGAGTGTGTAATTAAGGTGGACTGTCGAAACTTACAAGGGTGATTTACGTGGGTATAAATGGGGTAAAAACCATACCTAATATGACAAAAAAGATGAGTCTATAATGCATATTTTGCAATCAATATTATTCTGAATAATTCCTCAAAGTGGTCGCCAACGGACGGCCGAAGGATTCCACCCGAAGAAACTCTTGGCACTCTCAGAGTCCATAAATCATATGGTATGCCAATCAAAACACGCAAGTAATACACCAATGAGGCCAGTTTCGGCAATTTCAGGATGCACTCTACAACACTCCCGCACAAGGTCCCGTTTATCGTGGTGCCCGCGGTTGCCGATCCGTGGAAACTCCGGGGGGAGAGCCGGCTTAAATCCTCGATTGCAGGGGGGAAGTATCATTTCAGCCGGCGGTAAACCGACCGGCGGTAAACCGACTGGACAAAAGAAATCATCTCATCTATTCTTTGGCGGTAAAGGCATCATACTGATACGACATAGAATTGTGCAATACCCAGAAAGATTCTGCACATACGGATGAGGAGCTTAGAATGATGGACGATAAACAGAATGAACAGTTAGATTCTACTCTAGAGCAAGGGAAAGACGAACTAGATAAAGCCGTAGTGGACGCGACTGAAACAGGGAGGACCGAAGCTTTGGCGCTCGGCTATGTTGAGCTTATCGAAATCATCCTAATTGCACGGGGTGTGGACTTCCGTGTAGATCCAGAGTCTTATTACAACATTTATGAAGCGTATCGGGCAAAAGGAGAGAATATACCTGATCCGGCGTCCAAGGTCTTTTTGGGAAAATTTGCCAGACTTGATCAACCGCGTCTGTATTTTAGAGGCAAAAGGACTCACTTTTTACAGAGCTGGTGTTTAGGTTTCTGGGAAGTCATCAATACTGCTGCCAGGAAACTCGTGGAAGGTTCGATCATACCCCCGCAAGAGTATCGGTAGGCGAAAAGAGATTAGAACTGAGAATTTGTGTTATCGCTGACCAGTGTGAGATTATTTGGCAGCAGACGGTGTAATGGATCCGTCTATCAAACGGCGTGACGGTGACTGTATTTCCAGGCGAGCAGCAGAATAACCCTCAGGTTTGAAGCAGCAAACTCCACCATCCTCTCGCCGGAGCAGAAAGAACTTATTCTGCGCCGGCTGGGTTTGCCCATTGCTGGCTGCTGATAAACAAGAGCACCTGGACGAGCACTTTCAGTATATTCATGCTGAGTTGTCCCCATTCGGTTATCATGGGTGCACCTCATTTCCTAATCTGAATTTAAGCTTAGCTATTTCATTTTGAGATCCTTTATTTTTTCTCATAAGCCGCAAGCAGGTTCGTTGTCAACCCTGGGTCTCGATGTCCGGGTTAATTCGTCTACTGCATTTGCGCGGAGAGCTGGCTTAAATCCTCCATTGTTTTACCAATCGAGTCATCGAATTGAACGTGAATCGAGCAATCGGCATATGGATGAAACCGGACAGCGACAATAGTGCCAAACTCGTTGATGGCTTTGGCGGAATCCAGTTGAGGATGACTATACCTGACGCATAATGTTCTCCCGACTAAGTGATTGGCCGTTTCTTTGTTGGTGATACGCACGTAGAAGCTGATCCCTTTTTGAGATACGTCACTCATCTCCACTTTGAAGGGCCTTCCAACCGGGTTTCTTGCAGAATTCATAAGATGCGCCGTTCCTATCCCGCATATGCGAAAGCGTTTTTGTCGGCGGCGGTCGAGTTGCCTGGTTTTAAGCAGGTCACATATTTTTTCTGACTTAGACACAAAATCCAGCAGTTTCGATTCAAGCATAGGGAATTCTTTTTTCAAGCGCTCAAGAACGTCTGCGTCCAGGAAGCTCAGTTCAACTCCGGAGAGAGTTATCATGGAAGTGGTGCAAACAGTATCCGAAAAAATTGTGTCCTCTCCCGCAATCTCGCCCGGATTCAGCAGCTTGAGGAACACCTCTGTGCCGTTCATTGAATAGATCAATTTTGAACGACCGCTGTTTATTAAAAAGAGCCTGCGTTTGTGCTCTCCTTGTTGGAAAACAGTTTCGTTCGCACCATACACCGCACTTTTCAACGCGAAGTAGAACGCATTTGCCTCTTCAAGACTGAAATTATTGTAGAGTGCGGACCAAGTTTTACGATGGTCTTTGTCAATAGCTCCACTTTTCGCTGCCTCGATGATCTCCGCCGAACGGATTATTTCTGTAAGAGCCATCGGATCTATTTCGTACATTTGGTCCCTGAGAGCTTCTGCTGATTTGAAATCTTTCTCTTGTGCGCAGGCTGTTATCAGTTCCAAAAGCAATTTTATCGCACATCTTTTATCGTTCTCCATCAAGCATTTCTGTATAAGCTCTTCCTGCTGCCGTCGGTTTTTCATTTGTGCCTCTTAATCCTGGAAATTTTCATGCTGCGGGACAAGAGCGCAGCACCTGCACTCGATCCAAGCTTTTTGGAGTCGGCGCTCTCACCGATTAGTGGAACTGTGCACGACGAAATCATTCTCGAAGTTCCTGAAGGACGGCAGATGATGCTGATGCAATTCTCGAGGAGACCACGATTCAGGCGGACAATGCTTATCTCGGTAGAGTTCACCGTTGAAGTGGAGGTAACCATTTCGGACACCCGCGTGGAATGAGTGACCGTGGATTCGGCCATCCCCTTCACATTTTGGGGTAATCTCATGCGTGTTCCCTTCATGACGAACATGCTAATTTATTGAGGCTTTTTTTGTGAAGCTTCCTCCTTTTCGATTCGGCCTTCGAGTGCTCCCTTTTTTCTTTTCAGTGACAGCTCTCACCATTGCTGCGATTTCGGCCCCGGTATGAGCATCTTTTACAAGGAAGTTGTCCACCCCGTATTCCTCGGCGACTTTGCGGTATACGGGGAGGTCGTAGTTGGTAAAGATGTTTATGACCAGGTTTGGATGGAGCTCTTTAATCTCGCGAGTCAGTTTAAGGCCGCTTTTCCCCAGGAGCCGTATGTCGATAAAAACGACGTCCGGGGAAGACTGAGAAATTTTTGTCAGAGCATCGGACCCGTCAACGGATTCGTGAACCGATAGCGACGGGATGTACATCTTAAGGATTTCTTTGAAGGAACGTCTGAAGAAGTCGTTATTGTCTACGATAAGTACCGATGACATTTTCTGCCTCCACTCCGGCTATTGAGACCCTTTCTCAATGGTTACTATCCATGTTATGCCCAAAAATAACTTACCTCGTGATGAAAGGTGATTTCAGTTGGGCGTCTCTACATTAATCGGTGCTGTTCGACGAATTCGCGACGATGAAAAGATGGTGAAAAAACAGTTATACGCATTCACTAAAATTTTTGGTCGAAGGCAATGGCGGTGAGTTTCGATCAGTTAGCCCGAAAGTACATGGTGGATCAAATTATCCCTCCAATTCAGGCACTTAGACGGGAAGCATCATTTCGGTGGCCGGGAGATGTACCGCCCGGCGTGTCGGATTTAGATAAAAAACCGAGAATTTTTGTTGGCGTTGGCCGGTTGTTAGACCATTGCCGGAAGACAAAATGGTGGAGCCGATACGTGCGATTCGGATGGTCGGCCAATGAAGGTTCACAAATGTGATGGACGCGGAGGGTTGATCGTGCCCTCGTGAAGTCAATGTTTAAGAGAGTTATAATGTTAACAGCCTGCCGGATCACCAATTGTTTTATGAATCACTAAACCATATTGTCAGCCAGGGAAGAACTTCGAACAGACGTCAGATTACCTGATCAGCCCACTCGATGGAATTGGAATAGGACTGCTGCACCTCTGATTCCTCTACGCCCAACCGTGAGGCCAAAGTGGGGAAGTCCATCCAGTTTGCCTTTTCGTAGGAGATGACAAGATCAAGCACCAATCTGAAAAGATTGCTCTTACCAAGTAAGGCTTCCTTGATGGAGGTTCGAATAGGAAGGTCCTCAAGAATCTCTTCCATAGGTCTGCCAAGCATAACGTCGATGCACGAGAATAATCCCATAAAGAAATACTCAGACTTCTGCTGGTCATATCCGGCTTTAGAAGCCAGATTCTCGCTAAACCGCGCTCTGAGAGAACAGAGCCTCATGAGTTCCAGGGGCTGCTCCTTCCCCAGTTCCATGAGGACCACGAGGGATAACCATCTTCTGATCTCATCCTCTCCAAGAAGCTGCAGAGCATGAATTATTGATGAGACCTCCCGACGCAAGCCGAAGAAGGCGGAGTTGATATACTTGAGAAGCTTGTAAGCAAGCGAAGGGTTATGCTCTATGATATTCTTGATCGCATCGAAGCTCGGATTATCTGCGCTGAGCTCTTTGAGAATGCGAAAATAGTGTATTTTGTGCCCTGAGATATCACGTCTGGCAAACATTACCGGCTTACAGAAGAAATAACCCTGAAAATAGCTGTATCCCATCTTCAAAGCGTTTGCGAATTCCTCTCGGGTCTCGGTTTTTTCCGCGAGGAGTTTTACCCTGCCTGAACCGGGAAATCTTTGCGCAATGGCCTCTCTTTCCTGTTCATCTGTTTGGCGTAAATCAACCTTGATTATATCCACCAGATCCAAAAAAGGGCTATACTCGTTCCCACGGAGAACAAAATCATCCAGAGCCAATATGTAACCTTGAGAGCGGATAGTTTTTATGGCTTCGATCAACTCATCGTCCGGCTCCACATCTTCGAGTATCTCAACGACACCGATTCCCTTTGGAAGATAGGTGGCGGCACCCTCAAGAAGAAGCTTTCGAGTAAAATTTACAAAAACCCTCTTGCCTTTGGAGATTTGCTGTGAGCCGATGACCAATATGGTATTTCCGATGACGGAGAAGGATGCCTTGTCGCCGTCAGCCTCTGAATAGAAGTTTTCCACGCTGGAGCGGTACAGAAGCTCATAGCCGTATACCTTCTGCTTAGTCTCGAAGATTGGCTGCCTGGCGATGAAGACATTCATTCCACTTCCTCCATCAAAACCTATTCAGAAAGTCCAATGGGGATCATCCCGCCTCTGCCAGTCTCGTTAATGAGATTGACTCAGTTGATCATATGTTATACGACAACCGACTTGTTGCGTCCGGCGCCTTTCGCTTCATACATCGCCTTATCCACTCGCTTGAAAATTATTTCAGCGTTCTGGTCAGAAGACGTTACAGTAGTGCCACCGATACTGACGGTCAGTGGAATTTCTTCGTCCTGGTAAAGAAAACGAGCCCGCTCTACGAGTTCGCGCATCCTTTCAGCAACAATAGAGATCCCTTCCTCATTCGTTCCTGGAAGAATTATGATGAATTCCTCACCTCCATAACGCGCCAAAAAGTCCGTTCCCCGCAGAATCCTTTTAATCAGCTTGGTGAGCTCTTCCAGACATCTATCTCCCGCCCAATGCCCATAGAAATCGTTGACTGATTTGAAATTGTCTATATCGATCATCAGGATAGAAAAAATCTCTTTATGACGCTCGAAACGTGCTAACGCCTCCTGGATGCGCTTTTCATAGGCCCGTCGGTTATGGACTCCAGTCAAAGGGTCAAGGAGAGTCTCTTCTTCCAAAACTTTTGCCCTTTTCTGAACCTGCACGACTTCTTGTTTCATTCCTGTGATGCTCTGTCTAAGTTTTTTGACCTCCCCTGTTGCCTTCTTTAATTGAAGGTCGTCATATTGGCGCTTTCTTTCGAGTGCTTCCTTGATGGTCGATAGTTTGGAGGCGACAAAACCCTTTAACTCGATCAAGTTTGTGCTTATGTGGATGGTCTCCGTGGTATCCGCCAAATTATGTTCCAGTGTATTGTGGAATGCTTTGTTGTTCTCGAAGGTTTCGCGAGTGCAGGAAAAGGAAGACATGAGGCCGGTTTCCATTTCGATCAAATCCTTACCTATTTCTTTCACGAGACTGGTGAATTGCTCCAGTTCTCCCTTCGCCCTGCGGATTGTAGTCCTTAGAATTTCGAGAATATTGTCGTTGAGGTCCAAAATTTCTTGAACTTTATTGCTTTTGCTGATGAGTTCACGGATCTCGGAAGCGAGTGTAAGAGATTCTCTGGGGAGTCTATCTTCGAATTCGCTAAGAAGGTTCAGACGGAAATCCTGGAGTGTCTTGATATAAGATCCGATCAACGAATCGTTTCCTTCGAGGACGGGTTGCTTTCTTAGAACCTCCTGGCCGGATTGGCAAGAACTCTCGAAAGAAGATTTGACTAATTCTCTATCCGTCAGCAATTGGAGGTAATCCTGTCTCGTAGACATCGCCCGGTGAAGTACGCTGGGAGTAACTGGCTGGGAACTCCATCTGAGTTCTTTTAATGTATCAATTATGATCCCGCACAAGGCCTCAACGTCGTTGCCCCTCAATAGGGTATCCATTTCCCCCCCCTTACACCGAAAAGATTTAGATTCCTCAATTCCTTCCCGAGACCCTAACGCCCAGAGTCCGTAAAGAATACGATATCCGTATCGATATACGCAAGTCGAAATGCCTATCAGGCCAATTTGGGCAGTTTGAGGACATTGATGGGCATCAGGGTGAAGAGGTACATTTCGCAAAGGTAAAGAATCCACCGAATGGCTGCATCCCTTGATTGACGACATTTCGATACGGCCTTAGCTTACTGATATTAATTTAATAATTGCGAATCCAGGTATTGCTCGGATCCGTTTCAAAAGCTCAAGCAGTGGAGAATACCGGCAAGCTGAAAGAGATGTATGTCAAGATAGATCGGCCGAAACTGACTTCCGGCGGCGAAAAACGCCTCACTGATCAGATTCGGCTCATGAAACGCTCGAATGAGTAGCCGAGTGCTTAAATCCGGCGGCCCCCAACCGGGCTGCCAGGTTTGGCGGAGACGTCCAAAACGGAGTTGACCACCCCAATGCCACCGGGCGTTGCGTCGTCGAACAAAGGCGGAGACCCGCCTGGTTAAATGGGAGAAATACTGGAAAACATTGAGAGTAAGGAGAAAATCATGATAGGGCGGAAAGTAATGTTCAGATATTTTTATCTATTTACACTGTTGTCATTCGTATCGGCGCTGCTTTTGCCGGCTCTTGCCCGAGCTCAAGACTACCCGATCATGGACCGGGTTGCCGACAAAGTCATCCAGAAGTACCAGAATTCGACCTGCGAGCAATTGTGGCAGAAAAAGGGCAAGCCAAAGTCGGCGAGGGAGCAGAAAGCCGTTCAATTCCTGAAGGAGGACCCACGGATGCGCGTTGCGTTCATCGACAAAGTGGCGGCTCCCATCGCCAACAAAATGTTCGAATGCGGCATGATTCCATGAATGTCGCCGGGCTGCCACTTCGATTCGATAGCCGGTTGCTGAAGGACTGCATAAACATGAGAAGAGGAAAAAGTCATGATCAATAATAATCCTCTAGGCGCACGCTATTGCTCACGCTCGCGTGGGGTGTTTTCCTGACCACGAGCGGCATGCTCAGCCGTGACTAAGCCTCCGCCGTCTACGATGCCGTGATCGAAGCAGGTTTTCAGTTCCCCTGTCCTCAGCGCGAAGTCCACCTGCTTCGTGCTGAGGACGCAGGCTCCAATGGGACCGGTTTTGGTAGTTTGAAAACACACCTCTGCAGCTACTGTTGGCAGACACGTTTTCCCTACCTGCCGTACCTGGACGGAGTTCATCCGAAAATGATGCGGAGTAGTCCTGTGGTGCGACTTGACCTTTGCAATACCTTGAACCGCAGCATGAATAGCTTACTTTATGTGGGATACCGTTTTTTGTGGATCGGTCGAACTTGGAAAGCATAGCGCGTTGCCACGGTGTGTACTCATTAAAAGAGTGACAAGGCAACACAAGGCAGGAAAAGGAGGAGCATATGTTTAAGGAATTCAAGGAATTTGCGATGCGAGGAAATGTGGTAGACATGGCAACAGGCATAATCATCGGCGGCGCATTCGGAACCATCGTAAAAAGTCTGGTGGACGACGTGATCATGCCGCCGATCGGGCTGTTGCTGGGTGGTGTGGATTTTTCCAATCTCTTTATCGTTCTTAAAAACGGCACAACACCGGGGCCTTACGCTGCCCTTGCCAACGCCAAAGCCGCTGGAGCCGTGACCATCAGCTACGGACTATTCTTCAACTCGCTGGTCAGCTTCCTCATCGTGGCATTTGCAGTTTTTATGCTCATAAAGGCCGTGAACACTTTGAGCCGAAAACCCGAGGTAGCGGCGGAACCCACGACCAAAAACTGCCCTTATTGCGCCACTTCGATCCCGATACAGGCTATCCGGTGCCCCCACTGTACATCCGAGCTACAATCGGCGTGAATTGCGCCACTAAGATATGCTCTCTTTTTGCAGAACGGTCCCCTCAGGATCATCTTAATGAATGAGAAAGGGACTCCTCCAAGCTGGATGATGAAAACCGCCTTATCTTAAGACCTCTCAATTATTCCGTGTTCCACTCTAAGCTAAAGCACACATTTCCACCAAGGAAGCTGTGAGGAGGCAGTATGTGATGCCACGTTTCCAACAGGCGCCTAAGCGCATTCGTGGATCCGATTTTTCCCTCCCTTTTATGTGCCTGTAAGCCATGAGGCCCGTATTGCGGTACCTTTTCCTATCTTTGATCTGATCGAAAAAGATCCCCCTGAGAACTCTGTTCGTTCTTTCATGCTGGTAAGGCCGAGACCCCTGACGCCGCTTTCCCTGGATAGGGTGGAGATTATATCAAATCCCTCTCCGTTGTCTTCTATTGTGAGTTCCAGAGCGCCTCTTTTACATACAAAAGAAAGTTTCACATAATCTGCTTTGCTGTATTTTCCTATGTTATGGAAGGCTTCCTGCAAAAGCCTGAATATAACAATCTTGAGGGTATCGGGTATCTGGTCTTCTTTCACTGTGATCTTCTTCTCTATGCCAATATCCGGATAAATTCCCTTGAACTGCCTGCAGAACCAGTCAACCGTTTCGATCAGCCCAAGATCGTCCAATACACTGGGCCGAAGGTCCATGATCATTCTTCTGACGTCTTCCATAGTATTCTGCGTCAATGAAATTGATCTTTCGAGTAAAGCTGGTTCCGCTTCGCCCTTCACCATCCGGTTCAGTGTATGCTCGATGCTGATTTTAATTGCAGTGAGGGATGATCCCAAACTATCGTGGAGCTCCGCCGCGAGTTTTTTGCGCTCCAACTCCTGAGCCGCAAGGAGCTTCGAGGAAAGGAAGCGAAGTTCGCTTTCCGATTTTCGCAAGGTTTCCTCCGCTATCTTTCTTTCAGTAATATCTCTTGCCACACCGGTCACGAGGCAGGGACCGCCCTGATCTTTTCGAACGGCACAAGCACGGTTACGAATCCAACGAACTGAACCATCCGGTATTATGATTCGGTACTCAGCATCAAAAACATCTCCCTCTGCATTAAGCTTTCCAATCTCGGCAAAAATATGTTCCCGATCATCTGGATGTACACTGTTAATAAAGGATTGGGGATAATTATAGAGTTCTTCTCTAGTACGCTTCCAGACTTTTTCAAATGCATGATTTACGTAGAATATCTCCTTAAAATTTGATGTAGCCATCCAAAATACATCCTGAATTGATTCGGCCATCAACTGAAATCTACTCTCGCTTGTCTTTAAGTCCTGCTCGGCTCGTCTAAGATCGGTAATATCGAGGATTACACCAACTATTCCTGCTGAGCCACCATCATCCGGGAATGTAGACTTGGAGAAAATGACATCATGCCTGGTGCCGTCAGCATAGAGTACCGAAGTCTCATACGTTTGGACTCCTTTATCACTCAGAAGGGCCGTATCCATCTCATGGTATTTTTCTGCCAAATCTTTAGGCGCTACATCGAAAACCGACTTTCCTATGATAGCTTTTCTATCAAGTCCGATAAAGGATGTGAATGCCTTATTGCAGCCCCGATACAGACCATCGACACTTTTATAGAAAATTGGGGCTGGAATTGTATCCATCAGAACCTGGAGGAAGTCCAACGCACCTTGAAGTTTATTCTCCGTTTGTTTGATTTCCGTTATATCCCGCGAAATGCCGCATAGACCTACGATCTCACCGGTCTGATCTCGTATGGGCACTTTGACCAAATGCAAGGTCCTGTTTCGGTTTCTAATAGGCTTGGTTCTTTCTATTGTGAGGATTTCTCCGGCGAAAACACGCTCATCACTCTCTTCAACCAGTTTCCCGACTTCTTCTCCGTAGAGGATACCTGCTTTGTGTCCGATGATTTGCGCGGCTGGAATTCCAAAAAGCCTTTCCATAGCAGGATTCACTAAGGCATACTTGAATGAGCGGTCCTTCAAGTAAATGCAATCCTGAGCGGATTCGAAAATTATCCGAAACCGTTCTTCACTGAGCCGCAATTCTAGCTCTGCCTTCTTGCGATCCGAGATATCACGGATAGACTGAATAAAACCTGTTATGCTCCCGTCCCTTGCTAAAAGTGGCGCTGCCGTAGACCACAGATATGCCCCCTTCCCACGGTACGCCCCTGCGACAAAAGCCTCCCCATAAAGAGTCATTCCTTTTCGTTGAACATAATCGTAGCGTTTTTCGATTTCAGAATTCTCATCCAATATGATATCGATAAGCAAAGGTCTTCTTTCGCCATAAAAAGGAACGGCGTATACGTGGTCACCTTTTCCGAGAATATCCAGTTTCTTGATCCCGGTCATCTCTTCCATGGCCCGGTTCCAGTATAGTACCTTCTTTTCCCTGTCGATGACAAAAGTGGCGTCAGGAAGGAATTCGATAATGTCCTGAAGTTCGCGGTGAGCGGCCTGTAAGGCCAATTCAGCTTCTTTACGGCGTGTTATGTCTCTTATGATGCCTACTATAAGTTTATTCCCGTGCCTGTCCGTATACAAAGTCTTTTTTGTGGCCACGGTGCGGGTAACCCCGTTACTATCAGTTATCTCTTCTTCGTTTTCATTCTCCTCCCCTGTTTCAAAAACGATTTCATCCTTTTCCCAGAAAAGATCGACCTGCTCTTTGGGGAAAAAATCATAATCGCTTCTGCGGAGGATTTGCTCACGCTTCCGGCCTGCAAGAGCGCACAGGGCGTCGTTGGCCAAAACATATCGGTGCTGTCTGTCCACGACATAAATCGGGTCGCTTATGGAATTAGCAATCTTGCTGAGAAATTCCTCTGACTGTTTTCGATCCGAAATGTCCTCAAAAAGACCCACAGCACCCAAAAACCTGCCATCCTCGGTGGTTATCCGGCTGAACATAGCCCTGACCGGTGTGAGCTTATTGCTGGTAATGGACAGATAATCGCCTTCGAAATAGTTAGGCATTCCCGAAAGACCGGCTACGACCGCCGACCGCATCCTTTCATCTCGCAGGGATTCGGTCATATTGAATCCGATAAGTTTTTTCTTCGGAGCGCCAATTATTTCCAAAAAACATTCATTGCAGTCAACGACTTTTCCGTCGCTGTCGAAATGGACGATTCCCAGCGGAGAATAATTAAAAATCATCCTGTAGCGCTCTTCGCTCTTCAGCAGCACCTCGTCAGCCTGCTTTCGCCTGAGAGCTTCTTTTTCGAGTCTCTGGACCTTTCTCCTAAGCTGTTCGTAACTCGGTGTCGGTATATAAGTCACAAGAATCTCCCCTTATCTTCTCAAAAGACTCGGGCACGGAAATGCCTCGTAGTGCGGATTGGCAAATTCCACCACGTTCCAACGGAAGCCTGTTTTGGAAGTTACGTTTGCGTTACTTCAAGGGGGAAGACTTGACCTTCTCGCTTATCTCCTGACCGATCTCATATCACGATATGTGGGGATCTGCAATATCGATTCGGCCCGGAGACCTGAAGATGTCGCAGGCAAACATCTGCAGGGGAGGATGTAAGCATTATGATGGTATAACAGATGTAAGTGACGGAATTTTCAAGGAGTTCTGTTGTTATTGACGTAGCTGCCGGATCGAAGGATCGCACTCATGCGACCATTTTGAAGACAAAAATCCCGTATGTGATTACGAAGACGGTATCCTGAGATTTTGATAACGCTGATTCCCTCCAGTAGAGAGGGTGGAAGGGGTGCTTGAATTCTTTCGACCTGGGGGCAAGCAGATTCAGACCAGAGAGGCCATTGCCTATCTGAGAACAGGCACCCCTTCCATTTTGGATTCTTGAAGCTACCGGTAGACTGTCCTTGTTACGCTATCATCTCGGGAACGTGACTTTTGCGTGAAAGTCCATGAAACCGGAGGTGGAAACAACCCGATCGTAGCGGATTACTCGCCGATCGAACTCAGAATCATTGCCAATGAGCGCGGAGGTCACCTCTTTTGAGCTCAGACCAACAAATTCCATTCCCTACTGGCATTTGACGCTCCAGGTAGCCTTACTTCCAGTCTTGGGACTGGTGGGGGCCAATTTCAGCGAAATTAATTGACCTGCAGTGAATGAAACACTATCGGTTGTATCTGAACATGTGGTCGCTGATGTGGAAATAACGCAGGTTACGGCTGTAGCATTACCATTTTGTAGTACCGTGAATGTAAAACTACCAGTTACAGGAGCACTTGCCAGCGTGACTGACAAGTTGCTTACGGTACAAGCTGGCATGGGTGTTTGAACATTAGCATCGGTCGCGTTATATGAATTATACATAAACCCGCCATATTCCGTGGTCGTGGTGTTCACATTAGTAGCGCCAGAATTGCCGGCGAGAAGTATTGCTCCGGTTGCTCCGGTTGCTCCAGTATTACCTATAGGTCCTTGAGCTCCGGTTGCTCCTGTATTACCTATAGGTCCTTGCGGTCCTGTTGCTCCGGTTGCGCCAGTATTACCTATAGGCCCTTGCGGCCCTGTCGCTCCGGTTGGGCCAGTATTACCTATAGGCCCTTGCGGCCCTGTCGCTCCGGTTGGGCCTGTTGCTCCAGTCGGTCCTACGAGGGATACTCCGGTGGCTGGCCATGCATTTGAAGCTTTTGGGCCAAATATCGTATTAGAAGCGGTATTGATATAAAAGTCGCCGTTAACCCCGGTTCCCGAAGGGGGAGGACTGACAGTGCCGTTCCAAACAGTATTTCCATTTGTTCCGGTCGCTCCGGTTGCGCCTGTCGGTCCCGCCGGTCCTTGAATCCCTTGAGCCCCGGTTGCCCCAGTATTACCTATGGGTCCTTGCGGTCCTGTTGCTCCAGTTGTTCCTGTCTGCCCTGTAGGTCCGGCAGGCCCTTGAGGTCCTGTTGGTCCTATTGCTCCAGTCGGTCCTACGAGGGATACTCCGGTGGTCGGCCATGCATTTGAAGCTTTTGGCCCAAATATAGTGTTAGAAGCGGTATTGATATAAAAGTCCCCGTTAACCCCTGTTCCCGAAGGGGGAGGACTGGAAGTGCCGTTCCAAACAGTATTTCCATTTGTCCCGGCTGCTCCGGTTGCGCCAGTCGGTCCTGTCAGTCCCGCCGGTCCTTGAACCCCTTGAGCCCCGGTTGCCCCCGTATTACCTATAGGTCCTTGCGGTCCGGTTGCTCCTGTCTGCCCTGTGGGTCCGGCAGGCCCTTGCGGCCCGGTTGCTCCGGTCGCGCCTGTCTGCCCGGTTGCTCCGGTTGGGCCAGTGGGCCCTTGAGGCCCCGTCAGCGACACCCCTGAAGAAGGCCACAAACCATTTGCCATAGGTCCAAAGATCATATTGGTGCTCGTATTGATATAAAAGTCGCCGTTAACCCCCATGTCCGAAGGCGGCGGTGTGGCAGTGCCGTTCCAAACAGTATTTCCATTTGTTCCATTTGTTCCGGTCGCTCCTGTTGCACCTGTCGGTCCGATTGGTCCTATCGGTCCCTCCGGTCCTTGAATCCCTTGAGCCCCGGTTGCCCCAGTATTACCTATGGGTCCTTGCGGTCCTGCTGCTCCTGTCTGCCCTGTGGGTCCGGCAGGCCCTTGCGGTCCGGTTGCTCCGGTCGCGCCTGTCTGCCCGGTTGCTCCGGTTGGGCCAGTGGGCCCTTGAGGCCCTGTCAGCGACACCCCTGAAGAAGGCCACAAACCATTTGCCATAGGTCCAAAGATCATATTGGTGCTCGTATTGATATAAAAGTCGCCGTTAACCCCCATG
>Ga0326728_10002092_pt1 | contig 67810 bp, 68 predicted proteins | sample MB3enrmetagenome_FD_207602 | JGI IMG/M metagenome (GOLD analysis project Ga0326728, IMG submission 207602) | Lab enriched peat soil microbial communities from McLean, Ithaca, NY, United States - MB31MN | ecosystem: Environmental > Terrestrial > Soil > Wetlands > Peat | place: USA: New York... | reverse complement strand
CAAACATCAAAATGGCTTGGGAGCACGGCGTTAAGTCCCTTGTTTTACAACATTTCTTGAATGTTGGGAAAAATAGATGATAATTAATTCTCTAGCGCCACGATATCACTAACTTTGACACGACGCCTAGATTTTTGCTTAATATAGTTTAAAAAAGATTGCATGAAATTGGCCTTGATTCTTGGCTCGAAGTCAATTCCGAAGGTAGCCAATGCGAATTAATAAGAATGAAAGACAGAAACGTCTTGATATAAAGGCCCGGATTTAACGGCGCAGTTATGAAGATAACCATGGTTACGGCGATTACGAACCTGGGGAAGAGGCGTGTTGTTCCCTCCACGCTTCGATGTCGATTCCCCGCCTATTCCGGTTAGGATGCACGTGGTAACCCAGCACCCGAACACCTGCCAATACGTTTTTAATGGTCACCCAGTCAAATCGTTTCGAGGACTCGGGTAACTGGTCGTACGGAATCATATCAAGGTGACATTTGTCGCACAGGAGTTTCGGGTTTTTCGGGTTCCATTCCGCATGTATCTCGGATGGATGATGAAACCCCTGCGAACGTTTTTCCTCCCACCAGCTATCGTGGATGAATTCAGCGAGATTATCGACAAGCCCAGCCGGGAGGCTCTCGAGTAGGACGTCGACGAGCTCCTTCGGGATCGGATTTGGTTTTTCGGTCAAGGCTGCGCGTGCACCTTTGTTTCACGTTGATAAATTGCCACGGCTTGTTGTTCATGATAGCTATTGGTAGGTTTAAAGACATCGGGAGAAAATCGGTACTAATCTATACAAATTTACAAATGTCGGGGATGAAATATCATGACGCAATTCGATACTAAGCTCTGGTCGAGCCTCTTTACCAAAACGGAAGACAGATCATCAGGAGAAGCCAAACCACGAGCAATGCGGAAGAAAATGGCAAAGGTTTGGCTGAAGGGCCAATTAGATTGGCCGATCATCATCGCCCTGGCCATCTTGGCTTTTTGCCTTGGATACTGGGGCAATGCCTTGCTGTTCTTGGCGCAGGGCACGGGACAGACGCTAGCTGATACTGTCTATGCTACCATCAAGCTTTTCAGCTTGAGTGCCGACACGATCGGCCCCCTTCCCATTCCGCTGGAGGTGGCCAGGTTTCTCGCGCCGGCATCTTTAAGTTTTGTCGTCATCAAGACGGCACTAGGCCTCTTCAAGAAGAGGCTTGATATTTTCCGGCTCAAGTTCGCGAGAAACCATGTCATCATTGCTGGGTTGAACGAGAAAGGTTTGAACCTTGTTACCGATTTCTTGGCCAAGAATGCCCGGGTCGTGGCATTTGAGGAAGATGAGAACCAGAAGAACGTCATATCCGCTGGCATTGAAGGGGCAACGGTCGTTATCGGCAACGCATCGGAAGAAAGCGACCTCCTACAGAGCAATGTCAAGGATGCAAGATACCTCATTTCCGTGACAGATGACGATAACACCAATGTAGAAGCAGCGCTCAAGGCTCAGGAAATTGCAAAGAAGCGAAAAGGAAAATTGAAACACGCGCTGCAGGCCTTCATCCACCTAAATGACGTGGATCTCCTGATGACCTTGAAACGGGCGCAAAGTCCACACAGCACCTCCATCCATTTCTTTGGCACGCAGGAAACCGCGGCGCGGCTCTTATTCCATCGGTTTCCGATAGATGGCCTTCCGGAAACGTTGAACGAGGATGCTCCTCCTGTTCATCTAGTTGTTATTGGTTTTGGTGCACAGGGGATGAGTATCGTACTGCAGGCTATTCGGGTGGGAGCGTTCGTTGTGAAGAAACACCCCTGCATTACAATCATCGCGGATGATGCTGAGAAGAAAAGGGACCGGTTCCTTCATGACTACCCTTTCATCGGCGAGACCTGCGACCTTCACTTCGAGAACGCAACAGTATCCGATAAGACTTTCCTGGACGGAACTCTCTTAGTTCGAGATAGTACACCCCCGGTAAACGCAGTGGTGGTTTGCTTGGATAACGATGAACAAAATCTCTCTTGCGCGCTCACCCTGCCGTCTATCCTGCAATCCCGGCAAGTACCCATCTACATCCATACTAAGCAAGCGGAAGGCATCCCGGCTCTTATCAACACGGAACTCGCCTGCTACGCCGACAGTCCCAAGTTCATCGCGTTTGGAAGCGCAAGAGAAACCTGCACAAGGGAACTCGTAGTGGGTGAATCCATGTACCAGATCGCAAGGCAGGCGCACGAGCTCTATCTCTCTGCAGAACTGGCGAAAGGGAGGCAGATAGGAGAAAGACCATCGCTGAATCACTGGGAGAACTTGCCAGAATCTTACAAGACATCAAACCTTCTTCAAGCAGATCACATTCCCGTCAAGCTCAGGGCCATTGGGTGCGATATCCAACGGCTGGATCGCGGAAAGAAGTCGACATTCGAATTCCAAGATTCAGAAATAGAATTACTGGCCCGAATGGAGCATGATCGCTGGATGGCGGTACAATACTTAGATGGATGGTCCTATGGCGAGACTCGAGATGACGGGCAAAAGAAGCATCCAGACATGCTCCCCCCCGAGGACTTACCGGAGAGCATCTTGAATAATGACAAGGCCGCTGTGCTGAGCATCGTGGAGCTGCTTGGGAAACTGGACATAGAAATTGTTCGCCGTACATAGATCTTCGAGAATCTACCTACTTTTTCCCCAATATCTTTCAAGGAAAGCAGCCCGTCGCGCGTCCGTACGACCCGGATGAGGCCGAGTACTGGCAGGCCCGCCGGGAGCGGAGGGTTGGGCAATGGAGCAAATAAGTCTTGATTCCGTGGTTTTCTATCGTCCGTGGTGCGTGGTGGTAGCGCCAGCTTGGCCATCGTATAGCGTACTCGAACGGCGTGGCAACACGAAAGATGGGTTCTCGGGGCCCGAGCCGGATGCGGTAAAAGTCGCACGTCCGGTTCCTGTGAGTAGCCGGGGTGGGTTCCCGCTGACTCTTGCTCTTGAACGCCGCATTTTATATGAAATTCGTATTCGACATAGTTTTTTACATCCTAGGTGAATCTTAAGTCGATCATCATGTCATCACCAATACGCCGCCCCATCCTCGCGGGTCAATGGTACCCCGGATCCAAGGATGGTGTTATCAAAGTGCTCGAAGACTGTTTTATGTCCGAGTTCGGGCCCGGAACCATCCCCGCCTTGGATGCCCCGAGAAAAGGAGATGTTGTCGGCATCATCTCGCCACACGCCGGGCTGTCATATTCCGGTGGCGTCGCCGCCAATGCATACGCGGCACTTGCCGAGGATGGCGTTCCCGATACGGTCGTCATGATTGCCAGCCACGGCGGGTTCGATGCCGTTTACCTCCAGACCGCCGGCTCTTGGCAAACCCCGCTCGGCACGACCGAGATCGATACAGAGGTCGCGGAAGCGATTTCCGCCAACGCGTCGACTGTCCAGCCTGATGCCCGGGCCGTGTTATCGGTTGCCGACAACACCTTCGAGCTCCAGCTCCTGTTCATCCAATACTTGTCCTTGGCTACGAAGATCGTGCCGATTGCAGCGGGTTCGCGGAAGTTCGCGAAGATTTCATCGGCTGCTGACGAGCTATCTACTGCATTGGCACCGTATTTCGACCCGTCGTCCGAGAAAAAAGTCGCGATCCTCGCGTCGACCGACCTGACCCATTACGGTCCCCAGTTCGACTTGACACCCAAGGCAGGCCGGCCAGCGGAGGAACAAAACGAATGGATACGTGAGAACGATGTCCGTGTACTTGACATGATCGGCCGGCTCGATGAGACGGGAACGGACGAGATCTTGGCAGAGGCGTTAGCACACCACAACCTCTGCTGCCCTGGCGCGATCATCCTCGGGCTGGAGACCATGAAACAGCTGAAAGAGAAAGCAGGCTTCGAGAAGCTAGAAGCAAAATTGTTGAAACAAGCAACGAGCTTTGATGTTGAACCGCGGGATGGAGGCGGAATGTTCTCCGCGGTCGGCTATGGATCCTTTGCAATCTGCAGGTGAAAAAATATGGGATATAGATCCTTACGAACAGTGCTCGGTTACGTGCTGCTGATCATCAACCTGATCCTGACGGTATCGAGCTTTCTCTGTGCACTCAGTGCCATCCAGTTCGCCTCGGGTTTGACCACGACTCAATTTAATTTCAACGTCAGTTACGATCCCACGGTGCCAAGCATATCCATCGGGTCTTATAACATCCAAAACACGGGAATCTTCGACCTTGGAAACCTGACCTGGAACGTCGATCTCTATTACAACACGAACAATAGTAATGTCATAAATTACACTAGTTACATCCCAGACCATTTGGTTAACGTAACTGCAGGTCAGTCGTATGACCTATTATTGGCAGTGAACGGGACTGGATTGAATACCGTTGCACTGTCCTCACTGTTCGCCAATCCAGCCACGTTTGCTGATATCAACGGAACCGTTGGCTTATCTGGGAACTACGTGTTCGGCTTGTTTACTTTTTCTATTTCGGTGCCGTGGACAACATTTGAATCCTATTTCATAAATGGAACAGTGTGATCGACTACGGGGAAAGCAAAAAACATATCGGGAGGCATCTTCTATGCCCTCATCGGTGCGGTGATGTACATCGTCTTGCCATGGATTGCGCTTTACGAGATCCGGGCCTTTTCTCTCACCGGCCCCCATGGGACGATTCAGGTGGATTTCCAGCACGTAAGCAGCGGCGCGCTGAACTTTTCGACCATCACGTTTTACATCGAGGCTATCGGCATCATTATGACGAGTCTTTACTTTGCAAAAGGCTCATCCCCGAAGCATTCCACCCGGCGCGCGATAGCTAGTCTCCTGATCGTTCTCGGAAGCGGTGCCTACATCTACATCATCCGTTACGCTGGTATCTCAAAACTTCCCATCGAGCTTGGCACCTTCGGCACTATGACAGTTGACATCACAGAATTCATGGACTTCTTGTTCGGCATCATCATGCTAAATTCCATCCTTGCCATCATCGACATCTTCTTGGTGATATATGATCATAGGATGAAGAATTATGTCGGTGAAAAGATTCTGAATGAATTGGAGAGTGCCCAGCAAGAAATCGTGCAATCCAAGGAGGAGACAGCAAATGATAGCGATGAAGCCACATAAGATCGACCGGTTCGGGGTGCTCGTGTTCGCGAGCGTCTCTTTCGCCCTCCCGGTTCACCTCTTCATGCTCCAGACCGGCAACGCCATTTTGAATATCTTCGCACCGGCGATTCCATTCTTCTCCGGCTTTCTCAACGCGTTCAAGGAATACCTCGTGCCCCTCGGAAGCGCAGTTGGGAAGTATATCATCGCACCGTTCGTCAGTTTATTTCCGAAGAACGTGTCAGCTGACTTTGTTGCCAACTTTGCGCCATTTTTCTTGATCTTCCTGGGAGTGTTCTTTGTTAGCTTGGTCCTCAACGTCGTGATGCGGCCGGAAGGTTACCGGAAGCCCACGAAAGAGGAACGGAGAACTTTACTGCGGCAAGAAAAGGAGAAAAAGAAAGCTATGCGCGAGGGTCCACAAATGGTTGCTGTCGCGCCCGCCGTGCCGCTCAACGAATTCGAGGAACAATCCATGCTCGACTTGGAGGCATCCAGCGCCGAGGGCGTGGCGGGGACGCCCGTGCCCGAAGAACCTGAAGCACTTGTCCCGGAGTCTTTGACGGTCCAGGAGCCAAAGGCCAAGGGAAGAGGAAAAGGCAAAAGGCAGCCCGCGGAACCGGTCGTGGCAGCCGCGGCGGAGCCGGAAGCCGAGGGCGAAGGTGAACCAGCCACGGAGGAAGTAATAGCCACCGAGGAGCCCGAGCCCGAAGAACATGAAGCACTCGCCCCGGAGCCTTTGACGGTCCAGGAGCCAAAGGCCAAGGGAAGAGGAAAGGGAAAAGGCAAAAGGCAGCCCGCGGAACCGGTCGTGGCAGCCACGGCGAAGCCGGAAGCCGAGGGCGAAGGTGAACCAGCCACGGAAGCGGAACCTGTGGCCACGGAGGAAGCCAAGGCCACGGAGGAAGTAATAGCCACCGAGGAACCCGAGCCCGAAGAACCTGAAGCACTCGCTCCGGGTTCTTTGAAGGTTCAGGAGCCAAAGGCCAAGGGAAGAGGAAAAGGAAAAGGTAAAAGACAGCCCGCGGAACCGGTCGTGGCAGCCACGGCGGAGCCGGAAGCCGAGGGCGAAGGTGAACCAGCCACGGAAGCGGAACCTGTGGCCACGGAGGAAGCCAAGGCCACGGAGGAAGTAAAAGCCAACGGAGAGCCCGAGCCCAAAGCAAAGGACGACCAAGAACCGGAGTCATCCAAGGAACCCGCGCCATCTGATGAACCCGTTGTTGATTCCGAGTCAGAAACTGATGAAGAACCGGGAGCGGACACCGAGACCGAATCCGAGGCCGAGAGTGCAAGCGATACGGCGTCTAGTGTTGATGCGGACGAGGAAGGCAAGTCATCTCACGAGGAGACGCAGGAATCCGGCGCTGAAGTCGATGCAACGCAAAAAGAAGATGCTCTTTCAGAAACGGAAGACGATGAGAATTGATTAGTCTTTCTTTTCTATATGTTTTCCATTGGGAACAACTGGATAAGAAATTAAGGCGATTTACGTTCAATCAAGGTTCTTGCGTGCGAAAGGATACAACACGTTCAAAAACTGTTATTTCACCTGGCTATTCGTGATTACCTTTTTTTATGTGGGTTCATTGTTCTCCCCGATGATACCGGGATTGTCGCGATGTCCGTGGGCCGAAACCAATGACGTGATGCGTGCCTACCACGATACCGAGTGGGGGCGGCCGCTCCACGATGACACGCGCCACTTCGAGTACCTGGTGCTTGATAGCGCCCAAGCCGGGCTCAGCTGGAACACCATCCTGCAGAAGCGGGAGCAATATCGTGCCGCGTTCGATGGCTTCAATTGGGAGATAGTGAAAAATTATGATAATGTCAGGGTGGATACACTTTTGGCAAATCCCGGCATCGTACGTAACAAGCTCAAGATCACCGCCACCATCGCTAATGCTAGGGCTTTCACGAGCATAAGGGATGAGTTTGGGACATTCGATAGCTACATTTGGGCATTCGTCGAAGGACAGCCCGTGCAGAACGAGTGGACCAACATATCATCGATCCCCGCCTATACACCACTATCCGACCGCGTGAGCAAAGACCTCAAGGGACGTGGTTTTAGATTCGTCGGGTCGCGTATTATCTACGCGTACATGCAAGGCAGTGGTCTCGTGAATGATCATCTCGTCACGTGCCCCGCGTGGCTTCAATGCAAAGAGCTTGGCAGCCATTGAGACATTGTCTTCAATTTTTTTCTTGACACAGCATGTTCAGGAAGCGCTCGACCTTTTAGCCAATTGAGATTAATATTTCTGCTTCAAGTCGGGAAATTAAATAACCGCATTCGGAGCTGGCGATTCAGAAAATAAGGATAATGCGAGAAATCGAGTAGCTCGGACCTAGTCCAAGTTCTTTCGCGCGAATGGATACAGCACGTTCAGGAACCGCTCGACTTCCTGCTCGATCTGCTTGCGGGATTTTAAGCCGAGGCAGATGAGCTTCGAGTTGGAGAATATGAGAAATACGCCAGGGCGGTCCATCTTCTTGGAGATAGCGGCCGGGAACTGCTCGGGTTCGTAGATGAGATCGGCGCAGTTGAGGCACATGTTCTCCAGATCGACGAAGTGGTGGCACGAGGTCATCGCGACCATGTTCTGGATCTGCACGTCGATGACCGTGCCAGGCGTGCCGTTGAAGTCATCGAGCAGGGCTTCAAGATCCTGGGCGACCTTCTTGAGGGCGGGCAAGCTCTTCGTGCCGGTGAAGATGATCTTCCCGTTCTTGAACAGGATGACCGTCGCGCCGTTCACGACGAGATTCAGGGACGGGAACCGATTCATGGTCGCCGTCTTGATGCTGTTGGCATCGCAATACACTCGGATCTTGGCGAGATCGATCTCCACGTCGCCTTGAACCGAACCCAGCGCGACTACGTTGATGATCTTGAGATTTTGCATCGCTCGCTGTACAAAGTAGTCCCGTTCGTCAACAATGTCTTGCTCTTCAAGTAAGGTATCTTGGAGGCTTATGTGGCTGGCACCGGTCTTCATGGACGTTGCAGGTTGATAAAAAGATTTTTTTATCGTGATATCTGTTGCCATTGAGAGATCGCCGTGTGATGTGGATGAATAATTTACCGGATGGATGGCGCGGGTTGCGAAGATCATCATCGCAGCTCGTGGGATTGGTAAAAATCGCCCCAGATGGTGATAAAGATCGCGTCTAAACACTTTTTAGAAAACTTTGTTAGAATAATTCCAATCCTTGATAAGAAAAATGAGTTAGCAAGGTATGAGTTCTGTTTACTTCTCGTTTTTATTCCGGACTCTCTCCTTCGTATTCCGCATCGTCGGGCGGGATCACGTTCGCTTTCTTCTTAGTCCTGGACGCGTTGATCTCGTTCAGCACTTTCTGGAATTGCTGGTAATCCTCGATGAGGACCTCGTCCCGTCCCACGTCCTTGTTGAAACTCGCCCGCACGAGCGCCCGTGACTTCAGGTACACGGCGTGCACCATGAGAATCGCCTCCTCGATGCTGTTGCCTACGGGGATGTAGGCCTCGTCTAACGCTTCGCGGATCATGGCGTACTTCTCCACGTAAGGCAGGTAGGCGATGAGCGGCTTCTTGAAAACCCGGGCGATGCTGGCCACGCGGGACCCGAGGGACATGGTTAAACCCGGCGGATATGGTAGAATGAGCAGCAACACCAACTCCACTCGCGGGTTGATCATGAGTGCTTCTAGAGCACCCACGAGGTCGTCATCCGAGCAGGAGCCCGTGAGGTCAATAGGGTTGTTCACAGAAGATATAGGCTGAACCGCCGGGCTGAGCTGGCTGAGTATGGCATCCTTTTCAGCGTCCGAAAATTCTTGCAGTTTCAAACCATACCGCGCGAGCGTGTCCACCGCGATGACGCCGTGGCCACCCGAGACCGTGATAACGGCCACTTCCCCGCTGAACTCCCGGGTTGGAAAAGGCTTGTACTTTCCCGTGAGCAGGGACATGGCCTTTGAATAGGCGACGACTTCCTGTTCCGTCTGGCAATTGATGATGCTGAACTGCTTGAACGCGCCGTCGAGCACGCGGGCGTTCGAGGCCACTGCCGCCGTGTGCGAGGCTGCGGCCTTGAAGCCGCCTTCCGATTTCCCGCCCTTGAGCATGATGATTGTCTTGTTCGCGTGTCGGCTCTTGAGCAGGAACTCCCGGCCGCGACCCTCGGCAAACCCTTCGAGGTAGAACCCGATGACGTCCGTTTTATCATCGGTCTCGAAAAACTCCAGGATGTCGACCTCGTCCAAGACCGCCTTATTTCCCACCGAGACCGCCCTGCTGATGCCGATCGAGCGTTCCTTGTACTTGGCGAACCATTGATCGATCATCACCCCGCCGCTCTGGCTCACGATGGCGACGTTCCCGTTGATGTCGGGTAACACGACCCGCTCGTTGGGCACGATGATCGTGTTGACGTAGCCGGGCGAGAAGACCCCGACACAATTCGGGCCGATCACGGGGACGTTGTTCTCGAACGCCATGCGCCGGATCTCGTTCTGGTAGAAGAGGCCATCCCCGCCCACTTCCGCGAATCCACCGCTGATGATGATGACCGATTTCACGCCGATATCAATGCATTCCTTGAATGCTTGGACCGTGTCTGCTGGACGAACGCAAAGCACGGCTAGATCGAGTCTTTTCGGGACATCATATAAAGATTTCAAAAGATCTGTCCCTTCGAGAAGCCCACCCTTCGGATTGATGCCAAATACCTTTCCCGAATCGTGGCCCTTGATCATTAGATTTCGCTGGAAAATGATGTAACCAGGATTAAAAATGTGGTTTCCAGACACGCCGACGACCGCCATCGTGTCAGGGTAAAACAATGGTTTCAAATCGAAACTGGACATGAACCTCTACTCGAAAATAGGCGGGCGAATCCGTTTAAACTAATCGAGTACTGCTCAGCCGGGTAAATAATAATCATCATCGAGATCTTTATCCTTCGGAGCGGGTTCCACATTTCGTGATATCGCTGGAATTTTGAAACCGCAATAGGGACAGATCATCCCATCGGTGTAGTTATGTATTACAGCATTGCAGTGACCGCAGATCGCATCTCGAGACTTGCGACCCACGATGTCTTCAACCCGAACCTTTCGCCGCCTCATGAGCACCAAGACCACGATCAGGACCAGCGCGCTAAGCCCGGTCGCCGTGAGCACGTTAATCGCGTTTGAAAAATCCATGGCAGGATTGTTTACCGAGGTGAGGGCCATCGCGTCCACGACGGTTCCGTTCGGTGCCGTTTTCGTGATCGACTTCAACATGCCCGTGGAGGAATCAAATGTGATCGCGACCCGGTTCAGGGTGTTGGTCTTGTTGATAGCAAGGTAAGAAAGGCTGGTTTCGTTGATCGTGATGTTCCAGGCCGAATCGTTATAAATGGATTGAAACGCCGTGTCGAAGAGGGCGACGGGATTGCTCGCGTGAACGGGGATTGACAGGAAATCGTTTTCCAGCGCGCCTGAGCCGAGATAATAATACCCCGACGTGAACGAGTAGGTTGCAACCGAGAAATTATACTCGAAACTGTACCACGACTGTGTTCCGTAGCCCAAGTCCACGTACCAGCTCGAGTTTCCCGTTATCGTCCAGCCCGTCCCCGTGGGGTTGATTGCCGTGACCCCCGTGGGCGTGATTGCCGTGATGAGAAGTTGAATCTCCCTGGGGTTAGGCCCGGCAAAAAGATGGTCCGGGGGAACGCTGTAGGTCCACGTGAACGTCCAGCCCGTGGAGAAACCCCAAGGCGGGCTTTGCTGGGCCGCGATGGTCGCGATCGAGCTTTGCGCGAGGATCGACAGCAGGATCGCGGCCGCGATGGCCGAACGGTATCTTGCTCGCACGAGAAACCAATGGCCGCCGTGGATTAAGAACCTCCCGCAGCGTCCACGAACGTACTAGGTCCGAGAGGTGGTGCCCTTATCGAATAAAGCACGCCAAACACGCGTTATCGTCACGAAATTCCATGGCCGTTCTCAAGCGAATAAAAAAAGAAGCCAGTGAAAAAAAGTGGAATTTTTAACGGCCCGTGGCCTTGTCCAAGACAAACTGGCGCTCGGCAATGAACCAGTGGATCTCCTGGACCTTTGCCTTCTTCTTCGCGTACTCGGCAGCGAGCTTCTTGATGTCAGCTTCCTTGGGCTTGACGATCTTGGTCGCATCGATCTCCACGCTCTTGACATTCGGTGCGAAAGCGTCCTTCTTTACGGCTTTGGCGAGCTTGAGATCGGCCTCGGCCCAGAGCCATACGTAGTCGTCGTACTTCTTGTTGGCTTGGGAAAGAGTATAGGCCCTTTTCTTGATCTCGTCTTGATTAATTTTAACGACGCCTTCTTCCTCGACGGGGGCTTCAGCTTCCGCTTCGGCAGCAGGTGCCGCTTCGGCAGCAACTTCTTCTGCAACAGGTTCTTCTTCAGTAACAGGTTCTTCTTCGGGTTCTGGCGGGGGTACCGCCTTTGAAGGTTTTTTTCCGTACATAATTTTCATCTTCCTGATATTCTCACGTGAAACGTGAGAAGACAAATCGACTAGCGCAAATTCTTTTTTAAGAAATGCGGTTATCATGGGAAAGCCCGACGCGCAACGCTCGAACCGGAAGTGGCGGCGTTGCTGGGAAGAAACTTGTCTAATCCCGCGTCACTGATATCCTTCACGGTGTGCATCGAATCAGCCTACGAGCTCGTGCAAGAGAAAACGGAATGCCACGTGAATTGGGCGAACGTGGCTTTATTGCTCGGATTGTTCGCCCGACGCTTGGAGGGTTTTCAGGACGAACTCCTCGTACGAGGTTGCCGGCCGCTGGAGGAGCCACGACAAGATGTTTGCGTTGCCCGGGAAGCCGTATTCTTGGTAATACCGGAACATACGGACCAACGTGGCGATTCTTTCGGGTTCCCGGCCAAAACTTGCCATGCGTTCCTCCCACGCTTCGATGGGCATCGGGCGGTACTCGACGACTATGCCAAGGCATTTCTCCCATATCTGGATGATGCCAGCAACCGACAGGCTTTCCCCGCTGCACAATTCATACGTGGCATTCTTGTGGGTGTTCTCGGTCAAGACTTTGGCCGCGACCTCCCCGACGTCGTCCAGGTCCACCATGCCAACGCTCGTTGTCAGGTCATACATCGTTGGGAACGCACCCTGCTTGATCGCATCTAACTGGTCCAGATTGTTTTGCATGTACGACGCCGGTTGGAGGATCGTAAACCACAACCCCGACATGATTAGCTTCTCCTCGACGATCAATTTTTGTGCGTGGTGGGTGAGCATGGTGAGATGCGGGTGCATGACGGAATGGTACACGAACCGTTCCACGCCCGCGGCCTTGGCCGCCTCGATGAGCATCTCGCCAATCGTGGCTTCGTATGGGTCAGCTCCAGGACAAATATGGTACAACGCCCTTGCCCCCTCCACGGCTTGGTCCAATGTTGCCCGATCGTGCATATCCCCGACAATAGTATCCTGCGCACCAACATCTTCCACGAGCGATATCTGTTCCTCACGATGTACTAGCGCCCGAATCAGTTCTCCAGTTTTTGCCAACTGGGGAATTATTCTCAAGCCTGTCCTTCCTGCCGCTCCGGTTACGACGATCATATTCTTTTCTTGCTCCAACAGTTCTCTGTTTGTTTCGACTGCGAACCTTCTCGAGTCATGACAAATGCAAACTCGATTGCAGATTTAAGTCTGCCGAGAACGGGCCATGGACGCGGGAATGCGAGACTGCTTTACAGTCCAATAAACCATTCCGTGCCCTTGATCGAGCTCACGAATGATGCAGAACCAGAACCTCGAAATGCCTTTTATTCCATTACGACGCAGCTTTATGGCACTTGCATGTTTATGGCATTTAAGTGAACGAATATGAGCGAACGATTTGAAAAGGAGCCGTTCGACGAGTTCTGGGCGCCGCGGCTCTTGGGCGCGCATTTCAACGTCGAAGATATTGACATGGATGCCGTGAAGCAAGATCTCGGGTTTATGATGGAAGCTTTTGTCGCAGATGTTAGCACGGCATTCGAGAAGGATCCGGCGGCCCTCACGCTCCTCGAGGTGCTCGCAGCCTATCCCGGCGTGCAGGCCATCGTCCTGCACAGGATCGCCCACATGTTGTGGAACACGGGCATGCCCTTCATCCCCCGGTTCCTCTCACACGTTGCTCGCCAGCTCACGGGCATCGAGATCCATCCTGGTGCGAGGATCGGGAAGAACTTTTTCATCGATCACGGCGGTGGCGTGGTCATCGGGGAAACAACGGTCATAGGCGACAACTGTTTGCTCTATCAAGATGTCACGCTCGGCGGTACGAGCGACAAGCGTGAAAAGCGGCACCCCACGTTGCTTGATAACGTCATCGTCGGTTCTGGTGCGAAGATTATTGGTGCCGTCACGATTGGAAACAACGTCACGATCGGGTCCAATTCGGTGGTCGTTAAGGATGTCCCGGATAACTCCGTCGTCGTCGGCATCCCGGGGCGAATCACTTCCATGAACGGCCAAAAGGTTATCGACGTCGACCTGCATCACGAGATCCTCCCCGATCCAGTGCAAGCCCTGATTACCAAGATCGAGACGCGCCTTTCTGCTCTAGAATCAGCACTATTAAAAGAGCAAGGCGCAGAAGTCCCGGAAGATCCCGAAAGCAACGAGCAATAAAACAAGGTGAAACCATGGCAAAAGCAATCGATTCGATATTGGAAGCAATAGGGAATACGCCGCTCGTCAGGCTCAACAAGCTCACCGAGAGCTTGGCCGAGGGCGTGCACGTGTATGGCAAGGCGGAATACTTCAATCCGGCCCATTCGGTGAAGGATCGTATCGGAAAGTCCATGATCGAGGCAGCCGAGGCGGATGGTGCCATCGTTCCTGGCGACACGATCGTCGAGCCCACGAGCGGGAATACTGGCATCGGGCTCGCGCTCGTGTGCGCGGTGAAAGGTTACAGGCTCATCCTGACTATGCCGGAGACCATGACCATGGAACGCAGAAAGATTCTGGCGGCGTTTGGCGCCGAACTCGTGCTCACCCCCGGCTCGGAAGGCATGCAGGGCGCCGTGAGTAAGGCGACCGAGATGGTGGACTCGGGCGAGGCGAAATTCATCCCCCAGCAGTTCAAGAACGCCGCCAATCCGGCGATCCATTATCAGACCACCGGGCCGGAAATCTTCTCGGCCTTGAATGGCAAGGTCGACGCGTTCGTGGCTGCCATAGGCACCGGTGGCACGATCACGGGCGTGGGTCGGTACCTGCGCGAGCAGCTCGGATCCGCGGTTCGGATCGTCGCCGTGGAGCCGTCCGATTCCCCGCTGCTATCGGAGGGCCACGCGGGCCCGCACAAGATCCAGGGCATCGGAGCGAACTTCGTACCCGACGTGCTCGACCAGACGATCTACGACGAGATCAAGACCGTCACGACAGACGATGCCATAGCCACGTCGCGTGCGCTGGCTGCCCGGGAAGGAATCTTCGTCGGCATCAGCGCCGGAGCAAACGTTTGGGTGGCTATCGAGGTCGCAAAGGCTTTTGAAGAGCCCGCGAATGTCGTGACGATTCTGCCTGACACGGGCGAGCGATACCTTTCACATCCCCTGTGGGAACTCTGATCGGTGGGCACGTTTAGACATTAATCTTCAATTTCTTTTGTCGGATCAAAACGATTTTTCAAGTATGGTTTTCTTTACGGACATAATTTGTGGGATGATAGCTGATCTATGACTGCCAAGAAAAATCACGCCACTGATACCCTGGAATCGTTCGGTATCGACGATGACGATACTAAGATCATGACATTGCTCCAAGACAACCCCGAAATGTCATATGTAGATGTCGCGCAAAAGATTCACAAGTCACAACCCGCGGTTGGTGCCCGGGTCACGAAATTGAAGCGAAAGAACCTTCTGGTCACACAAAATGGCGTCAATTTCAAGGATATTGAAAATAAGATTTATCTCGTGATGGTCGATTTGCAAACACGTGATCCTGAGCTTGTCTTGAATGCAGAAATGCAGCAATGCCCGTTCGTTATCAACGTGTTCAAGCGGTCTGGCCCACGCAACATGTGCATACTCCTCGCAGCGTCAAACCTGCAAAAGGTCGAGTCCATCATCGACAAGCACTTTCGTTCGAATGAAAATGTCCTTACAGTGGAATCATCCGTTATCGTGGAAGTTGCCAAGGATCTCGTGCTCCCGATCAATTGGGATTACATGAAGTACGAGGACATTGCCTGCGGCGATATCTGTTGCAAGAAGGTTCGCGGGCTTCCGGTCGAAAAGCACGAAGAAGAAAGCGAAATAGTGCCCCAAGAATAGAGGCACAAGATTATCCATTATGGTATAGCACTTTTTTCATCGTCATTATTCAAGGAACCCGAAGGTATCGATATCGAACGATCGTGACCTGATCTTTCAGGAAGCCTTCTTCCTTTTCATCGTAAACCCCACCGCTCGCAGTCATCGACAACCGTGACCTCGACTTGGCTGAGGGCCTGCAGATGAAGCAAGTAATTGCGCATGCTGACCCGTGCAAAGTGGGAGGAAAAGGGCGAACGCACGGGAAGGTCGCCGCTGGCGGCGCCCGCGATCCGTTCTTGCTTCATCTGGTCAACGCGCTGGACGAGTTCGTCCAGTGTGAGCGGCCCCGCGGACAGGATCTCCAGCAGGTGTGCCTCGCGGTGGAGCATTTTTTGCCGAAATGCTTCGAGGGCAGCGGGAATGTTCTCAAGGATCGGTGCACCGTGGCCGGGCAGGAGTGTCGAGAGATCTATGGATTGGAGGCGTTCGATGGAGGCGAGGAAGTCCCCCACGTTGCTGGACGCGTTCCCGACCCAAGGCGTCGTGCAGTCGATGTCCCCTGCGATCAAGACGCTATCCTTGAGGAAACAGCAGTGGCCGGGCGAATGGCCAGGCGTGAAGATGGTTTGGAAACCGCCCGGCACGGCGTCCCCGTCGTGGAGCACGTGGTCCGGGTCGTGCGGCGAGACGCCGAAGCTCACGAGATATTCACGCCACTGGGTGCGCAGCCCGGCATCCTCGATGCCGTACCGCTCCGCGAACGTGCCGAGCGAGTGCAGTGCTGGGGCATCCAGCTCGTGAATCCAAATCCCGGCCCCGGTCTCCTCCCGAAGGACTACGTTGCTCGCGGAGTGGTCGAGGTGAAAGTGGGTGCAGACGATCTCGGTGATATCCTTTATCTCGTGTCCAATGCCGGCCAACGCCTTTTGCAATCGCGATCGCCCGCATTGCGGGTCGAATGCGATGATTCCTTCCCCCGCATCGAATAGATAGGTATGGCAATACGGGAACCTGGCGCCGTTCTCGCCAGGTATCCAGTAGAGGTTATCCGCGACAGACAAGGGTGAGGTATCGACCATGAACTATCATTCCCGGACCGAACAAAAATAATGCAGGAGGTCTGTGTTCGTGATGGCGCCAAACATCTCTTTCTTGTTAGCAAGAGATTTCATGCTTTGTTGCCCATATTCTTTGTTGGGGTGTCGAAACTTGCCCCCCTGTAGCATATACATCGAAAATTTATGCATTGGGTAGCAAATGATCGTGTTAAACAAAAAAATCTAGGCAGGCATGCATCGACAATGGAACCAGACAAGGTATTGGACCTTCGGGGGAAGATTTGCCCGATGACGTTTGTCTACACCAAGCTCGCTTTAGAGGAGCTTGAACCCGGGCAGGTGCTGGAGGTCATCCTCGATTACCCAGCTTCGTTTATCAATGTGCCCCGTTCGGTCGCGTTGCAGAAATTGGGCACCTTAGAGGGGGAAGAACAAGTCGATGATAGCACCAGAAAGTTTGTTTTCAGGAAAACCTGACCACTCGGGGATCCTCTTGCTCTATTCCTCGCATGCATCGATCGGGTTTGCATACTTGGCTTCCTGATAGTATGGGTAATCGGGGTTCGAGCATGCCTTGCATGCTGGATTCTTTTTTAACAATACCAACTCGAAGCTATTCTGGAGAAGGTCGAACAGGAACATCGTGTCCGTGAACCCGGACGGCAAGCCCAATATCGATTTAATCGCCTCGTTTGCCTGCAGCGTGCCAGCAAGAATGGGGTTTGTCCCGATAACGCCAACCGCGGAGCAATTATTCGTTTCGTCATCGATTGGCTGTTCGCCGAACGCGCACCGGTAACACGCCGTTTCACCAGGACGCACGCTGAGAACCTGCCCGTAAAACTTCACCGCGCCCGCGATCGTGAACGGTATCCTGAAATGGACACACGCGTCGTTGATGAGGAATTTCGTGCCAAAATTGTCAGTTGCTTCGATGACATAATCCAAGCCATTCAGAGCATCGCCTACGTTCTGCTGCGTAACGAATTCGCGGTGTATCTCGGTGCCTACATCGGGGTTCATGAGGCCCACGCGTTCCTCGATGACATCGACCTTGAACCTGCCGACATCGGGTGTGGTGTAGAGAATCTGCCGGGGGAGGTTTGACAGGTCTATTCTGTCGGCGTCGTAAACCCTGATATGGCCAACGCCCGTTGCCGCGAGGACTTGGATTGCCGGACACCCGAGCCCGCCAGCACCGATCACGCCAACCGTTGCACCCGCAAGTCTCTTTTGCCCCGCCCCGCCGATCTCCTGCAACAAGATCTGTCGCGAGTATCGTTGCACCTGGTCGTCGGTGAATTTCAACCCGGAATCACGCCTCCATCACGCATACACGGCTCGGAGCTCCTTTACCGCGTCCTGCAGTTTTTCGAGGAAATAGTCGACATCTTCCAGGGTCGTCTGACGGCCGATGGACGCCCGGATGGTGCCAAAAGCGATAGCATCGCTCACGCCCAGGGCATGTAGCACATAAGAAGGTTTCTCGGAGGCGGCGTGGCACGCGGATCCGGTTGATACAGCTATCCCTTCACGATCAAGCACCATGGCCAAGTCGTACCCGAGGATTCCCTCGAAAGAGAAGTTGGTGTTCCCGGGCAGGCGCTCGGTGCGGGAGCCGTTAAGGCGAGATCCCTCTATCTCGGCTAGCACGTGGTCGATAATGTGATCTCGCAGTTGAATCTCTCGTTCCGCCTCGCGGTCCATGTCAGGCGAGACAATGTCGATGGCCGTCGCCAAGCCGACGATCCCGGGCACATTTTCCGTGGAAGGCCGTATCCCATGTTCGTGTGGGCCACCGTGCATGATCGGTAAGATGGTCGATGCATCGTCGATAAACAGAATGCCGACACCTTTCGGTGCGTAGAGCTTATGGCCCGATGCAGAGAGTATGTTGAAGTGATCCGCCTTGACATCGACGTGGATCGAGCTCATCGCTTGCACGGCATCCGTGTGAAACTGGATGCCGTGAGATGATGCGATTTGGCCTATCTCTGCCACCGGTTGCACGGTCCCGATTTCGTTGTTCGCATACATGATCGAAATCAGCACGGTCTGATCGGTGATCGCCGCTTCGACGGCACCTGGATCCACGATCCCATCAGCGTTCACGGGCAAATACGTGACGTCGGCACCGAGCTCTTCCATGAACTGGCAAGTGTTCAGCACGGCAGAATGTTCTATGGCCGTCGTGATGATGTGCGGCTTTTTATCCCGATTTTTCAGGAACGTGCCGAATATCGCAATGTTATCTGATTCGGTTCCGCCGCCCGTGAACACAATGGACTCGGGGCTTGCGCCAATGAACCGTGCAACGATTTCCCTCGAATCTTCTATGGCCTTGCGCGCGCGGACACCAAAGTCGTGTAACGCGGATGCATTTCCATATTCGCTCGTGAAATATGGGTTCATGGCTTCCACGACTTCCGGCAGCACCGGTGTCGTAGCCGCGTAGTCGAGGTATATGCGTTGCATAATCTTGATTTTATATTGAATTCGTATCTTCTTAACTTGTTCCTGATCTGGACTAAGTGTTTTTGCAAGATTTGTTTTAGTTCCAAACCGTGATGTTTTTTTCTCCCGGCTCAACGTAATCTTCAATATACCATTGGCTCTCCACGCCGGATTTGACGCACGCGAGGGGGGATGGGATTTCATGATGACCGTGAAAATAAAGTTCTTGTCCGTGCTTGCAAGAATCGCTGGAGGGGAGATCATCGAGGAAATCGATGATGGAAGCACCCTCGAATCAGTCCTTGCAACGATCCAATCCAGATCTGGCGAGGAGTTCGGCAACGCGATTTACGATCCTGAAGCGAAATTGAACGAGTACATCTTGATTCTCGTGAATGGGACCGATTTCCGGTCGCTTGAGGGGCTCGCGACAACGTTAGCCGATGGAGACGACATCGTTGTCCTTCCTGCCATTGCAGGAGGTTGATCTTGTATGGTATTTGATTTGCTCAGGATCGGCCACTTGTCGACAGCCTATCACTCATCGTTCGTGTTGATGGGATCCAGGGAATTCGAAAGCGATATCGGCCTCCCGATCGCGTGGCGCCTGTTTGGAACGGGTCCCGGCATGGTCGACGCGTTTGCCCGTGGCGAGCTGGACGCCGGCTATATGGGCCTCCCACCAGCGCTCGTCGGCATCAGCAAAGGCGTTCCCATTTGCTGCGTGGCTGGTGGCCACGTTGAAGGCACGTTGGTCATCGCGCAAAACCAATACAAGCCGATAGAGGATCTGGATGGCGATATCAACGCCACGATGGCCCAATTCTCTGGCAAGACGGTTGGTGTGCCTAGCAAAGGCTCCATTCACGACGTGATCCTTGATGATTGCCTAGTTAAGGCCTCATTGAAAGAGGAAGTGACGGTCAATAACTACCCGCAAGCGGAATACATTGCCGTCGACCTGATGAACGGCATCATCGATGCCGGCGTCGGGACACCGGCATTGGCGGCATTTTCGGCCAGCTTGCTGGACACGCGCACGATCGTGCCACCGGACAAGCTCTGGCCGAACAACCCGAGTTATGGCATCTTTTTCCGCAGGGAAATACTGGAGGAAAACCCCTCGGTCGTGTCGACCTTCTTGGAGCATCACAAGCGGGCAACCGAGCTCATCCGCCTCCATCCGATCGAAGCCGCCATCCAGATCGCGGCATCGTTCAAGATCGTCGACGCGCAACACGTGTATTCCATCCTTCGAATGTCCCCTAAATACTGCGTTGCCTTGTCCCGGGAATACATCGAGGCGACGATGGCATTCTCCCGCATCCTGTTTGAGCGGGGTTACATCAAGAATAAACTCGCCATCAAAGATATCTTTGTCACCGAGTTCATTGACGCTATTCATCCCGAGCCGCACCATTACAAGCGTCCCAGAATCTACGACGAGTTACCAGAAACACTGCCGTAATTTCTAGAAGAATCTGGTTCAAATGCGAGCCTCGGCTTGAAACCGTGAAACGTTGCACGGGTGAAAAATGATGAGTATCAATAGCGATGATGCAGGCGAGATGGTTGTTGAGAAAAAGGCGAGCGCCGTGGCATTGCTCTCCGGCGGCCTTGATAGCACGATCGCCGCGCGCATCCTGCTCGATCAAGGCATCGAGCTCCATGCGCTCAACTTTCACTCGCCATTTTGCACCTGCACGTCAAAGAATGCCGGGTCGTGCAACGCGGTCGTGTTCGCGAAGAAACTTGGAATTCCTCTCAAGATGATGGTGAAGGGAGATGATTACCTTGCCGTCGTGAAAAACCCGAAATTTGGCTACGGGCGGAACATGAACCCGTGCATCGACTGCCGGATTTTCATCCTGAAAAAAGCCAAGGAATACGCCAAAGAGATCGGGGCCTCATTCATCGTCACGGGCGAGGTGCTCGACCAGCGCCCGAAATCCCAGCACGTTGCCGCGATGAATATCATCGACCGTGAAGCCGGGCTGGAAGGCCTCGTGCTCCGACCGCTGTCAGCGCGCCTGCTGCCACCAACGGCACCGGAGCTGGCAGGGCTCGTCGACCGCGAGCGGCTGCTCGAGATCCGGGGACGGAGCCGGAGCATCCAGCTGCGTATGGGCCGTGATTTCCATCTTGTTGACCAGTACTGTGCCAATGGCGGGTGCCGGCTCACCGACAAGGAATACGCGGCGAAAGTTCGTGATTACCTCGAGCACATCGAAGATCCCCGCATGGCTGACATGAAATGGATGACGATCGGACGTCACTACCGGTTCGACGGGGTCAAGATCATCGCGGGGCGGAATGAGCCCGAGAACCACCAGATACGCGCGTGGAAATCGGAAGGTGATGCCATCGTCGAGCTTGATGGCAACGTCGGGCCGACTGCCATCGTGTTTTCACCCTATTCATCTTCTGCCATTCAATTTGCCGTTCGCGTGCTTCTCGAGCATAGCAAGGCAAGAGATAAACAGGATGTGAGGGCTATACTTGAATCGGGCGGAAATCTTGATGTGATCACGCCGGAAATTGATGACATCCTTGACATCGACTCCTATCGCGTCTGCTGGCAGAATTACAGCATCGCATGGCATCAAAGTGGTCGGCAAGACATTTTACAAGATAAGATAGAGTGATCACGATGCCAGCATATACCATCCAACCTCCCGACACAGATTTCGATGAATCCATGTTTGCACAACCCCTTCTTGCCAAGATCCAAGAAGTCCAAGCAATTCTCCAAGGAAATAATGTCATCGTCGCCTTTTCGGGCGGTGTGGACTCCTCTGTGATGATCGCTCTGACACTGAAGTATACCAATGCGGTGGTTGCTGTCCACTTTAATTCCATCTTTAACTCGGCGCGCGAGCGGGAGAACGCAGAACGCATTGCGGGTATGCTCGGGATCGAGCTCCGGATGATCGACAGCGACCCACTCGCCTGCGATGATATCAAAAACAATCCCGTGAACCGTTGCTATTATTGCAAGAAAGCTGATTACACCGAGCTGGTCCAGCTCAAGGATGAGTTGGGCTACGATATGATTGTCGATGGAACGAACGCGGATGACCTGATGGACCACCGGCCTGGCTTTCAAGCAATGGAAACTCTTGGCATCCGATCTCCGCTTCTTGAAGCGCAAATCTCGAAAGACGAAATACGCGAGCTCGCGCGGGCAATGCACCTTCCAAACAGCGAAAAACCGGGTAATCCTTGCCTGGCGTCCCGTATCATGTACGGCGTTGAGATAACAAAGGACATAATCGAGCGAGTCGACCGAGCAGAAGAAGAAATCGCTCATACAATCGATGCAAAGGTGATCCGGGCCAGGGTGCACGAGCACGATCTCCTCCGCATCGAACTTGATCCTGCCGCCCTCGCGCGGTTGCTGTCGGGCGATGCCCGCGTGTTGCTAGACTTGGGGGAAAGATTGAAGGATCTCGGGTTTAAGAAGGTTAGCTTGGATTTGGAGGGCTATAAGACCGGTTCCCTTAACGAGCTCGTCGATATGGAACTGCCTCGGCCCGATACAACCGATGAGCAAGACGGTCTCGGGAATAACTAGCGGATTACTTGCAGGCGGCTCTTGGCCGACAGGTAAAAGAAAGAAAATGAGATACGGCCCAAAGATTGAAATCACGGGTAAAATACCTGTTACGTGGTGCTCACATCATCCGAAGCAGCAGGCTGCACCGAGGGCTTGCTTAAGATCTGCCAAGATATCGTCGATGTGTTCAAGGCCAATTGACAGCCTGATGAAATCTGGCGTAACCCCCGTTTTGATCTGGTCTTCTTCGGATAGCTGCGCGTGCGTCGTGGTTGCTGGATGGATGGCCAAGCTCCGTGCGTCCCCCACGTTGGCCAGGTGCGAGAACAGCTGGAGGGCCTCGATGAACCGGACTGCCGAGTCCTTGCCGCCCTTGATACCGAAGCCGAGAATGCCGCTGCCGCCCTTGGGCATGTATTTCATGGCAAGATCATGGCCCTTGAAGGATGGGAGGGTCGGGTAGTTGACCCACGAGACCTCGTCGCGCTGCTCGAGCCATTGCGCCACCTTCAGCGCGTTCTCCGAGTGCCGTTCCATACGAATGGCAAGGGTCTCCAGGCCTTGGAGGAAGAGGAACGCGTTGAACGGGCTCATGGCGGGGCCCAAGTCCCGCAGCATCTGGACGCGGGCCTTGATGATGTAGGCCAAGTTCCCGAACGACGAGGAAAACACCATGTCGTGGTAGGACGGGTCTGGTTCCGTGAACGCGGGAAACCTGCCGCTGGTCCAATCGAACGTTCCCCCGTCGATGATGGCGCCCCCGATCGACGTGCCGTGGCCGCCGATATACTTGGTCGTCGAATGGACCACGATATCCGCTCCCCACGCGAGCGGGTTGCACAGGTAAGGCGACGTGAGCGTGTTATCCACCATGAAAGGCACGCCTGCCTCGTGCGCGATGCTTGCCACGGCCTCAAAGTCGATCGGGATAAGTTTCGGATTCCCGATCGTCTCGGCATAGATCGCCTTCGTTTTCGGCGTGATCGCATTCCTGATTCCATCCAGATCGCCAGGGTCCACGAAAACCACGTCGATACCCATTTTCTTGAACGTGTTCGCGAAGAGATTCCACGTGCCGCCGTAGAGATCGGTTGATGATATGATTTCATCCCCCGTGCTGGCGATCGTGAGCAGGCCAAGCATTTCAGCAGCTTGGCCAGATGCGGTTGCGAGCCCGGCAACGCCGCCCTCGAGCATCGCGAGCCGCTTCTCGAGCACGTCGACGGTCGGGTTCATGATGCGCGAGTAGATGTTTCCCGGTGCCGCGAGCGCGAAGAGGTCCGCGGCGTGCTGGGTGCTGTCGAACACGTATGAAGTCGTTTGGTAAATGGGCACTGCCATTGAATGGGTCGTTGGCTCGGGCGTGTACCCGCCGTGGAGTGCCTTGGTCTCGAACTTTGCCGATTTTAACTTGTCTTGATCCATGGATGTCACGATTCAATATCTGGTATCCGGATCTATTTCAACGGATATACCAATGGTTCGAAACAATCACGATCTTTTCGATCTGAAATGACGAAGCAGGTCCGTTTTCGTGATAATGCCGAACAATTTTTCTCCATCCATGACCACGACCGCCGGCCCCTCGAGGAGCTTGTCTTGGATATCCTGAATGGTGGCGTCTTTGCCGACTACCGGGAAGATCGTTTCCATGATGCTTTTCACGGGGTCGTTCATCGCTTCCTTTCCTTCATGGATAGCAACTTCAGTCAAGCGTTTCTCGGTCAAGCCACCAACGATGAACCCAGTCTCGTCGCACACGGGCACCTGTGACACGCCCTTGCGGCCCATGATCTCGATAGCATCGGAAACAAGATCCGTCGTGCGAACGACCGTTACGGGCCTGATAGCTATGTTGTCGGCGGTGATGGCCTGTTCGTCGCCTTCCTCGTAGAGCACATCGAGGATCCGCTTCACGGTCAGCATCGGTGGGTTGATCGTGCCGTTCTCGATGCGTGCGATCAGGGGCTGGCTCAGGCCTGCCTTGTTTGCCAGCAACGCCTGGGAAAACCCCCGCCGGAGACGGAGCTGACGTAGATCCTCGCCAGTCGGCAGGACAAATTTCCTCGTGCCATCCGATTGCAAAATGATCACCGCTATGCGTGATGGTAATAGATGCTTATAAACGACATTGCTAATAACGATTAGCATAAGGATTAAATGCGGTTGCTCATTCTTCATGGTTATATTATACTGATTAATGGCAATTACCCTCGGTAATATGAAGCCAATCCTGATCATTTCTTTCTCACGTTCGTGAATCGCATGGCAGATGAGCAAACCTTTACAGAATCCGACATCGCGGCGGCAGAAGGGCGCGAGGCCTACGACGAGCAGCTGGAAAAGCAGGCCCAGATCAAGGAATACAAGACTTATACATTCGCGGAGCCGCCGGATAAGCTCGTGCTCGAGACCGGTGAGGAATTCGGCCCGATCACGATTGCCTACGAGACTTTCGGCACGCTGAACGAGGACGCGTCGAACGCCGTGCTCGTGGGCCATGCTCTTTCGGGCAATACGCACGTTGCCGGCGAGAACGGCTGGTGGGCAGAATACGTGGGTCCCGGCAAGGCCATTGATACGGAGATATACTTCGTAATCTGCGCGAACGTGCTCGGCGGATGCTCCGGATCAACAGGGCCATCGTCGATCAACCCGGACACGGGAATGCCATACGCGATGGACTTTCCAATCATCACGATCCACGACATGGTGGCCTGCCAAGTGGCACTGGTCGACCACCTCGGCATTGGCAAGCTCCTGGCAGTGGTTGGGGGGAGCATGGGCGGTATGCAAGCACTCGAATGGGCCATATCGTATCCAGACCGGGTTGCCGCTGTCATTCCCATAGCCACCGCTGCCGAGCTACCTTCGCAGGGCATTGCCTTTGACGAAGTCGGTAGGCAAGCCATCATGAGCGACGACACGTGGGTACAAAATCATGGAGACTACTACGGAAAAGGTATACCGGAGAAGGGACTAGCCATCGCCCGCATGATCGGCCACATCACCTACCTGTCAAAGGACAGCATGCGTGAGAAGTTTGGCCGCCGTCTCCAAGACAAGGAAACGTTCGATTACAGCGTTGACACTGCTGAATTCCAAGTTGAATCGTACCTGCGCTACCAAGGCCTGAAGTTCACGAAACGATTCGATGCGAACTCCTACATCTACATAACGAAAGCAATCAACTATTTCGACCTCCCGCGGCGGTTCGGGTCGGTCGAGGCCGCGTTCCGGGGCGTGAAGGCCAAGTTCCTCGTCATTTCGTTCACGTCGGACTGGTTATATCCCCCTGAACTATCCCAGCAAATCGTGCGAGGCTTGAAAGCGAACCGGGCAAACGTGACCTACATGAACCTCGAATCAACCTACGGCCACGACGCCTTCTTGCTCCCAAATCCTGACGAGGAGCGGGCCATCAAGAACTTCCTGAAGAATGCCCTGAAGTAGATTTAATCAGGACGCGAGGCGAGGACGATGGTGCGGCAAGAAACTACACGGGCAGACTTCCAGAGGATCGTTGATCTCGTGCCCGAAGGAAAGAATGTCATCGATCTCGGCTGCGGGAATGGGGCGCTCCTCCAAATGCTTCGGGATCAGAAGAACGCCGCAGTACAGGGCGTCGAGATCTCGATCGAGGGCGTCAATGCCTGCATCGAAAAGGGCATCAACGTCTTCCACGGCGACATCATGGACGGAATCAAAGATTTCGCGAACCAGTCGTTCGACTTCGTGATCCTTTCGCAGACACTTCACGAATTACTTAACCCCGAAAAGATCATCCTGGAGATGTTGCGAGTGGGGCGCCAAGCAATCGTCTCGTTCTACAATCTCGCCTACTTCCGGTACAGGATGGAGTTTTTCTTCAAGGGCGGGTTTCCGAAAGATTTCCCCTACACTTGGAAAAATACGTATGCCAGCATCATCACGGTGAAGGATTTCAAGGCCTTCTGCACCGAGCTCCGAATCGATATCACGGACGAGATCTACCTCGATTACAACGGAAATGCCATAGGCCCGCGGCATGCAAACAACTTCGCCAAGGTTGCTCTCATTGTCTTGCAAAAACCTGAAAACTCATTTTCTTAAACGTTCCAATTCTGCTTGGTTCTTGGTTCAATCCTTCAATCCTGGCCCCTCCTGCCACGGCTTGAGATCGTGGTATCGTCCTTGCTTATGTAGTGAAAAGAAAGACCAAAATTGATTTTTGAACTAATAGCTCTATTTTCTCGCGAGAAAAATAGACGTTCTTTTAAAATCATTCAAGCTCGTTGGTCTCGAGAGGTACCGTGGGAGATTGTGCCATTTTTTGATTCTTGTTGGAAAAGCCCAGGACCACGAACACGAGATAGGTCGCCATCAGCACCCGTGCAATGATCAAGGTCAGATCGCCAAACATACCGGTCGTGGTCTCGAGGATGGCCGCGATGCCAAATATCACGTAGGAGAGTCCGAGATACAGCGCCCTTTGTCGGTCCGCGGCGTCCGTCAGCCTCTTGCGTAGCGAGAAAAACCCCAGCCCGATGACGAAGATGATGCTGACGATGTAAAAGATGGCGAGGTAGAGCAGCACCGATCTTAGTGACGTGTCGATCATCTGTCCAGCGGGGGTGATATTCGAGACAAACATCGCGTTGGGCCATCCAAATAGCGCAATGTAGAACGGAACGGCAGAAGCAAAGTAGACGTAGAACACCGGTCTTCTCCATTTCTGGTTGAAGATGCTGAACCCGAGCCAGATCGAGTTTATGATGGACACGGGCGTTATCGCGTAGGATATCTGGACGGCGAACGTGGCGTTGATGTTCTTGCCCGTGATCACGAGGATCCAGAAATCAATTAAAGGTCCTAAATATTGCGCGACCCAACAGAATCCCAAGATGCTGACGAACGGTATGAGCTTTCTCTTTTCGTGAAGATATCGCGAGAGGAACCAGAAGCCGATGAAGGTAGCGATAATATCAACCACCATCACGCTTATCCCGTTAATCAACGTGGAAGTTGTTACATACACGCGAAATCAGCTCCTTATACATCCGTTTTTCGTGCCTACCAAATTCCTTCCTTCAAGCTTTCTACACTTCGATTATGGATCTTGCGCAGCAACGGCTCGGATTCTGGATAGCGTTGCTTGATAAAATGAATGTAGTGAGTCACGAGATGGTCTGTTAATTTCCTGTGGAATAGCTTTGCCAACTTGTCCCTTAGGTCGTCATCATAGATCATTTGCCCAACTTTCTCGAGCAGTGCGATCACGTCTTCTGTTTCTTTCTTGAAGAGGCCAACTCGTTGCTGGATGAAAAGCAGCTGGGCGTTAAGGTCATTGAATTCAAGTGCCTTCTTGATCAATTCCGTCTCGAAATCAAAATCCTTTTGATCGCCCCACGGAGAATCGACGATTACCCCTTTGGTATCCAGAATGAGGGTTTTTGATTCCTCCATGTCAAGCATCGCAAATTCGCTCAGGCGTGTTTTATCCGCAAGCCTCTCCGGTTTCATATGCGCGGGGAATGACCTGGTGAATAGATCGTTCAGATTGTCCACGAACTTCGGATCGTCGGTAGGGACGATCAGGACCAAGATCTTGTAGTTGAAAATGAACGCGTGAAAGACACGTAACGTGGCAAAGGTACCGAGGGTTTCAAGCAGATCTTCCAAGGAAAACTGATCCGAGGCCGCGCGCTCGTTCGGTGTGCGGGCGGTTAATTGAATTTGAAAATCTGCATGCTCATAATCCCGAGCCTTCCCCAGTTGATCTACGTATACAATAAATTCGTGCGGGCAGGCGGTTCCAGGGCGGACCTGAACTTTAATAAGGCCTATGTGCTTCTGTTGGTAGATATAATCGGGAATCTCGATTTTCTGATTGATATGGCAGATCGGACATTCGATTGTCGACGGCCTATACAAAATTTGTTCAACCATGCAAAATCACACGTTCGTTATCTAATTACCGTAATATGCTGAACAATCGATGAACATTACACAATTTAAAGGCATCGATTCAACCTGATAAGCAACCCAGTTTCTCAAGATATGGATAAAAGGGGTGTATCAACTTCAAAAATGACATTTTCTTGGCGCAAGCTGGCTGGTAGGTGCACAAGTGTGATATTCACTCCTCACGTGCAAAAATAAAGTCAACATTTTTGTCGTTAAGCCCGATGGGGAAAAATTGTGGATCCAAGGACATGGGCTGGTCAATGTGACCAATCAAGTTTAAATCATTCCTTCATCACGCCTTCCAATTTCTTCTTGTGGAGTTCCTCGAGCTGGGCTTTCATGCCCAGCACTTTTTCCTTTGTGAAAGGAAAAAGTACCAATGATGGTACAATCCTCATTGCGGCATAGAAGCCGCGGTAGGCCGGATGGAAGCTTCGCCATTCAAGGAGGGGTAGTTCACTTATTTTTTTATAGGAGGAGTGACAAATCTTTTTTTATGAAGCCGAATCGACTAGAGGTTCTATCGCCGGATGAGATCGACCAGATCCACGAGGCGACATTAGATTTACTGGAATTTGTAGGCGTGCGCGTGGAGTCGCCGGAAGCACGGGAAGTGCTGATACAGGCTGGAGCCAATAATGATGGCCAATCTCAGACCATTAAATTTCCCCGCGATTTAGTTGAGACCTGTCTGAAAGGTTTGCCGTCTTCGTGTTCGCTATTTGGGCCAGACCCATCATTTGCGGTCACAATTGACACGGAATCTATGCACTTCAGCAACATCGGAACTCCGATCAAGATCTACGCACCAGAGAAAGAAAGCCAGATACGGGACTCCACTCTCGTTGATTCCATCCAGCACCTCCGCTTGCTGGATAAATTAGAGCACACCGCATTATTTCAATCAACTGTGTGGCCTACCGACGTGGAATATACGCACGTTCATTGGCACCTCCTGAAGGCGTGGGCCACCTACGCGTCAAAACCGTACGGACTCGGGTGCTTTTCACGAACTGCCTCGGAGGACATGATGCAGCTCGTATCGTTCCGAGTGGGCGGGATGGAAGAGCTGATTGCTCATCCGCGTTTAATTGGGTTTTTCAACCCCACGAGTCCACTGCTTTTACCCCAATTGATGACCAACGGCCTCGAAGTCTTCGCCAAGCACAACCAGCCAATGATTATTGCCCCGTGTGCCGCGGCCGGGTCCACCGCGCCCATCACGCTGGCTGGCCTCTTGACGCAGTCGAACATGGAAATCCTCTCTACCATCGTGCTGGACCAATTGTACCGTCCAGGGCATCCAGTTATCTACGGCTCGGTGTCATCCCCCATGGACCTATCCACGGGCAGCGTCGCGTGGGGGGCCATAGAAGTGGGATTAATTGCCGCAGGTATCGCCCAACTCGCCCGCTATTACAACATCCCGTCCCGCGGCCCCGGGTGCCTTACAGATTCGAAGTGCTTCGACATCCAGAACGGTTACGAACGGTTTATGACGCTGCTGTATTCGGCACAGGCGGGTACCAATTTAATCACCTGCTCAAGCACGTACGAGTCATCTTTAAGCGCTGCCCTTGAGCTCGCCGTCATCGACGATGACTTGATCGGCATGGTCCTGCGGGCGATGGACGGCATCCAAGTTGACGCAGAGCACATCGCCAAGGAAGTCATCCAGAACGTGGCTGCCGGGAGCGAGGGAAAGAGTAACTATCTCCGGGAGCGCCACACGATCAAAAATATGCGGAAAGAAATTTTTGCGTCCGTTGTAGCGGACCGGGAACGGCGGGTCAAGTGGAACAAAGCGGGAGCGCTTGACATTATCGCCCGCGCGCGGGCTAGAGTGGATGAGATCCTCCAAGCACAGCCAGAAATGACTTTGGACCCGGAAGTCGCCAAGCAGTTCGACGATTACTTCGCAATGATGCAACCTCGCACGATGGAGAACATGCGGCGATCGGAAGGCCTGCAGAAAGGGGCATCTGGACAATTCCCGCTGTGACACGGAAACAAGGTGGGGAGAAACCCATCTTTCCCATCCCGTGAGGCTAAATTGACCTGCCCTAGATCATTGATCACTATTTCGGCAGCAATTTGGACCGGCATGAATCGCTGGGCTTTCCTCCAGCGCTAGCTAATGTGGGAGGCAACTTGTGGGTGAGATTAGGGGCGAATTTGAGCTGCGGGAAGAGTACGAGGAAGTCCCCGCCCGTGGAAGAGCTAAAACTTATAAATCCTGCAACCTAGGGTGTTCCACGCCCGTCTTAAATACCTCTAAGACCTTCACTCGAACTTGGAAATCCCCAAAAAAAAAGACGCGGATGGAACAGGAGAAAAAAAATAGGAGAGAATAATATGCCAGAGGATGGAAGTTTAGCGAAAAAACAGCGGGAGGAAAATCGAAAGAAGTGGGATGAGCTCAGCTTTGAAACCCGGATCCTACGGGCAGGTGAAGACCCGTTTCCAGAAACAATTAATAGCCTGCGTCCGCCTATTTATCAAACGAAGTCCTTCGCCTATTCGTCGCTAACGGAATTGGCGGAGGGGCGTTATTCATATACTCGCACGGAAAATCCCACGCTCTACGCCTTGGACGACAAACTCGCAGCCTTGCACGGGGGCGAGGCAGCCGTAACCGTAGCATCGGGCATGGCAGCGGTCCACGTCGCTTGTTCTAGCTACTTGCAGACCCGTCTCGAACGGAAGTCCCCCGACCATGTAAAAAAATACATGCCGCAGAATAACCCAGAGCGGGTACCCAACATCGTTTTCCACACCAACCAGTACACTGGCACTTTCCGCCTGTTCACGAAGTTATACCCCCAGATCGGCGTTGAACCTCGCATCATCGACATGACTGACCTTTCCGCAGTCGAGGCGGCTGTCGACGACAACACGAAATTTGTTTTCGTGGAGACTCCCGCCAACCCGAACGTTGACGTGCTCGACATTCAGGCTCTCGCGGAGATCGCCCACTCGCGGAACGCGAAGTGTATAGTGGATAACACATTCGCGTCTCCGGTGCTGACTCGCCCGCTTGAATGGGGGGCGGACTTGGTCGTCGAAAGCTTGACAAAGTTCATAAATGGGCACGGGGACAGTCTAGGGGGCGTGGTCGTTGGTCCGGAAAAACAGATACAGAATATCCGTTATTTCTGGCTCGAGTTGCAAGGGGCAGTGATGAGTCCCTTCAACGCATGGCTGATCCTTCGGGGCATGCGCACGCTGAACTTGCGTATGGAGAGGCACTCGGCCACCGCATTGCAACTCGCCTCATTCCTCGAGCATCACCCTCGGGTCACGTCGGTGATGTACCCCGGTCTCGAGTCCCACCCCCACCACGATGTCGCCAAAAAGCAAATGAGTGCATTCGGGGGCATGATTGGGTTCGAGGTCGCTTCCGAGGAAGTCGCCCTCAAATTCATTGACCGGCTGAAGTTGATCAAGGTTGGTGTCTCGTTGGGCGACACGACGTCGCTTATGCAATACACGGCGTTAATGACGGGAGTCACTATCTCGCCGAGGGAACGAAGGGTGATGCGAGTTTCCAATACGCAATTCCGATTCTCGGTTGGGCTCGAAGCCTTCGAAGATCTCCGCCGCGATTTAGATCAAGCCCTATCGGCCTGAACAACGCCGGCATCGAATTGGCCATGAAGATCATGGCCGATAAGTAAAGTGCCTTTTTCCTTTTCAAGGAAAAAGGTCAAAGTTGCTTAAGAAGAATAGCAGTTCTCCATCACCGGGGGAGTAAATCGATCCGAGAACATGGACTGGGATCAAGCTAATGCCGTGGAGGTTCGATGCGGAAATATGAATCAATTAGAACTTTCCCGAGTAATCGAACCTATTTACGACCGGCATGCGACGCCCGATGCCGAACGTTTTCGGTGTAACTTTTATGGTCTGCACGAGCTGGGCACGCTTGAACTCGGCGATCTTGATCATGCGGGCGACCCGCCGCACGAGCGCCTCGTCGAACCCGTCCGCGATGATGTCGTCGATCGATTTCTGGGCCTCGATCATGGGCTCCAAGATTAGGTCGAGCTCCGAGTAGGGCGGGAGCGAGTCCTCGGTTTTCTGGTTCTCCCGCAACTCGGGGGACGGCGGGCGTTCCAAAACGAATGCGGGGATGACCTCCTGGTCCCGGTTGATGTATTCCCTGCAGATGCGGTAGATCTCGGTCTTGAACAGGTCGCCAGGGATGTTCTTCCCGCCACAGGTGTCGCCGTAGAGCGTGCAGAAGCCAACGGCGATCTCGGACTTGTTGCCGGTAGAGACGAGGAGATAGTTGAACTTGTTCGAATAATACATGAGCACCGTGCCGCGGATACGTGCTTGGACATTCTCGTCGGCTACGTCAAACGTGTTGTCTGGTGCTGCCTTGGCAAACTCCTCCTCGAACTGGTTGAAGATGCTCTCGATGGGGAACACGGCTAGCGGAATGCCGAGGTTCTGGCACAGTTGCTGGGCACACTCGTAACTCGCGTCGCTGTTGAACCTGGTCGGGAGGTACACGCATTGGACCCGATCGGGCCCCAGCGCCCGCGTCGCAACGACGGTCGTGAACGAGGAATCGATGCCGCCGCTGAGCCCGATGACCACCTTCTTGAATGCACCCATCTTCTCGAAGTAATCCCGCAGGTTCAGGACGAGCGCGTTAAACAATTCTTCTTCAGGCGCTAACAGGGGGGCCACGTCCTGCACGGGGATGGGGCCCTCGATAGGGATATCGACAATGAACAGGTCTTCCACGAACGGCGGAGCGCGAAACGCGATGGTCCCGTCCCCGTCCATCACGAAGCTGGACCCGTCAAACGTGATCTCGTCCTGGGCCCCGACCGTGTTGAGGTAGACCACCGGCACGCCGGTTTCCAGGACGCGATCGCGTGCGACCTCCTCCCGGATCGGGACCTTCCCCTTGTAATAGGGCGAGGCATTGATCGAGAGGATGAACCGGGCACCCTTCTCCGCGAGCGGTGCCGCCACCTTCACGTCGTAGTCTCTGTCCCAGAGGTCCTCGCAGATGATGATGCCGGCCTTCATGGCACCGATGTCGACCGGATTGGACGGCGTGCCACACTCGAAATAGCGTGCCTCGTTGAACACGTCGTAGGTCGGGAGCAATTGCTTGTGGACCGTCGCGACGTGATCGCCATCGACGAGCAGGGCCGCGCTGTTGTAGAACTTGTCCGGATGGGACTCGTGCGGCTCGATGAACCCGACGATAACTGCCAAGCCCTTCGTTTCAACCTTGATGGCTTCCAATGCTTGGAGATTCTGCTCGACGAAGCCGGACACGAAGATCAGGTCTTGCACAGGGTAGCCTGCGATGGCCTGCTCGGGGAAGAGCACGATCTCCGCGCCAGCGGCCTTGGCCTTCGAGATGTAGTCGATGATCTTTGCCGTGTTCCCCTTGATGTCGCCAACGACAGGGTTAATCTGCGCGAGTCCGATGATCGTCATGTTAACCGTCACTAGGTCAAGTTAACCGCCGTTACGAGATTAATTTTCTTCAATTCCTATCATGCACCACTCGCACATGTTTAAATGCTTGTTATATTACATCTTGATTGGTGATGGTCATGGAAATGGTGATTAAAATTGACAAGCAAGGGAGACTTTTACTTCCAAAGGAAATCCGAGAGAAATATCACATGGTTCACGAAACAGGTCTCGTCGTGACCGAGGAAAGCGACGGGATCAAGTTATCGGTAAAGAAGGAAAAGAAGCGTCTCAAGGACGTGTTCGATAACGCTCCTTCGTTCGATCCCGAGAAGGCAATCGTAATCGATGTCGCAAATTTCGACGAGGATGAGGTATGAGCACTAGTCGCATCCGGCGCGTAGTGGATTCAAACATCCTAGTTTATTCTCTGTTGAAGAATCATCCTGCGCATCAAGATTGCGCAAACTACTTGGAAAGCCACGACTTTGAAAACACGTTGTTCTCCATTATTAACTCCATTGACGAACTGTATCACGCATTTTTAATTTATTATCAATTAGAACCGGATGTCGTGTTACGAAATATCTCCGATATCTTGGAATCAAGCATCACGTTCATGTATCCGGATGTTGAAAAACGACAAATATGCAGTATGGCACTGCAAAACGCACTCGATTTGAATGATGCTGCCCTCTATTTCTTGGCACTGGAGCTACAAGCACCCGTCGTCGTGACGGATGATATCAAGTTTGCTACTTTTATCAAGAAAGAAGGCTTGATTTGCGAGACTCCGATTCAACAGCCAACGCGAGATGCGATGACGACCTGGGAATCGTCCCACTTGCCTAAAAAAGGATTGCCACGCATCCTGGCACAGGTCTACCGATACTTGGACAAGAAGAATGCTGAATTCGCGATAGACTTCAAGACCGATTCAAATAATTTTTCGAAGTTATGAATCTAATGAACCATAAGAATATCGAGAACCAAGGCACGGTATGCTATTATCCATATAAGTAACAAGTTGTTACCCGTGGCCGTCGCGGTGATTGTCACCGCGGCGTTCGTCACCACTGCGGCAAGCACCGTCACCACGATGGAGATGTTCAGGTTGGTACCATTTCCTATCGAAATCTTTTCCCATGCCAACCATGGCTAAGGCGCGTTAAAATGGGTTTGGTACCTTGGTTATGGCTTCAACTTTGGCCTGTACACGTTTCTAAACACGTGCCTGAATCTTATGTGGTCATAAAGTTGTTCCTTAATGTGATCATCATCATTGATAACACTCGGACGAATATCGGGGATATCTAGACGCATTCTATCAAGCAATCGCTGTAGGCGATTCCCATGTTCCCTGGGAACATATCCTCGGGCCGGGTTGCCCGCACGGCTTCGATGGCGCGTTCGGTGCGGGCCCCTTGTTCGTTTTAAAAAAATCTAAAGGTTGTATGTGATAAAGACATCATTAACTCAGACACCTCTTTGTTCAATCGATCTTAAAGACTGTAATTGGAAATTGGAGCTGGGTTTCTGCCGGAAGCTGAAATTCCCTTGAAATTCAGGAGTGGCAGCGTGAGCGCAATTATTACAATCGTTATGCCATCATCTCCCACCACGGCGAACCATAATGGTATCAGCCCCAAGGCACCAAGAACGATCACGAGAAACTTGAACCCCAATGCCATGATCATGTTAATTTTTAGCCTGCCAACCACCTTCCTTCCCAGTTGTATGGCATAAGGTACGGCTCTGAGATCCGAGCCCATGAGGGCCACGTCAGCGGCCTCCGTCGCCATGTCGTTTCCAGCCGTTCCGATCGCTATTCCAACGCTTGAAGCTGCCAAAACGGGTGCATCATTCACGCCATCCCCTATCATTGCCACGGAGCCATATTTTTCCTTGAGGCGATTGGTTAATTGCACCTTATCTTCGGGAAGCAGTGCAGCATGATAATTTGTCATGCCAAGATGTTCTGCCACGTTCTTGGCCGTGGCATCGTTATCCCCCGTCAGCATCTCCACGCTTTCCATGCCCAAAGCCTTGAGGGTTTCTATCGTTTCTTTTGCGCTTGACCGAAGCTCGTCTGTCACGGTGATCAAACCTACGAGCTTCCCATCGAGGGCAACAGCCACCGTGGAGCCATCGCTTGGCTGCCCCGTTTCCAGCAAGCTGCCAATGTCGATCCCGTTTTCTTTCAAAAAGGGCGGCCGTCCCACGAGGATTGTCCTGCCCCCTTTGATAGTTGCCCTTACGCCTTTACCCGCGATTTCCTTTACCTCGGCTTGATCGTTCGTGCTCAAGCCTTGAGCCTTGGCCTCGTTCCCGATGGCAATGCCGATCGGGTGGCTTGACAGGGACTCGGCCGAACCGGCGACGCGAAGGACTTCATCTTTTGTGAAGCCGTCAAACGACGTGATCTCCGAAACCTTAAGGATACCTGACGTGAGGGTGCCTGTTTTATCAAAGGCCACGGCACGGATCCTCGAAAGCTCTTCGAGGTAGATGCCTCCCTTTACCAGCACGCCGCTCCACATTGCCCGGGTGAGACCTATCAACATCGTGACCTGCGTGCCAATGATAAAGGCGCTCGGGCACGCCACGATCAGGACAATCAAGGCCCTATAGATCCACGTGGAGAACGAGGCTCCCAAGACTATTGGAGGAATCAATGCGACTGAAATGGCCAGCAGTATCATGGCGGGGGTGTAACGCCTTGAAAATCGGTCGACAAATCTCTCGATGCGCGCCTTTCTCTCCCGCGCCTCCATGACCAGCCGCACGATGCGATTCATCGTGGAGTCCTCGAAAGGTCGCTCGACCTTGATCTCGAGCGACCCAACCAAGTTCAGCGTCCCGGACAAGACCTCGTCCCCGGGGGCCTTCTCCACGGGCAGGGATTCACCGGTGATCGTCGATTGATCGATACTCGCGGACCCTGACAGTATCCTCCCGTCGACGGGGATTCTCCAGCCAGGTTTGACGACGATCGCTTCTCCCACCACCAAGTCTTGCACCTGTACTTCTTCGAGGTGCCCGTTTTTCCTCACCAGTGCTCGCTTGGGCAGGAGCGATGCTGTCTTCTCTGTTATGGTTCTGACCCTGTCAACGGTGTAATCTTCAATGTTTTCAGCCACGTTGTACAGGATGAGAACAGCGGCGCCTTCTGCCCAAGCTCCTATGGCAGCCGCCCCCACGGCAGCGATACTCATTAACAAATCGGCATTGAAGTGGTTTTCCTTGAAATGTTTGATGGCCGCCCACGAAACAGGTGCGGTAGCAATGGCCAATGCAAGTCCATAGAGGATCCCATTGAAATTTTTTCCTATGCCAACCATGGCTAAAGCGACACCAATCGCGAGGAAAAGAATTGCTGCCACCGTGAGCCAGAGTCGCTTTCCACTTTTCTTCTGCATTCCTTCACTCGTGGGGGAACCACCATGTACAAAGGATATTCTTGGAATTGACGGGATTCACATTCACTTGCTTAACATCGGAAATCATCAGAAAATGGTAACGAGCAGGAGAACATTTAGTGTAATAATAACTCCTGTTGTCAACAGGGCCAAGGCGATGACGATGGGCTTGTTGACGAATTCGCCCATCACCGACTTTTTGCAAGTGTAATATACTAACGGGATTAGCGGTAAAGGAATCAGGAGGCTGAGCACGACTTGGCTATACGTGAGGAGCAACAAGGGGTCGAGGCCTGCCATTATCGCTAAGCTCGTTGGTATCACGTTGATAACTCTCAAGATGATCCGTCGGAACCAAGGATTAAGTTTCGATCCAAGGAGCCCTTCAAGTATTGCTTGGCCCGCCATCACGCCTACGGTCGAGGATGAAATTCCTGAAAAGAGCAACGTGACTGCAAATATTATGCTGGCCGCGATGCCGAAGAGCGGGATCAGTGTCGTGTAAGCATCGTTAATCGTTGCAACGTTTAAGCCCTGTAAAAAAAACGCGGCGGCCGCCATGATCAAGATAGCCATGTTGATCAAGCTTGCACCTATGAATGTTGTAGTCGTGTCCAACGTGTGGAATCGCAACATTTGTTTCTTGTCTCCACCAAGCTCGATAGTCTTGTTTTTCGTGAGCCAAGATTGAATTATGAGAGCATGGGGCATCACCGTTGCACCGACGATTCCCACGACCAAGATCAGCTGGTCATTGCTGGATATTATCGGTATCAACATTCCGGCGGCGACCGCGATGGCGGAAGGTCTCACCACGAATATCTCGTAGACGTATCCCATTCCTATACCAAATACCAGTAATGTTATCAATAGCTCGAGCCGACGGAACTTTCGCCCCGCCAGGGCAAAGATGACGATAACGTCGAATGCCGAGATCCACGCGGCATACAGGAGCGGTATCCTTCCTCCCGAGAGCAGGTAGAGTGCCGAGGTTACACCTAGGAATTCCGCGAGATCCGTGAATACGGCGAAAATTTCGCAGCTAAGCCAATACGGTATGATCCTTCGCCTTGTCTTTAAACTGCCCCTGATGAGCTCGGCAAGCGATTTGCCCGTGGCGATGCCGATCTTTCCAGAAAGGTATTGCAAGAGCATGCCCATCAAATTAGCCAGCAACACGGCCCAGAGCAGGGTGTAACCGAAACTCGCTCCTGCCGATATGTCGGTCCCGTAATTGCCCGGATCGATGTACGCGACAGCTGCGATGATTCCTGGACCGAAGTACTTGAAAAATCCTTTCCATCCCAACTTTTGTGGGGGGGCTTCCGTTGCCTCTGGCCGTAGTTCCAAAGGATCTGGCGAATGTGTCTCGTGCATGAGTATCTCGCGCGTTCTTCGTAAGTTGGTAAAATGACTGAATGAAAGTAAATATTCAGCGTGTTGACGGTTGTCGTTTAATTGAAAATACAATTTAATTCTGTTCATAAATTTCCAAAAGCGGCATCGTGCTGGGTTATTAAGCGACGATGATGCCATCCAAGGTAAACTCATGGGTAGGACCGGCAGGATATTCCAGGTCACGAGTCCAAATATAACGGCAATAAATGATAAAATACCAACAGAGATGGCGGCAAAAACATTTCTAAGGCCTTATAAAGGAAATTAGCATTATGTAGCCATCGGAAAACAAGCCGGTCCTTCGTTTGCTCCAGTAACTCAAATCTTTTTTCGGTTGCTGTGTTCGTGGAAATCTCTGCATAACTAAATTAGTATCTTGAAACCCAAGATAATTTTTTACCATTTGCATTCGTAGAGGTGACGAGTAACGAATTATGATGCGCAGGCAACGTGCAGCATTATCAACAGAAGGAAAACGCGTTCGCCGGGCACGGAGCGATGGTGTCGATATCGTCAACTATATCACTTGTTTGTTGAACATTGTTCAACAACGTTCGTGCGGAACGTTGCTGTATAATTCGTCATTGAACGTTTACATATTTCTGTTATATCACTTATTTGTTGAACATTGTTCAAATTATCCTAAGGTTCGTTTGAAAAAAGTGAAATCAAAACTCAAGTTGGGCAACTTCAAGTCTTCATTTAGCAGTGCTTTCCGCTGCTTTGCCAGCAAACCTGCACAAAATTCGAGAATCTTTGCGTAATACGATTTGTAAGCGTGAGCCAGCAAAATAATCACGTTAAAACAATAACCGACCAAAATAACATGACACGCAATGACAGCAGCAGATATCGCTCTCGTGTGGGTGTCCACGGCGTTGGTCTTCATCATGACCCCGGGTCTCGCTTTCTTTTATGGTGGACTCTTAAAAAAGAAGAACGTGCTCAGCATGATGATGAAGAACTTCGTAATCGTCGCCCTCGTGAGCGTCGCTTGGATAATCATAGCATATAGCTTGGGTTTCTCTTCCGGGAATGGATTCATCGGAGGTCTCCAAGATATGGGCGTATTGAACCCGAACCTGATGAATGGCAACGCCAACCCGGCATATGTTGGCCTGGGAGAAAATGCGACGACGGGAATTCCCGAGCTCCTCTATATGGCATTCCAACTGATGTTTGCCATCATCACGGTGGCGATCATCCTCAGTGCATTTGCAGAGCGAGTCAAATTCAGCGCGCTGTGCATGTTTGCAGTTGTGTGGCTCTTGCTCGTCTACTGTCCAGTTGCCCACTGGGTCTGGGGTGGAGACGGGTGGTTGCGCAATTTGAGCAGCCTTATTCCAGGAATCCCCACAACAGTAAACGGCACTGCGAACCTCTCGACAGGGGCTCTGGACTTTGCGGGGGGCACGGTGGTGCACGTGAACAGCGGTTTTTCGGCCCTCGCAGTGGCCATCGTCATCGGGCCTCGCAAGAGCTACCAGAAGGAACCGATCGCGCCTCCTTACAGCATCCCGTACGTCCTGCTTGGCCTAGCACTGCTTTGGATGGGCTGGTTCGGGTTTAATGGCGGAAGCGCGCTGGAAGCTAATGTACAAGCGATTCAGGCAATGATTTCGACACATATTTCTGCATGCACGGCCGGGCTAACGTGGATGTTTATCGGCTGGAAGCAGACCGGCAAGGCGAGCGTCATCGGGTTCGCAAGTGGTGCGCTGGCGGGTCTCGTGGCGATAACGCCTGCTGCGGGTTACGTGCCGGTTTGGTCATCCCTCATCATCGGTATAGGTGGCGGCGCCTTGTGTTACACGACCCTGTGGTTCCGCAACAAGCACATGAAGGTGGACGAGTCCCTCGATGCGTGGGCCGTGCACGGGTGCGGGGGCATCTGGGGTTCCTTGGCGACGGGCATCTTTGCCGGGGCCTTCGGGTATTTCGGGCTGATAAGCGGCAGCTCGTTCCAGATGATCTACCAGCTGGTCGACTTTTCGGTGGTTGCTGCCTATGCCTTTGTCGTCACATTCATCATCGCCTGGATATTGAAGCACACGATGGGCTTGCGGGTGAAGGAAGAGGAGGAGTACGTCGGTCTCGACATCTCCCAGCACGGAGAGACTCTCTAAGGAGGCATGGCACGGATGAAAAAAATCGAAGCGTACATCCGCCCCGAGAAGCTCCAGCTCGTGAAGGACGCCTTGGACAAGATTGGCATCAAGAGCCTGACCGTGTTCGATGTCCGCGGCCGGGGTGCTCAGGGCGGTATCAAGCTCACGGGCCGGGTCGGTGATTACACGGTAGATTTCATCGACAAGTCAAAGCTTGAGATATTTGTCAATTGCGGCACGGACATCGAGAGCATCATCACGGCAATTGCCGATGCCGCTCGCACCGAACCGAATGGCCGACCCGGCGACGGGAAGATCTTCATCTCGGAGGTCGAAGATGCAATCCGCATCCGCGACTTGGCTCGCGGAGAGGAGGTTTGCTAGAACTCCTCTTTCCTTCTTTTTGCCAAGACGCGGACGGTGGTAGTCATGCGCGTTTGGTCCACAGCATCGCAGATCCGTGCAAACCCGCTATTCTCCATGTTCGTCACCTTCATTTCACCTAAGCTCGCAAAGTGCTAAGGCAGGAATGGCTAGCCTCTAATCGTTCTCTTGATAAAAGTTACAATTATCCATTTCGATTGAACTTTAAAAAAATCCTCGAATTAGAAAGATCTTGGCTGTAATTGGCATTGCATAGCTCAATCTATTGCGCAGGCGAACGGGTTTTCCGTTCGGCCCAGTTCCTTGAAAAGATCCACGATGAACGTGTTCAAGGGTTCCAGCTTCGATTGATTGACGACGGTTCCCGAGATCGCCTCGAGGTAATTCGCCCTGACCTCTTCTTGTAGAGTGTTGATGATTTGCATGATCTGGCCGTCATCTTCAGAAATCTCGGCAATCACCAGGAACGTGACCTTCGTCCCGTCGATGTCACGGGGCTCTATTATCATGCGCGTGTTGGAAAACACGATGTTGCACAGGTCATTGTTCGGGAAAAGCTCGCAACCAAACTGATCGATGGCCGTCACGAAGCCGGAAACCAAGTCGCCGTTGATCTCGCACCGCTCGAATCGTGCTTCGTACGCCATCAAGCCGACTGCGTTGTAAATCATGATAGATATAATCATCAAACAGCTCATCAACGCGTGTTATTAAATTCTTTTCGGGGCATCGGGTCCTTCCTTCTCTTGTTTGTTGGTTATAAATCTTGGCTAAAAGCACCCATTCTTGCATGATTCGCTGCACCTAGAATTAAGTAAGATTTACGGCGTCATTGACCACAATCTGAAGCATTCCCGGAATAGTCGGCTTCGGTTACAAACTTACAACAATCTCGAAGGATGAAATATGATGCAAACCGTAATGAGAATGGATCCATCTGAGCACGTTCGCCCGATCAAGGAGAATGGAATTTCTAGGGCTTTTTTCGCGGTCTCTATCATCCTGTTTGGACTCTCGTTCGTGAGCCTCCTCGTGGGAGCCCTGCTGCCAGCTGCTCCCAGCTGATTAAACATCAATTCACAACTCCTGAAGCAAGGCACGGGCCTGATCCAACCAGCAACGTATTTGCCTGTTCAGACGTGGTTGGTCAATCACGGAGTTTACGTGTTCCTCGTGTTTCCCCTCCTCGGTAGCATTTTTGGACTGATCGGCATGGCGATCTATAAGGACTTTTCACGCGGGATCCACCGCGTGCTTGACGATGAGGCAGACGGGGTCGAGGTAGAGGTGAGCTTTGCCGACTCGGAAGAACGGGCGCGGTTAATCGCCGATCACATGTCCGCGGATATCGAGATGCATGCCGAGAAGGAATCGAGGAAAGTTTTCGTGATTCGAAACGAGGACGGGGCCATTTCAGACGCCGCCGACTATTGCGATGCCTTCAATAGAAACGAAGCTGCAGCAACGTTCAGATGCATAGTTATCTGATGCCATTCTCGAAAAGCCACGCCCGTTTATTCCGTGCAGGCCCCACCGTTCAAGTCTTCATGAATGGCTTGCGCCGCCTTTCTACCCGCACCCATTGCACTTATCACGGTCGCGGAGCCGGTGACGATGTCACCGCCCGCGTACACGTGCGGGATGCTCGTTCGTCCAAATTCATCCGTGACGATGTAGCCGGATTTATTGAGCTGCAGGTCGGGCTGCAGCGTGCTGGGAATGAGCGGGTTCGCGCTGGTCCCGATGGAGATGATGACGAGATCGGTCGGGATGTAGAACTCGGAACCCTCGATCGGGACGGGGCTCCGGCGCCCGGACTGGTCTGGTTCCCCGAGTTGCATTCTTATGCATTGCATGCGTTGCACCCAGCCCCGCTCATTGCCTTCCAATTTGACCGGATTCGTCAAGAGGTTGAGTTTTATTCCCTCTTGCTTGGCATGGTGGACTTCCGCCCGCCGCGCGGGCAGTTCCTCTTCCGACCGCCGGTACACGATGCTCACGCTTCGTGCACCCAATCGCATCGCCGTGCGGGCGGCGTCTATCGCGACGTTCCCGCCCCCGACCACGGTGACACGGGACCCTGGAAGGATAGGCGTGTCGTACTCGGGGAATTGGTACGCCCGCATCAAGTTCGTCCTGGTCAGGTACTCGTTTGCCGAGAACACGCCCTTCAAGTTCTCGCCGGGTATGTTTAAGAACCACGGGAGGCCAGCACCCACGCCCAAAAACACGGCGCTGAACCCGTCTTCATCGAGTAATTCCTTCACGGTCTTGATCTGGCCTATCACCGAATCCAAGTGGATGACGACGCCTTGTGATTTCAGGAAATCGATTTCCGCTTGGACGATCCGTTTCGGAAGCCTGAATTCGGGAATCCCGTAAACGAGTACCCCGCCGGGCCGGTGAAATGCCTCGAATATCTCGACACGGTACCCCAAGGATATCAAGTCACGGGCCACGGTCAATCCCGAGGGACCGGAACCCACCACGGCGATTTTTTTCCCGATCGTCGCCGGGCATTCGACGTACTGGAGTTCTTGGTTGCGTTCGTAATCCGCGCAGTACCTTTCTAGGTTACCTATGGCCACGGGCTTGCCTTTCTTCCCCAAGATGCATTTTCCTTCGCATTGAACTTCTTGGGGGCAAACCCTGCCGCAAACCGATGGGAGCGCATTGACCTCCTTGATCTTTCTCGCCGCGGCGGCAACATCACCGTCTTCGATTAGCTTGATGAAATCCTGGATCGGGACTTGGACAGGACATCCCGTTATGCATTGTGGATTCGCACATTTCAAGCAGCGCTGGGCTTCCAGCTTGGCTAGCTCGTTGGAGTATCCCAAGGGGACCTCCTCGAAGTTGCGTGCACGCGCTTTCGCGTTTTGCTCGGGCATATCTTGGCGGGGAATTTGCATCCGTTCGCTAGCCTTCATCATTCACTCGCCTGCTTAATTGGGGTAGCACGTGTAAAATTGATAGGCCATGTTTTCAGCTTCCGCGTAGCTACTTTTGCGGGTAAAAAGATCGTTCCAGTCAACTTCATGCGCGTCGAATTCAGGGCCATCCACGCAGGCAAACTTCATCTTGCCACCAATGATCACGCGGCAGCACCCGCACATTCCCGTCCCGTCGAGTATGATGGAATTGAGCCAAACCCGCGTCGGAACGATACCCCTGGTCGCATCGGAGCAGTTTTTCATCATCCTCGTGCAGCCCATGAAATACGCGCGGTCGAACGTTTCGCCAGCATCGAGCAGCCTCCTGAACACATCCTGCACCCGCCCTTTCTCGCCTTGACTATCATCGCTGGTCCCGATAAAAAGTTGATCGGCGATGCTTTCTAGCTTTTCGGTACCGTAAATGAGGAACGCGCTGCGGGCCTCGATCGATGCCCAGACCTCGTTTCCAGCGGCTTTCAGCGCCCGCGCGACGGGATAGATCCCGCCGATCCCGTAGCACCCCCCGCCGAGGAACACCTTTCCGTAATTCTTGATTTCAGACGGGTTGCCCAGCGGGCCGGTCACGCTGAAGATTTGCTCGCCAGGGCGCTTCGATGCGAGTTTTCGCGTGCTCAGGCCAGCCTCGAGGTAGTAGAGGGAAACCGTGCCCTCCTCCTCGCTCCAATCGGCGATCGTGAGCGGGATCTTCTCACCTCGCTCGTTACCCATAAGGATCAAGAATTGGCCCGGTTTCGCTTTTCTCGCGATCTCGGGAAGATCGAGTATCATTTCATGGACGTTTGGAACGATCTGGCGGTTTTGGACGATACTTGCCATGGTGATCAGCTTTCCCCCTCTGGGATGATGGGACTTGCTACATTTTCAGGTGGTATCGCGCGGCTTTGACGGATCATCCTTAGATCCGGGACGATGCTCTCCAAGTCGACGCTGCGGAACCGGCGAACGTCGGCCTTCATGGACAAGGGCGTGGTGAGACGGTCGGGATGCGCGATCGGTAGCAGCGATAGTATTTCCTTCTTTTGCGCCGCGCACTTGCTGATTTGCATCCCGATCTCTGCTTGGATCGCGCCGGTGCCCTTCCATTCAAATCCTGTAAAATTGAGTGCCCGTCCGAGCACCTGCAAGATGGAATGATCAGGAAAAGCGTTGCCAAGGCAGCCCGATACCGGCTTCAAGTAACGGACACCATCCGTGGCAGGAGTGAAGGATCCTTCGATCTCGGTAAATGCCCGGGCGGGCAACACGACATTAGCGATTTTCAATGCCGGGGATTCGTGCGTGTCGATCAAGATGTTGAATTCCGAATGAACGGCGTCCATTGGCGAGACGTTTTCGGTCAAGATCAACGCTTTTATGGATTCAAGCAGTGGGGGATTTTCCGGCGATGATTGGGTGTTGCCCGCGAGATCGTATCCTGGTGGCAAGCCTGCCATCGCGCTCACTTGAATCGCGCCGAGCCAATTTCCGCCCTCCGAGAATAACGTGAGGCCGGACGGGTTTCCTTTCAACAGCACGAGGTCCAGCGCCAACCTGACCAGATCGCCCGAGGCAAGATCGTGAAACACCTCGTTTCCCAGGATCACGTGTATGCTGCTTGAATTTAGCACGAGACTAACAAGATCATCGGCCACTTTTTCATCGATGCCTGCCACGAGAAGCAGCTCGGGGATATCGAATGCATCCAAGCTATTTTGAAGGGATTCCAATCCCTCGCAACTCGTTTCAACAAAATCCCTTTCATATTTTTCGGATTCCAACAGTTTCCTTAAGATCAGTGCCAAGAATGCCCGGTATTGGCTTGTTGCAAGTCGAAGTTCCATGAACGACCATAAGGAAAGGTCGTTGTTGCATGGATCCACGACGACAATCTTTGCACCAGCCTTTTTCGCGCAAAATATGCTGGTGGAAAGCGTCGAATGGAAGAAGTCATCGGAACCGATCGTGATGATCAAGTCAGATTTCTCGAGATGCTCGACAGAATTGATTGAACCCAACGTTCCAAATGATTCGAACACCGGGGTCACGATTTCACGGATGTCGTGGCGTGATGAGATGAAAAGATTGCTCGATCCGAATCCTTCCCGGGCCAGCCTGTGCATCATGAATGCCGCTTCGTTCGACAGGAACGGGGAAGTCACGAACCCGATCTGATCGGGTGCATACTTGGACAACCCGGCCGCTGCATGGCTAATTGCCTCGTCCCAACTCACGGGAATCAGCTGTCCTTCCTTCCGGATCATCGGATATTTCAACCGTGTACCTGAATTCACCAAGGTAGGGATCGAGAAATGGCCGTACATGCACAAGATGCCCGGATCCAGCGGGTCATCCTTCAGCGGAGAAATGCCGATGATCTTGCCAAATCTCACGTCGGCCGCGATGTTGCACCCCATCTGGCACAACATGCAGGCCCCGGTTTGTTTTTCGCTGGATTGCCACCTGGTCGCGCGGGCTGAAAGCGCTCCCGTCGGGCAGACATCGATGCACGAGCCGCAGAATTCGCAAGCCCCATCGAGGTGCGGTTGGTTGAACGCCGTCGACACGCGGGCCCGGCTGCCCCGATTCACGAACGATATAGCGGAAAACCCCCGGATTTCCGAGCACACGCGAACGCACCGGCCGCACAGGATGCATAGGTTGTAATCTCGTTCGATCAACGGCTCATCTCGTTCCAAGGGAATGTTCTTGTAATGAAACCCGTATCGAATCGAATCGATACCGATGTTTTGCGTGATTGCCCGCAATTCGCACATCTCCCTTTTTTCGCAGGTGTTGCAGCCTGTCACTTGGCCCGCTTTCGTGGGACATTCTTCCTTGTCGATGCAACCATCCTTCTGGGAACACGTGATGCAAAAATGAGGGTGTTCTGTCATGATGAGTTCTATGAGATTCTTGCGGAGCTCCACGAGCGCCGGCGTGTCCGTGTGGATGATCATGCCCGGCTTGGCAGGCGTGGTGCAGCTCGTTGGAAATCCTTTCATACCCTCGATTTCAACGATGCACAGGCGACAGGCACCGAAGGGAGGGAGATCGGGATGAGAGCACAACGTCGGAATGTAAATACCTTCGGCACGTGCGATGTCCAGGACGGTCTTTCCCTCGATGTCCGCGATCTCGACGATTTTTCCATCGATGGTTATCGAATTTTCCATTCAGGTTTCCTCCGAAGGATAACGGTCTGCCTTGTAAATTGCCTTCGCGGGGCACACTTCAAAACAGCGGCCGCATTGAATGCATAAGTCTTGCGAGATCTCGTGGCCCTCTTTTGGCTTGCCTTCGATTGCCGATCTCGGGCATGTTCGCTGGCACAAGCCACAACCCGTGCAGGATTCTTGGTCGATCTGGAATCGAATCAGATCCCGGCACACGAGCGCAGGGCACTGCCGTTTCTCGATGTGCGCCAAGTATTCATCTTCAAAATATTTTAACGACGTAAGGATCGGGTTAGGCGCCCCTTGACCGAGACCGCACAATGACGTGCTCCTCACGGTGTTGGCAAGCGTCCGGAGATTTTCCAGGTCTTGCATCGTTGCCTTGCCTGCCTTGATCGTTTCCAAGATCTCCAGCATCCGCGTCGTGCCGATCCTGCACGGGACACATTTTCCGCAGGATTCCCGCTGCGTGAACGATGAAAAATAGTGGGCAAGATCGACGACGCACGTGCCCTCGTCGAGGACGATCAGGCCACCCGAGCCCATGATCGAACCTGCCTGGGTCAGGGCCTCGTAATCGAGCGGCAACTCGCTCATCTCGGCCGGAATCATCCCGCCAGAAGGGCCCCCCGTTTGAATCGCCTTGAACCCCTTGCCATCCTTGATGCCGCCACCGACTTTCGTTATCAGGTCGAGAATGCTGGTGCCCAGCGGGACCTCGATCAAGCCCCGGTTCTGGATCTTTCCCACGAGGGAGAAGGTTTTCGTGCCAGGGGATTTTTCCGTGCCGACCTGCTTGAACCATTCGGCGCCGTTTCGAAGGATATTGGGAATCGTTCCCATTGTCTCCACGTTGTTGATGACCGTGGGTTTTCCCCGCAACCCGGACGTTGCTGGATATGGCGGTTTCGGCGATGGCATGCCGCGGTTTCCCATGATCGAGGCGATCAATGCCGTTTCCTCGCCGCACACAAATGCCCCGGCTCCTTGAATGATCTCGATAGACAAGTCGAAGCCGGAGTTCAACATGTTCTCCCCTGCGAGGTTGTACTCCTGCATCTGCACCAAGGCCTGCCTCAACCGGTCGATAGCCAGTGGATATTCGGCACGGATGTATATGAATGCTCTGTGCGCGCCGATCGCGTAGGCCATGATTGCCAGGCCTTCAAGCACCGAATGCGGATCCCCTTCGATGAGGGAGCGGTTCATGAACGCGCCGGGATCGCCCTCGTCGCCATTGCAGATCGCGAACTTCTCCTCCCCGGGCGAGGCACGGCACGTTTTCCACTTTACTCCGGTCGGAAAACCCGCGCCACCCCGCCCCCGGATGCCGGCTTGCAACACCAGCTCGATCACCTCGTCCGGGGACATGGACAACGCCCTTTTTAATCCCAAGTAACCATCGCGAGCGATATAATGATCTATTTCCCGAGGATCGATGATCCCGCAGTTTCGCAGGACGTTCCGGACTTGTACCTCGAAGCAGGAATCGATCTTGATTCCGGTTATCTTGTTCGTTTCCCGAGAAAGCGTTCCCACCGCGTCCTCCCTCTCGAGATCGCCGCGGGTGAGTACTTGGTCGACAAAATCACCAGCCTTTTCCGGCGACATTTTCGAGAAAAATACCGGGTCGTTCCCATTAACTTGAACAGCGACAAGAGGTTCGAGATAACACGGGCCTATGCAGCCGGTTTCAACGAGTTTTACTACCAACCCGCTTTCTTCGCAGGCACTTCGGATTGCATCGATGGCGGGCAGGGCGCCAGAGGCCCGACCGCAGGACGCTGCCCCGTAGTAAACGACAGTTCCGGCCTCATTCGTCAGCGCCTCCCATTTCTCGATGGCCTTGGCCCTGATCTCGTCAAAATCTGTCATGATACGCTTTCCGTTTGGATCAATCGTATTTTTTCAAGATTTTATCGATTTCTCTCGGTGTCACGTTTCCATAAACCTTTCCATCGACTTGTATGACGGGCGAGATGGCGCAGCACCCCAAGCAGTAGACCGCTTCAAGGCTGTATCGTGCGTCTGGTGTGGTGTGGCCGGACTCGGTGCCCAATTTTTCTTCGAGGATTTCCAACAAGCCGCTCGATCCCATCACGAAACAGGACGTTCCCTTGCAGACGGAGATCGTGTGCTTTCCCGGCTTCTCGAATCGAAATTGAGCATAGAAGGTCGCAACGCCATAAATGTGACTTGCAGAAATTTTCAGTTGTTTTGCCAATTCAGCAACGGCTTCCCTCGAAATGTAGCCATACGTCTCTTGGATTTGTTGCAAAAACGTTATTAATCCGGATTTTTGTTGTATTCCCTTTTCAACAATCTCGGCGAATTTAGCGTCCATCATTTGCTACGATCAGCTCGGTCTTGATTAGAGTTATGTTCGTTTTTTAAAAGGTAGCTGAGCGGCGCATGGATGAGATTAGTGAAGGAAAGGTCGTTCCCATCCCTTGCGAACAAGTTTTCGAATATATCCACCGGCAATTATAGAAGTGAATTTCCAAAGGAAAAAAAGCACCTTGAAATATTTGAGTTCAGGCGCGCTTCTTCCTTCTATGAGCATTATCTATGCACGGCTCGTTTGTGAAGACTGCATGGACCAGCTCGCCAAGATGGAAGACACGTCGGTCGACCTTGTCGTTACGTCACCCCCGTACAACATCAATCTCAAGTCTCGAAATGATTACACGGTATCATATTTCGACGACCTTCCCGAAAGCGAGTATCGCGAGCGCGTCGGAGCGCTGCTTGCCGAGCTCGAGCGTGTTATCACCCCACGGGGATCGATTTGGTTCAACATGAAGAGTCGCTGGTTGAACGAACTGCAGGAGACGGTCCAGGCCACGGTAGGCACGTTGGAGCCACCGACGTGGATCCTCGATTACACGCGCGGGCGCCTGTTCCTGAAGAACCTCGTGATCTGGAACTACGACGTGAATTCCGACACGCAAAGCAATAAGTTCCACCCGCGGTATGAATTCTTTTTCTGGTTCGTGAAGGACCCGAAGGACTACACCTTCTACCTGGACCGCATCCGGGTCCCTAACAAGACGGGTGACAAGCGCAACAACCCGAACGGTGCAAATCCCACTGACGTGTGGTATTTCCCGCTCGTGAAGGGAAATTCCAAGGAACGGAACCTGCACCCGGCCCAGTTTCCCGAGGCCATGATCGACCGCATCGTGCAGGCATGTTCCGACGTGGGCAATCTCGTGCTCGATCCATTTTGCGGTTCGGGCACGACCTTGAAGGTTGCGGTCGAGCGCGGCAGGAACGCTCTCGGCTTCGAGATCGAGCCGATGTATATTGAGAATGCCAAGGCACGGCTCGAATCCGCGATAGCAAAAAAAGGATTGCCGTGCGAGTTGCTCGTCGAGGGCATGGCGGGTGAGGCTGAGTAACATGGCGGCGGAGAGACAGGTCATCGACACGCACGTGCATGGATTCCCCGATCGGTTATTCGATGCCATTTGGGCCTATTTCGAGCAGAATTACTGGTACATTCACTACAAGCTTTACGCAGAACAGGTCATCGACTTCATGACCGCAGCGGGCGTGCAACGGTTTCCTCTCCTGCTCTACGCCCACAAGCCTAACATCTCGCACGACCTGAACACGTGGATGCACGACATGGGGAATAACCACCCGGAGATCCTTCCCTTCGGCACGATCCATCCCGAAGACCAAGACATCGATGCAGAGCTCGACCGGGCCTTGGGACGTGACCAGCTCGACCTGCGCGGCCTGAAACTGCAGATCTCCGTCACTGATTTCGATCCTGGCATTCCAGCCATGGACCCGGTCTATGAAGCCCTTCTGCGGCACGACAAGATCCTCGTGATGCACGTCGGGACGGGTCCGGTCGCCAACGGGCACGTGGGCATTGTCAAACTCAGGCCAGTGCTGGAACGCTACCCGGATCTCAAGCTGCAGGTGCCACACCTTGGCAGCTACGAGTACTTGCCGTTCTTCGACCTCGTGAGGGATTATCCAAACGTGTATTTCGACACGGCCATGATCTTCGTCGGCAGCAAAGGGCCATTCCCCGATCGGTTCGATTTCGAGACCATGCTCGATGCTTTTCTCGAGATCCAGGACCATGTTATGTTCGGATCGGACTTCCCGAACATCCCGTACAGGTACGACGTGGCCTTGAACAGCATCTCGGGGCTACAAATTCCCGAAGACACCAAGCACAAGATTTATTTCGATAATGCGGCCAAGTTTTATGGTCTGGATTAAGATCTTGCTAGCTACTCTTGCTGGCGCAATATCTATCCAAGCGGCCTGTGTTAATAACGAAGGTATTTCTTTTCGTCCTTCGCCCGCTCTTTATACAATTCATCCAACCTGTTACGAGTCTGTTCTCCATCTTCAGCTTGGAAAAACTCATCGAATTTCTCTTCTCCCGCCCTCTGCATTTCCTCTGATGTAGATTCTGTTTCCTCGAAGGACGCCTTTGCGTGTGTTGGAGCTCTTAACAGATCTTCAATAGTCGGGCTCATTTTTTCATCTTTCATGAGAATCATCTGACTATCACATGCAATCCGGAATTTTAAACTACATTTCATTTGGAAACTTAAATTCTATTTCAATTGTTATTCTCAAACATTGTTTGCTCAAAGGACTTATACCGCCTCCGAGATTCACGACTCCTGTGAATCGAAGCCCGAAAGGCGCCCGCCATGACCGACACCCTGATGCTAGTTGGCCTGCTTGCCATCTTGGTCGCCGTGTTTGCTCTGCCGTTCGTGCTCAAGCCGGTCGAGCGGCAACTGGAGGTTTTCTTGTTTGTTATGGGCCTCCTCGCGATGACGATCGCGGCGAGATGGGGAGTCGAGAACTTGGTAAAGGTGTTCATCGATCCGCTCGTGATCACCATCGATGTGCTCGTGGCGGGGCTCGCTTTCAAATTATTAAGACACCGTATCAGGAACGGGCTCGAGCGGGTCAAGAACAGGCTTGGCTTGAAGCGGTACCTTCTTCTCATCGTCTTGGTCCTGGCATTCATTTCGAGCATCATCACCGCCATAATCGCTTCCCTGATTCTCGTCGAGGTGGTCAGTCAGCTTCGGTTGACCCGGAACGACCGGATCAAGTTCACGATCATCACGTGTAGTGCGATCGGCATGGGTGCACCGCTCACCCCAGTCGGGGAGCCGCTATCGACGATTGCCTACGCGATCATCCAGCAAGCCCCGCTTTACGGCACGTTCTGGTCTCTCTTCACCCACTTGGGCCCATTTCTCGTCCCGTGTATCTTCTTCCTTGCCATCTTGTCAACCCGGATCATAAAGCATGAGGAGTCCGAATCCCTGCCCGGCGTCGTCCCGTCCAGCGAGCATTACAAGGAGATCGCGGAGCGGACCGGCAAGGTCTACATCTTCATCCTGGCTCTCGAATTCCTCGGCGCCGGGTTCAAGGTCTTGATCGGCAAGGTCATCGTCACGGTTCCCTATTACACGTTGTACTGGCTGAATCTAGTCTCCGCGGTCCTTGACAACGCGACGTTGACCGCGACCGAGATCGTGTCGACGATGTCGGCCGCGCAGATCACGTCGGCAATCCTAGCACTGGTCATTGCAGGCGGCATGCTCATACCGGGTAACATCCCGAATATCATCGCCGCAAACAAGTTGGAAATTAAAAGCAAGGAGTGGGCAAGATTCGCCGTGCCCTTGGTGCTCGCGATGATGGTCGCGTGCTTCGTGGCGGTCATGATCTTGTTTTGACAGGAATATCGATTTCGATCTTTCCCGCAACTTCGATGATAGTTTCCACGCGTTCCTGTTTCATCGAACGACCAAGACATCACACTTGTTGGCGTGCAACACCCGCGTGGGCACCGTTCCGAGAAACACTTCACTGACTTTGGAATGGTGGCCTCGACTTCCGAGCACGACGAGATCGAAACCTTCTGACTCGACCGCCTCGGAGATATAACGTGCGGGGTCGATATCTTCGATCAACCGCGTTTCTATTGGGATGCTTTCTGCCTCGAATGCTTCCTTCGTAGCATCGAGGATATTTTGCCCCTCGGCATCCATTTCGGCAAGTATAGAGGAGTAAACATCATCAGGAATGTATTGTATGGCTGGCTGGATGCTGCTGAGATTTGCATGCGAGATCGAGTGAAAGGCAACGATTTGTGCGATGCTCCCTGTCTTTACGAGTTCGATCGCCCTTGCTTCAGCACGTCTCGCGTATTCCGACCCATCGGTCGCAAGCAATGCTTTATTATACATTTTTTCACCCGAATGTGTCTAAAGCTAGTGCAAGCTTCAAGAAAAAAGCAATTGCAGGAAAAGAAAAGGCATAGGATTTTGCCGAGCTTTCACGTGCTCGTCTTGACCTTTTCGCCGCAATGGTTGCAGAACACGGCACCGGTGGGGAGGGGGTTGCCGCAATTTGCGCAGGCGACCTCATGCCCGCACTTGAGGCAGAACTTGGATCCCTCGGAAAGGGGGTTCCCGCAGGCAGGGCATTCGGTCGCTGCAGTCTCCGGTGGGGGGGCTGCCGCCTCCCCGGTGACGCTCGCGCCGCATTTCAAACAGAAATGCGCCGTCTCGGGAAGAAGGCTCCCGCAGCTCGGGCAATGGAGGTCCTTGCCGCAATTCGGGCAGTTGGTGTCGGTCTCCGCGATTTGCGACTGGCACGTGGGGCAAGTCACCGGCGTGGTCGTGGTCACGTTGGCAGGCACGTTATCCTCAACGAGGTAGTAGAGGTTCCCGTCCACGTTTCGTTCTTCCTGCTCATGGCATGATTGGCAAAGAACCTTGATCTTGTAGTCTCGATGCGGGTGCCCTTTCGATTCCACCACTTTCACGTTGCTCTTACCGCAGTGGGCGCATCTGAAAACGTTGGCCCTCAGGAGGGGATCCCACTGGTCGGTATCGTTAAGGGGAAGGTCGAAGTAATAGCCCTTTTGGCACTTCGGACAACGTGCCATGACCTTCACGGCGTTGTTTTTCTTGTCGGAGCGGATCTGGAGAACGACGAGCTGGATTCCCTCCTTGTTGCACTTCTTGTTGTCACACGTGAATATTTTTTGAAAACTCATGGTAGGTCGGATCAATCTAGGCCGTGAGCCTTCATAAACGTGTTCACCTTCCTTGCTGAAAAGAACCCTTCGGGAGACCAAGGGAGGCGAACTCGGGATACCCTTCCATTTCGGGCTTTTTAGGCCGTTAGCCTTCATAGAGACCGAGCATTGGATCATGCATTATGCCCGCAAACGCCATCAAGGTGGTGGCCTTCGACGCAGATGACACCCTGTGGTGCCAAGTGGACGAGCCGCGGATCGCGCCCAAGTTCACGCGGCTGGACGACCGCCGGGCCGCCGATGATGGCGGGTTTGCCCAGGAGCTCGTCGAGAACGCGCGGGAGGTGCTTAAGAAACTCGTCGATAATGGGTACGTCTTAGTATTTGTCACCATGGGTCCCGAGGACCAGGTATCGGCTTTCGCAAAGGCTTTCGGTATAGATCGGTTTTTTGATTTCAAGCTCTCCGCGTTCGACCGCGAGGACAAGGCCGACAAGATATCCAAGATCCTCAAGAAAGGAAAGCGCCGCCTGAAACTCAAGCCAAGCGAGATCGTCTACGTGGACGACAACCCATCCTATCTTGCCACGGTCAAGGCAAGGTTCCCCGATCTCAAGACCGTCTGGGCCCACTATCGCATGGCACCCGGGCTTCTCGCGCTGAACGATGACATGGAGGAGATGCACAGAACGCACCTCTGGTGATGGCGCCACCGAATCGGCGCTGGTGAGCTCGATGGATTCATATGCCATGAAACCCAGTCTCGACCACGACCCACCGATCAGGATCAAGCGATGTGGCAATGATTGACCAAGCAACAGGAGAATCAGATGCTTCCCGGCCCGATGCGGTGGAGGTCCAGCCCGGGGATGCATTGGCAAAGCAACGCACGATGCGCCTGTCGATCATCGAGGGTTCCTTCTGGTCCGTGATGCAGACCTTAAATGACAACTACCTCGTCCCGTTCGGGCTATCGATCAACATGACATTGGCCGAGGTCGGCTTCATGAACGCGTTGGCGGGTCTCATCCCGTCGGCCGGCCAAGTCTGGGGGGCCATGCTGATGGAACGCAGGCGCCGAAAGGCCGTGCTCGTGGCTGGCGTCGTGTTGCAGGCGAGCTTGTACCCGCTCGTTGCGCTCTTGGGCATCCTGTTCCTCGCCCACGTCGTGGTGTCAGTGCTGCCAATCATCCTGATCGTGCTGTACTCGGGCATCGTGCTGGCCAATGCCGTGGGCTCTCCCGCGTGGTTTTCTATGATGGGCGATGTCGTGCCCGAAAGCATCCGCGGGCGATATTTCTCGAAACGCAACAGCATCACGACACTGGTGGGCCTGATCGGCACGCTCGCCGTCGCGTTTGTGGTCAACGCGATGCATGGCTCGAATATGGTGATCATCGCGCTCGCCTTGGTGCTGGTCGTGGCCGCGGGGAGCAGGTACGTGTCCGCATCGCTTTTGACGAAACATTATGACGCGCCGTTCACGATCGACAAGTCGGACCATGTCGGCATCAGGCAATTCTTCAGGGAACTCCCGAAATCAAATTTCGGCCACTTTACGTTGCTCGTGGCCCTTGTCAACTTTGCCCAGATGGTCGCGAGCCCGTATTTCACGCCCTACATGATCGTCGACCTGCACTTCGATTACGTGACGTACGCGGTCGTGAACCTGTCCAGTTCTTTCATCGCGCTCGTCGTCTACCCGCTCGTGGGTAAGTACTCCGACCGGTTCGGGAACGTGCTCATGCTCCGGGTCGGCGCGGTGATGATTCCCCTCATTCCCCTGTTCTGGGCATTCTTCACGAACCCGGTCGAGATTATCCTCGTGCCACAGGTGCTCAGCGGCGTGGGGTGGACGATGTTCAACCTCGCGACGTTCAATTTTGTGTTCGACAGCATCGAGCCACACAAGCGAGGCTATTTCTTGGCCTATTACAACATGCTAATCGGCATATGTGTATTCGCGGGCGGGCTCGTGGGAGCCCTGCTGTTCCAGTTCGCTGCGGCCGTGATCAGCTTCATGAACCCGATCCTGTTCGTGTTCCTGCTCTCCGCCCTCCTCAGGGGCGTGTCGGTAGCCGCGTTCCTGCCTGGCGTCAAGGAAATCCGGCCCGTGGAGCACGCCCCGCACCTGCCCGTGTTCCGGTTCCGCAACCTGACCATGGCCAAGGGATTCATCGAGGTCTCGGGTTTCGAGCACTGGTACCGCGCCCGTCCGGCCCACGACCACGTGGCAACCTCGCACCATTGGGGCGTGCATTGGGGCTTTCACAAGAAACCCGTGAAGGATTAGGTCACATCAAAACAAGGTCGTCCTGAGCACGTGGCCATCAGCGGCTGGCTTGCCCGTGACCACGTCCTCGATGGTATATCTCGTGATCGTGATTCCATCGCGCTCGTTGATGGCCTCGATCGCCTCGTCGATCCCATCGTCGAATGCCAGCCCGACCAGCAGGCCCTTGCCTTCATTCTTGGCTTGCGAGATGATGCCCGCGAGGGTCTCCACGTCCCCGGCATCCACGGCCGGGGCCTGCTTCGCTAGGACGGGCACCTTGGTATGACGGCACGTGGCGATCATTGCATCGCCCGCGTCCACGTCATGCCGGCGTGACGCGTTCAGCTTCCAGCAGATCCAGTTCAGGAACTCGAAGGCGGGCACGGCCGCGAGGTCCTCTACTGAGGATGGGTGCCCTTCGATCCTTTCCACGGGGTAGGTAACCCTCGATGCCGCGAGCCGGCAGGCCGTGGCCGAGGCATCGATGCCCACGAAGGCCCGGCCGAGGTTCTTGGCAGCCAGCAGTGTGGTGCCGGACCCGCAGAACGCGTCGAGCACTACATCGCCAGGGTTAGACGACACGGCCACGATGCGCTCCATGAACTTGATGGGCTTTTGGGTCGGGTACGCGAGCCGCTCGGACGACGTGGACGTGACGAGCTTGATGTCGGCCCACAGGGACGTGAGCTTGATTCCCTTGCTCTCGTCGAGGTAAGTCTTGTACCGTGGCTCCCCGCCCGCCGTCCAGTAGATGAGCTGCGGGTTCTTGGCGAGCCGCCGGTCTATCGTCTCCTGCGTCCACTTGAGCGCCTTGCCTTTTTTAATGGTGTAGGACCGGTCCCCGAATCGGAAGGTCTTTCCCTCTTGGTTGCCCCTGACGACTAAGGGCTGGCTGCGGAATCGGCGGCCAGATGTTTCCTCCACGATGTTGAACACGGCATCGTCCATCGGGATGTATTGCACGTTGAACGTGTAATCCTGTCCCTTGGCATAGAACAGCACGTGATCCGTGATGCTGCCATAGTTCCGGTCCGTGTTCTTGCTCGGCGAGTGGCGCTTCCAGATGATGTCGTTCAGGAAACTGTCCATCCCGAAGACATCGTCGCAGGCAACTTTCAGGTGAAAGACGGCTGACACGTCGCAATGGAGGTAGAACGAGCCGCTCGGCTTCAAGACGCGATGGATTTCTTGAACCCGTTCCCGCATGAACGAGATATACGCGTCGAAGTCGCCGTTCCACGTGTCTTGGAACCCACGAACTTCGGCCGTCGCTTTGGATATGTCGACGTGGTTCCGACGAGAGAAGAAGGGCGGATCGATGTAACACAGGTCGATGCAAGCGTCGGGGAACGATCGCAGGATCTGGAGGTTGTCACCGCAGTAAATCGCGTTTTCCGAAAAGCCCACGTCATTCGACCTCGAACTGGTCGGCCGTGAGCATGGCGGACGTTCCCAAGCTCGGGAAGAGCACCTCGTAATCGCCGCTGTCGTACGCCACCAAGATCTGGCCTTTTTCACCTGCCGTGATGCCGTAGTCGGGTAGGTCGGCGGTGAGCCGGATTTTATCTCCTTCTTTCGGCAAGGTTTTCACGGCTTGATCGCTGAGTGGCGATCTTCTAATATTCTTTGTCACGACAAGTCAAAAAGGTTTTTTACTATTCCGATAGCATTGGTTAACGAGGAAGTGACGACACACGGACGCGGAAACACGAACATTGGCAACACTCGCTCACGAGGAACCCGACAAGGTGCCAGCTTTCGAGAGTGCAGTCACGAATGATGCGATCATGGGGCATTTTGGGATAAAACCGGCAAACTTCGGGCCGATGCTCAAGGGGCTGAGATACCTCCCATTCAGGAACAAGATCCTGCGAAATGGTTACGTCAATAAGAAACTCATTGATTCATCGATGCTCCGTTTAGCAAAGTTCTATAAGGCAGCAGGTCTCGACCTTATGCCGACGTTCTCGGTGCTGGTGCCCGTAAAACTGTACAAAGATGGCTACATCGACGAGTTCGGGCGGATTATGCACACGGAATACTACGTCGATGGCACGGAAGTGCTCGGGTATCTCGGCGGGTGGTTCAAGTCCTTCGATGACTACGAGAGCTTCGAGCATCCGGACCCGGCGTGGCCCGCCCGCGTCGACCTGTTCATGGGCGGTAAAAAGGCCCAAGAGGCGTCCGGGAACGCCATATTTGCCATCGGCGGAATTGGGGGGATGATGGAGGTCACGTGGGAGGGCTTCGGGATCCAAAACTTCGCCAAGCTCCTCTTCCACCGGAAGGAAGCGAAGAAGGTGTTTGATGACAGGGGCAAGTTTGCCGTGGAGCTGGTCAAGATCCTCGCGGAACACGGCGCCAAGGTCATTCTCGCGATGGATGATTATGGCTTCAAGAACGGGCTGTTCATGAGTCCCAAGAACTACCGGGAGTACGTGCTTCCATGGTTAAGGCAAATGTGCAACGCCGCCCACGAGCGCGATGCAAAAATCATCCTCCATTCCGATGGCGACCTCTCCGATATCCTCGATGACCTAGTCGACGACTGCCACATCGACGGCCTGAATCCCATCGAGCCCACGACGGCAAACCCGGCCTACAACATCTTCGACATCAAGCAAAAGTACGGGGACCGGCTCACGATCACGGGCAACGTCTCGCCCATGATGCTCGCCACCGGCACTATCGAGGACATCCAAGCTTACACGAAGCGGCTGATGCGGGAGTGCGCCCCAGGTGGCGGGTACATCTTGGCGAGCGGGCACAGCATCAACCCGGCGGTGACGCTGGACCGCTGGCAGGCCATGATGCAAATCAGGGATAAATATGGGCAATATCCTATTTTGGAAGAAGATTGATGCATAAAAAGGTCATGCAGCAATTCTGCAGCCAGCAGAGAGAAAGCCAAGTCTTTTATTTTATTCAATGCCTTCGCATCCGCAAACCAGCAAAGATTTATTATATAAGATTTGCATTGTCATTGCATATGTATATATAAGGAATTTGCAACGGTCCTGCTAATGGATATCGATGTCCAAAACCCGTGGTGGTACAATGAATTGGATGAGAAATTTGAAGCGTGGCAAGGCCGCCCGGTGAAATGGCGACCGAAATTGGTGAATTCTATTGACATAACGACACCGGGTCTAAACTTCTTAACTGGGCCAAGACAAGTTGGAAAAACCACGACGCTCAAGATCCTGATAAACGACGCGATAGAGAATCATCAAGATCCCTACTCGATCTTCTATTGTCCCTGTGATGAGATCGTCGATTTCCGGGAGCTAGGAGAAGTGCTTGATTCGTATTTGTCGATAAAAACGTCGAGAAACATCGATCATTCCCTGATAATCATTGACGAAATCACACTCGCGCAGGATTGGTGGCGTGCGATCAAGGCACGCATCGATGATGGAAAATTGATTCGAGACATGGTGATACTTTCTGGTTCAGCCAGCATCGAGTTGCTGAAAGAAAAAGAACGATTTCCAGGCCGCCGGGGACAAGGTTTGGATTTCACACTATACCCGCTAAGCTTTCAAGAATACGCAGCAATTTGGATAGATGGGTTATTGGTCCAAGATTTCGATACAACGATATCCGTGGAAGATATTTTCGCACCCAATCGATTGTTCTCGGGCCGGCTTGCCAAGCTATTTGAAACATACATGATTACTGGCGGTTTTCCGAGCCCGATTCAAGATCAATTCAGCTATGGCAAGATCACCCACGAGACGAAGCGAACATTTATTGATTGGGTTCGTGGCGATGTTCAAAAAGCGGGAAAAGACGAGGGTTACATGAAAGAAGTCATCTCGTACCTCCTGAAAACCCGATGTTCTCCAGTAAGCTGGCTTTCTATCACCAAGAACACGGGTTTCACTTCACCCCACACCGCACAGGCTTACGTGGAAGTGCTGCAGCAATTGTATGTCGTGGAAATATTAAACCAGATCACCCCCGATGGACGAATCGATTACCGTAAAAACAAGAAAATTCACTTTTCAGACCCTTTTCTTGCCACGGTGCTTGCGGACTACACGGACGTGCAGCTTCTCGATGAAACACTCGTCGAGGGCATCGTGGCCACCCACCTAGCAAGAAAATATCCCGTATATTATTGGAAAAACGCGACTGAAGTGGATGCTATTGCAGAGATTCAAGGTGAACAAGTCGGGTTTGAATTAAAATGGGGCCCGAAACATCACAAGAAACCAGCTCATTTGAAAAAATATTTCCAGCTCGTGAAGGACACGATTCCCGCATTCCTTGCGTCCGTTGATTGGACCGGTGCAATATCCATGGAACAAGAATAATGATGAACTGAATCTCGGTAGATCAAACGAAGATCGTAACATTGGATCTATCAAAACGCCGCGCTCATAGAGATCATCGCGACGCCCTCCGCGTTCTTTTCCACAGTCCAGTACTTGTTCTTGACCCCGTTCTTGACCGCGTAATCGAGGTCCTCTTTCAAGATTTCTTCCATGTCTGCCATTTGCACGAGTTCGGCATGGGGGAGCTCGAGCCTGCCGCTGTCCGCGTTCGTGGCGCCAAGGTTCTTGATCTGGTCGTAGATCCATTTCACGGTTTTGTTGAAGAACCTGACGCCGCTCTCCGACGCGGGAACCTTTCGTTCCCGCTTGAGGGCGTGCTTTGGTGCTCGCTTGATGGGGGGTGCCAATTTTTTCACCAATTCGTGCCAGTTAACCGATTGCTGCCCGAACGACGCACCAGGCAGCCACGGTGAAGGGATCCACGCCCACGCGCCTTCTTCTTCGTCGATGAGGTCTTGGTATCTGGTAATGTTGTATTCGTCTATATCTGCATCGATCGATCGCCGGGGCCCCTGCTGCCCCGCGGGCGGGGCAGGCTCGGGTTCGGGCCCGTCATCAGCGTCAGGAACCGCAATCGATCGCACCTTCTGGATGCCCGTTACAGGCACGCAGCCGGTTTGGGCCGTCGGGATCATGGGAAACCGGAAGAACTGCTGCAGGGAAAGGCCCTCGAGATCCCCGACCACGCGTTCCATGCTCTCTACGCGGCTCTGCGACACGCGATAGAAGACCTCGTCGATCGTGCCGTTGGCGATCAGGATCGTCACGTGGCCGGTCTCGTGCCGGCCTGTCCTGCCCCGCCGCTGGATGTGGCGGATCTCGGACGGCACCGGCTCGTAGAAGATGATGTGCTTGACCGCGGGGATGTCCAAGCCCTCCTCCGCGATGCGTGTTGCCACGAGGACGTTGAACGTGCCATTTCGGAACGCGGAAAGCGCATCCTGCTGCGCCATTTGCGAGAGACCCTTGTCCCGCGGGGTTTTCGATGCCTGCCCGACGAAGCGGACGGGCCGGAACGGACGGCCAGGCGACGTGTCCCCGCCGTTGAGAGCCTCGATGCGATCGACAAGGTAGTTCACCGTGTCCCGAAACTGCGTGAAGACGATGCATTTCCCGGGATCGTCCGGGTCCTTTTCGGCGGCCAGGTCCTCGAGCAACTCGAGCATCCGGCGGGTTTTCGGGTGCATCTCGTCTCGCTCGATGGCCTTCTGAAGGAATGATTCCAGCCGGAGCATGGCCGTTTCGGCCATGAGGCGGGCGTTAGCGCTGGTTTTTTTCCTGGATCTCGCGGCCTTGTCCCGGATTTTCTTGAGGAATTGGTAGGCCGTGAACGTGCTTTGCGTGAGCATCAGCTCGAGAAGGTGCATGAGCTTCATGGCCTGGGATTGGATGCTGACGAGCCAGAAGAAGTACCCGACGCGATCTCCAGAGGCCGACCTGCTTTCGTCCCTGCACGAGCTGGTCGCCTCGATCTCCATGTCCGTGACCTCCACGTCATCCATGGAGGCGCCGTCACAGGTACCGAGCTCGCGGGAGACCATGGCCCACAGGATGCGACCGGCCTGGAGAAGGTCCATCTTGTTGATGTACTGGTCGGGTTTTCCCTTCAGGAAGCCGCGAGCTTGGAGAATGCCTACCTTCTCGGCGATCAAGCCACGCAGGTCGTCCTCAAACTCGAGATATTTCAGCGGGAGGTCCACGTGCTCGACTTCCATTTCGATGGGGTGAACATAGGCCATAACGTCGGGATCATCGTATGTCCGCATCACGACCCGCTCGATGTACAGCCGCTGGGCCAAGTCCATTATCTTTTCGATCTCGCGCCCCGGGGAGGCGGTGAGGCCCATGAGGATGGGATCGGGGTTCTGTTCCATGAAGGACGCGGCGACTTGGTTGTAGGCGTAGCGCTGGCCGGTCCGGTGGCACTCGTCGATCACCAGGAGGGCGCACGTGGTGAGGTCGTAGGTGCCTGACAGGAGGTCGTGTTCCATGGTCTGCGGCGTGGCAAAGACAAGATTCGCGGACCGGAACTGATCGGCTCGCTGGGCCCGGGGGAGCTTTCCATTCAGCTCGCATGCCGAGAACATGCCCGCGCCCTTGCCAGACGTGTCGAGAAACTTCTCGAACGTTTCCATGTGCTGGTGGACGAGAGGCCGCGTCGGGGCCAAGACCACGATCTTTGCCCACGGGTACATGCAGAGCCGGGCGATGGCAACCTTTATCGCGACGATCGTCTTTCCCAGCGCGGTAGGCAGGATGATGAGCGTGTTTCGTTGCGTTGCAATGGCGGCGATGGCATCTTGATAATCCCGCTGCTCGATCGTGTCGATCGAGCCAAGATATTGCTGCATCGCTGCCAAATCGATCTCGTTCATGGGCTTCCGGGCACAACCGTTGTGAGCAGTCAAAGGTTCTTGCTCCCTAACTTAAACCGAGGTATTAATGGACGGAGGGACCACGAAATTCCTGATTTACGTCTTATGCACCCGTGCTAATCATGAAGCCTTTATATAGACGGGTTTGGTGAAAGACACGCGGAAGCGTTACGAGACGAACGCCTGCAAGATCAGCAGGAAGCCGGAAAAAAGCGAGCGGCTGGCATTCGTGCCGCCTGCGCGTCGATCAACTCTCCGTCTCCCGCTGCCCTGCCGCTTTGTGTTCCCTGAACATCTGGAACAGGCTCTTGAAGTTCTTGGCCCGTTCGGGGCTGACGATGCCTTCCAAGTCCTTGCGGGCGGCCGCATCGAGCTCGTCGTAGTCGATGTCCCAGAGATCGTCTTTCTCGGATCGAGGCTCGGCATCGGGCCCGGGGCTGGTTCTCGCTTCGGGCTTGGCTTTCATGTGTTTTCGCTTCATGGCGTTTGGTGTCCATCCCGCTGCGGGGATGCAACGATAGCAGTATCGAATTTTACCCTTACGAATCGCGAGGATTTAGCAACGCCCGCGGACATGCTCACCCGGGGAGAAAATCGTCAAAGATGGCATTCTTGGACACGTTTCCCTGCTTCTTGGCCCGGCGGCGGTCGGGGGCGGGGTCCCACATCGTGATCTCGCCCTCGGGGAGGGCGGGGTGCTTGATCAGGCAGTAGGACGTCGCGGTGCCCGTGTCGAGCCGTTCGCGCATGACCGCGACCAGCACGCCCGCGAGGTGGTACAGGTTGTTGCCGCCGCGGGGCTGCCTATGATTCTATAAAAACATATCCATTGAACGCTTGGAATTGCCCGGGACTTGCTACACGGCACGACCATCTTCGGCACGCCCCGTCAAGTATGACAAGGTCAAGTGGACGATGCTTGCCTTCAAAAGGGAGGGGCCTGCCGAGGCCTACAAGAACGTCGACGCGGGCACGTTCTCGGCATTCCTGCGGGCGCCCGACAAGGACGAGTTCTACTTTTCCTTCGTCCAGGAGCATGCCCCGACCAAGTGCGCCCCGGCCAATCAAGGGAGTGCAATGACGCTCGATTCATTCCTAAGCGAAATTCCGAGGAATGAACGCGCCGGTCTCGTTTTCCTGAAATTTCGTGGTCCTCCCGCCTTGATATACTGGGCTCGGATGGACACTCATATCGAGTGATGAAGTGGACTGGTTTTGCCCGTGGTGCGGGATCCAGATACCCGCCTGCGCCCTGCCCGCCCGTTGTGCCCTGAACGAGAATTGTTGCACGGCGTGCCACGTGACGTGCGAGGCGGCGGACCGGTGCGGGCTGGATCCCAGCCCAAGACGCTCGAATCCCTCTTTCGAGTGAGATATATATCGTTAAAGGAACCGATTCTAGCAGGAACTATTGTTCTGGAACCGTAGAAGAGAACAAGATGCATCAATATGAGCCGCATCAAGCAAGCAATCTTTGTCATGAGCGTGATCTTTTCGTGCGTGGTGGCTTTCTGCCCCCGAAACGTCGTGGTCGAGCAAAATACAGTCATTTCCGGCACCATACCACGGGTTTCCAACGAGCCGGGCAGCAGCGACCAGTCGGGCAACGAGTGGCCCATGCTCCATGCGTCACTTAACCACACCGGCACGGTCACCACACAGGTTTCGGCCACTGGAGCTTTCTGGAGCAATACCAGTTATAACGTTTATTCCTCCCCTGTCGTGGCAAACGGGTGCGTGTACGTTGGTAGTTATGACAATAACGTGTATTGCTTGAATGCCACCACGGGAGTAAAAGCTTGGAACTACACAACGGGTAATGCCGTCTATTCCACACCTGCCGTCGCGGGCGGGTATGTGTACGTTGGCAGTGATGATAACAAGGTCTACTGCTTGAATGCCGCCACGGGTGCGAAGATCTGGAATTATACGACGGGAGGTTCCGTGGAATCTTCCCCCGCCGTCGCGGGTGGATTCGTGTACGTGGGTAGCTTGGACGATAACGTGTACTGCTTGAGTGCTACCAACGGTACGAAAGTCTGGAGTTATCACACCGTGTACGAGGTTGATTCTTCCCCTGCTGTCGTGGGCGAGCACGTGTACGTGGGAAGCGGAGATTACAACGTGTTCTGCTTGAATGCCGCCACGGGTGCGAAGATCTGGAATTATACGACGGGAGGTTCCGTGGAATCTTCCCCCGCCGTCGCGGGCGGGTATGTGTACGTTGGCAGTGATGATAACAAGGTCTACTGCTTGAATGCCACCACGGGAACGGAAGTCTGGAAATGCACGACGGGTGATGCCATTTTTTCGTCACCTGCAATCGCTTTCGGGCGCGTGTATGTTGGCAGTGAAGATAACAACCTGTACTGCCTGAATGCATTAACGGGTACGAGGATCTGGAATTACACGACGGGGGCTTTCGTGGACTCCTCTCCTGCCATCGCGGGAGGGTGCATCTACGTCGGAAGCGAAGATGGCTACGTGTATTGCTTGAACGCAACAACGGGTGGGAAGATCTGGAGGTATTTAGCAGGGGAGTTCGTGGACTCTTCCCCCGCCATCGCGGGAGGGTGCATCTACGTGGCGGGAGTCGGGATCAACGAGATTACCTTGTATTGCCTACCCATGGGCATTGGTATCCCCTCCGCACCCAGGGATCTAAAGGCATCACAAGACGGTCAATTGCCAAACATGGATCTTTCCTGGCAGACACCAGCAAACAATGGCGGGTTTCCGATTACCGGATATAACATCTACCGCGGGAACGCGTCAGGAAAAGAAACGCTCTATTGGACCGGTGGCAATGCGACCACATTTACCGACATATTCGTGAATTGGGGGTGGGTATATTATTATAAGGTTACCGCCGTGAACGCCCTCGGTGAAAGCGCTTGGTCTATCGAAGCATCCGGCAAAGCAATCGAAATTCTCGGATTCCCGGTCGCTATCACGGTATGCTTGCTCGCCGTCGCAGTCGTTGCACTTGCCATTTCAACGTGGCGCAAACGTGAGCAGTAGGGATCATTACGCCAACATATTACTAAGAATTCGATCCCTATCCCCCAGCAGGTAGGGATCGAAGCGATTGTCGAAAACGGCGTAGAGCACCTTGGACGCGTTCACGCCGCCTTGGGCCGCCGGCAGGAGGGCGCGGGCGGCGATCCCGTGGGGGATCGGAGACACCTCCATGGATTCATTTGTCCTCCTAGACGAATGCTTGGTTTTAAGGCCGTGCCCCTACCCCTGTTTCTGAAAGAAAAAGGGTAAGGACGCGGGCGGATCCGCACGATTTCTGTCGGCATTCAATCCGCCTGGCGTTTTTTGAAGGCCAACGAATACCTGATCGAGGGCTTGGATAAAGCTAAACAAATGGCGGGGCGTATTCTCAAAGCATTCAAGAGCGCCTGATCTCTGGGATGCTGTTTATTCGGTGTTATTGAGATCCGCTGCGCGCTTAAAATTTGACGTGCGCCCGCGATATTTGCAGTGCGGGCATTCATAAGAACCGATTCCCCTGAACGAAAACCCAACGCCCATACTCTTTTGTGGCAAGGGGCGCTTGAATTTGAACTTACATTCGGGGCACGTGATGGGCTGCCCCCTTCCCCACAGGGCTGACACCAATAACGCCGCAAGGAGAATTACCACGACGACCAAGAAAACGATGATAACAATGCTAATCATATGAACTACCTTTCTTTTTTGTTGACGAAACGAATCAATGGTGTAAATTTAAACTTATTTCTTACTCCAAAGTTAGAGTGCAGCGGCGATGGCGAGTTCCTCGGTCGACATGGGCGCGAGCGTGTGTTGGTGCGTCTGGGTCACGACCCGGTGAATCCTTAGCTTTCGACACGCGCTAACGTGAATGATCAGCCCCGGCTCGAGCATCCTGAACTTGCGAAACGTGCAAACGTGAATGAATAACCCTCGTGCCACGTGAAAATGAATGGGTCGGGCTTTGATCACGACCACGGACGGATCGTCAAAACCAAGGATATTGGTCTAGAAGAAGCGATGTACGAGCCCGAGGTGTTCCCCGGCCTGATCCACCGCATGGCGGACCCGAAGGCCGTGTTTCTCGTCTTCAGCACCGGCCGCATCGTGTGCACGGGCGCCAAGACGAAGGAGATGATCGGGCAAGATATCGATAAGCTAGTCAAGGTGGTGAAGGAGCTCGGCTTGGCGGTCACGGCGGGACAGGATGCAGGCATTGAAGACGATGATTTCATATCATCGAACAGATATGAGGAGATTCTCCAGCGGAAGAACCAGAGGAAGAGCCCTCGGCCGACGAAGAGTGAAGGAGAATCCGGCTTTCATTATTTTTATTTACAAATTAACGCCCGACTTGTGTTGACAGCAATCTTTAATGACACGAATTCTGTAATTTAGAGTGGCTCGGTTTTTGTCTGAGGGGTTTTATCCACCCGCGTATCATGGTCGTGATATTGGGCTTAAAAGCAAAAAAAGTAAAATAG
>Ga0326728_10002091_pt1 | contig 67810 bp, 54 predicted proteins | sample MB3enrmetagenome_FD_207602 | JGI IMG/M metagenome (GOLD analysis project Ga0326728, IMG submission 207602) | Lab enriched peat soil microbial communities from McLean, Ithaca, NY, United States - MB31MN | ecosystem: Environmental > Terrestrial > Soil > Wetlands > Peat | place: USA: New York... | reverse complement strand
CTTCGGGCAGCAGAGTGGTGAGTACTTGCCAGTTCTCATCTTGAGCGCCAAGCATGGTTTGAGTTTAGATCAATGGCGAATAAAAAGCAATAGTTATCTTAGCGCTTATGGGGCACGCCCGGCCCGCAGCGCTAAGGAAGTAGTCACGCGGTCAGAGCGCTAGCCGGACCTTCTCACGGGTGTTCAGGCGTGACGTGGCGCAGGCACTCCTGCCTGCCGCGTCGGCACTCATGCCGACGCTTGGCTACGGCCCTTTGTCGGACACGCGAACGCGTGTCGAGACGAGTCTCGACACGGCAGACAGGAGTGTCCGCGCCACATCGGAGAGTCGGGTGTGAGATATGCAGGCTAGGCCGGCGCCGGCTTCAGGAACGTCCCTTCCTCCAGTTCCGCGAACGCCTTCCGCAGTTGCTCCTGGGTGTTCATCACGATCGGGCCATACCACGCTACGGGCTCCCGAAGCGGCTGTCCCGAGCACAGCAGAAACCGGATCCCATTCTCCCCGGCCTGCACGACGAGCTCGTCGCCGCGGTCAAAAAGCACCAGCGAGCGGTTGTCCGCCTCGGTGGGAGGCGCCGTGTCCGACCATCCAACTCCCTCGGTCGGCACTTCGAGGGGACCCGACGCATTACAGAACTTCCCAGTCCCCGCGAAAACGTAGGCGAAAGCGTGGCGCGTGGTCTCGACGGGGAGGGTTTTCCTTCGCCCGGGCGGGACCGATACGTCCAGGTACATCGGGTCGGCGGCGATCCCGTCCACGGGACCGGTCTTCCCCCAAAAACGCCCGCACACGAGGCGCACGCTTGTGCCGTCGTCGTCGGTGACCTCGGGAATGTCCACCGCTTTGACCTCCTGGTAGCGCGGCGGCGTCATTTTGAGCGCGGCGGGAAGGTTGGCCCACAACTGGAACCCATGCATGCGGCCCGTCGCGTCGCCCTTGGGCATCTCCTGGTGGATGATCCCGCTTCCCGCCGTCATCCACTGGACGTCGCCCGCGGCGATAGCCCCGTGGTTCCCCATGCTATCGCCGTGTTCCACGGTTCCCGCCAGGACGTACGTGATGGTCTCGATCCCGCGGTGCGGGTGCCACGGGAAACCCGCCAGGTAATCCGCCGGAACGTCGTTGCGGAAATCGTCGAGCAGCAGAAACGGGTCGAAATCGGAGGTGGCGCCGAAGCCGAACGCGCGGCGCAGGTGCACGCCGGCGCCTTCCAGGGTTGGCTTGGCCTTGCTGAGCTTCTTGATGGGTCGAAGGGACATAGGGCCTCCCGTACCGAAGTCTACCCCGTCCGTCGCAGCCCCGCCAATGCTCGACGCGCTTGAAATTGCGCCGGCGCCGGGACGGTCGTATCCTGGCGCACGCTTCTTCTCTCCGAATTCCTTCGCGTCTTCGCGTCAAGAACGCCCGACTCCGCGCCGCGCCTCGAGCTTCTCCGCCCCTTCCACCTGGATCCGCTTGCGATATGCGGCCGGTGGCAGGCCGGTCAGCTTTCGGAATACCGCGCTGAAATAGCTCTGGTCGCAGAACCCCAACTCCTGGCTGATCTCCGAGACGGGCCTGTCGGTGGCAGCCAGCCAGGCCTGCGCGTGCTCGATCCGGCGGCGGTTGAGGTGGGCGATAAAAGACTGGCCCGTGGCCTCCCGGAAGAACGCCATGAAGTGCGATTCGCTCATGGCGCACAGCCGGGCCGCATCCTTCACCTGGAGGGCTTCGCCGGAGTGCGCCCCTAAATACCGGTACAGGGGCGCCAGCCTCTCCACCTGGCGCTGGCGTCTCCGCGATTTCTCCACCGTGCCCGCATAGCTGGCGAAGTGGTTCACCAGGAGCATGAGGGCCATTTTGAGATACGTCCGGACCGCCAGGCGCGCCCTCGGTCCCGCGGCCGGCAACTCGCCGGCTATGCGGCCCAGGAGCCCGAGCACCTCTTTCGGAATCCCGGTCCGCGCGGGTATCACGTGGGGAAACTCCGCATCCTGCCACAAAAACGGGGTCAGGTATTCATCCGCCTCCTCCCCGATATCGCCGCGAATCAGATCCGGGTGGAAGAGCAGGGATACCAGCGCCAACGGCGAGGCGGCCAAGTTACGGATGCGGTGGCCGAGCGAGCTCCCTACCACCACCAAGTCTCCCCGCTCGGCCGGCAGGTGGCGCTCCTGAATCAGGAGTTCACCCGACCCGGCGGAGATATATGCCAATTCGAAGAGATCCCGTCTCCGAATGCCGGCGTCCCCGCCTGCGTTCACGGACAGGGATCGCACCTCAATCGGCAGTGTCGGATCGGAGGGCTGAATTGAGCCGCCCTCCGAACTAATTCGCGCCGCTGGCGCCGAGCCGCCGCCTCCCCAACCATTGCCAGCCATCATGCCCATGCGCGTATTATTTCACGCGCGCACGGCCTTCTCAAGCCCAGGCAAAGCCAAATCCCGACCTTATGGACGCCAACCGGACTCGTAATAGTATTCCAACAAACAATTGCGGCAATTTCGCAGACTTCAAGGTCTTTTCAACTTTTTGTTTAACCGCCGAACCGTCGCCGCTTGCGAGCCGCGCCTAGGCCCGCGGTGGTGGCGCATGCGATGCGCCCCCGTGCCTGAAATCCCCGCCAATGCGGCTATTCAGACCTCCGCCGGGCGGCTCCGGCTTTCCCCCTCTTCGGCCCGCGTCGATCCCCCCATGTGCGCACCGTTCGAAAATCGTACTTTTTCGTCCGGTTTTGACCGCGTTTCTAGGGGCGGTATGGCCCGAATCGTAGTATCTCAACAAGAATTCAGGAGAAAGTCCAAAGACACCCACGCCGCGATGGGGGTATAGTTGACTCCGTTTAGAGTGTCGGGCGGGCCAGCTTCGCCCGCCTGGAGGGTTTTGAATTCCCGGAGGGTCTCCGGGAATTGGACAGTGAACAAGGGGGTCTGAATGCGTTTCTCTACTCTTTGTGCGCTGCTGGCGGCGTTGCTGCTCGCTGTGCCGCTGTGCGCACAATTCGATGTTGGTACCATTACGGGTCGCGTGACCGACCAAACGGGCGCTGTAGTGCCCGGCGTGCAGATCACGGTAACCCAGACAGAAATGAACTTTGAGGCCAAGGCGGAGACCAACGCGGACGGCCTGTACCGCGCCGAGCAACTGCGGCCCGGGCCGTATAGGCTCAACTTCGCGGCGCAGGGCTTTAAGAAAATAGTCCGCGAAAACGTGGAGTTGCACGCCAGCGAGACCTTGGCGATTAACGTTAGCCTGGAAGTGGGCGCACTGACCGATTCGGTCGAGGTCACCGCCAATCCGGAGATGCTCGATACCGATACCGCGGCTATCGGCACCAGGGTGGAAGGCGATTATTTCTACCGCCTGCCCAACTTCCAGCGCAACATCAAGAGCAGCTTGTTTTACACGCCCGGTCTGACATACAACGGCCAGGCGTACACCGGCGACATGAACTGGGCCCACCTGGACGGCCTGCTTCCCCAGGACATCGGCATGTTTGAAGACGGGGCCCTGGCGACGGTGGGCGACGGCATGACGTCGGACACCATCGAAAACACCATCCAGGAGATCAAAGTATTGACTTCAGTGCTGCCCGCCGAATATGGGCACTCGCCGGGCGGAGCCATCTCGGTGGTGAAGAAGAGCGGGACCAACGAGGTCCACGGACTGGCTTCCGAGTACGGCCGCGTGCGCAGCATGCAGGAGCGGAAGTTCTTCGACCAGTACACCAATGCGCAGATTCAACCGGGCTGGCTGCACGCGCCAGGGTTGCTCTCGGAGAACCCCGACGGCATGATCAGCGGGCCGGTTTTCATCCCCCACATCTACGACGGCCGGAACAAGACCTTCTTCACCTTCGCCATTCAGCGGTACATCGAAAAGCAGAGCAAGGAGGCCTACAGCACGGTGCCCACCCCGGCTGAAATCGGCGGCGATTTCACTTTCGGCGGCATCGGTCAGCCGATCTACGATCCGAGCAGCACGTATGAGGACTCCTCGGGCAACTGGCATCGCAACCAATTCCCGAACAACATCATCCCCACCAGCCAGATTGACAAGGTGGCGGCGAAGTTCATGGCCATGGGCCCGTTCCTCTCGCCGAACGCTCCCGGTTCGCTGCTCGCGACCGGACCTTCCAACAACTTCTTTTCGGCCCCGATGAAACTGGTGTTCTGGGAGAACTACTCGGTCCGCCTGGACCACCAGTTTACGCCCAACCTGAAGGCCTACGCCACGGTGACGTACAACAGCCGTTTCCAGCGGCAGCCGCCATACACAATCCCGGTGGATTCCATCTTCGACCCCACCAATAACCCTACCGGCGGTGGGACGAACAATTACCAGACCACCTGGTCGGCCGGCACGACCTGGGTCCCCACGCCCACCCTGGTGAACGATCTCCGGGCGAGCTACTACCGGTACAACAACCCCGCCGATTCGACCGCCTTTGACAAAAACTATGCCCAACTGCTGGGTATTACCGGCGGCAGCAATGGTTTCGGAACCGCCGGCCTGCCGGCGACCTGCATGCCGCAGATTTGGCCGGGCGGCTTTTCCGAAAGTCCGCAAATGGGATGCCCGAACCAAAACCTTCAGGAAATCATCACCCTGAAGGACGACCTTTCCAAGGCCTGGGGCGCCCACGCGTTCAAGTTCGGTTATGAGCTGCTGCGCTACCGGCAGGACACCTATGGGTATGGCAATCCGGATGGCTCCTACAGCTATCAAGGCACCTCCGGTCTGAACCCTAACGGCACCAACCCCTCCAACACGGGCAACACGTTCGCCGGCTTCCTGACGGGAGAGATCAGCGGGGACAGTTTCAGCACCACGCTGCACTCCAACCTGCCGCGCGTCTGGCAAAACAGTTGGTATGCCCAGGACGATTGGAAGATACTGCCCAGCCTGACCCTCAATATCGGCCTGCGGTATAACATTGAGACTCCGGTCCAGGACAAGTACGGGTTGATCAGCGAATTCAATCCCACCGCGCAAAGCAACGAGACGTGGACCAACTACACCTGCGTCTATCCGCAATGCCAGGGGGCCTGGACGCATCCCTACGGCGCGGCGCCGTACAACACCCAATACAACCGCTGGGATCCGCGCGTCGGTCTGGCGTGGCATCCCGGCAACCGGTACGTGATCCGCGCGGGCGCCGCCATCAACCACGTCGACATGAAATTCAACGAGTACCAGACTAACGAGTTGACGAGCGAATCCTACAGCCTGTCGGAACCGAACGGCAGCCACATTCCGCTGTTCCAGCTTCAAAACGGGATTCCGACGTTCAACTATCCGGCGGCGCGCGCGGACGGATCGATACCCTTCGTCGGCAACGCGGGCGCAACCTCGGGTAACATGGTCGACCCCAACATTCACGATCCGTACACCATGAACTGGAACTTCACGGTGGAGACCCAGTTGTCCAGGGACTACATGCTCACTCTTCAGTATCAGGGCAGCGCGGAAGCCCAACAACTGGGCAGTTGGAACATCAACACCATGCCCTTTGGCATGATTCCCAATTACAACGGGGGAGGGTTCATCAACCTGGGCGATCCGTCGGAGGCCGCCTTCCGCAGCTCCTGGCTGAACAACACCCAGCCGTCGCTGTGGTGGAACAACCTGGGCAGCCTCACCTATACCGGCAACGACGGTCACCGGGGCCACCACGAGGGCACGGTTAAGATCGAGAAGCGCTACTCGAGTGGGCTGAACTTCCTGGCGTTTTTGACGTACGCCAAGACCATCTCGCGCGGGAGCACCGGCAATCCGTACCAGAGCTGGTGGCTGACCAAGGGGATCACCAATTCCAGCATTCCGCTGGTCTTCACCGGTACCATGACCTACGAACTTCCGGTGGGCAAGGGCCGCAAGTTCATGAACACCGGCGGCTGGAAGGACAAGGTCTTCGGCGGATGGGACTTCGTGTGGACGTATACCATTTCCTCCGGAGGAGCGGAGAACCTGGGTATGTCCGGAGGGACCTACCAGTCGTCCAATTACCAATACCCGGGCTATATGCCGAATTACGGCAACGTGCTGCTGCTCGTGGATCCGAAACTGAGGAGCAACTGGCAGGATCTCGGCGCGAACCGTTTCAACAGCAACTGGGAAAACTCCGTGTGGCAGTGCGGGTTTGACAATTCGTGGGTTGCGCAATGGGGCAATAGCTGCATGGTGGAAAAGCAGCCATTCAGCCTGGGCAACGACGGCACGGATGTTGCTTACGTAGAGCGCATCATTGCGGCCACCGCGTCGCTGGGCAAGATCGTTCCCCTCAAGGAACGCCTGAAGCTCCAGCTCCGCTTGGACTACCAGAACCCCTTCAAGTGGTATAACTGGGGCCCTCCCGGCGCCAGTGTGAACATAGCCGCTTCGGCGTCCTCGATCTTCAACAAGGGCTTCGGCGTCGCGGGTGGCGACGCAGTCACCTCGACCTACGGCGGCGATCCGCTGATGAACGCAACCATAGCCCTCAAGTTTTAGCGGGGGCTGGAAGCCAGCAGGGTAACCGGGCGGCGGTCCGATCTTCGGGCCGCCGCCTTTTTTGTGTGCCGCGGCGAGGGCCACTAAGGGCTTGACAGGAAATAACCAGTTCAATTGCCTACAACCGCTCCCTAACGGTCGCGGCTCTTTAGGAACTTGGCGAGCCGCGACCGTGAGGGAGCGGTTGGAATGGTTATTCCATGACAAGCCCTAAGCTAAGGACGAGGGCCGAGCATGCCCGGCCCGCAGCGTTGGGCTACAAAGGAAAGAGCGGGCCTTGTATCGGGCGCGGCTGAAGCCATATCCTGATACAAAACGTCCGACCTCTGGATTCCGGATATTTACCCTTCTATGCTCCTTGCGGCCGCCGGCGCGGTTTCAGTCGCGGTGTGGGTGTATCTGCTGGCCGCGCGGGGCGCATTCTGGCGCATGCGCGAGGCGCGGCCGCAGGGCGTTTTGCCCGCCATGGCGCCTTCGGTTGTGGCCGTCGTGCCGGCCCGGAATGAAGCCGAGACGGTGGGCCGCGCCGTGGCATCGCTCGCCGCGCAGCAGTATCCGGGAGCGTTTCACATCGTACTGGTGGATGACGCCAGCACGGATGGAACCGCGGACGCCGCCTGCGCCGCCGCATCGCCCGCGGTCCTCACCGTGATTCGCGGCCGCCCGCTGCCGCCGGGGTGGAGCGGCAAGCTGTGGGCCGTGGATCAGGGCGTCCGCGAAGCCGCGCGATTCTCTCCGGACTACCTGCTGCTCACCGACGCCGATATCGAGCACCCGCCCGGAAACCTGGCGGCGCTGGCGGCGCGCGCCGAATCCGGTTCCATCGACCTGGTCTCCTACATGGCCACCCTGCGTTGCCGCGCGTTCGCCGAACGCGCCCTGGTCCCCGCGTTCGTGTTCTTCTTCTTCATGCTCTACCCGCCCGCGTGGGTGGCCGACCCGCGCCGCGCCACGGCCGGCGCCGCCGGCGGCTGCATGTTGGTGAAGCGCGCGGCCCTGGAGTGCATCGGTGGAATAGAAGCCATTCGCGGGGAGCTGATCGACGATTGCGCTCTGGCCCGCGCCGTGAAAGCCGGCGGCGGGCGGGTGTGGCTGGGGCTGAGCGCCGCCACGCGCAGCCTGCGCGGATACGCGGGCCTGTCGGAGATCGGACGGATGATCTCGCGCACCGCCTTCACGCAATTGCGCTACCAGGCCGCAGTGCTGGCCGGAACGGCGGCGGGATTGGCCGTGGCGTACCTGCTGCCTCCGGCGCTGGCGCTGGCGTCCCGCGGCGGCGCGGCCCGCTGGCTGGGCGTCGCCGCTTGGGCCATGATGGCGGCAGCCTGGCTTCCGACATTGCGTTTCTACCGGCGCTCCCCGCTGTGGGCCCCTTTTCTGCCGCTGGTGGCGGCGTTTTACCTGGGCGCCACCTTGCACTCGGCCGTTTCGTACTGGCGCGGCCGGGGCGGCATGTGGAAAGGGCGGGCGCAGGCCATGGGGCGCAAGGGATCATAGCGGCATAGGCCGGCGTTTGCCGCCGGCAGGCGTGGCTGCCCGGGAAGAACGCCGGCAAGGACGCCGGCGTTGCAGGCCGGAGGCCCGCTCCACGGAAGCGGATTCCCCCCTTGCGCCGCGGCTTCGGCTGGTTTAAGGTGAAACCGATAGCGCCATGCCCCACCAAGCTGCCAAGCAGAGGCGTTCTCCCGCCGCCGGCTCCGCCTCCCGGCGTGCATCCAGGGAATCCCGGCCGACGGATTCCTGGCTGCTCGGCCAACTCCACGCTTCCAAACAGAACTTTCCGCGCATCGTCCGCCGGGCCTGTAAGAACCCGTCCCTGGTCTCGGACCTCCTGGCTGGAACGGGTTCCCAGAGCCCGCCCGTGAAATTCGGCTGCGCCAAGGCATTATGGCTGCTCGCCGAGGCCGACCCGGCGCTGCTGTACCCGCATTTCGATTTCTTCGTGCAGCAACTGGACGCCCCGAACGGCGTTTTCCGATGGAATGCCGCGCGCACGCTCGCCTGCCTGGCGCCCGCGGACAGCGAAGACCGAATCGAGCCCCTGCTCGATAAGTACCTGAGCGTGATCCCCGGCCCGCGCTTGATCGATGCCGCCAACGTCATCGGCTCCGCCTGGAAGATCGCCCGCGCCAAGCCGCGCCTGGCGGGCCGGATCGCGCGCGCCATCCTCGGCGTGAGCCAGGCGCAATACCAGACGGAGGAGTGCCGCAACGTGGCGGCCGGGCATGCCCTTCAGTCCCTGGGCCGTTTCTTCGACCTCATCGAAGACCAGGCGGCGGTAATCGCCTTCGCCCGCGCGCAACTCGGCAACGCCAGGCCATCCACCCGCGGGAAAGCGGAGGAATTCCTCAAGAAACATCCGGCCGCGTAGCCTGACGCGGAGACGCGGTTTGATGTGGACACGCGGTTTGACGCGGACCACGCGGTTTGACGCGGACCATGCGGTTTGACGCGGAGACGCGGAGACGCGGAGAAATTCAAGAAGAGCAGAGAAATCAAGAGAAAGATGGGTGGAAACCTCTTCCATCCTCTCTTTTTGAATTTCTCCGCGTCTCTGCGTCTCCGCGTCAAGAACGTCCGCGTCAAGAACGTCCGCGTCAAGAACGCCCCTGTCAAGAACGTCCGCGTCAAGAACGTCCCTGTCAAGAACGTCCGCGTTCGAACATGCGCGTCAACAAGTTCCACCCTTGCGGCGCTATGTTAGACTCAGAGTTCCGTATCGGAAACCCAACTTCGAGGTACTGGCTTGCATCTCGCGCCTGTCGACTATCTCATCCTGATTGTTTACTTTGCCTTCGTCTTAGGCATTGGCTGGACGCTCCGGAAACGAATGTCCAGCAGCAGCGACTTCCTCATGGCCGGACGCTCCGTCCCGGTCTGGATCACCAGCCTGGCCTTCATCGCCGCCAACCTGGGCGCCCAGGAGCTGATCGGCATGTCCGCCTCCGGCGCGAAGTACGGAATCATGACCGCCCACTTCTACTGGATCGGCGCCATACCGGCCATCCTGTTCGTGGGCATCTTCATGATGCCGTTCTACTACGGCAGCAAGGCCCGCTCCGTGCCCGAGTACCTGAAGATGCGCTACGACGAGAAAACGCGCACATACAACGCCGTCAGCTTCGCGGTGATGACCATCTTCTCGTCGGGGATCTCGATGTTCGCGCTCGGTGAATTGCTGCACCTGGCGCTGGGTTGGGACTTCAATGTCTCGGTGCTTGCCTCGGCCGCCATCGTCATGGCGTATACCTTTTTGGGCGGGCTCACCAGCGCCATCTACAACGAGGTCCTTCAATTCCTGCTGATCGTCGCCGGCTTCTCCCCGCTGGCCATTCTGGCGGTGACGAAGGCGGGCGGATGGCAGGGCATTGCGTCCCGTCTCCAACCCGTCATGACCCACGCCTGGACCTATATGGGCAGCACCCAGGCGAACCCCATGGGCGTGGAAGTTTTCGGAATGGTGGCGGGCCTCGGCTTCGTGCTCTCCTTCGGATACTGGTGTACGAACTTTCTGGTGGTGCAGCGCGCCATGGCCGCCAACTCGATGTCCGCCGCGCGCCGCACTCCGCTCATCGGCGCGTTCCCGAAGATGTTCATCCCCTTCATCATCATCATCCCCGGCATCGCCGCCGTGGCCCTGGCCAAGATGGGAACCGGATACGCGATCCCGCTCGATATCCACGGGGGGCCGGACTACAACCAAGTGATCACCACCTTGATGGCCAAGTTCTACCCGGCGGGCTTGTTGGGGGTGGGCTTGACGGGCCTCATGGCTTCGTTCATGTCGGGGATGGCGGGCAACGTAACGGCTTTCAACCAGGTGTGGACCTACGACATTTATCAAAGCCACATCCGGAAGAACGCTCCGGACCAGCACTACCTGCACGTCGCGCGCGTCACCACCATCGTAGGCGTGCTGCTCTCCATCGGCGCGGCGTACGTGGCGCAACAATACAACAACATCATGGACCTGCTGCAACTGGTCTTCGGGTTCGTCAACGCGCCGCTGTTCGCCACCTTCCTGCTGGGCATGTTCTGGAAGCGCAGCACCGGCCACGGCGCATTCTCCGGCCTGATCACCGGCACGGTGGTGGCATCGCTGACCTGGTGCCTGACGGTGGCCGAAGGCAAGGGTGGAGTCCTCGGCAACCTGCACGTGTTCCCCTCCGCCATGGCGCAAAGCTTCTGGATCGCCATGCTGGCCTTCACGGGCTGTCTGGTGGTGACGTTCGTGGTGAGCATGGCCACCCGGCCGAAGGAGGAAAAGGAGCTGGAAGGGCTGGTTTACGGGCTTACCAAGCTCCCCGACACTTCCGGCGAGGTGTGGTACCAGCGTCCCTGGCCGCTGGCCATAGCGGTTTGCGCCATTCTGCTGGTTCTCAATATCTGGTTTGCCTGACATGATGGATCTAAGATTGCCTTCGGGCCTGTTCTTCACCGTGCTCGGTCTCATCCTGGTGGGGATGGGCGTCTTCGCGCCGGAAACGCGCGCGGCGCTGACCGATGCGAACGTCAACCTGTACGCCGGCCTGGTAATGCTGGCCTTCGGCGCGTTCATGCTGATCATGGCCAAGAGGGCCAGCGGCAAGGCATGATCGCGGAATTCCGCCGGCTTTACGCGTCCGCGGAAGGCCTTCGCGTCTTCCGCGCGCCCGGCCGCGTCAACGTGATCGGCGAGCACACGGACTACAATTGCGGCTTCGTCCTGCCCATGGCGTTGGACATGGCCGCCTATGTGGCCACGGCGCCTTCCGGCGACGGCAAGCTGCGCATCCACTCCGAAGATCGCAAAGAGTTGCGCGAGTTCGACGCCGCCGGCCTCATGGATCTCACCCCCGCCCACCACTGGACCGATTATCCGATCGGCGTGGCGCGCGAGCTGATCCGCCTGGGTTTCGCCATCGCCCCGGCCAATTTGCTGATCCGCGCCACCGTGCCCGATGGTTCGGGCCTCAGCTCCTCGGCCGCGCTGGAGGTTTCCTCGGCGCTGGCATTTCTCAACGGGCGGCCCATCGACCCGCTCGAGATGGCCAAGCTGTGCCAGCGCTCGGAGCATAATTTCGTCGGCGTGCCGTGCGGCATCATGGATCAGTACATCTCCGTGTTCGGCCGCGAGCATTCCGCTGTGGAGATCGATTGCCGCAGCCTGGGGCATCGCTATGTTTCCTTGCCCGCGGGCGTGGCATTCATAGCCGTGAATACCATGGTGAAGCATGCCCTGGCCGGCTCCGCGTACAAAGACCGCGTGCGGGAGTGCGCCACCGCCGTGGAGATTTTGAAGACCCGGTACCCGGCCGTCGAAAGCCTGCGCGACGTGACGCCCGATATGTTCGAAGCCGCCGCTCACCTGCTGCCCGACGTAGTGGCGCGCCGCGCGCGTCACATAGTCACCGAGGATGTGCGCGTAAACCGCTTCGTGGAAGCGAGCGGAGCGGCCGACCTCGCCGCCATGGGCCGGTTGCTGGTGGAATCGCACCGCAGCCTCCAGTACGATTACCAGGTGAGCTGCGAGGAGCTGGACTTCCTGGCCGAGGCCGCGCTGGCTATCGATGGAGTGTACGGCTCGCGCATGACGGGCGGCGGGTTCGGCGGCTGCACGGTAACCATGATCCGCGCCGAAGCGGCGGCGCACTTCCGCGAGCGGATCTCGATCGCTTACCGGGAGCGGTTCGGCGCCGTGCCGCGGATCTATGATTGCAAGCCGTCGGCCGGCGCCGGGGAATGCAAGAATCTTGAGACGATCCCCGGCTTGGTCTGACTATACAGGCAAAGCCAACTGCTAGTAAACGTCCTCCTGGCGGGACAGGACCACGAGCTCCCGTCCCGCCCGGCCCTCCCTCAGAGAGAGACTGCTCCTTTTGGGGCGCGGGCTCCTGATCGCCGCCCCTGAAGGAGCGGTCGCTCTTACGCGCTACACTCTTTTTCAGATGCCGCGCTGGATAAACCTCCCCAACCTGATCACCCTGCTGCGCCTGGCGCTGTTGCCCTTTATTGCCGCCTCCGTGCTGGCCGGCCGCCACATGTTGGCCCTGGCGCTGTTCTTCACCGCCTCGATGACCGATGTCCTCGATGGCGCCGCCGCCCGCAGCCTCGGCCTCGCTACCCAAGCCGGGGCCTATCTCGATCCGATCGCCGACAAGTGCCTGCTCAGCGGCGTCTTCGTGGCGCTGGCGGTAGCCCGCATAGTGCCCCTCTGGCTGGTGGCGATCATCTTCGCCCGCGATCTTTATATCCTGGCGGGCGCCGTTCTCATGCTGTGGCTCACTCCCGCCCGCAAGTTTCCGCCCAGCGTCTGGGGCAAGGCTTCCACGTTCGTGCAGATGTTGACGGCGGGGTCCTGGATGACGCGCGATGCGATCCCCGGCGCTTTTCCCGACGCCGTCTCGCGATTCATTATCTGGCCGTGCGCGGCCCTGACGGTTTGGAGCGGCGTGCACTACACCTGGCGGTTTGTGCGCGGCCGCAGTCCCGGGCCGTCGAGGTAGCCCGCGTACCTCACTCTCTACCCTGAATGGGGTGTGCGACGCAATAGTGGAAGAGTCGGCGCGCTGTTGTGGGGCCAAGCCCGAAGGCTTGACCCCACGCGGCAGCCTCCAGGGTGACGGGTGATAGAATGAATCTGGTCATGAAAGCCCGCGTCGCTACCCAGGCGTCCGCTCGCCGCAACGCCTCTCTCTCCGTCGACAAGGTTTACCGCCGCGCCCGCAAGACCGCCGTGGCGACCGAGGATCAAGCCCTCAATGCCCTCTGCGACGCCAGGTTGAAAGAGCGGCGACATCCGCTCCCAGATCTTCTCGACCGGCTCGAACATGAGTTGGAACGGTAGCTACGCCAGTTCCTTCGAAAAGGATCTGCTCGCCCTCCGTCCCCAGATCCGGCAAAAGGCCGTCCAAGCCGTTCTCGATGTGTTATCGAACCCTTACCAGGGCAAGAAGCTTCAGGGGCGGGCCAACCGCTTCTCCGTCCGTCTCGGTCGCGATTACCGTCTCGTTTTCTCCGTCTACAGCCACGAGCGCCTGGTTGACTTCGAGTTCGTCGGCGACCGCAAAGAAGCCTACCGTTGGATGCGCCACGTCTGAGGCTTCCACACCTGGTAGCCGGTCACTGGAGGAGTGGCGCGTCCGGCCCATGCAGCCGGTCGCCGATGCCGAGGAACAGCGCCAGCCCCTCATCGACAGCGGCGATCTCTTCCCGCGCAAGCTCACCGAACACGCGCCGGATTCTCCGCTTGTCTATCGATCGCAAATGGTCGATCAGCGCGAAAGACTTCTTGGCGAGGCCGCTCGGGCCGGGCGCCAAGTGCGGATAAAGGAGTCCCTCGCCCGGAGTCCTCGTGACCGGCACTACGCACACCAGCGGAAAGCGCTGATCGCCGATGATGTCCGGGTCGCTCACCACCACGCAGGGTCTCACCCCGTGCTGCTCGCGACCGCGCGTGGGGTCGAGATCCACCACTACCACGGAGCCTCGGCCAAGCCTCAATCGCGCCCCTCCACCCAGCCTTCGCCGGGGACCCAGCGAACCGGCGTGCCACCGCCGGCTTCGACCAGCGTTTCCGCGTCTTCCTCGGGCAAGCCGCGGGCCCATTCTTCAAGTCCCTGCTCGGCGAGATTAGCGCTTTCGGGGTGCGGATTCTCCAATGATCGGCGAAGCTCGGCGCGGCGGCGAAGCTCCAGTTCATGGCGGACGGCCTGAGCGACGAAACGGCTGCGGTTCTTCTCTCGCCGATCAATGTCTTGGACCAAGTCGTTAGGCAGGGTGACCGTCACACGTTCGACGCCAGCCATTTCATACTCCAGGTATGATCATACCACCTATTACTCCATCAATACCAGCCCCGAGGGCAGCTCCTCGCCGAAAATCCACCCCAGCGCGCGGTCGTCTACTTCGTCGCCTTCGAGCACGGCCAGCAGCCGCTCCGCGTGCGGCGTGGATTCGAGCTTGCGGCGCACATTTTCGAGCGTGGCCGGCGGAAGATCGCGGGTGGGGTCTTCGGTGCGGCGCGCGATGGCCGCCAGCGCTTCGCCGGCGCCGGCCACTTTGAGCAGCGCTTCGGCCCAGCGCATGGCCGTGGCCGGCGGGACCACCAGGTTCATAGGTCCATAGAACAGCTTGCGTGCGCCCAGGCGCGAGAGGCACCAGATCTCGCTCTCCTTGAAATCGCCTGCCTTCACGCGCCGGATGAGCGCGTCCCCCAGCTCCGTCTTCACCCCGATGGGCAGCAGTTCCAGGCTGGCGGCGGCGCGCCACATCTCGCGCAACAACGACGGGTTGATGCGCTGCGGCTTCTTGGCGCCGCGCGGCAGCAGGAACCCGGAAAGGCGCTGGTAGACGTCGGTCTGCTGATTGCGGTTCATCCCGCCCGCCACGCGCCCCCAGAATATCCACCAGTCGATCTCGCATTGCACCTGGTTGCCGTGAGTCAATCCACCCGCGTAGATGCGGCGCGTCTGCTCGATGCGAAAATCGTCGCCGGGGTATCCGAAGCCGGGCCGCAGGCAGAAGCCGCACAGGTTGAACCAGCGAATCTCATAGGCCGGGCTCTTCTTGCGGCCGTCGGCCACCGCCAGGAAAGCGTCCGCCAGTTGACGGATGGCGGCCAGCGGCCACGAGTTCCTTCCCAGCCCCATGGTTTGTTCCAGCTTCGCGGGAACTTCCTCCGGCGCGATGGGCGATTTGGCGCTGGGTGCGAACACGGCCTGAATCAGCTCCAGCGAGCTCTTGAGCGCCTGCTCGCTTACCACCGCCGCCGCTTTGCGCTCCGCCGGCTGTTCGGCGGCCTTCTTGCGCAGCTCGAACTGCAGCCGCCAGCGGTTGTCGCCGATTTTCGATTCGCACCACGTCTCGAGGGTGCCGATCTCCGTCAGCCGCGCCCCCAACCTGACCGGGATCAGCCGCTCCTCGGCCTTCTTGCCGAAACGGATCACGGCGTTGAGCGGCGCGTGCATGTGCAGATCGGCGTCTTCGGCGCGGAACTCGAGCACCTCGCCGAGCTTATCTTCGCTGCGCGTGAGCGAGCTGTAGAGCCGGAACCCAACCGGCCGGTTGGCCACCAATTGCAAGGCGTCGTTATCGATCTCGACGGTGGACCCCTCTTCCGCGCCGCGCGGGACCAGGCACACGGCCGGGAACTTGCCGTCGCGCGGCTCGCCCAGGCCGATGTAGTAAGTGCGCGGCAATCCGCCGCGCACCAGCACGCCGCTGCCCGTGGAACGCACGTAGGAGTAATAAGCGGCGCCGCGCGCCACGGCCAGATCGAGCTCCGTGTTTTCGAAAATCTCGGGCCGGCGCCCGTACCAGCGCCCCACTACTTCGGCCACCCGCTCTTGCAGAATCTCCGGAATGAAGAAGCCGCCGTTGAAGAGGATGGCGTCCGGCGTCTGGCCGGTGGGCTCCAGAAAGGCGTTCAGGTGGCGGGTAATGGCGGCGTCGCTGACATAGGGCAGACCCAGCTCGCGGAACAGGCTGCGCTTTTCCTCTTTGGGCGCCTCGCCGCGCGCGGTGAACGGCAGGAAGCCTTCGAGCGCCAGCTCCAGCGCCTCCTCGCGCAGAATCTCGGTCTTGAGCGACCGGCCGATCAGCGCCGACCCGGCGCCGAGCACGGTGATTTCCACCGATTTCAGATCGGCGTCGTTGAGCAGCTTTTCCTTGGCCGCCGAGCATTGCCGCCGCAAGCCGCTGCGCTGGCGGATGGAAAGCTGAGAGCCCAGTTTGCTTTCCGCCAGCCAGGCCAGCGTGAGATCCAGGTTGTCCCCGCCCAGCAGGAGGTGCTTGCCCACGGCGGTGCGGGTGAAGTTGACCAGGTCGCCATCGCGCGAAATGCGGATCAGGCTGAAGTCGCTGGTGCCGCCGCCCACGTCGCAGACCAGCACCACCTGGCCGTCGAAGAGCTTCTTGCGCGACTGCGCCAGGTTGTTGGCGATCCACGAATAGAACGCCGCGGCGGGCTCTTCGAGCAGGGTCAGCTTCCCGATGCCGGCCTGGCGGGCGGCCTCGACGGTGAGCTCGCGCGCTTCCTCGTCGAACGAGGCAGGCGCGGTGAGCACGATATCCTGCTCGGACAGGGGTTCGGCGTGCGCTCGGTCCCACTCCTCGCGGAATTTACCGATGATGCGCGCCGAAACTTCCACCGGCGAAAGCGCGCGCCCGGTCTCCGGCGAATCCCAGGGCAGGATCTTGGCGGTGCGGTCCACGTCGGGGTTGGAGAGCCACGACTTGGCCGAGTGCACCAGGCGCGTGGGCACGAGCGCTCCCTGCTCGCGCGCGTAGACCCCGACCGGCTGCCCCTCCTCCAGAAACAGAAACGAAGGCAGCGTGCGCCGCGGTTCGACGCGCCCGGCAGCCACGAGTTGCGGCGTCTCAAAGATATGGACCGGCGGAAAATCGCGGTCCTCCGCCTCGCGTTCGTCAATGTAAGCCAGCGCGGAATTGGTAGTGCCGAGGTCGATGCCGATCTTCATCACTTTTAGCTTAAGGGATGGCGGGGGCGGACTCCTCGACCGCAGATGTGGGGTCAGGCCTTTGGGCCTGCCGCCGGGCTTCTGCCCGGCGTCTCACGACGCTCCCTGGCCGTGAAACACGGCATGCTCTTGGGGTCCTCCACCTTATTACACCGGATCAGGGCTCCCAGGCGCGGCCCGGCAGGCAACAGCGGAAAGCCGGCCGTGCCCGGCGCCCGCCCGGCGCCGAAGAGCGTGGCCGCCTCACTCCCCCGAGGCGTTGCAAACGGATTTGACCTTCGCTACCAGCGTGGAGGCCGAATAAGGCTTGCCGACAAAGCCCGCCAACCCCTGCCCGGCGAACCGCTTGATCACCTCGATCTGGTTGTAGCCGCTCGAGAGCAGGATCGGCGCGTCCGCCCGTATCGCCCGCAACCGGCGGAATGTCTCTTCGCCGCTCATCAGCGGCATGGTCAAATCGAGCAACACGACGCTGATTTGGTCGGGGATTTGCTCGAAGATTTCAACCGCCTCGATTCCATTCCTGGCCAGCAAAACCCGATATCCAAACCGCTCCAGGCTCGCCTTGGCAACCATGCGGACGGCCTCTTCGTCGTCCACCACCAGGATCGTGCCTTGACCGTAGAGGTCCTGCACTCTGGCGGTGATCTCGGCCTTCTTGGACGCGTCAATACCGGCCGCCGGCAGCAGCACCGTGAAGCGCGAGCCATTCCCGGGGTGACTGTAAACCAGTACCGCGCCCCCGTGCGCGCGCACAATGCCATGCACCGCCGCCAAGCCCAGCCCGCGGCCCGTGAATTTGGTGGTGAAGAAGGGCTCGAAGATTCTGGACTTCGTCGCCTCATCCATTCCCGGGCCGGTATCCTGCACCTCCAGGCAGACATAAGTCCCGGCGGGAATGTCCAACCGGGACTGCTCGATCACGGCCGCATCCACGCTCCGCGTTTGCGCTTGAATGATGATTTGGCCGGGCCGGTCTCCAATAGCCTCCGCCGCATTCAGAACCAGATTCATGACGATCTGCTGAATCTGGCCTTCGTCCGCTTCCACCGGAGCGATGTCTTCCTGCAGGTCGAGATCGATTCCTACGATCGCCGGAACGGAGCCGCGCAGCAGGCCCATCATCCCGCGCAGCATTTCCGAGACGTTCAGCGGCCGGACGATGAAACGCCCCTTGCCGGCATACGCCAGCATTTGCCGTGTGAGATCGGCCGCCTGGTTGGCGGACGTTATCACCGCCTCGATCAGGGGACGGTTTCGGTCCCATGCCGGCATCGACTCCAGCGCGATGCTGGCGTTGCCCATCACTCCAGTGAGCAGATTGTTGAAATCGTGCGCGATCCCGCCGGCCAGGACCCCGATGCTCTCCATTTTCTGCGCCTGGCGCAACTGGTCTTCCTTGACCCGGAGCTCCTCTTCGGCCCGCTTCAGGCGGCTCACGTCGGAAAGCCCAACGATGCAGCCGAGGCACTCGGAATTGGCCCCGGCAAGAAGATTCGCGCTAATCAACACGTCCAGCGTCTGGCCGTCCGGCGCCCGTGCGGTGGCCTCCAGGCCGGCAATCCTCCCCTGCCGCTGGACGGTCGAGAGAATCTCCCCAAACGTGTAGTCCTTCGCTTCGGACTCGCTCCGCAGCGAAAGCACGTCGTCGAATTGACGCAGCAGCACCGGCCCGTTGGCCATTTCCTCGGCGGAGCGGCTGGCGCGGATGATCTTCCCGGCCAAATCGACCACTAGAATCGGTCGCGCGACCTGCTCCAGAATGGAACGCGCCAGCCTCTCGGCGGCCACGATCTCCTGATTGCGCTTCTGCTCGGTCAAGTCCGTGACGATGAAGCAAACGCACTCGGTTCCATCGAACGGCAGCGTATTCGCGGCTACCTGCACAGGCGTTAGCGCCGCCGGCCCGGCCTTCAGCCGGACTTCAGCCTTCCTCCCGGCCGAACCAGTGAGGAGGGCGGCGAGCATGGGCGCATCCTCCGCCGCGATGAAGTCGTAAATGGAAGAACCGATCACGCGCTCCAGACGGAGCCCGAGCATGGCGGCGAACCGCTCGTTGGAAAACAGGATCAGACCGTCGCGCGCAAGGGTGACGGCGCCCTCCGTCATGGTCTGCACCATGACCCGGTAGGCTTCGTCGGCGCCTTTGAGCGTGTAGACCTGGTCTCCGTCCGGGCCCGAAGCCACCACCGCATCCACCTCGCCGCTCCTCAATGCGCGCAGCGTTTCCTCGGCTTCGTCGAGGCGCGCCTGAAGGTCTCGAATGCGCTCCAGCAGAGCTTCCCTGTCAGTCGCCATGATCCCCCTTTGGCGGCTTCGCCGGAAGCTCGCGCGGGATGAGATCCAGTCCCACCAGCACCCGCTCTTGGTCGGAGAGGTCCCCAATTATCTTGCGGAACGGCAGCGGCAGTTTCTTGACCAGCGTCGGAGTAACTACAATCTGCTCCGGCTTGATTTGCTCCGGATGTTGATAGATATCGATTACTTCCAGGTCGTAACGCCCGTGCAGCTTCTCTTCGCAGAGCTCCCGAATGTTCTGTATGGCCCGGGCGGATCTGGGAGTGCTGCCGCTCACGAAAAGCCGGAGGCAGTAGTGCGCCGCATGGGGTTCGGCTGCCAGCGCGTCTTCGAACGCCTTTGTTTCGTTACGTGATCTTGACTGCTTCATACTCACGCCTTTGTAGTCCGTGCCCGCAGATCGAGCCCCACCAGCACGCGCTCGGTGTTCGAGAGGTCGCCAATGATTTTCCTGACCGGCTCCGGGAGCTTCCGCACCAGAGTCGGAAGCGCCAGGATCTGGTCTCCCTTGGCCAGTTGTGGATTCTTCATCAGATCGACGACTTCAATGCGATACTCGCCGGCCATGTGCTCCTCGCAGATGCGCTTCAAGTTGGCGAACGCCTGCAAGGATTTCGCGGTTTGTCCCGCTACGTACAGCTTCAACTCCCATTTCGCGGCCAGGGGCTTGCCGCCGGCACGCTCCGATGCTGCTTTCACTTGCGGCCTCCACGCGCTTTAGCGCTCCCGCCGTCGCTTGACCGCGGACCCTTGTTCACAGAGCGGCTCCTGGCCATCGTGCTGCGGTCTTGCTCCCATTTTTTCAGCTTCAATTCCTCTTGCGCAATGAGCTGCCGCGATTCCTGCTCCTCGGTCTCCAGCTCCAGTTGAAGGGCGGCTACCTGGGCGTCCAGCGCCTTGCGCTTGCGCTCCAGCAGGAATTGCTTCCTCTCGATATCCTGACGGGCCATAAGCGCCGCGGATTCGTCTTTGGCTTCCTGCGTTACGCGAGCGGAGCCGGTGAGCAGACCCGCTTCTCCCAGGTAGACCTCGCGCAGCTCGACGCCGTGATCGGTCAACAGGAACTCGCGAATCTGGTTGGAATGCGCCAGCCCCCGCGCCTTGAGGATGTAGAGGCCCCGGTTCCGCTCCCCGCCGCTCTCGATGTCGCGCAGCAGCAGCCATACATCCACCAGGGAAGAGATCGCGACCTCGGTTTGCTCCCGGGCATTCGACCCGCTGGTCAGGGTGGTCATCAAGGCCGTGATCCGCTTTTCCTTCAGGAAATCCACCAGGCGCAGCAGCATGTTCTTGGTTTCGGATTCCGTGCCGGAGTGCAGCAAGGCGGTAACCGGGTCCACCACCACGATGCGGGGATCGAACTCCTGTAACGTCCTGTGGATTTTGACAAGATGCATTTCCAGGCCGAAGGTGGTCGGCCGCGAGGCGTGAAACAGCAGCAGTCCCTTCTCGACCCACCGCCCCAAGTCGATTCCAATGGACCGCATGTTGCGGATGATCTGGCCGGCGGATTCCTCGAAGGAGAAAAAGGCGCACTTCTCCCCGCGGGCGCAGGCGGCGTTCACGAAGTGAGCGGTCAGGCTGGTCTTTCCCGTTCCGGCGGTTCCCGATACCAGAACGCTGCTGCCCCGAAAATAGCCTTGTCCGCCGAACATCGTGTCCAAGGCGGGAACGCCCGTGGAAACCCGCTCGTTGGACGCGGCATGTTTCAGCTCGATCGAGGTCACCGGCAGCACCGAAATGCCATCGGTCTCGATCAGGAAGGGATACTCGTTGGTCCCGTGCGTGGAGCCGCGGTACTTGACAATGCGCAGACGCCGCGTCAGAACCGTTTCGTCGATATGGTGATCGAGTACGATCACGCAGTCGGAGATGTACTCTTCCAGGCCGTGTCGGGTGAGCGTGCCTTGGCCGCGTTCCCCGGTGACGATGGCCGTGAGTTGTTTCTGCTTGAGCCACCGGAACAGGCGCCGGAGCTCGGACCGCAGGACCGATTCGTTCTCCAGCCCGGCGAACAGAGCCTCCACGCTGTCGAGCAGCACCCGCTTGGCGCCTATCGAATCCACGGCGTGGCCCAGCCGCACGAACAGGGCCTCCAGGTCGTACTCCCCGGCCTCCTCGATCAGGCTGCGCTCGATGGATACGTGATCGATGGCCAGCTTCTTCCGCGCCACCAAGCCGGCCACGTCGAACCCCAGCGACGCAACGTTGCTGGCGAGTTCGTCGGCGGTTTCCTCAAACGAGAGGCACACGCCGGGCTCGTCGAAATCCGTCGCGCCGCGGACCAGAAATTCCATGCCCAGCAGAGTTTTTCCGCAGCCGGCGCCGCCGCACACCAGAGTGGGCCGTCCGCGCGGCAGGCCGCCAAACGTAATCTCATCGAGGCCGTGGATGCCGGTGGGACATTTGGGAAGGCCGCCAGGAAGGGTGTTGGACTTTGCAGTCTTGGACTTTGGCGAACGCATCGCGCCTCCTCGGTTCGCGAAACTGTAGGAAGAAGAAGAGTTTAGCACCAATTGAGCCGCATTACTCACAGGCATGCGGTGGCGATGAGATGGCGCACGCGTACTCGCGTTCTCACGCGCTATTCCACACGGCTCACGCCGTGGGCTAGTGTCTTTCGCCCTCCGGGCTTCGAGAATGTACAAACTCCAGGGGCGGGTCAACAACCCGCCACAGGTTTCCGACCCGCCCCGCAACTGAGAGCGCCTACGTTACCCGCTCTCTTACGTTGAACTCCAGCTTCCACCTCCGCCCGTCGCGGGCTACGCACCAGAGCTGCAACATGCCGGTTTCGGTGACCACGGTTTCGAAGGATACGGGCACAACTTCGGACGCTTCCGCGCCGCCTTCAAAGCGCGCCTCCATGGGAGACAGCTCCGTCAGCTCGTCGCCGATATCTTCGATGAGATCTCCCGGCTGGTCGTTCTTGCGGGTGGCGGAATGGAAGAAGCGAAACTCGGCCGGCTCGCCCACCACCAGCCCGAATTCGCGGCCGGGGATGCGCGCTTCGGTTCCTTCTTCCATGCCGAATGGGACCACCGTGAGCGCTTTGAGCGGAGCGGGGAAGCCGGGAACCGCCGGCATGGAGCTTTCAATGCCCACGTAGTAAGTGCGCGGCACGCCGCCGCGAATGCGCACCCCGCGTCCCAGGCGCGCCAAGCCGTAGTAAGCGGCCCCGCGCGCCACCGCGTGCATGAGGTCCTCGCCCGCCAGCTCTTGCACCGGCGCCATTCCCTCTTCAGCCAGCCAGGCGTTCAGAGCGCTTAGAATTCGCTCCCGCACCAGCGCGGCGTTGAGCACTCCCCCGTTGAACAAAACGTGCGTGGGACAGGCCAACCCGCTGGGACCGCGGCGGACGGCCCCGTGCTCGGCGGTGGCGGCCTGCTGGCGCAGGAAACGCGCCATGTGCCTGGTGATGGCCGGGTCGGCGGCATAGGGCAGCCCCAGTTCCTGCAAGCCTCCGCGACGCTGCCGCGCGGGCATTTCCGTGCTGGGCACGGCCGGCAGGAATCCTTCGCTGAGCACGCCTTCGATGTCTTCGCGCAGCAATGACGCCTTGATCGTGCCGCCCACCAGACCAGAGCCCTTGCCCAGGATCGTCACCGCCTGCTCTTTGGCCTTCGATCCGGGCTCCAGCAGCTTCTCCTTGGCCGCGCGGCAATTGTTCCACAGCGCCTGAAGCTGGCGGCTATCGATGCGCGTCCCCTTTTGCGCCAGCCGTTCGGAAACCACCCCCGCCAGCGCCAGGTCGATGTTGTCGCCGCCCAGCAGGATGTGCTCGCCCACGGCCACGCGGCTGAGCCCCAGCTCGCCATCCGTCTCCGTCACCGCGATGAGCGTGAAATCGGTGGTGCCGCCGCCGATATCGACAACCAGGATCAGATCTCCCAGCTTCACGCGCTCGCGCCAGTCGGCGTGACGCTCGATCCAGGCGTAGAAGGCGGCCTGCGGCTCTTCGAGCAGGGTGATGTTTTCGAAGCCGGCCTGTTTAGCGGCATCGAGGGTGAGCTCGCGCGCCACCGCGTCGAAGGACGCCGGCGCGGTGACCAGCGCCTGCTGCGCGCCGAAGGGCGCGTCGGGCATCTTGGCGTCCCAGGCTTGCCGCAGGTGTTCCAGGTAGCGGCGGCTGGCTTCCACGGGCGAAATCTTCGATACGCCCTCGGGAGCGCGGAAGGGCAGCAGAGCGGCGGTGCGGTCTACCCCGGAGTGCGACAGCCAGGACTTGGCGGAGGAGACCAGGCGGCCGGCGTTCTCCGCCCCGCGCTTCTGCGCCAGACGGCCCGCCACGAAGGCCCGCGTTTCATCCCAAGGCAGGGCGATGGTTCCCGCCGGGAAATCGGCCGGCCCCGGCAGGTAAAGAAAGGAGGGCAGCAGGTCCCCTTCGCGCACCTCGCCGGGATTGGTCAGTTGCGGAATGCCCAGCAGTTGCACGTTGGCCGGGGCGAATTCGTCGGCGCCAACCTCCGCGTAGGCCAGCGCGGAATTGGTGGTGCCCAGATCGATTCCGATTACGTATTTCGGCGGCAACGTTTTCACTCGATTTCAATTTCCGCGGGGGCGATGATGGCGGCGTCCTGCTTGGGGGACAAAACGGGCAAATCCACTTTGGCCGCGCGCCACCCCTTGTGGCGGAGGGTTCCGCCCGGCGGCGGCGCAGCCGGCACGTTGCCCACGAACTTTACGGCGTTGGCATCGACCGGCGCCTTGGCGTATGTGCCTTCCACGCCGTCGATCACCGGTTGAAGCGCCACGTAGCGGGTGAGCGAATCGCGGCACTGATCGTGCAGTTCGCGCACGGCCGCGCCCACCTGGTCGTCGGAGTAAGCGGCGATATCCTCCATCAGGAAGTCCACCAGGCGCGCATCGCGCTGGAGAATTCCCAGCATCTGCAAGGCCCCGTCGGAAGTCCGCGCGGGCGGCGCGGCGGGAGCGGCCGCCTTGGCCGGCGCGGCCGGCCCGCGTCTCGCCAAGCGAAGATCTCCCAGCGCCGAATCGGACAACTCGCCACGGAACAGGATGCCGAAGAAACAGCGCAATGCCAGAAAGATGCGGCTCAAGATAGCTCCTCGATTCCTAGGATACCGGATATGGCGAGGCCGGGCCGCAGGGCATGCCCAAGGAAGAATGCCGGCAAGGATGCCGGCATGGCAGCCCGGAGGGCCGCTCCACAGGATCCCGCTACGCCGGCGCGACGCCCTGCTCCAGCAACTCGCCTTTTTCCAGGTGATGTATCTTGCTGGCGTGCTGGGCGGCGTGCGGGTCGTGGGTCACCATCACCACCGTCTTGCCGAAATCGCGGTTCAGTTTGGCCAGTATAGTCAGCACCTCCTGCGCGGAGGCGGCGTCCAGGTTGCCCGTTGGCTCGTCTGCCAGGATCAGGGCCGGGTCCGTCACGATGGCCCGCGCGATGGCCACCCGCTGCTCCTGGCCTCCGGAGAGTTGGCGGGGATAGTGCGCAAGCCGGTCGCCCAGACCCACCAGATTGAGCGCGGTGGCGGCGTGCTCCAGGCGCTCGGCCTTCTTCAGGTTGGTGAGCTTGAGCGGAAGCTCCACGTTTTCGATGGCGCTGAGCACCGGAATGAGGTTGAACTGCTGGAAGACGAAGCCCACGTTTTCATTGCGCCAGTGGGCGATTTGACGCTCGTTCATCTGGCGCAGATCGTGGCCCAGCACCACGATTTCGCCCTCTGTGGGGGTGTCCATGGCGGCTATGAGGTGCAGGAGAGTGGACTTGCCGGAGCCCGACGGGCCCATGAGCGCCACGAACTCGCCGCGGGCGATTTCGAGGCTCACATTCGTGAGAGCCACCACATGAAACTCGTCGCGCAGGAATTCCTTGGTGAGGTTGCGTGTTTCGATGACCATTTCGCTCATAGTCAAGCCTTCTGGCGCACTTTGTCGCCTTCTTTCAATCCCGGCGGCGGATTCACAATCAGGTCCTCGCCCCCGTTGAGCCCCTGTTCGATGCGCACGCCGCTGCCGCTCGAAGCGCCGGTTCTCACCGCGCGCCGGACCGCCCTGCCATCGAGCAGCAGGAAGACCGCGCCATCGCGCACGGCCGTGGACGGCGCGATCACCACCGGCCTGGCGCCGGTTTCGGCCGCCGGAGTTTCGTCGGAAAGAAAAGCCACGCTGGCGTTCATCTCGGGCCGCAAGAACTGGTCGGGTTTGACCACCTTCACCTTGATCTGCACGGTGGCCTTTTGCCGGTTGGCCTCAGGGGAAATCTCCTTGATGAAACCATCGTATTTGCGGTCGGGAAAGGCATCCGTGGTCACCACCCCGTGCTGGGCGAAGCGCAGCTTGCCGAAATCGGTCTGGCTGATGTCGAGCTCCACCTCGAGGTCGTTGAGGTCCGCCAGCGAAACCACGTAGCCTTTGGCGCCGCGGTCTCCCACGAAGCTGGTGGTGAGAAATTCGCCCTTCTCCACCGCGCGTTCCAGAATGGTCCCCGTGACCGGCGAGACGATGACGGTGTTATTCACCGCGGTTTGGGCGTACGCCACCGCGCCCTTGGCCTGGTCCACCTGGCCGCGCAGAGCGTCGATCTCTTCCAGGCGCGGACCCAGCTTCACCAGCTCATAGGATTTCTGGATGGCGTTGAGCTTGGCCACGGCCGAATCGTAGCGCGCCTGGGCATCGTCGAGCGACTGGCGGGGGGCCACGTTTTCGGCGACCAGATTTTTGGTGCGCTCCAGGGTGACGTTGGCGTTCTCCAGATCGGCCTTGGCCGAGTTGACATTGGCCAGCGCCTGGGCCACTTCTTCCGGACGCGACCCGTGCAGGGCTTCGTCCAGGCGGGCCTGCAACATGGCCAGGTTCCCGCGGGCCTGCTGCAACTGGGCCTGGTATTCGTCGTCCTCCAGGCGCACCAGCTCCTGCCCTTCCCGCACATGGTCGCCCTTCTCCACTCCGATCCACTTGACCTTGCCCACCACCTTGGCGGCCACCTCGATGGTATGCGCGGCCACGATGTAGCCGGTGGCGTTCAAAACCACTCCCCGCGGCGCGGAGGCCGCGCTGACGGAGGTCACCCGCGCCACCTCCACCACCGGAGCGGCGTCCAACCGGGCGGAGAGGAAACGCCACGCGCTCAGCAGCAGAACGAGCAGCAGCGCGCCGGCGGCGATCCAGCGCACGGCCCATTTCGAGGACGCCGGCTGGCGGCGTTGGCCGCGGTCGATCTTCAGATTCTTGAGTTCGGCATCCATGATGGTACGGCAGCTCCCCCCATTAGACTTCCCGCAGGGCCGTGAGGATCTCCTTTTTCGATGCCATGCGCGCCGGGAACAGCCCGCCAATGCTGCCCAGGACCACGGCGAAGGCCAGGCCCACGAGCATGCTTTGCGGAGTCACGCGAAAAGCGAACGCCGTCTCGGAGAAGTTGGCGTTGCCGATGCCGGTGGTAATACCGTTGAGCGGCAGCGCCAGCAGGCAGCCGAGCACGCCGCCGAGGGCCGAGAGCAGCGCCGATTCCAGGAAGAAGCTGAGCAGGATGCTGCCTCGCGAAAAGCCCAGCACGCGCAGCGTGCCAATCTCGCGGGCGCGGCGGGCCACCGCCGCGTACATGGTGTTCATGGCCGCGAAGCTGCTGCCGATGGCCATGATGATGGCCACGAACAGGCCGGTGAATTCGATGGGCGCCGCCTGCTCGGTCTGCCGCGCGTAATAGTCCTTCTCCAACAGGGCGGTCATATTCAGGCGTTGATCGTCGGAGATGGAATTGACCAGCGCCCGGGCGGCGGCTTCGTCCGGGGCGCGCACCAGCGCGGAGCTGAGCACCTCCACCCGCTGCAAGTCGGCGCTCACCTGGTTCAGGTCGCCCCACAGCTCGCTGGCCTGGGCGCTGGAGCCGGCGTCCATCACCCCCACCACTTCCCAATCGCCGCGGCCGAACCGGATTTTCCCGCCAATCCTCGCGTCCGGAAAGCGCCGGGCGGCGGACTGCCCCACCACCAGCTCGCGCCGCCCCGTCTGGAACCACCGGCCGGAGGAGATATGCAACCCCGGACGCAATTCCACGCCCACCGGCGCAACGCCGCGCACCGTCAGGTTGGTTCCATCCGGATTCTCCACGTTGGCCAAGTTAACCACCGTCACCACTTCGAGCGAGGCGAGAGGCTGACCGTCGGGTCCCAGGGCGATGCCCGGCTTGAATTTCAGGTCCTGAAACTGGGTGCGCGTGAAGTTGCTCACCAGCTCGGAATCGGAGCCTTTGCGCACCACCAGCACGTTGAGCGGGTCGCCCGAGGCGGAGAGCGTGGAGCGCAGGCCGCCCACCAGCGCCAGTATGGCCAGCAGCACCGCGACCGTGAGGGCGATGCCCAGCGCCGTCATGGCGGTGGTGGTCTTGCGCACCAGCAGGTTGCGAAGGTTGTAGGAAATGGGAATGGCCATGGCTAGTCTTCGCTCCTCAGGGCGTCGACGATCGAGATGCGCGAAGCGCCCAGCGCGGGGACCAGCGAGCTCGCCACGCCTATGAGGCAGGCGGTGAGCATGCAGGCCAGCGCCACCGAAGGCGCGAAGGAATCGATGGGCGGCAGCATTCCGCCGTAGGGGCTGCGGCTGATGCCCCCGGTCAACCCGACCGAGATCAGGTAGCCGGCGGCGCCGCCCATCAGCGAGATGGCCGCCGCCTCGCCCAGAATCAGCGTCAGAATGATGCCCGGCGTGAATCCCAGGGTTTTCAGCACGCCCACTTCCCTCACCCGCTCGCGCACCGACATGGCCATGGTGTTGGCCGAAACCAGCAGGATGGTGAAGGTGACCGCTCCCGCGATGCCGAGCAGCAGCATCTTGACGTTGCCCAGCAGGGCCAGGAAGCTCACCGCGAACGCCTGCTCGGATTCGGTCTTGGTCTGGACCGTCGAGTTATGGAATTCGTCGTCGATGGCCGCAGCTATGCGCCCGCCCGACTCCGGGTTGTCGATCTGCACATAGACGGAGCCGATTTGCCCGCGGCGCCCTTCCGGCAGGGTCTGCTCCAGATAATCGCGGCTGAAAAACAGGACGTCGCTGGAACGCGGGCTGTCGAAGATGCCGCGGACGGTGAACTCGTAATCGCCCGGGAAAATGTCGCCCACTATGGGAATCCGGTCGCCAATCTTGAAGTTCTGGCTTTTGACCAGGTCGCGGCCCACCACGCAGGCGGTGCGCTCGCGCTCGAAAGCCCGGCGCTGGTCCTCGGGTATGGTGAGCTCGGGGAACATCTGGAAGAGCTTGCCGGGCTCGACGGCCAGGCGCGCGAAGAAGTTCTTGGGGTCCCGCGCATCCTTGTAGGTTCCATTGAACCACTGCGAGTACATGACCTCGTGCACGCCGGGAATCTGCTTGATGCGCGCGGCGTAGTATTCCGGCATGGTGACCGCCAGGGAGATTCGGTTGCGCACCACCAGGCGGCGCGCCTCTTCGTTGGTGGGCGCACTCAGATAGAAGGCGTGATACACCGCGATCATCACGCCCAGGAGGCACATGGACACGGCGATGCTCAGGACGGTCAGGACCGTCCTGCGGCGGTTGCGCCAGCAGTTCTTCAGGATAAGGGGAAAGTACCGAAACATGGGGACGAGTCCAGGTACTATTCTACAGCCCGCCGCCGGAAGGCCACCACGGCCGCGCCGATGCGGTCCACAAGCTGGAATACGCCGATGGCGATCAAGGCGACGGGCCAGTAGTCGGACCAGTCTTCGACGTGAAAAATGCCCAGGTTGCCGAGCAGCGCGAAGACCCCGACCAGGATCAGCACGAGCGCCCAGGCCACCCGGCGGTACGGCCGGCTCCATCCATCGTGCGCGAGAGAGTGATTGGCGTGCATGAGCCTAGAGTACGGCGCGGCGCCCCGGCGCGCCGCCGTTTTTCGGCGAACGTCCCCCGGCCACCGGCGAACGCCGAAGTGGGACGGACCATCGTCTGTCGTGGTCTGTCGAGCCGGCTTGTCGCCTGTTCCTGAAATTTGAAACGGGCTATAATTTGGCCATGTTTGACGAGCCATTGTCCAGAAGGCACTTCTTCTTTGGCAGCCTGTTGGCCGGCGCGCTTCCGGCGGCCGGGTTCGGCAGTGCGCCCTCGCTGAAAAGCCTGGGGTACAAGTCGCCTAACGAGAAATTGAACATCGCTTCCATCGGCGCCGGCGGCCAGGCGGGCGCGGGCATCAACGCTTTTGAGCGTTCCGGCGAGAACATCGTGGCCTTGTGCGACCCCGATACCGCGCGCGCGGCCCCCGCTTTCCGGACCCACGAGAAGACGCCCAAGTACGCCGACTTCCGCAAGATGCTCGACAAAGAGGCCAAGAACATCGACGCCGTGCTTATCGCCACGCCCGATTTCATGCACGGCACGATGGCCATGTGGTGCATGGAGCGCCAAAAGCACGTCTACGTGCAGAAACCGATGACGCGCTGCGTGTGGGAAGCGCGCATGTTGAAAGAGGCGGCCCATAAATACAATGTCCGCACGCAGATGGGCAACCAGGGTTACTGCCAGGAAGGTCCGCGGGTGTGCTCCGAAATGATCTGGTCGGGAGCCATCGGCGACGTCAAGGAAGTTCACGCCTGGACCAACCGGCCCATCTGGAAACAGGGCGTCGGCGAGATGTCCAAGGGTGAGCCGGTTCCCGCCACCCTGGATTGGGACACCTGGCTCGGCATCGCCAAGCCGCGCCCGTTCAGCGTGGATTACGTGCCGTTCCAGTGGCGCGGCTGGTTCGATTTCGGATGCGGCGCCCTGGGCGATATGGCCTGCCACGTCCTGGGCGCGCCCAACATGGCTCTGCTGTTGAGCAAACGCGCCCCTACCAGCGTCGAGTGCATCAAGCAGGAAGGCAAGAACCCGCTCAGCTTCCCCACCAAATCCACCATCAAGTTCAACTTCCCGGCGCTGGGCAGCGCTTTCCCCGCGCTCACCCTGTATTGGCACGATGGCATTCGCGACGGCATGCCGCGGGAGTACTGGCCGGCGGGTCTGCCCCAGGATGAGAAGCCCGGCGATGCGCCACGCGGCGCCCCCGCAGCCGGTAGAGGCGGCGCCGGAGCCGCTGGAAGAGGCGCCCCGGGCGCTGCCGGAAGAGGCGGCCCGGGCGGGGCGGGCAGAGGCGCCGCCGGCGCGGGCCGCGGGGCGGCCGGCGCTCCGGCCGGCGTCAATATGTTCGCCGGACAGGACCCTTACAACCAGGCGCTTTCCCAGCGCACCGCCCCGTACAATAGCCCGGCCAATAGCGGAGTCCTGTACATCGGCGAAAAGGGCTTCATGACCACCGGCGAATACGGCGGCAGCCCGCGCCTGCTCCCGGCGTCCAAGATGGAGGATTACGTCCTGCCGGCCCCGTTGTTGGTCCGCCACCCGGAGACGTACACCGACTTTGTCCGCTCCTGCAAGGGCGGAGATCCGGCCGCTTCCAACTTCGACGAGGCCGGCCCCTTCACCGAATGGATCGACATGGCCTGCATCGCCCTCCGCGTGGATGGCCGGCTGGATTGGGACGCCGCCAAAATGCAGTTCACTAACAGCAAGCAAGCCAATGAATACCTGAAGCCTACGTTCCGCAAAGGCTGGTCCTGGACGTAGAGCACCGACCTGTCCGTAACAGCTTCTTGACGCGGAGACGCGGAGACGCGGAGGAATTCAGGAGAGAAGAGAAGGAGACAGGAAGAACTTTGTTGCTCTTATCTTCTCATCTTCGATTTCCTCCGCGTCTCCGCGTCTCCGCGTCAAAGTGGCGGCGTCGGCGCATTATGGACGGATTGGGGTACACGCCTCTCCCTCGCGGGTGCATGTTACATTGAAACGGGAATCCTCCCGACAATTCCGGACCACCCGAACCGATGTGCGGCATAGCCGGTTTCGCCACCCTTGAGCCCGAAGAAAGTCCCGCGGCAATCATCGAACGGATGACGGACGCCGTCCGTCACCGCGGTCCCGACGACAGCGGGTTCTACCGCGACGAATGTGTGTCGCTCGGCCATCGCCGCCTCAGTATCGTCGACCTGGCGCTCGGTCACCAGCCCCTCGCCAATGAAGACCGCGATGCCTGGATCGTCTTCAACGGCGAGATCTTCAACCACGCGGGCCTGCGGCCCGACCTGGAGCGGGCGGGCCACCGTTACGCCACCCGCAGCGACACCGAAACCATCGTTCACGCCTACGAGGAATACGGACCCGAGTGCGTCAAGCGGCTGCGCGGCATGTTCTCGCTGGCCATCTGGGACCGCCGGCGCAAGACCCTCTTCTGCGCCCGCGACCGCCTGGGCAAGAAGCCTTTCTATTACTACTGGGATGGCCGGCTGTTCGCTTTCGCCTCCGAAATCAAGGCCCTGTTCGAACATCCCGCGATCTCCCCACGCCTGAGCGAGAACCTGCTGCCCGAGTACCTGGCGTTCGGCTACCTGAGCGGCGAGGAGACCCTTTTCTCCGGCATTCGCCAGCTCCTGCCCGGCCATTATCTGACGCTGCGGCTGGGGGTCCCCGGCGCAGCCCCCGTCATCGAGCGTTACTGGGAGATCCCGGAGCCGGGACAGCCGCGGGAGCGCGACGACGCAGCCTGGATTCTCGAGTGCCGGCAGCGTCTCGAACAAGCCGTCGAGACGCGCTTGATGAGTGACGTTCCGCTGGGAATGTTCTTGAGCGGCGGCGTCGATTCCAGCGCCATCGCGGCCTTGATGAAACGGATGGTTCCGGGGCCGGTGAAGACTTTCGCCGTGGGCTACCGGGAAGCGGTTTATAGCGAGCTGGGTTATGCGCGGCAGGTGGCGCGGAGTCTGGAGACGGATCACCACGAGGTGACCGTCGGCATGGAGGAGTTCTTTGCCGCCCTGTCGCGCCTGATCTGGCACGAAGACAAGCCCATCACCTGGCCCTCCAGCGTCTCGCTCTACTTCGTATCCAAGCTGGCATCCGAGAGCGTGAAGGTGGTGCTCACCGGCGAGGGCAGTGACGAGTTGTTCGGCGGATACGGCCGGTACCGGTTCCAACTGCTGAACCAACGCTGCCTGCGTGCCTACAGACTGCTGCCGGAATTTCTGCGGCGCGGCATACGGCGAGCGATCGCCGGTTCGCCCTTGCTCTCCGGAGACCTGCGGCGCAAGCTGGGACACACAGTCCTGGGCCGCGGCGAGCGCATCGAATCGCTCTACCTGGACAATTTCTACGCCGCTTTCTCCGCCGCCGAGCAGGCCTCGCTCTTGCCGCGCGGCGGCGCCTCCCCGTACGCCGGCTTCCTGGAAGCATGGGACGCGCGCGGAAACACATCGCCCATCGACCGGCTGCTCTACGCCGATCAGAAAACCTATCTGGTGGAGCTGCTCATGAAACAGGACCGCATGAGCATGGCCTGTTCGATTGAAAGCCGCGTGCCGTTCCTCGATCACCCCTTCGTGGAGTTCGCCGCCACCGTTCCGGAAAACCTCAAAATCCGCGGCGGCGTGGGGAAGTACATCGTCAAGAAGGCCGCCGCGGATCTGCTCTCGCCGGATATCCTGTACCGCAAGAAGATGGGATTCCCTACCCCAATCCGCCAATGGCTGCGAGACGGCCGGGCCAAGGCCATGCTGGCGGGCCTGCTCGACCGCAACGGCTTCATCGCCGCCTATCTCGATTTGCCGGTACTTGAAAAGCTGCTGGAGAGCCACCAGCGCGGGTCGATCGATGCCACCGACCGCATCTGGCGCCTTTTGAATCTCCAATGGTGGGGCGATGTGTTTCTCACCGGCAGGCGGACCGGCGTTTGGGAAAGCTCGGTGGCGGCGCCGGCGCAATCATGACCGAGCACCCGCGCGCCCGAATGAAGATCTGCTGGATCAAGGCCGGCGGGCTTGTGCCGCTTGATTTCGGGGGCCGAATTCGCAGTTTCCACATGGTCAAGGCGCTGGCCGAGCGCCACGATGTCACTCTCTTCACGTTCTACCCCGAGCAAGCCGTCGATCTCCATCCGCAACTGAAAAGCATGTTCGCCGACGTGGTGCTGACGCCGCAGCGCCTGCCGCCGTCGCGCAGCGCGCTCGATTTCCTGCTCTACGCATCCACTTTTTTCACCGGGCTGCCGCACTCCATGGCCAAGTATTACACCAGGGCGCTGCGGCGGAAGCTGGATGAAGTGCTGCGGCGGGGATTCGACGTGGTGGTGTGCGATTTCATGTTCCCGGCCGGGCTGCTCGATTGGAGCTCGGGAACCAAAATCGTCTTGTTCACGCACAACGTGGAGTCGGAGATCTGGGAACGCCAGGCCAGGGTGGCGCGGAGCTGGGTGGAGCGGACGGGGAGCCGCAGGGAATTCCGCACCATGCGCGAGGCGGAAAAGAAATACGCGCGCCTGGCGGATCGCGTCGTGACGGTCTCGGAGCGGAACAAGGAGTTCTTCGCCCAATATGCGCCGCCCGGCCGGATCGCCGTGGTTTCCACCGGCGTGGACCTCGATTACTTCCATCCCACGCCCCAAGCCGAGCTGCCCGATCGCGTGGTGTTTACCGGATCGTATAACTGGCCTCCGAACCGCGACGCGGCGGAATGGTATTGCGACGAGATTCTGCCGATAATCCGCGAGCAGGTTCCGGGGATCGAAAGCTGGATCGTGGGCAAGAGCCCGCCGGCTTCTCTGCTGAGGCGCGCCGAAGCCGACCCGGCCTTTCACGTCACCGGGCGGGTGGAGGATGTGCGCGAGTATCTGCGGCCGTGCCCGGTGTACGTGGTCCCCATGCGCGGCGGCAGCGGCACGCGATTGAAGGTTTTCGAAGCCATGGCTTCGGGCAAAGCCGTTGTTTCCACGCCGATGGGCGCCGAAGGGCTTCCGGTGGTGCACGAGCGGGACATCCTCCTGGCCGATTCGCCCGCCGAATTCGCCCGACAGGTGGTCCGGGCGTTGAAGGATGAGAGCTTAAGGCGGCGCTTGGGCGCCGCGGCGCGCTCCCTGGTGGAAGAGAGTTTCTCCTGGAAGAAAGCGGCCGGGGAGTTTGAAGCCATCCTGCTGCGCACCGTGCGCGGCGCCCCGGAAGAGGCGTAGGTTCGACCGAACCCGCCCATCTCACACTCCACCCTCCGATGTGGCGCGGACACTCGTGTCTGCCATGTCGAGACTCATCTCGACACGTGTCCGCGTTTCTGCGCCACATCATCGCGCCCTCGCTCTACGTTCGAACGTCTTCCGCCGTTTCAACGCTCTCCAGGCTGGTCACTTTCCACAACTTCCTGGGCGAAACGAAAAAGACCTGCACGGCGCACAGCGTCGCCACCAGCAGCGTGACGAACGTGCGGATGAGCGAGCAGACCCGTTTCAGCGCGGCCTTCTCCGGAACCAGCGGCTCGATCGCCGCCAGACCATAGAAGCCGGCCTGGGACGCCAGCGCGAGCCAATTCCAGGGCCGCGGCAGGAAAAAGCTCGCGCCGGCCGCCAGCAGCAGGGCATACGGCATCAGCAGACGGGCAACTTTGTAGGACATGAAGTGAAACCACATCCGGTTGCGCCATCCGAGGAGAGCCGGGAGCGCGGCCAGGAGTTGGTAATTGCCGGCGATGGTGCGAACCTTCCGGCGGAACTCCGTCTTGAGCGGCAGTGGAACGTCCCACGCCACCGCGCGCTCCTCCACGATCAAGCGGCGGCCGGCGAAGTACGCGGCCAACGGCAGGTACATGTCGTCCAGCAGGATATCCTCGGGAATACGGGTGGCCAATTCGCGGCGCAGAGCGTAGAAGGGACCCACCGCGCCGAAAATCGAATCGATGCGGCTCAGCCGCTCGCGAATCCAGGTCTCATACCGCCAGTAGAACCCCACGGCTTCCTCTTCCTGGGCCGTGCCTTTGCGGATGAGCAGCTTGCCGCTGACGGCCCCCACCGAGGGATCGGCGAAACAGTCCACCAGGAACTGGAGACTGTCGCCCGCCAGCATCTGCCGGACGTCGGTCAGCAGCAGGATCTCCCCGCCGGCCTTCTCGATGCCGGCGTTCAGGGCCGCCGGTTTGCCGCCCCAGGGAACGCGAAGAAGCTGGACACCCTCGCCGGAAAAGCGTTGCGCGATAGCATCGGTGGCGTCCGTCGAGCCGTCGGAAACCACCAGCGTCTCCAGCAACTCCTTCGGGTATTCGAGGTTCAGCACGGAGCGCAGCTTGTCGGCCAGAAAACGCTCTCCGTTGCGGACCGGGATAATCACTGAGACCGTTTTCCTCTGCGGCTTCGAACAGACCGGCCGGGCGCGCCACCGGGACCAGACGCCGAGCAAAGCCGGATATACGAAAAGCGTGTAGAACGGCAGCGCCACCCCGGCCGAGAACAACACAGTCCAGGTCATCTCTTCAACTTTACGACCCGAAAGTCCGATCCGAAGGCTCCCAGGCGGGCGAATCGATCGCTGGCGGGCCTGACCAAGCAGCCATCCGTAGTTTCCGTGGCGAGAATCCGTCGCGGGACGCCTGGTCGCACGCGGGGTGCGCACCCAGCCGCCGCACACCTATTGTATTACCCGGATCGCGCCGCCATGGTCTATTGGGGACATCTATTGGGGACGGCGCCAACGGGCCGGCTCTTCCCGCCCGCGCCGCGTTAGAATCCCGTCATGGCGCTGAAATCACTCGGACGCGGCTTATGACTGACAATGAATGCAGGGAACAGCCCATGGCGGCGATTGCCAATCCCGCTGGCGAGGCGCCGCCCGCTGACGCTGAAACAGGGTCCGCCAGGCTGGATCTGTCGGTGGTCATTCCCGCGCTAAACGAAGGCCCCAACCTGGCGCTCCTGCTGCCGGAGATCCGGTCCGTTCTCCCTTTGAATATCCGTTGGGAAATTCTGATTGTCACCCGCAACCCCGACCGGCAAACGCTTGAGGCTGCTGAAGCCGCCGGCGCGCTGGTGCTCGAACAGAAAGAGCGCGGCTACGGCGGCGCGCTGCTTGCCGCTTTCGCCGCGGCCCGCGGCCGCTACATACTGACGATGGACGCGGACCTGTCGCATAAACCCGGCTTCATCGGCGATCTCTGGGACCGCCGCGAGGCCGCGGAGATTCTGATTGCGTCCCGTTACGTGGAAGGCGGCAGAGCGGTCATGCCGGCCGGGCGCCACCTGTTGAGCCGGGTCCTCAACATGTGTTTCAGCTTCGGCCTTAGCCTGCCCATCCGCGACCTCTCGAGCGGCTTTCGTCTGTACAAAGCCGACGTCGTTCGACGGCAGTCGCTGGCCGCCCGCGACTTCGACGTCCTCGAGGAGATCCTGGTCCGCGGCTTTGCCGAAGGCTGGCGAACGCGTGAAATTCCATTCGAATATCTTCCCAGGAGGCACGGCAGTTCCAACGCGCGCGTGTTCCGCTTCGGGCTCGCCTACCTTCGCACCTTCACCACCCTGTGGAAGCTGCGCAACTCCGTCCTGTGCGCCGATTACGACGACCGCGCGCACGATAGCCGTATCCCTCCGCAGCGTTATTGGCAGCGCCGGCGTTTTCGGCACGCCACCTCTCTGATCCGAAACCGCGGCGCCGTGCTCGATGTCGGCTGCGGCTCCAGCCGGATCATCGGGGCCCTCCCGCCCGGCAGCGTGGCTCTTGATCTCCTGCTGCGCAAACTGCGCTACGCGCGCCGTTTCGGCCGGCAGCTCGTGCAGGGGTCCGCGTTCAATCTGCCGTTTGGCGATGGGGCGTTCCCCTGCGTGCTGTGCTCGCAGTTGATCGATCATGTCCCGAAGGGATCTCCGGTTCTGGAGGAATTGCGCCGTGTGCTGGCGCCCGGAGGCCGGCTCGTGCTGGGCACGCCGGACTACGGCCGCTGGGAATGGGTGGTCACCGAAAAGCTATATGGCTGGTTGGTCCCCGGCGCGCACTCCGACGACTACGTCGCTCACTACACGCGACGCGAGCTCGTCGAGCGCTTCGAGAATCTCGGTTTCCAGTTGGAAGCCGTTCGTTACATCTTTCGCGGAGAAGTGATCCTCGCGTTTCGAAAACTGGGATGACCGGCCGCGCGGCCTCCGCCACCGTCTCCTCAAGCCCGCTTCGGCCTGGGATTGCTCCACACGAAGAATGACGTCATGTTGTAGTTCCAGATGCCGCCTACGAACGCTCCCGCCGCCCCCGCCGGCAGCCAGGCGATGCCCGAACCGAACAACACCTTGGCCAGCTCGTAATTGATCGCCGCCCCAAATGCGCAGGCGGCGTAGAAGACCGTCAACCCCAGCCAGAAAGCGCGCCCTTTGCGCCGCTTGTCGCGGTACGTGAACTCATTGTTCAGATAGTAATTCCAGAGAATCGCCACCACCGTGGCCAGCGCCTGGCTGGTGAGGAACGGCAGCCGCAGCGCCCACGAGGCGATGCCCAGCGCCCCCATGTGAATGAACATGCCGCAAACGCCCACCAGCAGGAAAGCCAGGAAGCGCGCTGGAACCCAGCGGCCCAGCGCCTTGTCGCACAGCAGCAGTCCGAACTCGGCGACCACCGCGGAATCCAGCTTGCTGTCGCCGTGTTGCCTGGCCCGGAACACGCACGGGATTTCGGCGAAACGCAGTGGACGGCGCGCGCTGGCGAAGATGTCCACCAAAATCTTAAAGCCCAGGCCGGCGACCGAATACGCCACCTCGTTCAAAGCCGCGCGGCGCAGCATGAAGAAGCCGCTCAGCGGGTCGGAGAGGTCGGCCCGGCACACCTGGCGCGACATCCAATTGCCGATGCGGCTCAGACGCTCGCGCCGGCTGGAGAAATCCACCATCTTGCTTCCGGCGGCGAAGCGGCTGGCAATGACGATGTCCAGGTCGCCGGCCTGTAGCAACTCGAGCATGCGGGGCAGCAGCGTCTCGTCGTGCTGCAAGTCGCCATCCATCACCGCCAGAAAAGCGGCCCCGGACGCCAGCATCCCTTCCATGCACGCGCTGGCCAAACCGTGGCGGCCGATGCGGCGCAGGCAGCGCACATTCGGGCGCGCCAGCGCCGCGGTCCACACCGCGTCCGCCGTACCATCGGAGGAATCGTCGTCCACGAAAATCGCTTCCCAGCGGATCGACCCCAGCGCCCGCTCCAGCAGCTCCAGCAGCGGCTGAACATTCGCGCGTTCATTCAGCGTTGGGATAATCACCGCCAGTTCGATGCTGTGTTCCGCCGTCGTCATCGCCACCGTAAGCCGTTAGCATAACCCGGAATCGCCATCTTGAACTACGCCCAGCGCTGTTCGCGTAGGAACTGCCATCGTGGCGCAGCCTCTCAGGATGCCGCGTCGAGACTCGTCTCGACGCTTGGTGGCGGGCCGAGCGCCAGACTCGACACGAGTGTCGAGTCGGCAGGCTGAGAGCCTGCGCCACGGAAGGCCACGGCTCTAATCCAGGCTCTTGTGGAAACGGGCCGCGCTCATGCCCAGGATCAACGCGCCATAAACGAACAGAGCCAGCATCTGCGGCCAGAGGATCGCCACGCCGGTACCCTTGAGGAACACGCCGCGCACGATTTCCATGAAATAGCGCAGCGGGTTGAGATAGGTCAGGTACTGCACGATGGGCGGCATGTTGCGGATCGGAAAATTGAACCCGCTCAGCATGAAGGCCGGGCTGGAGAAGAAGAAGGAAGCCATGTTGGCCTGTTGTTGGGTGCGCGAGATGGTGGATAGGAACAGGCCCGCTCCCAGGCTGGTGAGCAGAAACACCGTGGCGCTGAAGAGCAGCACCAGAAAATTGCCGCGGAACGGAATGCGGAATATCGCCAGCGCGCCCGCCGTGACCAGCACCAGGTCCACCAGCCCGATCAGGGCGAACGGCAGCGTTTTTCCGAGCATCAGCTCGATGGGGCGCATGGGCGTCACCATTAACTGCTCCATGGTGCCGATCTCCTTCTCGCGGATGATGGCCTGCGCCGTCAGCGTGAGCGTCACCATGAAGAGTATGTTCACCGCCACGCCGGGGACGAAGTAATTCCGGCTGCGCAGGTCGGGATTGAACCACACCCGCGTGTCGGCCGTCACCAGGTTGGACATCATGACCGGGGCCTGGCCCGGACCGCGGGCCGTCAGCTTGATGGTCTGCCGGTTCTTGGTCTGGCCCGGCTGGGCGTCGCTCGCAAAGGAGGAAATCACCTGTTCGGCGTAGGCCGACACCAGCGAAGCGGTATTGGAGTTGGAGCCGTCCACCAGAACTTGCACCTCGGCTGTCCGGCCGCGCGCCAGGTCGCGGGCGAAGTTGGGCAGCACGCACACCACGGCGTGAGCCTGACCGCGGTCGAGAACGCTCTGCACCTCCGCCTCGCTGCGCGGCGTGGCCACGACTTCGAATCTCCCCGAACCTTGGAAGCGCGCCAGCAGGGCGCGGCTCTCAGGCGTTCCGTCGTTATCCATCCAGCCGATGCGCGCGTTGTCCACGTCCAGGGTCACGGCGTAGCCGAAGATGATCAACTGCAGCAGCGGCGGGATGAAAAGCAGGGCGCGCATGCGCGGCTCGCGCAGCACCTGGATGAACTCCTTGCGCAAAATGACGACGATCCGCTCCCACATGATTCAGGCCACCTTCTTATTGAGTCTTCGCACCGACCGCCAGAAAACGATAGCCGCAAAGAGGATCAGGTACACTATCTGCGGCCACAGGATGTTCAGTCCCACCCCCTTCAGGAACAGAGCCTTGAGAATGGTGACGAAGTAGCGCGAGGGCACCACGATGCTGATTACCTGGATCCATTTGGGCATGGTGTCGATGGAGAACACGAAGCCCGAAAGCAGGAACCCGGGCAGGAATGTGGTCAGCATGCCCATCTGGTACGCCACCACCTGGGACCTCGCCCCGGCCGAAATGAAAATCCCCCAAAACATGGCCCCGCACAGGAATACCAGGGTGGAAACGGCCAGCACGAACAGGCTTCCGCGGAACGGCACGGCGAAGACCGTCACGCCCGATACGAAAGCCAGCACCGCGTCCGCCAGCCCCACCAAAAAGTACGCCAGCATCTTGCCCAGCACCATCTCCGCGGGCCTCAGGGGCGTGGAGAGAATCTGCTCCATGGTCCCCAATTCCCATTCGCGCGCGATGGTGAGGGTGGTCAACTGGCCGGTGAGGATCATAAGGATTACGGCGATCAACCCCGGCACCACGTAGTTCTTGGATTGGAGCGAGCTGTTGTACCACACGCGCGTGTGCGCCATCACGGGCGGGGCGCCGGCCTTGACGCCGCGGAGATTCAGGATGTCGGTCCGCGCCGCCGTGGAATAGCGCTGCACGATGCTCTCCGCATAGCCGATGGCGATGGAGGCGGTGTTGGAATCGCTCCCATCCACCAGGAGCTGCACCGCCGCGCCCCGGCCGGATTCCACGTCCTGACCGAAGTTGCGCGGGATCACCACGCCCAGAAGAATCGAATTGTCGTTGATCCCGCGGTCCACGGCGGCATAGCTGGCAGCCAGGCCCTTTACGTCGAAGAACCGCGAGCCCTCGAATCCGCGCGCCATGTCGCGGCTGGCCGCCGAGCCGTCCTGGTCGTAGATCAGGGTGGGGATATCGTCCACGTCCAGGCTCAGGGCGAAGCCGTACAGCAGCAGCATCATGGCCGGCATGGCCAGCGCCAGGCCGAGGCTGCGGCGGTCGCGCACGATGTGGCGCAGCTCCTTGATCAGAACGGCTTTGGTTCGCCGGTAGCTCATGCCGCCTTCCGCTCCTCGGCCTCGATCAAGGCCACGAACACGTCTTCGAGCGAGGGTTCGATGGGCTCCAGCCGCCGGATCGCGATGTTGCGCGCCCCGAGCGCCGCGCGAATGCGCTCCATGCCGGCCGCCGCATCGTCCACCACCACGTGCAGGCCGCTGCCAAACACGGCCACGTCGAGAATGCCTTCTTCGTGTTCGATAGCGCGCATGGCGTCGAGCGGCGCCGGCGTATCCAGGCGCAGCAGCCCATGCTCCTTGAGAAGCCGCTTCAAACCGGCCGGCTCGCCGAGGGCGATCACCTTGCCGGCGTACATCAGCGCCAGGCGGTTGCAATACTCGGCTTCGTCCATGTAGTGGGTGGTCACGAAAACCGTGTGCCCGGTGCGCGCCAGCTCGGCGATCAATTCCCAGAAAGTGGCGCGCGCGATGGGATCCACGCCGGAGGTCGGCTCATCCAGAAAGACCACCGGCGGATCGTGGAGAATCGCGCAGCCGAGCGCCAGGCGCTGCTTCCAGCCGCCGGAAAGCGTTCCCGTCAGGCTGCCGCGGCGTTCGGTGAGGTTGGCCATGCGCAGAACGTAGTCCTTGCGCGACTGGCGTAGCTCCCGCGGCACGCCGTACATGCCGGTGAAGAAATCGATGTTCTGCTCCACCGTGAGGTCGTCGTAGAGAGAGAACTTCTGCGACATGTAGCCGATGTTGCGGCGCACGCCCTCGGGGTCCGCCATCACATCGATGCCGGCCACCGAGGCGCGCCCGGAAGTGGGCGAAAGCAAACCGCAGAGGATGCGAATGGTGGTGGATTTGCCGGCCCCATTGGGTCCCAGAAAGCCGAAGATCTCGCCCTTGGGCACTTTCAGTGAAACATGGTCCACCGCCACAAACTCTCCGAAGGTCTTCACCAGGTTGTCGATCTCTACCGCCCAATCGCTCATCGCGCCTCCAAGGCGTCGGCCGCCTGAATGGTCCGCACAAAGACGCCCTCCAGGCTGTCCACGCCAGCGGCTGCCCGCAAGCGCTCCGGAGTGTCGCACCGCAGCAGCTTCCCGTGGTTCATGAGGCCCACGCGGTTGCACCTTTCGGCTTCGTCCAGGTACGCCGTGGTCATGAAGACGGTGATGCCGTCCTTCAACAGTTGGTAGAGGATGGCCCAGAAATCGCGGCGCGAGACCGGGTCCACGCCGTTGGTGGGCTCGTCCAGGAACAGGATCTGCGGCTTGTGCAGCAGGGTGCACATGAGCGCCAGCTTCTGCTTCATGCCGCCCGAAAGCCGGCCCGCCTGGCGCTCGCGGAACGGCTCCATGCGGGTCATGCGCAGCAGTTGCGCGGTCAGCTCGCGGCGGTCCGCGCCCACGATTCCGAACAGGTCCGCGTAGAAGAACATGTTCTCTTCCACGGTAAGGTCGCCGTACAGCCCGAAGCGCTGCGCCATGTAGCCGATCTGGTCCTTCACCGCCCGCGGCTCGCGCTCCACATCGTACCCCGCCACCCGCGCGCTGCCTTCGGTGGGGTTCATGAGGCCGCACAGAATGCGCAGCGTGGTAGTCTTCCCCGCCCCATCCGGACCCACTAGGCCGAAGATCTCGCCCGCGGACACGCTCAGGTTGAGATGGTCCACGGCAATGAGATCGCCGAAGCGCCGGGTGAGGTCGCGGATTTCGATGATGGGTTCCATTGATGTACTCTCCGCGGCCTATCCTGAAATAGCCACGCCGACCGCTCGCCGACCCGCCGGAGCCGAACCGGGTCCTCTTTTGACGCGGAGACGCGGAGACGCGGAGAAGATCGAAGGAGGGCTAAGAGCCACGGTGATTTTCAGGCCGCCCTGGACGGCCGCATCGATACCCGGACCTACGGCAAGGCCTCTACCGTCTTTCACTTCGAATTTCTCCGCGCCTCCGCGTCTCCGCGTCAAAGAAGGCCTCATGGTTCCTCAAAACCGGGGACAGACAGCCAATTCCCTAAGCGGGAATTGGTGTCAGTCCCCGGTTAACACGATCTCCGCATCCACCGGCATGTTCGATTTCAACTCGCGTCTGGGATTCTCCACTTCGATCTTGATGCGGTACACCAGCTTCACGCGTTCTTCCTGGGTCTGAATCTGCTTGGGCGTGAACTCCGCTTCGGAAGCGATGAACGTCACCCGCCCGGGATAGACTTTGCCGGGGTAGGAATCGGAGGTGACCTTGGCCTTCGACCCGATTTTCACCTTGGCGAGGTCGGTTTCATTGACGTAGCCGCGCAGCCAGGGATGGTCGATGTCGCCCAGGGTCACCACCGTGGTTCCCGCGCCCAGCACCTCGCCCACATCGGCGGATTTCACCAGCGTCACCCCGTCCACGGGCGATGCCGCCACTGTATCGGCGAGCTGCGAATCGATCTGCGCGATGGCCGCCCTGGCGCCGTCGATATCCGCCTGGCGGGTGGTCAGCTCCTGCTCGCGCCGCTTCATTTCGAGCTCGTTCGCTTCGGCCATCTTCAGGGCCCCGCGCGCGTGCTCCACCTGGCCGGCGGCGGCATCCACCACTTCGGCCCGGGGCCCGGCCAGCACCAGCGCATCGCGCTCCTTGGCCTGCTTGAGAGCGGCGGTGGCGGATTCCCAGCGGTTGCGATACTGATCGCGCTGTTCGGTGGAGATATCGTCGTTCTTATAAAGCGTCTGGGCGCGCTCCCAATCGCGCTGGGCGCGGTCGAGCTCGGACTGCGCGGCCTCCACGGCCGCGCGCGACTCCTGTATTTCCTGCGGGCGGGAGCCGTTCTTCAATTCCAGCAGCTTGGCTTCATCCGAAGCCAGATCGGCTCTCTTCTGCTCGATGTCCGCGGCCAGTGTGGCCTTCTCCCAATCGAGCGCGGTGCGGGCCTCGGCAAGCTGCGATTCGGCCGATGCCAGCTCCGCCTGCTGGCGTTCCTTCTGGGCCACCAACTGGTCGCGATCCAGGCGCGCCACTACCTGCCCTATCTTCACCGGGTCGCCTTCGTCCACGTCGCGCTCGATCAGCCGTCCGGCGGTCTTGAAGGCGATGTTGACCTCGTTCAGCTCGATGTTGCCGGAGACCATGATGCGGTCTTCCGGCGTCCGGCCGAAGCCTTTCTTGTAGGCATAGAACGCGGCCCCCGCAGCCACCACCACAATCAGAATCGGAATCAGTCTCTTTTTCATTCGCTTGTACCTTGGATCGGCGCCGGCTCGCGGCTCAGAGCGTCTCCCGCACCTTTCCCATGGCCTGGGCCAGGTCGATGCGCGCCAGGTTGTAATTGAACAACGCCGCCGTCTGGTTGTCGCGCGCGCGCTCCAGGCGGGTTTGGGCGTCGGTCACTTCGAGGCTGTTGGTCACCCCGCCTTCATAGCGGCGGCGCGCTTGAGTGAGCTCGTTGCCGGCCAGATCGAGTCCTTCCTTGGCCACCGTGACTTCATCCGCCGCCGAACGCAGCTCATCGAGGGCCAGGCGCACATCCAGATCGATCTGTTCCTTCAGGTCGTTGGTCCTTACCTTTTCGGCGCGGTATTGCGAGTCCGCCTCCACCCGCCGCGCGTCCATGCGCCCGCCGTCGAATAGCGGCAGCTTCACCGAGATGCCGTAGGTCCGCGTGGCCAGCGCGTTATCGAAACCCGTCCCGTTGGAGCCGTAATCGCCGAAAGCGGCCACCGAAGGCAGACGCTCCAGTTTGGTGGCGCTGGCGGCCATGCGGGCGTTCGATTCGCGCTCCTGCTGCGCGCGGTAATCGGGCCGCTCCTTCACCGCCAGCGCCTCGGCCTGCTCGAGCGTCACCGGGTCCACCGGGAGGAACTCCAGCTTGTCGGTCAGCGCCAGCTCCGTATCGAGCCGCATCCCCATGGCGCGCAGCAGTTGCAGATAAGCGGAGCGGCGCGCGTTTTGCGCCACCAGCAGGTGCTGGCGATCGTTGGCAAGCTGCACCTTGGCGCGGGTGATTTCGATGCCCGTGCCCGTCCCCGCGTTCTTCTGGTTCTCCGCCTGGGTCTGGACGGCCAGCGAGAGGGTGACGTTGGCTTCGGCGGTTTCCACGTCCACGGTGGCCTTCACCGCCGCCAGGTACGCCCGCGCCACCTGCGCGGCCACCTGCTCCTGGGTGGCGTTCACATCGGATTTGGCGGCCGAGACCGCCGTTTTCGAGGCCTGGAAGCGCCGGATGGATGCGAAATCGAAAACGCTCTGCGATGCGCTCACGCGCGCATCCATGGTGGTAAAGGGGCCCACGAAATGCGGGAACTCAAAGCCGGGGATGGGGATGGCCAGGCTGGTGAGGCCCATGGCCGCCAGGTTGCTCGTGCGGCTCTGGTCCGAAAGCGCGGCCGAGACGTCGGGCAGCAGCGCGGCGCGCGCCTCCACGGAACGCGATTGCGCCTGCTTGAAAGCCTCTCCCGAAAGCTGGACCTGGGCGCTGCCCTCGGGCGAGATCGCCAGCTCCACGGCGCGCTTCATGCTCAATTCGAGCGGCGCTCGTTCGGCGGTCTGGTCCGCCGCCCACAACGATGAGACCGCCAGCGAAAGTATCAGAATCGGCTTCATTTCCCAACCTCGACGCTGTCCGCCGCTGAAACCGGCGCGTTGAATCCCCCACTCAGAAACGCCACCAGGCGCGCCACCCGCGACGGCCAGTCGTCGGACGCCGCCGTGTAGAACGCCGGCGCGCCGATCATGGCGAGGCCCATGGCCCCAATCATGAAGTGCATCCTCCAATAGAACTCCTCTTCCGGGAGGTCCGGCAACGCCTTCCGCATGGCGGCCAGGAAGCGCTCGCCAGTGACCTTGAAATGCCGCTCGCGGATTCTCTGCATGAGGCCCTCAAAGTGCATCCGGCCCATGATTCGGATGGAATCCGGGTGGTGTATGGCAAGCTGTCCGGCGGGCATAAGGAACGCTTCGAGGAGCCGGGGCAGCGGCGCCGGCCGGTCGCCGAACTCGGCTTCCAGGCGGTCCAGCATGGCTAGCCGACCCTCGTTCACCGGGCCCATTCTGCGCGCGATTACGTGGTCCAGCAGCTCTTCCTTGCTCCCAAAGTGGTAGTGAACCGCGGCCAGGTTCACCTGGGCCTCGGCGATGACGTGGCGCAAGGACGTGGCCGCATAGCCCTGGTCTGCGAACAGGCGTTCGGCCGCATCCAGAATTCTATCCTTCGTATCAATCATTCGATTGCTTCAAGCGAACGATTTAATTATACGACTGAATTAATGGTTGTCAAGAGGGGGGCTCGGACTTCACCGCAGAGACGCCGAGACGCGGAGGAAGCGCGGAGCCTTGGCCACGGCGGCCGTGGCGGAATGAGTTGGGAAACTTGGTCTGGACGAGAGAAGTTTCCGGAGAGACGCGGAGGAAGCGCGGAGCCTTGGCCACGGCGGCCGTGGCGGAATGAGTTGGGAAACTTGGTCTCTGGACGAGAGAAGTTTCCGGAGAGAACTTCAAGATTCCAGGATCAAATCGAAGAACTGCGTTCGCAACTCAATGATTCTCCGCGCCTTCTCCGCGTCTCAGCGTCTCCGCGTTGAAGTTGGGATTTGGTTCTTCACGGCCGCCCGATCAGAGCGCCAGTTTGCCGTCGAAGGACATTTCATCCACATAAAAGGACTGCGTGAACTGCAAACGGCCGATCTTGGCGTCGAACTCGATGCGCTTGTCCTTGTCCGTGATTTCCTTCTTCTTGGGAAACATGTAGACGATCACTTGGCCGCTATCCCGCTGCAATACCTCAACGCTGGAGGGCTTCAGGTCCTTCTGCCCGTCGCGCTTGATGGTGGCCTGCTTCTTGAGCCGATCGGTCTCCGTACGGGAACTGCCGTTGATCATGCGTCCGGGAACGCCGTAAACCGCGATGGCGTAATGAGCGTCATCGTCCAAGGTGGGCGCATTGGCATCGTGGGACTTGAGTTCCGCCTCCCGGATGGGAAATGCGCTTTCCCAGCGAAGATGGAGAACCGGCGGCCCGGAGTTGGCGCCGTTCACCCCTGGTTGGCCCTCCCCGCCGCCGTTGCCGCCCGCTGGGTAACCCGTGCCGGTGTTGGTCGGATAGCCGCCGCCCGGATAACCGCCGCCGGGATATCCACCGCCGGGGTATCCGCCCCCCGGATAACCGCCGCCCGGATAACCCATGCCGCCGCGGCGGCCCATGCCTCCGGGCATCCCGAGGATAACGCCGCCAGGCCCACCACGGTTCATGCCGCCTTGCCGGGCGTTGGTGGATTGATCCATGGACGGCGTCACCGTCTTGGCCCACGGCGAATCCGTCAGGATCAGCTTGGTATCGTCTTCATTCCAGTCGGGGACCTTCTTGTCTTTCCATGGCTGGGGCTGATCCGCAGCCGTCAGAAGAGCCATGGAAAGCGGGATAAGAGCCAGCCGCCACTTGTGCATCATAGGAACGCGTTTCCGCCTCTGTGATCTTAAACGTGGCGCGGGGCGGCCCGGTTGCGCCTTTCAGCCCCGCGACTTTCAGAGCCGCGACCGTCAGGGAGCGCTTGCCGCCTGTTACCATAAAGCCAACACCCAAAAGAATCGCCGGCCCCTGTAGTTGAAAACGCCGCGCGGCGGTCTTTGGTACAGGCGGTGTTGCATGGCGCCGCCACGGCCCTTTCCTTCCGCGTCCAAACACAAGGAGCGACTCCTATGCGCTTGGTCTCCGTCGCGGTTCTCAGCTTGGCCGTCTCGGGTTGCGCATTCGGCCAGTCATACACCATCAGCACGTTCGCCGGCGGCGGGCTGCCGGTGAACATTCCAGGAACATCCGCCACCCTGGGCAACCCATATGGTGTTGCGGTGGATGGGGCGGGTAACCTGTTCTTCTCAGACGGACTCAACGTTGTCCTGCGCTTGGACGCCACAACGGGTATCCTGACCCTGGTCGCGGGAAACGGGACGCCAGGCTTCAGCGGCGATAACGGCCCGGCCACCAGCGCCCAGTTGTACGATCCCACCGGTATCGCCCTGGATGGCGCCGGCAACCTGTACATCGCCGACACGTGGAACAACCGCATCCGCAAGGTCTCCAATGGAGTGATCACCACGGTGGCGGGGAGTGGCATTGAAGGTTTTAGCGGCGACAACGGCCCGGCCACCAGCGCCCAGTTGTACCTTCCTTACGGGATCGCGGTGGATGCCGCTGGCAACCTGTACATCGCCGACACGGGTGACAACCGCGTCCGCAAGGTCTCGAATGGGGTGATCACCACCGTGGCGGGAAGCGGTCCGACGGGTCTCCACAACGGCGGCTACGGCGGCGACAACGGCCCGGCCACCAGCGCCCAGTTGTACGATCCCCAAGGCGTCGCCGTGGATACTGCCGGCAACCTGTACATCGCGGACAGTTATAACGGCCGCATCCGCAAGGTCTCGAACGGGGTGATTACCACCGTGGCGGGCGGAGGCGTGTGTTCTTACTCGTGTCCCATAGGCGACAACATCCCCGCCACCAGCGCCCTGCTGAGCGAACCCTCCGGCGTCGCCGTGGATTCCGCCGGCAACCTGTACATCGCCGACGGCTATCGCATCCGCAAGGTCTCGAATGGGGTGATCACCACCGTGGCGGGAAATGGGACGCAAGGCTACAGCGGCGACAATGGTCCGGCCACCAGCGCCCAGTTATACGTGGCCCAAGGCGTGGCAGCGGATCTCGCCGGCAACCTGTACATCGCCGACACGCTCAACGACCGCATCCGCAAGGTCTCTAACGGGGTGATCACCACCGTGGCGGGAAACGGGACGTGTTGCTCCAGCGGCGACGACGGCCCGGCCACCAGCGCCGAGTTGTCGAATCCCCAAGGCGTCGCTCTGGATTCGGCCGGCAACCTGTACATCGCCGACGGCCAGCGGGTTCGCAAGGTCTCGAATGGGGTGATTATCACCGTGGCGGGAAACGGGACCGGCGGCTACAGCGGGGACAACGGCGCGGCCACCAGCGCCCAGTTGAATGGTCCCTATGGCGTCGCCGTGGACGCCGCCGGCAACCTATACATCGCCGACACGACTAACAGTCGCATCAGCAAGGTCTCGAATGGGGTGATCACCACCGTGGCGGGTACCGGGGTGTGCGGCGTCCCCGGCGACAACGGCGACAACGGCCCAGCGACTAGCGCTCCGTTGTGCTACCCCTATGGCGTCGCCGTGGATACTGCCGGCAATCTGTACATCGCCGACGGCAACCGCATCAGCAAGGTCTCGAATGGGATAATCACCACCGTAGCGGGAAACGGGACAGAAGGCTACAGCGGCGACAACGGCCCGGCCACCAGCGCCGAGTTGAACAATCCCACCGGCGTCGCTGTGGATTCCGCCGGCAACCTATACATCGCCGACAGTTTCAACCAGCGCATTCGCAAGGTCTCAAACGGGGTGATCACCACCGTGGCGGGAAGCGGTTCGACGGCGCCATTCAGCGGCGGCTACAGCGGCGACAATGGCCCGGCCACCAGCGCCCAGTTGTACCTTCCTTACGGGATCGCGGTAGATGCCGCTGGCAGCCTGTACATCGCCGACAGCCAGAACTTTCGCGTGCGCGAAGTCTCGAATGGGGTGATCACCACCGTGGCGGGGAACGGAACATCAGGCTACGGGGGCGACAACGGCCCGGCCGCCAGCGCCCAGTTAGCCTATCCCCAAGGCGTCGCCGTCGATTCGGCCGGCGACGTGTACGTCGCCGACACCGTAAATGATCGCATCCGAGTTCTGATTCCCTCCGGCCCTGCCTGCTCGGCTTCTGTTACGCCACTGGCTACGTCTGCTGCGGCTTCGGGCGGGAATCTCACCGTCGCCGTTCAGACCAGTTCTTCCTGCGCCTGGGCAATCCAAGCCCTGCCGGACTGGATCACGTTCTCCGGCAGCGCTATCGGGCAGGGCCCCGCCCCCGTCACGCTCACTGTTGCCGCGAATTCCGGCGGGCCGCGCACGGCCACCGTCTCCATTGCGGGCGTTTCAGTTGCGGTCACCCAACAATCCGCGTTTCTCTCGATAGCCGCCGTCACCAACGCCGCCAGCAATCTTGCCGGCGCGATTTCACCCGGTGAGATCGTGGCGCTCTATGGTTCCGGCATCGGTCCAGCGCAACTCGTGTCAGCCGTTCCGGGCAGCAACGGTTTGTACGTTACGCAACTCGCCAACACCAGCGTGTCGTTCAATGGCATACCCGCTCCCATGATTTACACTTGGGCAACCCAGGTGGCGGCCATCGTGCCGTATGAGATCACCGGGACCACCGCGCAAGTGACCGTCACCTACCAGGGCCAGACAAGCGCGGCCGTGTCCGTTCCGATTGCTTCCTCGGCGCCGGGGATCTTCACCCTGGATTCGACCGGCCAGGGGCAAGCGGCCGCCATCAATCAGGACGGCGTCACAGTGAATGGCGCCGCGACGCCCGCCAAGGTGGGTGACATTATTTCGCTCTATGCGACGGGCGAAGGCCAAACCACGCCGGCCGGCGTGGATGGCAAGCCTGCATCGGTTCCATATCCAAAGCCGAATCTGCTTGTGACGGCTACCGTCGGCGGACAGAACGCAACTGTAATATACGCGGGCGGCGCGCCGGAATTGGTGGCCGGATTGATGCAGGTGAACGTTCAGATTCCGGCTGGATTTCAGGCCGGCAGCGCGGTTCCCGTGGCGTTGCAAGTTGGCGACGCGCTCAGCCCGGGTGGCGTCACTATAGCCGTGGCCGACCCGGCAGCCCCGACGCTGACCCAGTTGTCGCCCGCCCATGCCCCGGCAGGCTCTTCCCCCGTGACGCTAGTAGTGACGGGGAGCAATTTCCAGGACAACGTGGTTTGCCCGGCGTTGTGTGGTTTTGCGTGCCCGTTGCGGAGCGTCATCAGCTTCGATCAGACCGATATCTCGACCCAGTTCGTGAGCCCGGCGCAGGTGCAGGGCGTCGTTCCGGCAAGCCTGTTGGCCACCGCCCGGTCCGTCAATGTGATGGTGACCAACCCGGTGGTGGTCCAGTGCGAAAGGACGGACAACCATCTCTCAAACGGGCTGAGCTTCACGGTCGGCCCCTAGCGCAACCTGCGATTTTGGGCAAGCTGCCCAAGATTTGACTGGAAACAAAGGGCTTAGCCTACGACTTCGGGGCATTTTGGGGCGTCTCGCCCAAAACTGACCTTTCACCATGGTTTGCTGGGCCAAGAGCACGGTTCACGTAGCAAGGCGGGTCCTGTCGGTCCGTTGTAGGGGCGGGGCACGCCCCGCCCTCGGGTCGCGCAGCCAAACGTCATCGTAATCGGGGCTACCATAGGAAAAGAAATGGCAGCGCGACTCCACCCGGCGCCGGCACGGCCGCTCGAAATCATCGACCTCCGCCGGCTTGCCGCGTCCGACCTCGACCCCTTGCTGGAAGAAGAGATCGAGGCCTGGCGGGAGCGGCTGGAGTGGGATTTCAGCAAATCGGCCGATCTTGTGCGGCGCTTCGTGGACCTGCGCGCCCTGAACGGCGCGGCCCTGCTCGAAGACGGCGACGTGGCGGGTTACGCCTACTACGTGATGGAAGAGCGCAAGGCTCTGATCGGCGATCTGTACCTGCGGCGCACGCACGCCTCCGTGGAACGGGAGGACGCGCTGCTGGAATGGGTCCTCGATGGGGCCATGGCGAACCCCGCCCTTATCCGGATCGAAACGCAGCTCATGATGGTGCGGCGCGACGCCGGGCGGCCGATACCGCATGGCGAGCACGCCGGCGCGTTCGAGAGAAATTTCATGCGCGTCGAGACGGCCCGCGCCGACCTGTCGCCCGGCCGCGTACGGCGGTTGGCGTACATCGAGAGATGGTCGGATCTGTACCAGGACGCCGCCGCGCAACTCATCGCCGCGGCTTACGCCGGCCACATCGACGGCCAGATCAACGACCAGTACCGGACCCCGCTCGGAGCGCGCCGTTTTCTGCACAATGTCATCCAGTACCCCGGGTGCGGCAATTTCTACCGGCCGGCGTCGTATGCCGCCTTCGAGGCCTCCAACGGAAGACTCTGCGGCATGTCGCTGGCCAGCCTGGTGGCCCCTCGGTGCGGGCATATCACGCAGATCTGCGTGACGCCCGCCGCGCGGGGGACGGGCTTGGGCCATGAGCTGCTGCGCCAATCCCTCACCACCCTGCGCGATGTGGGCTGCCGCTCGGTCAGCCTGACGGTCACCGCCGCCAACGAAGACGCGGTGACCCTTTATGAGCGCGTGGGCTTCCGGACCATCGAGCGGTTTTCCGCCCTGGTCTGGGAAGGATACTGAACCGTCAGCGCGCAATCGCCGGTAATCCGTCGCCGTTCGCCGAAAAACAGAGGCCCGGCCGGGCATCCCTGCCTTGAAGAGGCGCCACTGAATGTGAAAACCGCGCAATTTTCTTGAGAGCCCGCGACTGGTGGCGGCACTATGAGACGAGTGCAAACTCAACAGGTGAAAGCCATGCCAAAATCGGACAAGGCGCTGATTCCGCTCGAAGTCATCGAAGGTAAGATCTTCGTCCTGCGCGGCGGTCGCGTCATGCTGGATCGCGACCTCGCCAAACTCTACTGCGTGGAAACGCGCGTGCTCAATCAGGCCGTGAACCGCAACCGCGATCGCTTTCCGGACGATTTCATGTTCCAACTGACCCTGGAAGAGGGGAAGGCCATCCTGCCTTCAAGATCACAATCTGTGATCTTGAACCGCGGCCAGAACGTCAAGTACCGGCCGCACGCGTTCACGGAGCACGGCGCGGTGATGCTGGCGAACGTTCTGCGGAGCCCCGTCGCGGTCCGCGCCAGCATTCAGGTTGTGCGCGCCTTCGTGCGCCTGCGTCAGATGCTCACGACCAACCAGGACTTGGCCCGCAAGATCGAGGCGCTGGAACGCAAAGTGGGCAAGCACGATACCGACCTGCAGGCGGTTCTCGGCGTGCTGCGGAAACTCGTGCAACCGCCGCTCGCGGCGAAGCGCTCTTTCGGGTTCGTGGGACCCGAGAACGTACGACAAATCGGGCGGGTGGTCAAACTCCCCCCGCCCCGCCCCAGCATTCGCCGGTAATCCGCCGCCGTTCGCCGAAAAACAGAGGCGCGGCCCGGCGCGCTGTCCTACCCTGGAGACATGCCACTGAACGATCCCCGGTCCGACCACGGTTGGGAGTTCTCCGGGAGGGCCATCCCGGCCGTCGTGCTGATCGTCATCGGGACCCTGTTTCTGCTCGGCAACATGCATATCCTGCCCTCCCTGAACTGGTTCGACTTCTGGCCCGTCATCCTCATCGTGATCGGACTGATGAAGCTGCTCGAAGCTCCCCGCAAGGGCAGCTACCTGGTGGGCGCCATCCTGTTCGGCCTGGGCATCGTATTTCTGTCGGACAACCTGAACTTCCTTCCCTTTCCGGTCTGGGACCTCTGGCCGCTGGCGCTGATCGCCGTTGGCGCCTGGCTGCTGTTCGAGCGGACGCCGTGGGCCGCCGGCCGCGCGGAATTCTGCCGGCCGCGCATGTCCGGCTCCGATGCGCTCAACCTTACCGCCGTCTTCAGCGGAGGGAAGCGTAAGTTCGATGGGCAGGAGTTTCGCGGGGGCGTGGTCTCCGCCGTTTTCGGCGGTTTCGAGCTCGATCTCCGCAAGGCCGTGATCGCCGGCGATTCCGTGGTCCTGCGCGCGGATCTGGTGTTCGGCGGCTGTGAAATCAAGATCCCCGAATCCTGGGACGTGGAGATGCACGGCTCGGCCGTCTTCGGCGGCTTCTCCGATGAGACGCGGCATCCGCCCGCCGGGGCCCCCGGGACCAAGCGGTTGATCCTCAAGGGCGGAGCGGCCTTCGGCGGCGTGGTAGTCAAGAACTGATCCGATGCATCCGCTTCTGGCATCGCGGCGGCGCGTCCTGTTGTACCTGCTGGCCTGGACGCCCATTCTGGCGCTGCTGGTCTATGTCACTTCGGCCTACGGCGCGGCCTCCTGGGAACAGGCGGCGGCCGCGCTGGCCCCCGCCTGCGCCCTCTATGCCTTTGTATGCCTGTCTCCCTACTATGTGTGCCGCTCGCAGCCCCTGAGCCTGGCCCCCACATCGGGCCTGGCGGGTACCTTCGGCGCCGCCGCGCTGGCCGGCGGACTGCTATTCGCCGGAGCCGCATGGCTGGCCACCTGGGCGCTGGAGCAAAGCGTCGCGTTCCAGGGAATCGAACGGAGCCTGACGCCTCACCTGGCGGCCTGGTTCGGCATGGGCGTGCTGCTCTACCTGCTTTCCGTCGGCCTGCACTACGCCTTCCTGGCGGCGGAGGCCGGGCGCGAGGCCGAGCGCCGCGCCGCCGAAGCCCGCACGCTGGCCCGCGAGGCCGAGCTGCAAGCGCTCCGCATGCAGATCAACCCCCATTTCCTGTTCAACTGCCTGCACTCCATTTCCGCCCTGGCCACCCAGGACGGCGCGCGCGCCCGCGAGATGTGCGTCCGCCTGGCGGGCTTCCTCCGCAGCAGCCTGGGCCTGGGGCTCCGCGAAAGCATTCCCCTCGGGGAGGAGCTGGCCCTGGCGCGCAGCTACCTGCAAGTGGAGCAGGTCCGCTTCGGCGCGCGCCTGCGGATAACCGAGGAAATCGAGTCCGGGTGCGACGATTGCGCCGTGCCGGCCCTGCTTCTCCAACCGCTGGTGGAGAACGCCGTCAAGCACGGCATCGCCGGGCTGGTGGACGGCGGATCCATCCGCCTGGCGGTGCGCCGCAACGGGGCCGCGGTTGCGATTACCGTCGAGAACGGTTTCGATCCCGAGATGCCCGCGCCATCGAAGTCCGGCGTGGGGCTCCAACACGTGCGCCGCCGCCTTCAGGTCCGCTGGGGGGACAACGCCGAAATGGACGCCGGGCCCATCGAGCGTTCGCCCGGAGAGCCGGTCCCGGAAGCCGGACCGGCCGAAGGCGTCTATCGCGTGGTCTTGCGGCTGCCCTGCGAATCCCCCATGGCCTCCAGCAGCCGCGCGTAGCCCGCCCGGCTCACCGGCAGGCGCGCACCGTCCGCCAGAATCGCCACCCGGCTTTCTTTCCCGTACGGCTCAATCCGCGCCACCCGCTCCAGGTTGACGATGGCGGAACGGTGGATGCGCACGAACCTGGCCGGGTCGAGCGCGGCCTCCATCGCCGCCATGGCCTGCTGCTTCAGATAGGTCTTGCCGCCGCTGTGCAGGGCCACGTAATCGTCCTGCGCCTCCACGTAGTCCAGCTTCTCGAGCGGGATCACGTGCACGCGAGTCCCGTCTTTCACCACCACCCGCTCGGGCCGCTGCTGGGGCGCGCGCGCCGCCGCCATGTCCCAGGGAGCCGCGCGGCGCTCGCCCAGCCGCGATTTGGCGCGCTCCAGCGCCCGCTCGAAGCGCTCCGCGCCGAACGGCTTCAAGAGGTAGTCCGCCGCCTGCGCGTCGAAGGCCCGGATGGCGTACTGGTCGTAAGCCGTCACGAATACCACCGCCGGCCCCGGATCGATCAGCTCCAGCACTTCGAACCCGTCGAGCTTGGGCATCTGGATATCCAGAAACAGCAGGTCCGGCCTGGTTTCCGCGATGGCCTTCACCGCCTCGAAGCCGTTGGCGCACTCGGCCACGATCTCCATCTCGGGATGGGCCGCAATCATCTCGCGCAGCAATCCCCGCGCCAGCTCCTCGTCATCCACAATCGCCACGCGCAGTTTCGGCTCCATAAAGTATAGAACGTCAAACCACCGCCGCCGGTTTGCGAAATTGTGAAAAAATGCAGGCCTTGTATCGGGGCATGGATTTAGCCATCCCGCAAGCCGCGCCATCATTGGGCTTTAGCCCCTGCCGCCAGACCTCTCCCAAATAGCCGCATGCCTTCTTCATACGGATGGAAAAGGCCGCGGAGACCTTTCCAGCCCCGGCTCCCCAGCCCCGGATTATAGGTTTTGAGGAAACCCGCCGATAGGTATTCTCGGAGGCTCCTGATAAACAGGTCTTGACGCCATGAACAGTCGACACAGGCGGGTGGAGTGGATTTGGCGCATACTGACGTTCGCGCTGCTGGCCGCCCGGTCCGCGGATCTCGTTTTGGCGGCGGCCGCCCCGGATATCACGCTTGCTCCCACCACGCTCGGCTTCAAATACACCATCGGCTCGGCGCAACCCGCCTCGCAGACGCTGCAAGTCAAAAGCACCAGCACGGCGCTGCCGTTTTCCGTCGTGGTCACTTCGACACAGTACGAAGGGCAGTGGCTGACCCTCTCCGCCCTGTCCGGAACCACCACCGCTTCGATAATCGTGTACGTCAATCCCTGGGGAATGCCGGCCGGGTCGTACCAGGCCACCATCGAAGTCGACTGCGCCACCGCGGCCACGCCGGCCCACATGCTGCAGTTGACCTTGGACGTCAGCGACCCCCCGCCCACGTTTTCGGTGAGTCCCGCCAATCTGACCTTCGTCTATCAGACCGGGTCCGCGGCGCCGCCGGTTGCGCAGTCCGTGATCCTGACGGCGGTGGGCGCCGCGCAGACCATCTCCGCTTCGGCGGGCACGGCCGCGTGGCTCGAAACCCCCAGCGCTTCCTTCGCCATGGCGGGCATACCTACGGCTTGGTCCGTTTCGGTGAACCCCATCGGGCTTGCGCCCAAGAGCTACACGGCGACATTGACCTTCACCTCGCCCACGGCGAACCCCAAAACCGCGACCGTGGGCGTAACCCTGAACGTCTCGGCCGGCGATCCGGTCATCGAGGCCGGCGGCATCTGGCCGCCCGGAGTTCCCGTCAATTCGGGCCCCACTACCATCACCATCATCGGGCAGAATTTCTTCGTCGGAACGTCGCAGGCGTACGCCGGAACCACCGCCCTCACCACCACGGTAGTCAGCCCGACGGCCATGCTGGCTGCCATCCCCGCCTCGTTGCTCACCACCCCAAACGCCAGTCTTGCCATCACCGTAGTCACCCAGACCGCCGCGGCTCCGTCGCCTGCCCAGCCATTCATGGTCTACGGCGCCGGACCGCAGATCTTCGCCGTCGCCGATGCCGCCAGCTATTCCACCGTTGGCATCTCTCCGGGCGAAATCATAACCATTTTCGGAGTGGGCCTGGGCCCCGCCCAGCTCGCTCCATTTCCGGGCACATCCTTGCCGGATAGTCTGCCGGTCGGGGCGGCCATCGCTACTTCCGTCACCGTCGATGGCGGCGCTGCTCCGCTGCTCTACGCCAGCGCCAGCCAGGTCAGTTGCATCGTTCCCTATTCGGTGACTTCCGGAACTTCGGTCAACATCGTGGTCACCTATGGCACGAACGCCTCGGCGCCGGTGGCGGTGAACGTGATGGACGCCGATCCGGGCATTTTCACCCTCGACTCTTCCGGCACCGGCCAGGCGGCGATTCTGAACATCGCTATCGCCGCCGATACCACCGTGAGTTACAGCCTGAACGGAGCCTCCAACGCCGCCGCGAAAGGCTCCATGGTGGCCATCTACCTCACGGGCTTTGGACAGACCACTCCCAGCGGGGATGAAACCCAGTTCATCTCGGGGGCCGTGACGCCCCTGGCGGCCGTCTCGGTCACCATAGGGGGGCTCCCCGCAACCGGAGTCGTGGCCGCCGCCCCGGTCGGGTCCGTGCCCGGCTTCCTCCAGGTGAATGCCACCTTGCCGGCGGCCGGCATAACCGCCGGCTCCGCGGTCCCGCTGGTGGTGTCGATCGGAACCGCGACAAGCCAGGCCCGCGTCACCATGGCCGTCAAATAATCGGTCGCGGCGTCGAAACAGGCCCTTTTTGGCCAATGCGCCAGTTCTTGGGTCATGTTCCGCCGATAGGAGTTGTGGGAAGCGTCGACACCGTCTATCCGCTCCCGTTGCCATTTGCCGGCGCCCGGTTACGACCAACTCTCTGAACTGCGCCGCCTGACGCGGCTCACGGACGGTTTCGCGAAGAAATGGTAGAACCACTGGGCGGCACTGGCCCCACACTTCATCGGGCGCCGAGGGATGCTGACGGCAGCGCGATCCGATCAACCAGCCTTCAGCGCTCCGCCCACGGGTGGGGAGCGGCGAAGCGACTACGCCGTCGGATAGTCGTCCATGGCATGCGTCCAGCCGAGGTTGAAGGGCAGCTCGGTCATGGGGCCTTGCCACTTCAACTCCTGCTCGATGGTGTCGTGCATGCGGTAGGGCTTCTTCACGTCGGCCACTTTGGCGCCGATGACGTCGATTTTGGCGGGGTCGAACTGGCCCAGTCCGGCTTCCCCGCTATACTTCAGGTAGCCGAGCCACTCGGGATCGATGCTCATGCATTCGGCGGCGATGCGGTCCGCGGCCACGAAGTCCGTGGAGGCGACGGCGACGCGGGAAGGAACCGGGGTCCCCGAACTGGGCCCGTTGCCTTCCATGCCTTCGAAGCCGTCGATCGCCGACGCATGCCAGTTGAGCCTGGCCGCGGTCAGCATCATGTTGTAGTGCGTCTGGCGGAGACCGACGTGGAACTTGCGCTTCTCGTTCCATCCAGGGGTCTCGGTGCGCGCCGCATGCAGCGGCGCGCCCAGCACCATGTTCTTGATGGAGAGCGTGGCGATGGCGGTATTGTGCGTCTTGAGCAGGCCGGCGGAGATCACGAACGCCTCGGGATCGAGCAGCCGGGCCGCCAGCCGGCACGGTACGATGTGGAGGTCCTTGTCGAGCAGCGTCACCCGCTCGAACTTGGCTTCGTCGTTCAGATCGATAAGCTGCAACTGCTGCTTCTTGTATTCGCCGATCAGGGCCCGGTATTTGAAGTTGTCGTAGGCTTGGTTGGTGTCTCCCGCCGACGATTCGGCTATCACCACCGGACCCTTGAAGCGGGCGTCCAGGTAATCCAGGATGCCGCGCGCGGCATCGGCATGGAATGCGGCGAGTTGATTGACGGTATTGACGAAGTTGGGCTTGATGACCACGTACTTCTTGCCCTTCATCTTGGCCTGGAGATCCGCATCGATGGCCATCAGCGCGTTGTACATGTTCTTGCGCCGGTCTTCGCCCTGGGCTATCGACACGTTGGCGCGCCGATCCAAGCCGGGGAACGGCTCGGGATTCCCAGCGTTGCCCATCCTCATTCCCCGCCCCCCGCGTCCGCCTCCCGGAAACTGGCCGAAGGGCGGCTGGCCCGCGGCTCCCCGGCCCGGGCCGGTTTGCCCCGCGGGCGGCGCCTGGGCGCCCACGAGCTGTCTCCGGAGCAATGCGGCGGCTCCGGCCAATTGAAAAAGATATCTGCGATCGATCACTCTCGCCATAGCGGTCTCTCCTGTTCAGGGCCTTCTTGCTTCCATCGCCGGGGATTCGAAGGGGGGTCCCCATTTCAGGCTCCCTGGTTGGGTCCAGTATATCACCAAGCCCGTTTCAAATGGCAATTTCGGAATCATAACTCCGAAATCAGGGCGAAGCAGGCGGCCGCCATCCGACGATTCAGAGCGCCTCGGCCGCCGTCTCGCCCACCCGCGCCTCGAATTCGTCCAAACCGCCCGCGAAGAAGTGGTCGGCGGCTTCCACCCAGATCAGACGCTTCGGTGGCGCGAATCGCGCGTACCGCGCTTCGAGCTCCGGGCGGGGGCCGAATTCGTCATTGGCGCTTTGGATGAAGACCTTGGGCGTGGAGCACCCCTCCAGGTATTCCGTGGGGCCGAATCGGGTGGGGAAGCCGGCGGCCAGCAGCCAGCGGGCGCCCGCGGTTTCGCACCCCAAGCGCGTGATGGCGAGCGCGCCGAAAGAGAAACCGGCCAGCGAGAAGGGCAGGTCCGGATAGCGCTGGCGAAGCCAGGCCAGCGCGGCGCGGACATCTTCGATCTCGCCCGCCAGGCGTCCGTGGCGGCCCTCGCTCAGCCCCACCCCGCGGAAATTGAACCGCAGCACCACCGCGCCGGCGCGCCGCAGCCCCCGCGCCATGCGATACACAACCTTGTTATGCATAGTCCCGCCGTACAGCGGGTGAGGATGGCAAACCACCGCCGCCAGACGCGGGACATCCCCCTCCGGCTCTTCCAGCAGGGCCTCCATCCGGCCGGCCGGCCCCACGATCCACGGCGATTCCAAGCGGCGCGCCAATTTCAGTTCGTGCGGTAGTTGATGAACTGCATGTCGATTCCGAAATCGGACTCGCGCAGCAGCTTGATCACATTCTGCAAGACATCGCGGTCGCGCCCGGAAACGCGCACGAAGTCGCCCTGTATGGAGGCCTGCACCTTCAACTTGGAATCCTTGATCTTCTTGACGATCTCGCGCGATTTCTCGATCGGAATACCCTGCTGTAGCGCGATTTCCCGCCGCACCGTAGAACCCGCGGCGGGCGTCACTTCCCCGTAGGTCAGCCCCTTCAAGGGGACCTGGCGTTTCACAAGCTTGGATTCGAGGATGTCCACTACGGCCTTGAGCTTGAACTCGTCCTTGCTGGCCAGCAGGATCTTGTGGTCCTTCTCCACCAGTTCGATGTTGGAGCGCGAGTCCTTCAAGTCGTACCGTTGATGGACCTCTTTCAGCGCCTGTTGAATGGCGTTGAGCACTTCCGGCATTTCGATTTTCGAGACTACGTCGAAGCTGTTGTCGGGCATAGTTATTTCGGCGGCGGCGGGCCGGCGCCGGGGGGCGCGCCCGGTTGGTCCGAATCGAGGACCGCCCCTTCGGAGGGGGCATCCGGGCTCTCCGGCTCGGGGCGAACAATATCCAATCCGAGTATGGAGCCGGAGCGCAGACGAAACGGCGTCACGCGGCGCACGACTTGCGCCCGGGGAGCGGCCGGGGGAGGCTCCACCGCTCGGAGCGTCTGGACTGGCGGCGAGGGCGGCGCCGGGCGGTCCACTTCGGCGGGCCGTTCCGGTTCCGATTTCCCAGTCTGAAGCGCCTGGAGCACATGGAGGGAAATCTGTTCCACAATGGCGTCCATGCTCGCGTCGAGCGCCACCGTTACCGCGGCTTTTACCTGTTCGGAGTCCACCACCGCCACAAACGGCGCCGGAGGCGCGGTCCCCGCAGCCTTGTCCAAGGCCCTTGGCCCCTTGGACTGGTCGCTCGCAACCCGCGCCGCGGCGGCCGCCTCGGCCAGCGGTTTGACGGCGGCCAGCAATGCGGTGGCCTCAAACGGCTTCCGGAGCGCCCCGTCGGCTTCCACGCGCTTCACCTGCCCGTCGTCGAGCGGCTCCAGCACGCCGGCGGTGAGAATCACGCGCACATGCCGGTGACGCGGGCTCATTTTGAGGTACTGGCAAATCTCGTAACCGGTACGGCCAGGCATCACCGTGTCCGCCAGCACCACGTCCGGGTCCACGTCCTCCAGCCGGATCAATGCGGAATCGGCATTGCTGACGGTGACGACTTCGTAGCCTTCCTCGGCGAGGATGCGCTCGCCCATTCGCTGGGCATGCGGGCTGTCGTCCACCAGAAGAATACGGCTCATTGCTTGGGCGGCGCGTCCCCGCCTGAAGGTGGCGCCGGCGCTGGGGCGGGAGCCGGAGCCGCGGCGGAAGCCGGCTGTGGCTGGGACGCCTTGGTCTTTTTGGGCGGCTTCGGCTTGGACACTTTCGGCTTCTTCTGATTCTTGGCGTTGCTCTTCGCCGGCGGCTGCGCCGTCGCGGCTTGCGGCGTTGCCGCGCCCTGCTCCGTCGCCGCGCCTTGCTGCGTTGCCGCGCCCTGTGCTCCGGCTTCGCCCGGCGTTCCCTCTCCCGCGCGGGCCTGCCCCGGAGGAACCGCGCGCGCGTCGGGACTGTTCTCCAGAGCCGAGGCGTCGCCCGGGACCGACACGGTGATGTCGCCGCTGGTCCCCAGCGTGCCCGCTGCTATCGGCGGAACATTGGCCGGAATGGTAGGACGCATACCCTGCATCTGCGGCGCCCCGGACTTGGCCGCCGCGCTCAGGTCCGGGTGCATGCTGAACCCGCCCAGCGCGTCGCCCAGGAAGCCACGCTTGGTGCGATTCTCCAATTCGTACTGCATACGCGCCAAAGCCGCCGCATCGGCCTCCGGTATAGGCGCGTTCAGCGCCGTCAGCCGCGTCTTGGCGGCTTCCACCCACTGGCTTAACGGATAGTCGCGCACCAGCCTGGTGAGCTGGGCGATCTGCTGCTTCTCAAAACGATCTCCCAGCATGCTCCAGGATGTGGCCGCCAACCATGCCGCGTCGCCCGCTTTGCTATAAATCGGAAAGTTGTCCACCAGCGTCTGCAGCCGGTTGGCGGCGGCGAAGTTGTTGCCCTTATTCTGATAGAACATGCCGACCCGGTACTCCGCCTCCGCCTCGAGTTCCTGAATCTCTCGCAGCTTTTGCTCCGCCTGCGGAGCGTACGGGCTGTTGGGAAACTGCACCATCACCTGCCGGCACTCGTCCTCCGCGCGGAGAGCGTGCGTCGGGTCGCGGTCGGCCTTCTCCATTTGCTGGAAGTGAATATCGCAGACCTTTTCCTGCGCCTCGGCGGCTTCCTCCATGGCAGGGTAGAAAAGAATGAAATCCTTGTACTCGGATTCGGCCTGCGCCAGGCCGCTCGATCCGCCCTCGCGATACCAGCTATCCGCCGTGGCCAGTTTCGCCTTGGCCAGGTACTCGCTGGTGTCGTAGGTGTTCATGAGGGTTTGCAGCGTGAGCCGGGCGACCGAGTAACGGCTGTGCTCAATATCGTTGATCGCCTTATCGAACAATATCTTGTCCGGCTGCTGCGTCTCCTTGGTGATCGGGTTCTCGTACTTGCGCTTGTGTAAGCAGGATGTCAGCAGGACCATGGCCGCGGCCACCGCGGCGGCGTTACGAATCGCGTTTCGAGACATAATCACTCAACTCACCCCCATCAGTTTCAGCACCGGATCGCGGTAGCTTGCGCCGCCATCTCGCGGAAATCGCGGACGGCGGCTTCCGGGTCCGCACTGTGAAACACAGCCGACCCTGTGACGATCCAATCACACCCGGCGCGGACCACTTCCGCCAGATTCTCGCGATGCACTCCCCCGTCGATCTCGATCGGCAGCGCTAACTTCTTTTCCCTTCGCATTCTGGCCAGCCTGCGTACTTTCTCGAGCACATACGGTATCAGCTTCTGGCCGCCGAATCCGGGATTCACGCTCATGAGGAGCACGTAGTCGGCCACCTCCAACACGTCTTCCAGCACGGTAACGGGCGTGGCCGGGTTCAGAACGATCCCCGCCAGCGCTCCCGCCTCACGGATCAGGTCCAACGTCGCGTCCAAATGCCGGCAGGCCTCATAGTGCACCGATACGGAGTTGGCTCCGGCGCGGACAAACTCGCCCGCGTAGCGTTCCGGGTTCTCAATCATCAGGTGCACGTCCAAGTGCAGGCGAGTGGCCCCGCGGATGGATGCCACCACCGGCGGACCGATGGTCAAATTCGGGACGAAATGACCATCCATCACGTCGAGGTGCAGCATGGAGGCCCCGCCCCGCTGCACCCGAGCGATCTCTTCGGCCAGCCGCGCGAAGTCCGCCGACAGGATTGAGGGAACAATTTCAACCATTTGCGGGCTTTTCCGATTTTATCACAGCGGCGTAAAACCCGTCCCCGGCGTCGCGTCCGGGAACTCGTTGCATGGTCTCCACCAGCAGCTCCGGCGAAACCGCGGCCACCACGCCTTCGTTTTCCTCGGGCTCCAGCGAGCAAGTCGAGTACGCCAGCAGGCCGCCGGGCGCAAGCGCGGCGCGCGCGTTGGCCACCAGCGCGGCCTGGCGCCGGCGCAGGTCGTCCACATCCTCCGGGCGCAGGCGCCACTTGATTTCGGGGTTGCGCCCCAGCGTGCCGGTCCCGGAGCAGGGCGCATCCACCAGGATGCGGTCGAACCGCCGCCAGAACGGCAGCGGCCGGGTCCCGTCCAACGCCACCAGGTTCGCCCCGAGCTTCTTGAGCTGGGCCAGACGGTGAGGGTGAAGATCGCAGGCGACGGCCCGCACGCCCGATTCCAGGGCTTGGGCGGTCTTGTTCCCCGGCGCCGCGCACAGGTCCAAAAACCACTGCCCCGGCTCCAGGCGCAGCAACGGTACTATCGCCTGCGAGCCTACATCCTGGAGCCGGCTGCCTCCCGGCCCCTCGCGAACGTACTTCTCCGGCTTCCGCAATGCCGCCCGCGCAATGCCGCTGGCCGCTTCGACCCCGTAGCGCTTCTCCCATCGCGCCAACAGCCATTCGGGGCAGGACAACTCCACCTCGCGGCTGGGCCACGCGGCAGGCTCGCGGTCCACCTGGCGCAATATCGCATTCACGAAACCGGCGGCGGAATGTTTGCGCGCGCGCTTCACCAGTTCCACCGCATCGGTCACCGCGGCATGGGCCGGAACGCGCTCCAGGTAGCGAAGCTGATAGACTCCCATGCGCAGCGCGGTGCGCACCTCCGCGTCGAGCTTGCGCGGCTTGCCACAGTAGCGCTCGATCAGAAAGTCGAGCTGCGCGCGATATCGCAGCACGCCAAACACGATATCCGAGGCCAGACCGGCGTCGCGCGAATCGAGCCCCACGGTCCGTTCCAGCAGCAGATCGGAGGCATAACCGCCCGATTCCACCTTGCGGAGGATGTCGAAGGCCGTGAGACGCGCGGGAGCAGGCATCGCCAGATAGTAGCAAACTCCGGCCTGGTGGGGCAGGCGGTTTCGCCTGCCAACCGGCGGCTTCGAAAGCCCGCCCTATCCACGTTGCGCCGCAACCCGCACGGACTTATTCTGAGCGTGTGATTCGCGGCCCCGCCGCGACGTCGGTACATCCATGCGAAAAATCGTTGCGACTTTGTCCCTGATACTCGCCAGCGTACTCCCGCTGTGCGCCAAAGTGGTGGTTTTCTGGCAACTAGGCTTCCCGACCGTGGCCAGTGCGCCCGTCACCCGCGATGCGCTGGTCAAAGCGCTGGAGGGAACCGGCCCTGTTTTCGCCGGCATCGACCAGTTGAAAGACCCGGCCACCTTTGCCGGCGCCGACCTGCTGGTTATGCCCTACGGCTCCGCGGTTCCCACCGAAGCTTGGGGCGCCATCCAGGACTTCATTCGCGGCGGCGGCAACATCCTGGTCCTCGGCGGCCAGCCCTTTCGCGTTCCGGTAACGTCGGTCAACGGCAAATTCGCCCAGGCCGAGCCGCAGGATTCGTACTCCCGCGATTTCGGCATCCAGCACACCTATACCGCGCCGCCTCAGGGGGCCGCGAAGTTTGAGTGGAGAGCCGGATACTCGTTCCTGCCTTCGCTGGCCATCCGCGCCCGCCGCTTCTTCGTGCTCGAGGGCCGCTCGAACGGGCTGGGCTACATGGTGAACTCGGAAGGCCTGCAAGTGGCCGCGCCGGTGGTGGTGTCGGACCGGGTGGCCGGCTTTGGCGGTGGAAGAGGAGCCGGAGCCGCCGGAGGCGCTGGCCGGGGAGCGGGCGCCGGCGGGGCCGGCTCGCGCGCCGTGCTGCTGGATTTCGAGCCGGTGGCCGGCTACTGGGAATCCGCCGACGGCATCGCGCTCATTCGCACATCGGCCTCCTATGCTCGCCAGGGCCCCGTCACCCTGTCGCTCGAAATGCCGTTTTCTTCGGTGAAGCCCGACGAGGTCGCGAGCGTAACGGTGCGACTGCGCGGCGGCGGCAAGGAGCTCGCCGGAGAGGTTAAGGTCGAACTCGTTTCCGGCGACAAAGTCCTGGAGACGCTCCACGCCCCGTGTTCCGGCACGAGCGTCAACGCCGACCTGCCTTTCAGCCAGGCGTATCCTCCCGGGTTCTATACCGTTCGCGCCGTGTGGGAAGAAAACGGGCAAGGCCGCGAGGCTTACAACAACGGCCTGTGGGTGGAGGACCGGAAGCTGCTCACGAGCGGTCCGGCGTTCGGCGTCAAAGGCGATTTCCTCACCCGCGATGGCAAGCCGTTCTTCCCCGTCGGCGCCAACTACTTCTCCACCGAAGCCAACGGCTGGGATTTCGCCGGCCCCCGCAACGCCTGGATCTGGGAGCGCGATTTCGCCGAAATGCAGCGCTACGGCGTCACCTTCGTCCGCACCGGCGTCTGGGGGCTCAGGCTCAACCAGTTGGACCCCGTCACCAAGGGCGTCACCGAGCGTTTCCTGCGCAACCTGGAAGCGTTTCTGCTTTCCGCGCGCCGCCACAACATCGTGGTCAATTGGACTTTCTGGGCTTTCGCGCCCAACGCCATCGACCCATCGGCTCCGCCGCCGGCTCCCGCCGCCCCCGCGGCAGCCGCTCCCGCCGCCCCCACGGCCGGACGCGGTGGGCGCGGTGGGCGCGGTGGACGTGGTGGCGCGGAGCAGGCCCCGCCGCAACCCAACGTTTACATGGACCAGGCAGCCATCAAGCTCGAACTGAACTACCTGACTTCCATCGTCAACCGCTTCAAGGATCTCCCCTTCCTCTGTTACGACCTCATCAACGAGCCGAGTTTTTCCAACCCCGGCCGCCTATGGACCGGCAACACTCCCAACGGCGACCAGGCCGAGCTGGACTTATGGCACAAGTGGCTGGCCGGAAAGTACGGTAGCGTCGCCGTGCTGGCATCCGCGTGGCGCGTGACGCCCGATTCGCTGGGAAGCTTCGACGCGGTTCCACTGCCCACCACCGCCCAGCTCACCTTCGCCCGTTCCAGCGCCGCCGGAGCCGTGCGCGCGCTCGACTATAACTTGTTCGCACAGCAGGAATTCACCAACTGGGTGCGGACCATGGTCGACGCCATCCGCGGCGCCGGCAGCAAGCAGCTCGTCAACGTCGGCCAGGACGAAGGCGGAGTCACCAACCGCGTGTTGAATCAGTTCTATTCTTCCGGCGGCGTGAACTTCACCACTAACCACACTTACTGGCAGGACGATGCCCTGCTCTGGGATTCGGTGGCCGCCAAACGCCCCGGCATGCCCAATATCACGGGCGAAACCGGCTACCAGCCGGTGCGCGCCGCCGACTCCACCTGGCGCTTCGACGAACTCACCGGCACGCCGCTCAACGAGAAGAAGTGGGTGCTGGGATTCGCCGCCGGATCGACCGGCGCGCTCATGTGGGATTGGGACCGCGAATCCGATTTCGGTCTCAAGCGCAACGATGGTTCGGCCAAGATCCTCCAAGCCATCATGCGCGGCGTGGGGCAGTTCGCCGAAAAGGCGGCGCCCTATGCCACCGGACTGGTCCAGCCGGAGGTAGCCCTGGTTTTGCCGCAATCGATGCAGCTTTCCGTGTATAACAAGTCCGCGCTCGAGGCGCAGCAGAACGCCGTCCGGGCGCTTTACGCTTACGCCCGCGCCGCGGCCTACGCGGTGGGAGAATACCAGATCGCGGACTTGGGCAACCCCAAGCTGATCATCCTGCCGTCGCCCAAAGGGCTGACCCCCGGCGCATGGGAAGCCATTCGCGGCAAGGTCAGTGCGGGCGCCACGCTGCTGGTCTCCGGCCCATTCGACGGCGATGCCCACTTCCACCCCACCGGCAGGGAGAAGCAGGCCGGTCTCACCTACGAAACCGTTCCGCTGATGGCCCGCGAGGAGTCAGTCAAGTTTCCGGATGGAGAAGCGCGTCTCTCCTTCGGCGGAGATAAGACCACTTACCTGGATCGCGCTATGTTGGCCGATAAGAGCCTGTGGGTCGAGAAGCCCCTCGGCAAGGGTAAGATCCTGTTTACGCCTCTGCCGCTGGAGTTGAACGATAACATTCAGGCCATAGGCGACGTGTACCGTTACGCCATAAAAATTGCGGGCGTGACCACGGCTTACTCGACCACGCTCCAGGATCCGGGCATCCTTATATGCCCCACGCGTTTCCCCAAGGCCACGCTCTATGTAGTTACTTCGGAATCGGGCCGCGCGGACGTGACCTTCACGGACCGAGCCAGCGGCAAGCAATTCACCGGCAAGCTCGATCCCGGCCGCTCCGCCATGCTGCTCATCGGGCAGGACGGCGCGGTGATTGCGTCTTACAACTGGAAAGTCATGTAAGGCATCGGCATTTGTGGGGCAGGAGCTTTCGCCCGCCAACGGTCCACCCGCCGATGGGCGGGCGACCGTAGCCCAAGTTCGTCACGGAACTATGGAAAACTCGGCTAACCCGTTCAGAATGAGTTCAGGCAATCGCTGAGTCTGCACTACATTGGGGATGGACATGCAGACGTTCCGGCAGGCTGAGACCGAGCT
>Ga0326728_10002090_pt1 | contig 67822 bp, 48 predicted proteins | sample MB3enrmetagenome_FD_207602 | JGI IMG/M metagenome (GOLD analysis project Ga0326728, IMG submission 207602) | Lab enriched peat soil microbial communities from McLean, Ithaca, NY, United States - MB31MN | ecosystem: Environmental > Terrestrial > Soil > Wetlands > Peat | place: USA: New York... | reverse complement strand
CTGGATAGCGTGGAAGACCGACTCGTGGAGGCGTTAGTAGCTCTTGAAGGCAATCAGAATTTGGTCGCCTCAACTACAGGGTTCGATTGGATTATTAATTGTCAATTGACTGCAAATTAGTATTAGATAATAAAATCGGTATTAATTATTAAGCCGATAAATTCTCCTACCAGTTTTTTCATGATTGACATACTCGAGTCTCCTTAAATCCGTTGGGTCAATGTTTCTTCCACCCCCCAGACATATTCCTGACAGGACTTTACCCCTTCACTTGAAGGAATCGGGTCCTCTATCAACGAAGGGACCGAAATCCGTCTTGTAAGTTATGGCCTCGAAATTCCAAATTTGCCACCGGAGAAGGGGTACAGGGAAGGGGGGCGTACCAGCACAGGCCGGCTTTGGCCTTAGGGACATAAACCACCTGATCGCCGACCCGAATGGTCTGTAAAGCGACCTTGGGGTAAGGAGCCGGAAGAATCAGGCGATTTTTCAGGGCGGGGAGGTCTCCAATGATAAAAACAATTTCAAAATAGAGCAGCACCAGGATAGTGAGCAACAGGACCGATTTGGCGACAAATGGTCGGTAAGATGCGGTTATGGGCATAAAGACCAATAGGGGGGTTATCATTATAAACCCATAACCTAACCGCAAGTCCGGGGCAGTGAAAAACCAGAAAATAACTCCAGTAACCGCCGTTAAATAAACAATTTTATATTTTCTAATGGCATCATAATTAATTCTTAAGTTTTTCTCCCTGAAAGTATTAATAAAAATAGCGCCGAGGATAAACAGGGCTGGCATTAACATAAATTCCAACTTCTTTCGATAGTCCGTAATCACATAGTGCAGCCAACTTGGAAACCAGGAGCTGAGGCCCCGGCTCAACCATTCGTCGGGGATTAAGCCGGGATTTCGGGAATAATTGCTGACCGCCTGGCTCTCGGCCACCACCGCTTTCAGGGGAATTTTCCAGTCAAAATTAAAAAAGTCCAGAGACGGCAAAGGGTAGACCAAATATCCGGATAATATTATATTTCTGATTATCCAGGGTGCCAAAATTATCAAAATTGTTCCTAAAATGATTAGCATATCCGTATATTTTTTTGCCATTATTTTATCAAGGATGATAAATATCCCAAAAACCATTATAGGTAATGAAGATAATTTTACGGTACACCCATATACAGCAATAAGCGCGACTATGATCGGTCCTAACCCATCAGATATCGGCGTCTCATTTTCTAACATTTCAATAAAATAAATGAATAAGACCAGAATTAATAGTGCGGCCGGCATATCAACGTTTGGAGATGACAGCTGATTCTTAAATACCAGGATAATCGGAATAATAATTGCAACTTTCAGCAGGTTTGCAAAGGAATTAAGCCCTTTAATTATTTCATCGCCGGCTTCAAACGACATTATTAAGACAAATATCAGTAATAATGGGTTCAGGGCGTGAAAGGGCTGGATTTTCAGGAAGGAAAAACTAAACAGGGCGGAAGGAAGGAACCAGCTGAAATTGAAGGCCAGTCGTCCATGAAGATTACCCAGCCCCGGCACTACCCGGTATTCTTCGCTCCATCTAATGGCCTGCGCATGATAGAGACCGGTATCAACCGAGGCAGGCGGATTGGTAGATTTTACTATAATAAAAAAGATTGAAAAAGCAAAGATTATTATCAGATACTTTTTAAACGAGAATAATTTATTGAGATACTCCTTAAATAACCCAACAATCTCTTGATAATAATAAATAAATATAAAAATTGCTACTAAGAAAGTTAAAACAAAAGCCATCAATCCCAAATTTATAAATAAAGAGAGATATCCACATATTGTAGTTACGATACAGAGGCCCAGGATAAAAATAATCGTTAAAGGCGGGGATTGTTGATTATCAAATTTGCATAAATAACTTAATAACCTAACCCCAGTGATACCATAAATGACTATTATTATAGCAATATAACACCATATGAATAGTAATGATATCATAGTTATATACAGCTTATTTTTTCGCGTTAATAATGTTTAAAACATCATTGGCTATACTTTCAGCTATTTCTTTATTGCCCTCCTCATTTACATGACAAAAATCAATATATAATGATTTTTTTGAATTAGCTAAAATTCCACTTATATCATAAAAGTTATATCTAGCCAGATTTGGTTTTTCCTGTTGGAGAATGTCATATGTTTTAAAATATAATTTTTTCATCTCCTCGTCATGATTATAATATTCTTCAAAATCAGTTAATACTTTTTTATAATAAATTATCGGCTGCCAATAATACATAGTTTTGAATCCATAAACTTTGGATATTCCATCAACTATATTAATATTATTTAAATAAATCTCTACTATTTCCTTTTCTAACCCATCAATATTATTTCTTTTAATGGGATTTAGCTCCAACTTTTTTGATAGTTCCTTTATTTTTTCCCCCAAATAAAACTCATCAAGTGACATTAATAAGAATAGTCTTCTTAGCTTGGTATAGCGGTTGCTAAGATTGTATTCCAATTTTCGCTTCCATTCATTTTCGGGGATGCCCGCCACCCCGCTTTGGAAAGCGGCATAAACATCATTAACCCCATCATAGAAAATCACCAAGTCAGGAACATGATTTCGCTGTAATTGTATAATTAAATCAATCAGTTCCTGGGTGCTGACATAACCAGGTTCGGAAAAGTTGGTGATCTCGGCCTTGACCTTACGTTTCGCCAAGGCTTCTACCAATTGCGATGGGATGGTATACTGGTCTCGGACCCCCCACCCCCACAAGCTGGAAGCGCCGAACATAAAAATGTTGATTTTTTTGGTAGCTTCACTATCCGGCAAATCACTGGGCACTGTAAAACGGAGTCCTTGTTCATTTATATTCAGATATTTACCTTTAAATGGTCTCCATCTAAAGTAGACATACGACTGCCAATCAGTATTGTACGTCGCCATAAATTCTTTGTAGTATTCGTCAACCCATGGTTCATTTCGATAACTCTCAACTTTCTTAAAATAATTAGGATCCTCTTTTTTGGAAAAAATTCTAGAACCAAAAGAACACACCAGGTCTAAACTGATTATTAATAACAGCGTCGCCCCGATAACCAGCCAAGCGGTAACTATTATATTGCCGCACCATTTGGCAAAATGTAACACATTCAGCCAAAATCCTCTGGAAGAAGATGGAGTTTCCACGAATTTTCCTAGTACTCTCGCAGGTTTTTTCGGTTATTAACTGCAATCAAGCCGACCTTCTGTCGCAGCGAAACGGATCGCCTGGCTGCGCCTGCCTTAAAGGCCCCGGTGGCGCAATTAGCCGGATAGACTTTATTCCAGGCCGGGAACCGGGGTTTAAATCAGGTCAGCCTCGGGTTCCTTCAACAAACCGCTCTTCCTTTGCAGGATATTATATGATAAATTCGACCCCAATGATTCACAAGTAAAAACTAGATTCTCAAAGGTTAATTAAAAAATGTCTCAGGAAAATTCGCCTCAACCCAGGATTCGGCAAAGAGGAACTTGTCCTGGCCTAGTTGCGGCATTTCCCGGTGGTCTCAGATACCGCGGAAAATTATTTCCCAGGGGGATAAGCCTTGCCCAGAGGTGCGCTGGTTCTCACAACCATCTATCATAACCCGGTGTTGGAAACCTATTGGCAAAATCTGTCAAAATACCACCATCTGGACTCCCTGGAGGTCTTCCTGATTCCGGACCGCAAAACCCCGGCCGCAGTTTATGCCAGCTGCCGGGAGCTAAAGCAGCGGGGAATGCGCCTTAAATGCCCCAGCCTGGAAGAGCAGGAGGATTTTCTCACCACCGTCGGGCTGGAACCCGCCTTTGTCCCCTACGACTCCGACAACCGCCGGAATGTTGGTTATCTCATGGCCTTAGCCGCGGGGGTGGATTTTCTCATCTCCATCGATGATGACAATTACTGCCTGGATGAGGAAGACTTCTTTGCCGCCCATGCCCTGATATGCGGGGAAGCGCAAGAAACTGAGGTGGTAGCCACCGAATCCGGCTGGTTCAATATCTGCAGCCTGCTGCAGTTCGACCAGGCGGGACCGGTTTATCCCCGCGGCTTCCCCTACTTTGCTCGCCACCGTCGGGAGGACCCCACCCGACGCCTCGCCCCCAAGTCTATTCACTTCAATGCCGGCTTGTGGCTGCAGTCCCCGGATATCGATGGCATCAGCTGGCTGGTCAACCCGGTAAACGCCCAATCGTTTCGCGGCCCGTCCCTGGTATTGGACAACAATATCTGGAGTCCGATAAATACTCAAAACACCGCCCTGCGGGCCGAGGTGGTGCCGGCCTTCTATTATCTCCGCATGAACTATCCCCTGCTGGGCGGGCTGCCCATTGACCGCTATGGCGATATCTTTGCCGGTTACTTCGCCCAGGCCTGTATGCATCATCTCGGCGGGGCGCTGCGGATTGGTACGCCAGTGGCGGAGCACCGCCGCCACAGCCATAACTTTTTAAAAGACGCCCTGCAGGAAATGGCTTGTCTGGCCCTTATGGAAGACCTGCTTCCCTGGCTGACCCGGGAGGCCAAACTTGAAGGAGCCAGCTATGCCGAGTCCTATGTCTGTCTAAGCGCCTTGTTGGAGGACGCGGTGGAGAGGTTTGCCGGCAGTTTGTGGACCGGCGCCAGCCGCGGCTATTTTCACCAGGTGGCAAATTTCATGCGGCAATGGGCCCGCTGCTGTACCGCCCTCTTGGGGAGTTAAGGGGATTCAGCCTGGCCGGTCTCCCGACTTAGGATGGTAGGATGAAGAAAATCGCCATATCCATGCCGGTGGCCAATGAGGAAGAAACTATCACCTCCTTTCTGGCCGGCCTGCTCCAAGAAATCTCCCGGCTGGACTATGACTTTCGCGTTTATCTGATCATGGACAGGTTTTCCCGGGACAACACCTTCGCCGTCGTCCAGTCTCTTGCCGTCAAGGATTCCCGCCTTAAACCGGTCTTCTACGAACAATCCACCGGCGTGGCCAGTTGTTACCTCTATGGTTTCAAATTGGGGTTGGCGGAAGGCTGTGCTTACCTCATTGAAATGGATTCAGGGGGCAGTCATCCTCCCGGCAAAATCCAGGAGATCGTCACCGTCCTGGATCAGGAAGGCTTTGAGGTGGTATTCATGAGCCGTTTTCTCCCGGGTGGCGGCATTCGCAACTTTCCCACTTACCGCCGGCTGGTCAGCCGCGGCGGCACTCTGCTGGCCAACTTATGGCTGGGGATGAACCTGAGCGATGCCACCAGCGGTTTCGAGGGTTTTACGGCCTCGGTTCTAAAACGCCTGCGACTGGACGCCTTCATTTCTTACGGCCATATCTTCCAGACTGAAATGAAGTATTATTGCGTCTCCCTGGGATGCAAAATTAAGGAAATTCCTTTTACTTACGTGGGAGACCGGACTTCTTTCAAACCAAAGTCGCTCTGGATTGCCTTGAAGACCCTGAGGCGGATTAAAGGCAATAGATCCAGAGTCCTGGACCGAGGCGAAGCCGGGAATTAGCCAGATGCGGCCCCTTTCCAGAGTCTTTTCGGGCCTCAAGCCGATCCTGACCGATCCTGATGTCTGGCTCCTTTGGCTGGGACTGCAGCTTCCATCTCTGCGAGCCTTGTATAAATACCTTCCCCCGAGGCTCCATCCCCTCATCTTTATCTATTTGCTGGCGACTTATGCGGTTTACGCCGACTTCCTGCACAATGGCCGACTAAAACGGGGGCTGCAAGGAATATTGTCGTCCGGCTGGACCATGCTCTGTCTGGTGGCCGTCACCCTGAGCCTGAACCGCTTAGTCTATCCCCTCGCCTATGCCCTGAAATATCAAAAACGGGGAAGCGATCAGGATTACGCCCTGATCCTGGTGGGTAACCGCCTGTGGCATCTGGTCAGCCCTTATGCCTTAAGAACCTATCTTGGCAATCCCATTAGCGCCGGCCCTGGTCTGGTGCTTCTGCTGCTGCCCTTCCTCTCCATGGATCGGTATTTCCTCATCACTCCCTTAATGTTGGCAGCCATCGCCTATACCCTTTACAGGATCAGCGGCAGCTTTTATCAGGCCAATCTGTTCCTCGGGCTATGCCTGAGTTCCCTGGCCTTCTGGGAAACCATGGTGGCGGGCAGCGATCTATTCGTCGTCGGCGGCTTTATGGTTCTATGCCTGGCCTTTTTTTACGCCAGGCTTGAAAAAAATACCCTTTATCTGGTTTGCGGCATCCTTTTTCTGACCCTGATCGCTACCACCAGGGTCGTCTTCCTCTATCTGGCGCCGCTGTTCAGCCTGTTTCTGTGGAAACGGCGGCCCTGGCTGGGCTATACCGTTTTTATTTTCACCCTTTCCGGCGCCCTGCTCCTCCACGGCATCTTCTATTTTTGGGACCCGCCCAACTATACCCCGCTCCATCTGATCGGCAAGGGAGGCCTTCTCTTACCCGGCTATTTAAAGATTAGCCTCATTATTTGCGCTCTGGCCGTAGGCTGGTTAACCCTAAAAAAGGTGACCGATAACCTGGTGTCCTGGCTTTTTTACCTCTGGCTGGCACTGTTCACCCCCCTCGCCTTCACCACCTTCGCAGATCTCAGGTACCGGCATTTCGATTTCGCCGCCTGGGAAGGCGCCAATTACTTGCTTGTGCCCCTGGCTGCCCTGGTGTCTTATATCGTCTTAAAGAAATCCGTTGAGCCCCAGGCGCAGTCTTCAGCCGAAGGCGACTCATGACCGGGATTGCCGCCCGTGGGCTCTACCATCTTCGCCATGATTGCCAGCGCCCGGGCTGAACCGCCGGAATGGTAGAAGGCTATCTTCTGGCCTGCCTCTGGCTGAGTTTCTTTCCCCCCAAGCCCGAGAAGAAATAAGGCTCCCTTCTGCCGCCCCATCCTGAGGTCCCAGGAGCCGCTATTTCTGCAGACTCAACCTTTCAGATTATTGTATAATATAGCAAAATGTCGAAAAGGGGCTTTAAGCCGGGCTCTCTTTGCTTTTCACCAAAAATCGGTAACCGAAAACCGAAAACTGAAAACCATCTTATCAGGGGGTCAGCTAATGTGGGAATATTCGGAGAAGGTTATTGACCATTTTCTTAACCCCCGCAACGTGGGAGAGGTGGAAAATCCCGACGGCGAGGCCCTGGTGGGCAACATTACCTGCGGCGACGCCCTCAAGCTCACCTTTAAGGTGGACGAAAACGGCCGCATCAAAGAGGCCAGGTTCAAGACCTTCGGCTGCGCCAGCGCCATCGCTTCGGCTTCGGCCCTGACCGAAATGGTCAAGGGCATGACCATCGAAGAGGCTGCTAAAATCACCGACGAAGACATCGCCAACTACCTGGGCGGCCTCCCCAAAGAGAAAATCCACTGCTCGGTCATGGGCCGGGAGGCCCTGGAGAAGGCCATCGCCCACTATAAGGGGGAAGCCATCCCCGGCCTCGAAGGCGAGGTGATCTGCGAATGCTTCGGGGTCACGAAGCCGGAGATTGAGCGGGTGGTGCGGGACCACGGCCTGAAGACGGTGGAGGAGGTCACCAACTACACCAAGGCCGGCGGCGGCTGCGGCGGTTGCGCTGACAAAATCCAGGAGATTATCGACCATATCCAGGCCGAACCCCAGGGGCCCCCGGTCCGACCGAAACTTACCAACCTGCAAAAGATTCGCCTGATTGAAGAAACCATCCAGCAGGAGATTCGCCCCGCCCTCCAGCAGGACGGCGGCGACCTGGAACTCATCGACGTGGTGGGCAACCGGGTGCTGGTGGCCACCCGGGGGGCCTGCGCCTCCTGTGTCGCCGCCCAGCTCACTCTCAAGGACTTCGTGGAAGCCAAGCTCAAGGAACTTGTGGCTCCTGAACTGCAGGTGGAGGAGGTGGCCTCATGAGCGTCATTTACCTGGACAACAACGCCACCACCCAGGTGGACCAGACCGTCCTGGAGGCCATGCTCCCCTATTTTCATGACTTATACGGCAACCCTTCCAGTATGCACTCTTTCGGCGGCCAGGTGGGCCGGAAGGTAAGAGAGGCCCGGGAGCAGGTGGCGGCCCTTATCGGCGCCCAGCCTGATGAGATCGTCTTCACCAGTTGCGGCACCGAAAGTGACAACACCGCCATCCGCTCGGCCCTGGCCACTTTTCCCAACAAACGCCATATTGTCACCACCCGGGTGGAGCACCCGGCTATCCACGCCCTGGTGGCCCGGCTGGCCAAAGAGGGCTACCGGGTCACCGAACTGCCGGTGGACGGCCAGGGGCGCCTGGACCTATTCCAATACGAGCAGGCCCTGACGCCGGATACGGCCATCGTCTCCCTCATGTGGGCCAACAATGAAACCGGGGTCATCTTCCCGGTGGAGAAGGCCGCGGCCATGGCCCGCAATAAAGGCATTCTGTTCCACACCGATGCGGTGCAGGCGGTGGGCAAGATCCCCATAGATTTGAGCCGTAACGGTATTGACCTGCTGTCCCTCTCCGGCCATAAGCTGCACGCCGCCAAGGGGGTGGGCGCCCTTTACGTGCGCAAGGGCACCAAGTTCGCCCCCTTCCTGGTGGGCGGCCATCAGGAGAAGGGGCGCCGGGGCGGCACCGAAAACGTCCCCTCCATCATTGGCCTGGGGAAAGCCTGTGAGCTCGCGGCCCAGCGCCTGGAATCCGAGAACATTATCGTGAGAGCCCTGCGGGACAAGCTGGAAAACGAACTGCTGACCCGCATCCCCCACAGCCGGGTGAACGGCGACCAGAAAAACCGCCTGCCCAACACCAGCAACATAAGCTTCGAATTTATCGAGGGCGAGGCCATCCTCCTGATGATCAACGAACTGGGCATCTGCGCCTCTTCCGGCTCCGCCTGCACCTCCGGGTCGCTGCAGCCCTCCCACGTGCTCCGGGCCATGGGGGTGCCCTTCACCATGGCCCACGGCTCCATCCGTTTCAGTCTCAGCGTCTTCAATACCGAAAAAGAAATAGACTACGTCATCGAGAAATTTCCGCCGATCATCGAGAGACTGCGGCACCTCTCCCCCTATTGGGAGGTGGGCGCCGCCATCTGCGCCAGCGTGGAGAGCTGATGAGGGGCGCCATGGACGCCGAGGCCAAACAGGAGCTGGACCGCTGCAAAGTGGAGGCCAGAGCCCGGCAGGATTTGCGGGAGGCCATCCCGGAAATCGTCCATCATCTGGTGGGGTCCTGCCAGCGGGAGGATTGCTTCGATCACGTGGGGCCGGAGCCCATCCCCTCCCGGGATGAAGTCATCGACCTCATTCACCGGGCCTTCCGCCTGCTCTATCCCGGCTATTTCATCCGCCAGCGGGTGGATCAGGTCAACCTGAGCTACTATTTCGGCCAGGAAGCCGTGGCCTTCTTCGAGGTCCTCTCCCGCCAGATCGGCCTGGCCGTCCGCCACGAATGCCTGCGCTACGGCCTGGATTGCACCCATTGCGAGGCGCGAGGCCAGGAGGAAGCCATCGCGTTTATGCGGCAGCTCCCCCACCTCCGGAGCATCCTGGCCAAAGACGTGCGGGCCGCCTATGAGGGCGACCCCGCCGCCAAAAGCTACGACGAAATCATTTTCAGTTATCCCGGCCTGTTCGCGGTCACCGTTTACCGCCTGGCCCACCAGCTCCTGCACCAGAACGTGCCCCTGATACCCCGCATCATGACGGAATACGCCCACGGCCAGACGGGCATTGACCTCCATCCCGGGGCCCACATCGGCGAAAGCTTCTTCATTGACCACGGCACCGGTGTGGTCATCGGCGAGACCACCGAGATCGGCGACCGGGTGCGGCTCTACCAGGGGGTGACCCTCGGGGCCCTATCCCTGGGCCGACTTGAAGTGGACTCCCTGCGCACCGTCAAACGCCATCCCACCGTGGAAGACGACGTTATTATCTACGCCCAGGCTACCATCCTGGGCGGCGGTACCGTTATCGGGGCCCGCTCCGTCATCGGCGGCAACGTCTGGCTAACCGAATCGGTGCCCCCGGACACCCGGGTCTTTTTGAAGAAGCCGGAGTTGGTTTACCGGGACAAGGAGAGCCGTTAGCAGTTAGCAATTAGCTTAATGCTGAGGGCACGGCACGCCATGCCCTTACGCCCCCCTCACCCCAGCCTTCTCCCCCCGCAAGCTGTTTAGACCGGGGAGAGGGGGATAAAAACACAGGCTGGAAGCCTGCGCTACAGGCTGGAAGCCTGCGCTACCAGGTGCTTTTCTAAGGAATTGCTAGGCAGTGTCCAACCATCATGGCGGGCCCGGAGGGCCGCACCACCAAGCAGTTAGCAGTTAGCAATTAGAGGTCAAGGATTAGGGGACAGGGGACAGGAAAAGGCGAACCCGGGTTCGCCCGGGACCGGTCAGAGGTCAGTGAGGAACAGATATGCCCGGCATCCTTCCCGACATCCTGCCCGCCGTGGGCGGTACCCCGCTGGTGCGGTTGAATGCCATCGCCAAGGGTCTGCCCGCAGCCATTGCCGCTAAAATAGAAGCCATGAACCCCCTGGGCAGCGTCAAAGACCGGATCGGCGCGGCCATGATCCAGGCGGCCGAGGCCCAGAGCCTCATCACGCCCGACACCCTCATCGTCGAACCCACCAGCGGCAACACCGGCATTGCCCTGGCCTTTGTCTGCGCGGCTCGCCAATACCGCCTCCTCCTCACCATGCCCGAGACCATGAGCCTGGAGCGGCGTAAGCTCCTGAAGCACCTGGGCGCGGAATTGGTCCTGACGCCGGGAGCCCAGGGCATGACCGGCGCCCTTAATAAGGCCAGGGAGATTGTCGCCGAAACAAAAGGGGCCTTTATGCCCAACCAGTTTGCCAACCCGGCCAACCCGGAGGTCCACCGCCTCACCACCGCCGAAGAAATCTGGCGGGACACCGGGGGCGCGGTGGATATCCTGGTGGCCGGGGTGGGCACCGGCGGCACCATCACCTGGGTGGCCGAAGTTATCAAGGCCCGCAAGCCCGCTTTTCAGGCGGTGGCCGTTGAGCCCGCCGCCTCGCCGGTCCTCTCCGGGGGCCCGCCCGGCCCCCACAAGATCCAGGGCATCGGCGCCGGCTTCATCCCGGAAATCCTTAATACCAAGATCATTGATGAAGTCATCCCGGTGAGCAATGAGGCGGCTTTTGAGACCGCCCGGGACGTGGCCAGAAGGGAAGGCATTCTCTGCGGCATCTCCTCCGGGGCGGCGGTCTTCGCCGCCCTTGCGGTGGCCCGCCGCTCCGAAAACCGGGGCAAACTCATCGTGGCGATCCTGCCCAGCACCGGCGAGCGCTACCTGAGCACCGAGCTCTTCACCGCCGCCTGAGCCGGAGATTGGTAGCCCCGGCTCTCCAGCCTGGGGGGCATTACTTTTCCATGAGGCAGGCCTCCCGACCCGCCCCAGGCCCCTGCTGCTAACAAAGGGGGGCCAGAGAGGGCCACCCCACTGCCAAATAGAAAGGCAGGCCCTCCCCCAGGCCTGCCTTTCCTGCTACTGGCTACTGCCTACTGACTACTGTACCTAAGCCGTGGCCTCCTCCCACCGGGGCGTCTGAAGCCAAGGAGATTGTCTCTCCCCGGCGCGGGCGGAGGGGATCCAGACCCGCCAGGCCGCCTGTCGTCTCATGAGCAGTTGCAAAAAGCTATGGTGCAGTTCGTGGCTACCCTTGCCCACCTCCAGGTGCCCCAAAAGCGGCAAGCCCAGCAGGGCCAAGTCTCCCACCGCGTCCAGGATCTTGTGGCGCACGCACTCTTCCGGGAAGCGCAGGCCTTCGGGATTGACCACCGCCCCGTCATCCAGAACCACGGCGTTGTCCAGCGACCCGCCTTGGGCCAGGCCCTTGCCCTGGAGGTGTTTCACCTCCTTGAGGAACCCGAAGGTGCGGGCCGGGGCGATTTCCCTCAGGAAAATCTCGGAGCGGAGCGGCACGGTGAAGCACTGTTGGCGGATGATGGGGTGCTCGAAGTCAATGGTATAGGTGATGCGGGGTACGCCGGGTCTGACCCTGATCCATTGCTGCGCCTGGCGCAATTCCACGGTCTCCCGCACCAGCAGATAGGCCCGGGGCCAGGCGAGATTTTCCAGGCCAACCCTACTGATGACCTGGGCAAAGGGGGCGGCGCTGCCGTCCATGATGGGCAACTCCGGGCCGTCCACTTCAATCAGGGCATTGTCAACCCCCAGCCCCCCCAAGGCCGCCAAAAGGTGCTCCACCGTGGCCAGGGTGGCGCCGTTCTCCCCCACTGAGGTGGCCCGGGTAGTGTCCACTACCCGGGAATAGTGCGCCTGAATCTGCGGCCGTCCCGGCAGGTCGGCCCGCACAAAACGCACTCCCTGGTTGGCGACGGCCGGATACAGGGTCACCTGGACCTCCTGGCCGGAATGCAGGCCGATACCGCGGAAGGTTACCGGCCGCGCCAGGGTCTTTTGCCAGATCATCATTCTCCCCTCGGTCTTGCTGGTGCAATCCTTGTGCCGGGGCAAAAGGGGCCGACAGCAGGTCCCATAATCCCTGGCAAGCTCCCTGAAGTTCTTGAATTTATCATGGCACGAATTATACCCCTGGTTCTGCCGCCCGCGAATTTGGTGCAAAAAAACCACAACAGCCGGGGTCTTGTAGCAAAAGCGCCACAAAGGTAAACCTCCTGGCAACCCTGGGGCGAACCTGGGAGATAATGATTGACCAAGTGGACTTCAGCGTGGTTTTAACGAAACCGTTCTGATAAATTCTGAAAGATATCAGGCACCTGGGATAATATTCTCGGCTTCTTATGCTAAACACTCATAAGTGTTACGCACCCGCTGAGAATAAGTTAAATATAAATACCAGATAATAAAATAGGAAATAGAGGAAATCAGGCCGGTTATTATAGTTTTAAAAGCAGAAGTATAACTATCAAAAGAAAATGGAACTAAAAGTCTTATGCTAAGAATTATTATAACCAAAGACAATTGGGTTAATAAAAATATCTTCGCCGTCTTTTCAGCCCTCGGCTTTTCTACCCATAACTTCAATCCGGCACAAAAGCTGAATATACTTATAAATAACATTATTATAATAGTTAGAATGTTGTATAATAATGAGTGTTTAAATATAACTATTTGTATTTGGGCTCCGGGTAAATAAAATATTCTCAAAGCATAATTTACCTGGTAAAGCGATAAAAAAGGAATAATTATTGTCAGGTTCAAGCAAAGAAATAACAGCCAGCCTCTAACACCCCTGGGCCCGCGCCTCTCCTGAGGCTCAAGCTCCAGCAGGTTGAGGGTTTCGGGCGCAATTGCCGCCCCAGTTTGCCCCCGGCAGTCACCGGCCACTTCGCCCCTATAGTTGCCGCTCAGCTCCTCATACCCAGGCGCGGCTGGCCGCGACCTTTGGTGGAGCACCCTATTTCTTATCCGGCTGAACCAATTCTTCAATTTGTAGAGGAAGAGCGCCAAAAACGGCAACCCCATGGAGATGAAAAAATCTCCCAGGCCGCCGCATTGGCCCCCGCAAAGGATGCACATCGCCTCACCCCTCCTGCGATGGGTTAATTATATCCGATCTTATCGCCAAATAAAAGGGCCTCCTCCCACCGCCGCTCCCAGAGGAATCTTGAGATTGTGGCAAATAATCTTGGGGAGAGGGGGCCAGGGGTCACAGCCCCCGGCCCTCCCCTCCAGAATATTTCCCAACAGTCTCATATTTGACCCACAGGCGCTAATTTTCCGGAGGGGCGATCCTAAAGTTCGCCCCTACTCCGTCTCCACCGGCGGATATTGCAGCCGGGCCCACCACTCGGGGTCAATATCCGGGAAGATATCATCCCTTTCCCGGCATAAGTTGAGATAATTCCAATCTTCCGGCGGGAGGTCCCGTTCCGCGGCATAGCGCCGGGCCATGGCGGCCAGGCGCTTAAAGTCTTCATTGTGCACCACCAGCCGCAACTCGGCGTAATCCCGGGCGCTGAAGGTGCTGATCAGGAACTGCCAATCCGAGGACTCCAGGAGGAAAAGCGACCGGCCGCACTGCTTCAGGAGGTCTTGCAGCCGGGGGTCCGGGTCGGCGGCAAAAAGCTGGGCCAGGTCCTCCATCTCCTCTTCCGCCCGATAGATATGGCGCCAGGTCCAGTCGTTCATCTCGTTGAGCCAGATCCAGTGATAGCCCCCCTCCCCCCAGGAGCCCTCGGGCAACTGGATGACATGCCGGGGGGCCGCCTCTTGCAGGAGCCGGCTGCCCGGGCTCAGGCCCACCTGGGTGTGGACCTGGAGGCGGCGCAACACCTGGTAAACCCATTCCGGCCCCTCGAACCACCAGTGGCCCAGGAGTTCGGTGTCATACGGGGCCACCACCATTCCTGGCCGGCCCTGCTGATCCCGAAATTCCGTCAAGAGGCCCACAATCAGGGCGGTGAAGTGGTCGGCCTGCTCATGAATCCGGGGCATGATCCACTCCGGGTGGTATGGCTGCTTGTCCGCCAGATCAGCCTTGGCGCTGGTCACCTGCCAGTAGCGCAGCCCGCCGGGAAAGCGCTTTTTATGAAAATCCAGGTAGTTGCCGTCGCCGGGGTAGCCCCATTCGCCGCTCCAAACCTGCAGGCCGGTCTTGGGGTCCCGGGTGAAGGCCGCCACCGGGCGCTTGCTCTCCGGGGCCGAGCTCACCAGGTAAACCTGGTAAGGCGATTTATCCTGTTCCTCCGGCCGCTCCTGGTATTGGGAGGCAAAGCGCTCCCAGAGGCGCTCCAGGGCCTCGAAGCGGTCCTTGTAAACCCCGATGGCCCGCCCGCCCTTGAGGAGGTGGGAGTCGATGAAAAAGTAATCCAGGCCGTTCTCGGACAAAAACTCCTCCACCCCCTTGCGCAGCACCGGCGGCGCCGGCATCTCCGCCAGGGGCGGGGCCCACTTATAGCGGGGCCGGTAGGCGCATTCCGGCAGCCAGAAGCCCTTGGGGTCCCGGCCAAAATGGCGTCGGTAGGCGGCCACCCCCTGCTTCACCTGGGCCTGCACGCAGGAGTCCCGGCCCAGCAAGGGCAGATAGCCGTGGGTGGCGGCGGAGGTGATGATCTCCAGCACCCCCTTATCCATCAGGCTCCGAAAGGCCTTCAGGAGGTCTTCCCGGAAATCCTCCCGATAGACCCGCCGGAGTTCGCCATAGTGGTCGACCCACATCCGGGCCAGGGAGGCGAAATGTTGGTCGCCCTGCTTCTCAAAGATGCGGAGATCTTCCTGGGCGGCGGTAATCTTGCTGTCCAGGTATTGGTTGAACTCCCGCCGGAAGATGTCAGCGGCCAGCATCTCCGCCAGGATGGGGGTGATCCCCAGCGTCACCCCGGAGGTCAAGCCCTCATCGGCCAGGCGATTAAAGGCTTTCAGCAGGGGAAGGTATGATTCCGCCGCCGCTTCGTTGAGCCAGTCCATGCCGTGGGGCCAGCGGCCGTGGCCGATTACGTACGGCAGGTGGGAGTGCAGCACAAAAGTAAAGTAACCTAAGGGTTCAGGCATAGGTTCCTCCTGGGAATTATCCGAGCCGCCCGATAAACCGGAGCCAAGGCGGCTTCTCCTCTCTCTTAAGGTAAGAGTCTGGGGCGCCGCGGTCACCTCCGGCGCCAGCTTATTTTCCAAACCCTGAGGAAAATATAGGCCAGATAGGCCCCAGAAGCCAAGAAAAAAAACGGCCTGCTCCGGGAAGAACGGCTATTCGGCTTCGGGAATTTTTGGCAGAAGCCGCTTTAAGGAGAGCTCAAGAGCTTTCCATATCTTTACGGGGGCAAATAATTGCCGGTAATCAATCCATGGAAAAATTCTTTATGGTTTAGGCCGCCAAGAACCGGTTAAGGGCTCCATGGCAAAACGCGGCTGGACCCCAAGCCATCCTTAAGGTTAAAGCAAGAAAAACTAATCCTCTATGATTTTTGCGCCGATAATATCTTTGTCCATACAATAGGTCAAGGATCCAATGATTAGCTTAATAGATCATTTCCTCCGTTTCCTTAGCCCGCTATACTCCGCGCCTCATATTCGCCCAGGCTTGGGGAGGCTGAAATGATCTTTCAGGATATCGCAAGATATTTCCTTTAGCGTTTAAACCATTCAGGCGAGAAGCAAATGCAGGGCGAATCCCGGGACAAAAGCGGAGCCATCGCTGAAGGGGCGGCCTTAGAACAGGACGGATCCTGGTCCCCCCGATTATACGGGGCCTGGCGGGACTTAGAGGCCCAATATGCGGCTATTACTGAGGCATTTGAGCCGCCCCGGAATATGATGAGCATGGCAAGGTCGTCGGCAACATCGCAGTGCTGGTGGACCTCACCGAGCGCAAGGAGGCGGAGAGATCGCTTACCGAGCAATTCAAGTTTGTGAATGGAAAAGCAATAGGGGACCAGCAATGGCCATTCAAAAGAGACCCACCCTGGTCATTGCAACCCCGACAGGACAAGCCAGCCGCAGGCCGGGCAAAGCAGGCGCAGGCAGGCTGCCAGCCAAATGTGTGGTTCGATCCTCAAACCGGGGTAGGACATGGATATACCAAGGAAATTCAGAGAAATCCAGGCGTACCTTAAACGTTATAAGGCGCCGCTAATTATCATCCTGGCGGGGATGTTGCTGATTGCAGTCCTTTACCAGGAAGGGCGGAAAAGCGCTCTGGAGAATCTGGATAAACAATTCGCGCTCGATTCCACCACCCGTGTTGACATTATCACCAATGCCTTACAGGCTCATCTTATAGATCTGGAAGCCCTTCTTCACCAGTTCTTGAACGCATCGTTACATGTGGATCGACGGCAGTTTACCGAATTCTTGGCGCCGACCTTGAAAAACCGGCCTGGAGTCCAGGCCTTCGAGTGGATTCCCCGGGTTCCGCAGTCGGAGCGCCCCCGTTTTGAGGCCGAAGCCCGCCGGGACGGAGTGGGGGGTTACCATTTCTACCAGTTAGATTCCAAGGTCAATCACGTACCCGTGGCACCACGCGAGTATTACTATCCCGTTTATTTTGTGGAACCCCTGGCCGGAAACGAGCCGGCGGTGGGATTCGATCTGGGATCGCATCCTGCCCGTCTAGCCGCTTTGGAACAAGCCCGCGATACTGGCCAGCCGACGGTTACCAGTCGTATCACCCTGGTGCAGGAAACTGGCGCCCAGGCCGGATTCCTGATTTTTATCCCTGTCTATCGGCAGGGAACGCCCATAGATACCGAGGAACAGCGACGCCTGGCCCTGCAGGGGTTCGCTCTGGGGGTCTTTCTAGCCGGTGATACAATCGAAAACGCGACACAACCTTTACCCGATAAGGGTCTCTTGACTGAATTGGTTGACCTCTCGGCCCCAGACAAAGAGCGTCTCCTGTATCGCAATGACAAAGAACCACGGTTTCTGCCTGTTGCCTCGTGGAAAAAATGGCTGGCCCCGGCGGTCACTCTGCGCTATGCCCATCCCTTCAGCTTTGCGGGGCGGTTGTGGCAGTTGAATATTGATGCAGCGCCAGCCTATGTGCAAGGGCATATATCCTTGTTTTACTGGCTGATACCACCATTCGGAATAGTTTTGACGTTATCGTTGGCGTTGTACCTTGGAGCTTTGGTTTCCCATAAGGAGCTCGCCGAAAACCTGGTGGCGGAGCTGTCAGCCTTAAACGAGGACTTACATCGGGAGGTTGACGAACGCCACCGGGCCAAGGAGGCCCTGCGCGGGTCGAACGAAATCCTCCGCACCATGCTGGACACCGCACCCGTCGCCATCTTCGACCTGGACCCTGAGGGACGGGTAAAAAGTCTCTGGAACCGCGCCGCCGAGCAGATGCTAGGCTGGCGCCGCGACGAGGTGTTGGGACACTTTCTGCCGACCGTGTCCGACGAAAGCAAGGAGGAGTTCGAGGATACTCGCAAATGGCTCCTCTCCGGGAAGCCAATTATGGGAAAAGACGCGGTGCGCCGGCGCAAGGATGGTTCCCGGATCGAATACAGCGTTTACGCCGCCCCGGAATTTGATGAGCATGGCAAGGTCGTCGGCACCATCGCAGTGCTGGTGGACCTCACCGAGCGCCAGCAGGCGGAGAGATCGCTTCGCGAGCAATTCCGGTTCCTGCAACATTTGATCGATACCATTCCCAGTCTTATTTTTTATATAGATATAAATGGCGTCTACCTGGGATGTAACCAAGGTATGGCTGATTTTTTGGGGAGGCCGAAGGAGGAAATCATCGGGAAGACTGTTTTCGATCTTTATCCTCAAAAACAGGCCGAGAAATATTTTCAAATGGACCAGGATCTTTTTCAACATCCCGGCACCCAAATTTACGAGTTTATGATGACGCGGTCTGACGGGGCCTTCCGGAATTTCATCTTTTCCAAAGCCACCTTTATTGATTCTTCGGGTAAGGTTGCCGGATTAATCGGGGTGATGACGGATATCACCGCGCGCAAGCAAGCGGAGAGGTCGCTTACCGAGCAATTCCGGTTCCTGCAAAATTTGATCGATACCATCCCCAGTCCTATTTTTTATAAAGACGAAAATGGCGTCTACCTGGAATGCAACCAAAACCTGGCTGATTTTTTGGGGAGGCCGAAGGAGGAAATCATCGGGAAGACCGTTTTCGATATCTATCCTCCGGAACAGGCCGAGAAATATTTTCAAATGGACCAGGACCTTTTTCAACATCCCGGCATCCAGGTTTACGAGTTTATGATGGAGGGGGCTGACGGGACCAACAGAAATTTTATCTTTTCCAAAGCCACCTTTATTGATTCTTCGGGTAAGGTTGCCGGATTAATCGGGGTGATGACGGATATCACCGAGCGCAAGGAGGCTGAAAAGGAAATCCAGCGCCTGGCTTCATTTCCCCAACTTAATCCCAACCCTATCCTGGAGATTGATCTGGAGGGCCGTATTACCTTTTATAATCAGGCAGCTCTGAAGTATCTCGGGGAGACGGGGACGGCGGCTGACCTGGGGAATTTCCTGCCGGGCGATCTCCAGGAAATATTATCCAAAGTTAAAGAAACCGGGGAACTGCATTTCCAGCAGGAGGTGGTGGTAAACGGCGCGGTGTTTCTCTTGATTATCTCTTTGGTAAAGGAGCTTAACGTGGTGCGCCTTTACGGCATCGACATTACCGAGCGCAAGCGGGCGGAGGAAGAGTTGGGCGAGAGCCTGCGCCGCAACCAACTCATTTTTGACTCCCTGCCCAGCGTCGCCCTCTTGGCTCGAGCCGATCGGACCATAGTGGTCAGTAACCAGACGGCGGCGCGGGCCGGCGCCGTACCCGGCCAGCCCTGCTACTCCACCCTATGGGGGTTGGCCGCGGCCTGTCCCTGGTGCAAGGCCCAGGAAGCCTTGCAAACCGGAAAACCCCGGCAGGCGGAAATCGAGGCCTCCGGGAAGGTGTGGGACTCCCATTGGATCCCCATAAATTCAGAGCTCTTTCTCCATTTTGTCCATGATATTACCGAACTCAAAGAGGCGGAACAAGAAAGGGCGAAGCTCAGGGAACAGCTTTTCCAGGCCCAGAAGATGGAAGCCATCGGCACCCTGGCCGGAGGAATCGCCCATGACTTTAACAATATCTTGAGCGCGATCATCGGCTATGGGGAGATGTTAGACATATTTCATTCCGCTGAATGTCCGCAGATTAAGCCAGAATTACAGGAAATCCTCAAGGCGGCGTTTCGCGCCAAGGATCTGGTGCAACAAATCCTCACCTTTAGCCGCAAGACCAAGCAAGAGCGCATGTCCCTTGATATACTGCCGGTTATCAAGGAAAGTCTCAAATTTTTAAGGGCCTCTCTTCCCAGCACCATTGAAATAATTCAATCCCTGGATCCTAAGTTGGGGCCGGTTTTGGCTGATCCCACCCAGATGCAGCAAGTGGTGATGAACCTGTGCACCAATGCCGCGCATGCCATGCGCGAAATGGGTGGGGTGCTGGAGGTCCGGCTCACCGAGGTGGTGATAGGGAAGGAAAACGGAGAAAAGGTCCTTAAACTGGCGCCAGGGCTATACGCCCGCCTGACGGTGAAGGACAGCGGTCACGGAATACCTCCGGAAATTTTGCCTAAGATCTTTGACCCTTACTTTACTACCAAGGAGATGGGAGAGGGTACCGGTCTGGGATTAGCAATAGTGGAGGGCATAGTCAAGGGCCATGGCGGGACGATCACGGTGGAGAGCAAGCCCGGAGGGGGGACGGTCTTTCAGGTCTTTATCCCCATCCGGGAAAGGCAGGAAATTGACTTTCACCAGGCAACGACTACCCAGATCCCCAAGGGACAGGGGCGAATCCTCCTGGTGGATGATGAACCAGCCCTGACCAATATGGGCCAGGAGATTTTAACAATTCTAGGCTATGAGGTCGAGGCCCTGACCAGCAGTGCCACCGCCCTGGAGCACGTTCGGCAGCATCCCCAGCAGTACGACCTGGCCATCCTGGATTTGACCATGCCGCAAATGACCGGAGTGGAGCTGGCCCGGAATATTCTGCAACTCAGGGCGGATTTGCCCATCATTCTCACCAGCGGGTTTGCCGAACAACTTAGCCAGGAAGAATCAAAGAACGCCGGCATCCGCGCCTTGCTCAAGAAACCCTTTCGCCTCAAAACCCTGGCGGAAACCGTTAACCAGGTGCTTGGTTGAACCTGAAGCTCGAAAAACCTCCCCCGCTTCCTCGTATTTTCCGCGACCATCAGATTTTTAACCCGGATAATGCGCCAGGCTAAAAAGAAGTTGGTAACCCAGGCTTTCCAGCCTGGGCAAAAAGTAGCGGCTTTTGGTTAGCTTTTTGTTTTTCCCTAATATTTCAATAAGTTGTAGCCCGTGGTCCGGAGTGGCGGGGAGGCGCGGCCCTATCCCGCCCTGCGGCCCTCGAGAGCCTTCAGGTTAAAGATGTTCCTGCCATTTCACCATTTTTTTCTTGAGATTGATGGTCCGGCCATCGACCACGAAGGTGCCATCCCCATTGTGGTGGATCGTCCGGCGTTCCTGGCGCTTAGGGTCGGTCCAGGCCTTGACCACTTCCAGGATGAAGAGATTGTACTTCTCAACCATGCGGTCATCTACTACCTGGCATTCGAGATTGGCGAGACACTCGGCCACCAGCGGCGCTTTCACTTTTTTGGCTGGCACCGGGGTCAGGCCAAAGGCCTCAAACTTGTCGAGCTGAGCACCCGAACAGTTGCCGATTTCCACCACCTTGGAGGCCAGATCAACCGTAGGAATGGCGATCACACATTCCCCCGTGGTCCGCAACGCCCTGAAGCTGTAATCCCAGGGGCCAATGATGCAGCCGATCAAGGGAGTGAAATCCATCACCATATGCCAGCTCATCGTCATGAGGTTGGGGCGTCCCGCAGTCGCGGTCGTCACCAAAACGACCGGACCCGGCTCAATGAAGCGGAATGCCTTAGATAAAGGGAGTTCCTCCATGATGACCATCTCTCTTGGAAGTTTTCCACTTTTGTGAGCCATTTTATCTCCGGAAAATGAGGATAGCACGAATTTCGGGGGAAAAGGGATTTTTTAAAAAGTTGGCGGCAAAATACCCGCAATATTTAGTAGCTGTAACCGTCTTTGATTATTTTCGCCCTTAGCCTTCAAAAGCCAGTCATCTGTCTCAATCTTTCTGGAAATTTCTTTTCCCTTGCAGTAGCTTATTCCTATCAGCTAATCATCCGCTTTATCCCCGGCCCCCCGGCCTGGGAAGCGGCACAAAAGCGGGACAACCGGGGCGCCGCGGCGGAATAAAAGAGGTTAATTAGCGAGGGCCAGTCGAACTAAAGTTAGCAAAATCAGGAACTTATGCGGAATATTTTGCGGAAAATTTTTTCGTGGCGGCACAATTTGGCCCCCATGGGCCTCATTTTGGGGGCAAAACCCCGGGAAAAAAGCCGATTCACCAGAAAAAGCAGGGGATATTAGTGGGATATCAGCAACTTATGTTGTGGTCCATATTTTTATGCCTAAGTTGCGCTTATAACTGGCTTTTTCGCCTCGCTTTCGGAAATCGTGGCCGCTTTGATCAAATTGGTGGTCCCCCGGGTGCCGATGGGGGTGCCGGCGGTGATGACTACCCGGTCCCCGGGGCGCAACAGGCCGGCCTTGACCGACTCCGCCTCCACCACCCGAAGCATCTCGTCAATGTCTGTCAGGGCGGGGATCAGGAGGGGCAAAACTCCCCAGGAGAGGCAGAGGCGCCGCCAGGTCTCGGGTCGAGAAGTGCAGGCAATGATGGGGGTTTGGGGCCGGAAGCGGCTGATGAGGCGGGCAGTGCCGCCGCCGTCGGTATTGGTGAGGATGGCCGCGGCCTCCAGGTCCAGGGCCATTTCGCTGGCGGCATAGCTCACCGCCGCGGGAATCTCCCGGCGCCTCTCCGCCGCCCGGGAACGGAGCCAGGCGGCATAGGGGAAAATTTCCTCCGTGGCCCGGCTCACCTGGTCCAGGAACTTCACCGCCTCCACCGGGTAGTGGCCGGCGGCGGTCTCCTCGGAGAGCATCACCGCGTCGGTGCCGTCCAGGATGGCGTTGGCGACGTCGGTGGCTTCGGCCCGGCTGGGCCGGGCGTGGTCCACCATGGACAGCAGCATCTGGGTGGCGGTGATCACCGGCTTGCCCGCCCGGTTGGCCGCGGCAATGATCTGTTTCTGAAGCAACGGCACCCGCTCCAGGGGGACTTCTACCCCCAGGTCGCCCCGGGCCACCATCAGGCCGTCGGCCGCGGCCAGAATTTCTTCGAGGTTCCCCAGGGCCTCGTGTTTTTCGATCTTGGCGATAATGGGGACCTCGGCCCCCTGACCGCGGATGAACTCTCGGGCCGCCAGGACATCCCGGGCCGAGCGCACGTAAGACAGGGCCACGAAATCCACTCCCTGGGACAGGCCGAAGCGCAGGTCCTCGTAATCCTTGGGGGTCAGGGCAGGCACCGAGAGGGATTGGCTGGGGAAATTTATCCCAACCTGGGAGCGCAACACCCCACCCACCATCACCCGGCAGCGCAGGCTTTGCGGCGCCTTTTCTTCCACCCGCAGTTCAAGGTTGCCGTCAGCCAGCATAATCCGCGCCCCCACCGGCGTTTCCGCAATAATTTGGGGATAATTGACGCTGACGCCTGGTTGCGGCCCGGGGACTTCCCCGATGCTCAGATAAAAGGCTTCTCCATTGGAGAGAATCGCCTCGCCGCCCGCAACTGCGCCGATGCGCACCTTGGGACCGGCCAGGTCCTGGAGAATGGCCAGCGGAATTCCCAATTTCGCCGCTCCCTCCCGAATCCGCCGAATCCAGCCGGCATGCTCTTCCCGAGTCCCGTGGGAGAAGTTGAGGCGGGCCACGTTCATCCCGGCGACCATGAGTTGCTCCAGGACCGAACCTTGGCAGGCCGGTCCAATAGTACAGACGATCTTGGTGCGCCGCCCGGTGAGTGAGGGGGTCATTCCTGGTCCTCCTTGAGAGGATGGAGAAAAAGTATCCATTGCTTGGAGCATTCTGTCCAATTAGTTGCGCCAAAGATAAGGGGCGTATTTTTACCCGGCCAGAAGTTGACAAATATATTATAGAGTATTACTTGATTTATTAAAAAATAATGATTAACCAAAAATTAGGTATAATTTTTGCAGTATAGATTTTTGGGGGAGATTAATTATGCCTATTTACGAATACCAATGTGTGGATTGTGGGGGCCGGGACCAGCGGGTGGCGGGACTGGACGATCACACCGCCCTGTGCGCCGAGTGTAGCGGCTTGATGCTGCGCCTGGACGAGGATGTCTTCCGCCCGTATTTCGTGGAAGTGTCCGAACCGAGCTGGTCAGAGACCAAAACCAAGGCTTCCAAGTAAGTTCGGGGGATTATCCTACTGGTGCAAAAAGCCCCGCGGAGGGGCTTTTTGCCTTTTTTGCCGCGGTGCGCTTTTCAGGTAATTTCCCCTTCGTTACCATATTCTTGGCAGGTCTTTTCCACGTTCTCCCAAATTTTTTCACCAGACAAACCCTCAAAACCCACAAAATTGTAACTCAGGCCGACGGAATTTTACCTCCAGGTAAATTTCAGCCTCAGGGCAATTTCGCCGCCTGGCTACCATCCCTCCAATTCCACCAGCCTATGCATAAATTATCAAATTGGTAAATCCACGGCAGCGCAGAGCCCCAAATTTTTCCGGATGAGAATCTTCCGGGAGGCCGGCCTCTGGCATTTTTCACCTCTTATTCCAAGGATCTTAAATTTTTCCTAATTCTTGCTCCATCCACCCGGTCTGTTGCAAGGCGCCCCTGAAAAAAGGAAGGGGCCGAGGAAATTAACCGCCAGCAGATCGACAAGGGTACAGAAAAAGCCCCTGATTGACGGATTTTCCTGGTTATTCAGGCCATTCCCGCCGACCGTTTCGCCTCTCCCACGGAGGTCCCGGCGCGGGCAGGCTGGTGGAATCGAGCCTGGATTTGTGATAAGGTGAGAAGCTCATGGAAACCATCGCCGACCTGCATATCCATTCCCGTTATTCCATCGCTACCGGCAAACAGTCCGACCTGGAGCACCTGGACCTTTGGGGCCGCTATAAGGGGTTGCAGGTGGTGGGCACCGGCGATTGCACCCATCCGGAATGGCTTCAGGAAATGGCCGCCAAACTGGAGCCGGTGGCCTCTGGAACTTACGTCTTGAAGCCCAATCTTTCCCTGCCCCTGGGCCTCAAGGGTCCCGCCTGGGAGGAGGTTCCCCCGGTCCGCTTTGTGATCAGCGGCGAAGTCAGCGCCATCTATCAAAAGAACGGCCGGGTCCGTAAGGTCCATTTGCTGCTATTGCTCTCCGGTCTGGAGGCTGCTGAGAAACTCTCCCAACGCCTGGCCCGCCTGGGCAACGTCGCTTCGGACGGCCGTCCCATCCTCGGTCTGGATGCCAAGTATCTATTAGAGCTGGTGCTGGAGATCGACCCCCAATCCCTGGTGATCCCGGCCCATATCTGGACTCCCTGGTTTTCGGTGCTGGGCAGCAAAAGCGGCTTCGACTCCCTGGAGGAGTGTTTCGAAGACGGCCTGGACCAGGTCTATGCCCTGGAGACCGGCCTCTCCTCCGACCCGGCCATGAACTGGCGGGTGGCGGCCCTGGACCGTTTTCTGCTGGTCTCCAACTCCGACGCCCATTCCCCCCAGAAGCTGGGTCGGGAGGCCAACCTCTTCACGGTGCCGCCCACTTACCCTGACCTGGCTCAGGCAATCCGCAGCAAAAATGGCTTTGCTGGCACCCTGGAATTTTTTCCCCAGGAAGGCAAATACCATCTGGACGGCCACCGCCACTGCGGCCTGCGTCTCAACCCGGAGGAGGCGGCGCGGCTGGGCGGCCTCTGCCCCAAGTGCGGCAAGCCCTTAACCTACGGGGTGTTACATCGGGTGCAGGACTTGGCGAATCGGCCCGCCGGCGAGGCGCCCCCCGGCACCAAACCTTACGAGTCTCTGATCGCCCTGCCGAAGGTCCTGGCCGAGGTGTGGCAAACCAACCCTGCCAGCAAAAAGCTGCAAGCGCGCTATTTTCGGCTCCTGGAGAACCTGGGTCCGGAACTTAACCTCCTGCGGCGGGTGCCCCTGGAGGCCCTGGCACGGGAGGGTAATGGTTTACTGGCCCACGCCCTGGACAAAATGCGCCGGGGCGCGGTCCACATCGCCGGGGGCTACGATGGCGAATACGGCGAAGTTCGGCTGTTTAGCCTGGATGAACGTCGGCGCCTCCAGGGCCAGGCGGCTTTTTTCAGCCTCCCTGCGGGGGCGCCGACGACCGCCACCCCACAAGCCCAGGAACCCACGCCCCTCTTCGACCTTGTCAGCCCCCAGGACGAAGTGCCGGCAAAAAACGAAAAACGAAAAACGAAAAACGATTTTTCAGGCGATCCCTTGCTGGCGCCCTTAAACCGGGCCCAACGCCAGGCCGTCACCTACAAAGGCCCCGCCCTGATAGTGGCCGCTGGCCCCGGCACCGGCAAGACCAGGGCCCTCACCCACCGCCTGGCCTATCTCGTGTCCCGCCGAGGCGTGCCACCGCAGGAGATTTTGGCCGTCACCTTCACTCGCCAGGCGGCCGGCGAGATGGCCGGGCGCCTCCAGGTGCTTCTGCCGGATTTTCCGGGGCTGGACCGCCTCACCCTCAAGACCTTCCATGCCCTGGGGCACCAGATCCTGACGGCCGCGGCCAGCGGCGACCGCCAGGTGGCGACGGAAGAACAGCGCCGTCACCTCCTTCGGGAGGCGGCCAGGGACCATCACCTACCCTTTCCCGCTCTGGAAAAGCGGGTCACCGCCTGGAAACAGGCCTTGCTCTCTCCGGAGGAGCTGACGGTCCGGGCCGACTGCGAAGACCCTGCTAATATGGCCGCCTTCCGGTCCTATGAAGCCGCCCTGGCGGCCGCAAAGTTATGGGACTATGAAGACCTCATCGCCCGCCCTACCCTGCTGCTGGAGACTGACCCCGCCCTTCGGGAAGCCTACTGCGCCCGCTTTCGTCACCTGCTGGTGGACGAGTGCCAAGACCTGAACGAGGCCCAATACCGCCTGTTCCGTCTGCTGGCCAGCCCCGGGGCGGAAATCATGGTGATCGGAGATCCGGACCAGGCGATTTACGGCTTTCGCGGCGCCAGCCCGGCCTATTTTTCCCGCTTCCGCCGGGATTGGCCCGAGGCCAAGGTGATTTATCTCGATGAAACCTACCGCCTGCCCGAGCCTATTCTCCAGGTGGCGCAACATCTTAGGACTGGCGGCGAGGCCGCTTTGCCCCCCATGCTCACCCATCAGCCCGGCGACCGGCCGCTAATACTGCTGGAAGCCGCCACTCCGGAGGCCGAAGCTCGGTGTATCGCCAAAGAAATCAACCGACTGGTGGGCGGCTTGAGTCACCTGGCCCTGGAAGACCAGGGCCTGCGGCATCAAGGCCCGGAGGGTCGGGCAAGCTTTCGGGACATCGCCGTCCTCTATCGCCTCCATGCCTTGGGGCCGGAGTTGGAGCGGGTTCTCCAGGAGGTCGGCATTCCCTGTCAGCAGCCCCGGGAGGGCGTGGGCCCGGAATGGGACGGCCTGGACCTGGCCGCCGAACGAGTGAAGCTTCTCAGCTTGCACGCCGCCAAGGGCCTGGAGTTTCCTTATGTCTTCATCGCCGGCTGCGAAGAGGGCCTCATCCCCTGGGAACCGCCGGGCGAAATGGCCGCCGACCTCGCAGAGGAACGCCGCCTCTTTTACGTAGGCATCACCCGGGCATCCTGCCAGGTTTTCCTCACTCGGGCTCGGGAGCGGCAGCTTTGGGGCCATAAGCGCTGTTCCGCTCTTTCTCCCTATGTGAGGAATCTGCCGGCGGAGCTGCTGCACCGCCCGGAATCCCCGGCCTTTTCTAGGTCCCAGCGCCAGCGCTCGCTCTTTCCGGAGATGACCCCGCACCGTGGCAAAAAGGCCGGTTGAGGAGCAACTTTAACATTGCCTGACCAGACGCATCTAAATTTTAAACTCAGGGGCGGCGTCGCCGCCTTTCTGGATTTAACTACTCCTTAACGGATTGTGTATCAAGGCATGTCAAGCCGCCGGATTCTGCCGCGGGCCCCATGGCGCCGGCCCCTATGGATGGAGAATTTCTCCCCGGCGCTGAGGAGGTTTTTCCTGGCATTTATCTGCCTGGCTTTGCTCTTGGGACCTCTGGCAGGCCTGGCCGCCGCCTCCCCGGCGGATGAATCCCCAGGCCTGCTGCTGCATTCCTTCAAAATTATCGGCGCCAAAATAGTTCCGGCTAAGAATCTCAAGGGGCAAATGACCATGTCCCTACCTTCCATATTCCCCTGGAAGAAACTCCCGGTCTTCAAAGAGGACGACCTGGAAGGTGACATTCAGCGCCTCAAAGATTACTATGAGCGCCAGGGGTTTTACCATACGGAGATCGTCCCCAAGGTCAACATCGAGGACAACCAGGTCAGGATAGAGCTCCATATCACCGAAGGCCCTTATGTGCAGGTGGTCCAAGAGGAAGTGTCCATCGCCCCCATCACCCCGCCTGTGGACCTCTCCGATTTGCCCCGCAAGTGGCCCCTGAAACAGGGTGACCGCTTTACGGTGGACAACTACGAGGCCCTGAAGCGCCTCTATATCGACTATCTCTCGGACCACGGTCATCCCCGGGCCCAGGCCGAAGGAAAGGTCTTCCTAAACGAAAAGGAAAATACTGCCAGGATTGAAGTCACCATCATCCCGGGATCCCTCTACTATTTTGGGGACATCAACATTACCGGCCAGGTAGAGACCCCCGACTATCTGATCAGGCGGCAACTGACTTTCAAGCCGGGAGATATTTTCTCCGTCAAAAAACTCTACGATAGCCAGCGCAAGCTCTACGCCCTGGACCTGTTTCAAAGCGTCACCCTCACCCCGGGGGAGGCCAAAGAACCAGAAGCGCGCATTCCCGTGGAGGTGGTGCTGCAGGAAAAGAAGAAGCGCTCCGTTAAGTTGGGGCTGGGCTACGGCGATGAGGACCGTTTCCGGGCCAAATTGAGCTTGCGGTTCCGCAATCTCGAGGATGGCGGCCGTACTCTGGAGGTGGACGGCAGGCACTCCGCCCTCGAAGAGCGGATCGTCGGCACCTTCACCAATCCCCAACTCTGGGAGAGCTATAACGATTTTGTCTTTCAGAGCGGTTATATCCGCCGCTATCTCCCTGCCTTCACCGATAAATCCTATTTCACCCAGGAGCGCCTGGAGCGCGAACTGCCCTGGGAGATCAAGGGCTATATCGGTCACAGCCTGGAATTCGCCCGACCGTTTAACATCTCGGAGGAGACCCTGGCCATCCTCACCCAGAGCGTCATCGGTAAACTCTATCGCGCTTCCATGCTCATCATGGGGCTCCGCTGGGAAAACGTCGACAGCCTGGTGGATCCGCACCGCGGCGGCCAGATGTCCTGGAGCGGAGAAGCCGCCCCGAATTTCTTGGGGTCCGACCTGCAGTTTCTGCGGTCCTTGGTGGACCTCCGGCATTATTACGCCCTGGGGGATACCAACTTCATCCTGGCCGGCCGCCTCAAGTTCGGGGTGATCGAACCCATCCAGGACACCCAGCAGATTCCTGTCTTCCGGCGCTTCTATGCCGGCGGCTACGACAGCGTCCGGGGCTACCGCCTCGACTATCTAGGGCCCCGGAACTCTTCGGGGGTGCCGTTAGGGGGGGAAGCCTTGATGGAATGCAGTTTGGAGGCCCGGATCCCTATCTATAAGGAGCTCCGGGCCGTGACTTTCCTCGATTTCGGCAACGTCTTTTTCAAGATCCATGATATCGACCTGGGGCAGTTAAAATATTCCGTCGGTTTTGGTTTGCGCTACATGACCCCCGTCGGCCCCGTGGGAGTCGATATTGGCTTCCCAACGAACCCCATCGACCCGCACAAAGACAAAGTCCAGGTCCATTTCACCATTGGCCAGGCGTTTTAGTTTCGAGACCTCTGCGAAAGTCCGATTTATTGTCCAATTTTGCTTTGGTTGAAAGCTAATCGCCTATGGCTCTCAGAAGTATGATAAAATTATCATTAAAAATAATTTTTGGGAGGAGGGCCGGGGGGCTGCTTACAACCCCCCCCGCCTCCCCTGAAGAGACATTCGCAACAATCTCAAAATAATTTATGCGTCGCCTTCTGCTCATCGCCTTGGCCGCCATCGTTCTTCTGAGCCTGGCGGGATGGGGAGTTTTGCAATCCCAGACCTTCTGGCGCTGGGGCGGCTGGGAATTGGCAAAGGCGGCCCAAGACCGCCTCAACTGCGACCTTAAAATTGCCGCAGTGCGGGGCCACCCCTTCACCGGCTTCACCTTCACCGACGTCACCCTTACCGGGCACCAGGGTGAAATCCTCCATACCGATAAGCTGGAGCTGCGCTTCTCCTTCTGGTCCATCCTTCGGCTGCACCCGGTGATCGCCCGGCTGGTCTTGCCCGAGCCTCGCCTCACCCTGCGCCAGGATCAGGCCGGCAATTGGGAGGTGGCACATCTCCTCCGGAAGCGCCCCCCGCCGCCGTTTAAGTCCCTGGATTTCCCGGAAATTGCCCTAGAGCACGCCCAGGCGACGGTCATCCGTCCCGGCGGCGTCCAGCGCTACGACGACCTGAAACTGATCCTGGACCTGAAGGTGCTCCAGCCCAGGCGACCGGATCAGGAAATCCGGGTGCGCCAGGCGGTTTTGGCAGCGACCACGCCCCTGGGCCCCTTCGGCCTCAAGACCAGTCTCAGCTACGCCCAGGGCCAGTTAAAGATCGACTCCCTGGAGATTAATCGCGGCGGGCAGGTCCTGGCCGGCCTGAGCGGCGAAGGCAAACTGGCCCCTGGATCCAAGGCGGTGTTTGCCCTTAATCTCGGCCCCATCCCCGGCCAGGTGCTGCACCCCCTCTGGCCCCAGTGGCCCCAGGACTGGGAGCTAAAAGGCCATTTCCACCTCTCTATCCTGGGCCTGACCCAGTTTGCCTTAACCGGCGCCGGCCAGGTGCAGCAATCCCCTTTTAATTTGCAGGGGCTCATCAGCCGCGAGGCTGGCCAGTGGACCTATGACCTGCAAGCGCAACTGCAGGGCCTGCGGCCCGAACTGCTGGAGCCCTTCAACCTCCAATGGGCCCGGAAACTCAAAGACCTGACTCCAGTGGCCGCCAAGCTGGTCCTTAAGGGCGCCGGCCTGGCCTGGCCCCCGGAAAACCTGGATTGGAGCCTGGAAACCGCGGCCTTTCGAAATCGCCAAGTCAGGCTTGACCGGTTGCAGATCAGTCTCTCCGGGAACGCCAGGGAACAGAAGCTCCAGGGCCAGGCCCTGGGCAACTTTGGCCAGCTCTCATTAACGGCCGCCGGTCCCCTGCTCACCTCCTGGAAAGGCGACCTGAAGTTTGAAGCCAAGGACTGCCAACCGGCCCTCCTGGGCTTGGAAAAGGCCCGGGAGAGCGTCTTGACCGGCAAATTCACTGGGGCCTTCAGCCTCCCCTCCACCAGCGCCTCAGTCAGTCTGACCGGCGACCTGGAGGCCCGGGGCCGGCTGGGCTCGCAGCCCCTGGAAGATTTCCGGACCCGTCTCACCTGGCAGCAACCAAAGCTGGAGGTGCCAAAAGCCTCTCTCCGCTTGGGACCACTGGCTGCTGAGCTCTCCGGGGCCTGCGACGGTGACCGGCTCAACTGGCAGGGCAAAGGCAGCCTGGCCGCCGGAGCCTCCAAGTCATTGCTGCCTGAGGTGGACTGTGGCCCCCTCGCCTTCTCCGGCGCCCTGACCGGCACCCTCGCCGCTCCCCACCTTTCCGTCCAGGGCAACGGCCAGGCCTTAAGATTTGCCGGAGTTTCCCTGAAATCCTTCACCTTCAATGTCTCTGGCGCCGACTGGCCGCCTGCGGCGGGCTCCCTGGAAATTCGGGGCTCCGGCCTGACCACCCCGGCAGGGGCCTTTTCTCGAGCCAACCTCTCCTGCCGGGGGGAGGCCAATCTCTGGCAGATGCACTTCACCACCGGTGGTCAGGAGGGGGTCCAGGCCGAGTTCGCGGGCACCGCCGACCTGCGGGCCCGCCCCATCTCCCTGGTGTTGGAAAAATTTTCCTGGCGCTCTAAAGAGTACCACCTTACCAATGCCGGTCCGGTGCAGCTCCGGCTGCTACCGGGGCTCCAATTGGCCAGCGCCGGCTTCAGGGTGAACGACGGCGACCTGACCCTACAGCTCGGGGCCCAGGAGTCTCGGCTGACCGGCCGGCTCAGCCTCAAGAATTTCCCCGCCGAGCTCTTCCATCTAAAGGGACGCCCCCTCAAAGGAAATATTGACGGCCAGTTCTCCCTCGCCGGCGAACCTGCCGCCCCCCTGATCCAGGGGCAGCTTAACTGGGGACCGGGACAGCTGGGGAACTTCCCTTTCCAAACCCTGAAGGCCGGGTTCGATTACCATGCCGGATTCCTCTATCTCGCCGGCAACCTGGAGGAAAAGGCGGCAGGCCCTAAGCTGGTCTGGGACGGCCAGGTCCCCCTGCATCTCTCCCTCATTCCCCTGAAATGCTCCCTGGGCCAGCAAAACCTGGCCCTGACGCTGAAGGGCGAACAGATCAATTTGGCCATGCTCACTGTTCTTGGCCCCGGGGTGCAGGCCGCCCAAGGGAACGTCGACCTTTCCGCCCAATGGCGGGGTGACCCCCACCATCCCCAGGTCTCCGGCCAGGTTCGCTGGGGGGAAGGCTCGTTAAAACTGCGCCCCACCGGGACCCCCTACCGGTTGCTGCCCGGCGAAGCCCGCCTTCAGGGTGACAAGATCACCATCCCGGACCTTGTCCTGGAAAGCGGCGCCGGCACCTTGCGCATCGCCGGGGACCTCGCCCTCCAGAGCTTCACCCCCGGTCAATTGACCCTGCGGGGCCAGGCCGTGAAATTCCTGGCCCTGAACAAGGAGGGCTCCCAGCTCGAGGCCAACGGCAACCTGGCCCTCACCGGTCCCTGGGATAAGGCGCAGCTCACCGGGCAGATCTCGGTCACCACGGCCACCTTTGCCACCAGCTTCTTTCAAGGGGGCCCTCATTCCGAGATTATCCTGGTGAACCGGCCGGCGGCGAAGGAGTCCGAGGCCGAAGGCGCCCCCCACCTGAAATTCTGGGAGAATTTGCAGGTTGACCTGACCCTGCAATCCGCCGGAGGGGTCTGGGTCAAAAACAAAGACCTCAAAGTTGACCTGCAAGGCAATCTCAAGGTTCTCAAGGCGCCGGGGCAGGATAAGATGGCGATAGCCGGGGTGGCGCGAGCCGTGGAAGGCACCCTCGATATTCAGGGGCGCAGCTTCAAGGTGGCCGAAGGCACGGTTACCCTCCATGGTAAACCTGGGGTGCCGCCCACGCTGGCGGGGCGGGCCCTGGCGGAGGTGGACCAGGTCACCCTTTTCCTGGATGTCAGCGGACCCGCCAACAAGCCGGTGCTGCGTTTCACCAGTAATCCGCCCTTGCCGCCCCCGGACATCCTCTCTTATCTGGTCTTTGGCCGAGCCGCCGCCACCCTGAACAAGGAAGAATATGCCTCCGTAAGCCAGCAGGCCTTAGGGGTCGTAGGGGGCCTAACCGCTGGCAAAATCAAAGACATCCTGGGACCGGGCATTCCGCTGGTGTGCGACGTCAACATGAAATGCGGCGAGCAGACCGTGGGGCTGACCAAGCCGCTGACCAAGGACCTCAGCGTCTCCTATGAACACAAGACCGACCCCCTCTCCCGGGAAGACACCGACCAGGTGCGGGTGGAGTACAAGGTCCACAAGTATATGAGCCTGGAGTCCAATATGGGCCGGCGCAACACCGGCGGCGACGTGATCTTTAACTACGATTTTTGAGGCTTACCGACAGATTGGGGGACCTTCCGGGGCTTTTTCTTCCAGATTGGCAGTCGCCCTCTCTAACAGGGGAAACTCCCCGGCACTTTTGGCCAGACGCTGCCGCAGGCCGGCCAGTGCTGTTGGGAGGTGGCAGGCAAAATTGGCCTTCTGCTTCACCTTGGTAAGATAACCGAAGGCGCCCAGGATTTGCAGGTTGCGACACAGGGCCAGGTGGTGGTACTGCTCGGTGAAGGCCTCCCGGTCCACCCCGGGAAGCCGGGCCTGCAACAGGTCCAGGTAGTAGGCCAGCAGCTCTTCTTGCCAGGCGGGGCTCAGATTCACGTAGGGGTCGATGAGCAAGGAAGCCACGTCGTACCCCAAGGGGCCCAGACGCCCCCCCTGAAAGTCGATGATCCGCAGGCGGCCGGTCTTGATCATCAAGTTGCGGGACTGGAAGTCCCGGTGCAGGAAAAAGTTGGGTCCCGGGGTCAGGGCCCGGGTGAGCAGCCGCTCAAAATCCGGGGCCAGATCATCCATTGCCACCTTCAGCCCCATATAACCCTGCAAGAAGGCCCGGACGAAATAGCCGCACTCCCGCTCCCATAAGAACGGCCGGTGCATCACCGGGGTGTCAAAGCACCAAGCCGGGTCAAAGCCTTCCTTGCCGCGCAGTTGCAAATTTACCAGGATCTCCAGGGCCTCCCGGTGGCGGTAGCGTCTCTGGTCCTCCCGAGTCTGCCGTTTGAAGGCCCCCTCCAGGTTGATGTCCCCCAGGTCCTCCAGCAGCAGCCAGCCCTCCTCCCGGCAGTAGTGATGAATCTCCGGCACCGGCACCCCCCGGGCCCGCAGGTGCCGGCCCAATTGAAAGTAGGAATCGTTCTCATTCACCGGCAGCCCCGGGGCCTTGGGATGATGCAGCAGGACCACGGTAGGCGAACCCAGCAGCCGGAAAAAACGCCGGTCCGAGCCGTCTCCGGCCAGGAGCTGGGCCTCATTGAGGGAGGCGCCCAACCGCTCTACTGCGGCTTGCAGCCGGGGGGACCAGGGAATAGCCGGCGGCATTGCTTTCTCCGGAGGTTAAGGGTTTCATAATTCTCGGTGACCACCCACTTCCGGACACCTGCAAAAATTTTCTGTAACCGGAAACCAAAAACTGCCTTTAAATCAGCACCTTTCCCCGGGCGCTGCGGGACACCCGCACCCCGGCGGCCACGATGCATTCCTCCAGGGCCACGCCGGGGTCAATCGTTGCCCCATCCCAGACCACCGTGTGCCGCAAGCTGGCACCGGCCCCTATTTTAACCCAGTCTCCCAGGCAGACGCCACCCCCAAATTGCACCCCCGCCTCGATCACTGCGCCGGCTCCCAGCCAGGGATCGGTGAATTCGCCAAAATAGCGGCGCATTTTCGGGGCTTCCCCCTGGAGCAGCCGCCGGTGGGCCGCCAGATAAAGCGCCGGGGTGCCCAGGTCCTGCCAGAACGGGGCGGCTTTCATGACCGCCAGCCGCTCCCCGGCGGCCAGCGCCTGCCGCCAGGCGGTCACCAGATCATACGGCTGGCCGGCAGGCAAATACTCCAGCATCCCGGGACCCACCACCTGCACCCCGGTGTAAGCCAGGGGCGGGCCGGCCGCCTCTAACCCAAAACCCGCCGGCGGCTCCCCGATACTGACCACCGAACCATCGGCAACCCAGACCTTGTTATAAGGCGGGCAGTCATGCAACACCACGGTAGAAATGGCCTCCGGCTGATGGCTGCGATACACGGCTGGCAGGTCCAGGTCGGTCAAAATATCGCCGTTAATCGCCAGAAACGGCGATTCGGCCAGAATTTCCCCCAATCGCCGCAGGCCGCCGCCGGTGCCCAGAATCTCCGGCTCCTGACTAATGCTGAGATTGAAGTCCCAGGGTTGAGCGGCCAGGAATTCCTGCACCTGCACCGCCAGATGATGGGTATTCACCGCCACCTGCAGAAACCCGGCATCCTCCACCTGCCTCAGCAGCACCCCCAATAACGGCCGGTTCAGGATGGGAATCAGGCTCTTGGGCACCAATTCCGTCAGCGGCCGCAGCCTGGTCCCCAACCCCGCCGCTAAGATAGCCGCCTTCATGATAAATGCCGGTTTTCGGTTTTGGGTTTTCGTTTTCTGGTTAAAGATGGGTTCATTAGGCCAGGCCTCTACTGCAGTATATAGTTAATCCCCGTAGGCATCTGTCAGCAAATCCGGTAGGCGAAAACTCGGAACTCAAAACAAACCGCTCGAAACTTACACCACCAGGCGCCAATCCACCGCCCAACAACCTTCCGGGGTGGCAATCACCGGGTTGAGGTCCAATTCGGAGATTTCCGGATAATCGACCGCCAGACGCGATAAGTTCAGCATCAGGTCCACCAGGGCTTCCAGGTGGACTCCCTTTTGCCCCGGATGCCGGTCAGAATTAAGATAGATCTTATTGTAGGCCCCGGCTCCCGTCTGGCGGGACACCCCGATGAGCGCCACCGAAGCCGGCGCGAAGAATTTTTGCAAGGGCAAACTCCTTCGGAGCAAGAAATTTGGGAAAGGGGGCCAGGGGCCGACGTCCCCTGACCCTCCCCCCAAAATCACTTCTTATACCCAAATTTCCGCAAAATTTCATGCCGCCAGGCGCGGCCGGCGTCCTCCTCCACTCCCTTGGGGGAGAGCCCGTCCACCACCCCCAGGATGCCCCGGCCCTGGTCGGTCTCTGCCAGAATGACCTCCACCGGATTGGCGGTGGCGCAAAAGATGCGGCAGACCTCCGGGCACAGCTTGATGGCATTGAGGACGTTGATGGGAAAGGCCTCTTTCAGGAGGATATTGAAGGTATGGCCCGCAGCCAGCAGGCCGGCGTTCCGGGTGGCCGCCGCCTTGAGCTGCTCGTCGTTGCCTTCCGCCCGGATGAGACACTCGCCGGAAGACTCCGAAAAGGCCAGGCCAAACTTGGCCCCCGGCACGCTCCCCACCAGGATTTCATACAGGTCCTCCACCGTCTTGATGAAGTGGCTCTGGCCCAGAATAATATTAGCCCCTTCCGGAATGATTAGCTTTACCGCTTTCAATTCCATAGTCCACCTCACGCCGCCAGACCGGAAAACCTTTCCGGTCTGGGAAATTTTGTGGTATTATAATTCTGTTAAGGTCCAGGGACAATATAAAGAAAGGGGAAATGAGGATAAGGATAAAAGGCGAAAAAATTTTTAACCTGCCCTCCTCTTTTCCCCACTTCCCCTTATCCCCCATCCTAGCTAAATGGAATCCAGCCATGAAAAGGCTTAATCTAATTATCATTTTTTTGCTTTGCCTGGCCCTTCCCGCCCGGGCCGCCGTGAAGATCGGCGCCTATCTGCCCATGACCGGGTCGGCCGCGGCCATGGGCCAGATGGTCTGGGAAGGGGTCCAGGTGGCCCACCGGATGCAGCCCCAGCTTCTGGGCCAGCCCGTGGAACTGATGCTGGTGGATACCCGCAGCGACCGCATCGAGGCGGCCAACGCCATGAGCCGCCTTATCGAGAAGGACAAGGTGGCGGCCATTATCGGCGAGGTCATCAGCAGCGACACGTTGGCCGGGGTGCCCATCGCCGAACGGGCCGGCCTCCCCAGCATCTCCCCCACGGCCACCAACCCCCTGGTGACCCAGGGGCGCCAGTTTGCCTTCCGGGCCTGTTTTGTGGACGACTTGCAGGGCCGGGTGGCCGCCCGCTTTGCCTGGGAAAACCTTAAGGCCCGGAAAGCGGCCCTGCTCATTGACCAGGCCCAGGACTATTGCGTCGGCCTGGCCAATTTTTTTGCCCGGGAGTTTAAACGCCTGGGCGGCGAGATCGTCGCCACCAGCTACATCCAGACCGGCGACCAGGATTTTACCGCCCAGATATCGGCGATCAAGGGCAAAAATCCGGACCTCATCTACGCGCCCAACTACTATGGCGAAGATGCCCTGCTGGCCAAGCAGCTCCAGGACCTGGGGCTGAAGACCCCAGTCCTCACCGGCGACGGGGCCCAGGTGCCGGAGTTGCTGAGCATCGGCGGCCCGGCGGTAGATGGCATGTACTTCACCGCCCACTTCCACCGCCAGGGGGCCACCACCGACCTGGGGCGCAAATTCCTGGAGGCTTATGAAAAAGCCTATAACAAACCCTTGGACGCTTTTGCCACCTTGGGAGGCGAGTGCTATTTTCTGCTGGCCGCGGCCATCAATAAGGCCGGCAGCCTCGAAGGCGCCCGAATCGCCCAGGCTTTGGCGGACCTCAGGAACTTCGCCGGCATCACCGGCAGGCTCACCATGGGCCCGGACCACAACCCCATCAAAGGGGTAACGATAATCAAAGTAGAGAACGGCCAGTTTGCTTATCAGATGACGATTAACCCATAATGCGGTTAAGAGTTTTTTGTAGCCGCAGGCTTTACCGGCGCCGCACCGGCGAGACGCCCTTAACCCAGAGAAAACCATGCCACAACCTAAAATTACCTTTCCGCAAGGGAAGATTGAAGCCTTTTGCCGCAAATGGAAAATAAAGGAATTGGCTCTGTTCGGCTCGGTCCTGCGGGAGGATTTTAGCCCTGACAGCGATATTGACGTGCTGGTGAGCTTTGAGCCAAAAGGCAGCCAGGCGCCCACGCCTGCAACTATAGGTAGGAGGGACAGCCAAGGCGGCTGTCCTAAAAATTATCTAAAACAGAGGTCTCAATTTTTAACTCTGAACTAATATTCGGGGTCAATTGTCTCGTCTGTGCTGGAAATTTTTTTCTCTCTGCCTTAGTCTAGGGGTATGCGGCAACTAACCGCTCGCCGTCTGGGCCGGCGGGCTTTGATACGGCACATAAACGGCACCAAACGGCACAATTTGGGGGTTAAAGCGGGACTTCGGCGGCGGATTATGGAAGTAAAGTGAGCAATATTAGCAAGTTATGCGCAACCTTTTGCGGAAATTTTTTTTTGGCGGCACAATTTCGCCCCCAAAAGGACCTAAAAAAGTGAGCAAAATTGAACAAAAAAGGCCGGTTAATCAGAAAAACCGTGGAATATTAGTAACTTGGAGATTGCACCGATTTATTTGCCCAAAGTTCAGACAAGTACTGGATTTTTCAGGATTATTCGCCGCGGGGCCGGTCCGGCGACCATTTTCGTTCCCAGGAATTAACATTTAAATTATCTTTAGCGATTATGAAACGGTGGCGAAAGTCCATGGAGGGGAAGGTAGACGGCCCTTTACCAAAACTCGCTGGCCATTCCCTCAAGAGATTTTCGCAGGGGTCTCAATAAGTTAACCTGAGCAGATAAATTTTATAACCTTGGATAACAAACAACCGAGCTTATTCCCTATGGAAGCACGAGCCGTACCCATCAATATCGAGGATGAGATACGCAAATCGTATCTCGAATACGCCCTCTCCGTCATCATCGGCCGGGCCCTGCCCGACGTGCGCGACGGCCTCAAACCGGTGCACCGCCGCATCCTGTTTGCCATGTCCGAGGCGGGCAACGACTGGAACCGCCCCTACCGCAAGAGCGCCCGTATCGTCGGCGACGTTATCGGCAAATACCATCCCCACGGCGACACCGCGGTCTACGACGCCATTGTCCGCATGGCCCAGGACTTTTCCCTGCGCTATCCCCTGGTGGACGGCCAGGGCAACTTCGGTTCCATCGACGGCGACGCCCCGGCGGCCATGCGTTACACCGAGGTGCGCCTCACCCGGCTGGCCCACGAACTCCTGCAGGACCTGGACAAGGACACGGTGGACTTCGTCGCCAACTATGACGGCTCCATGAAAGAGCCTTTGGTGCTGCCCAGTCGCATCCCCAATCTTTTGATCAACGGCGCCTCGGGCATCGCCGTGGGCATGGCCACCAACATCCCGCCCCACAGCCTGGACGAGATTTGCGACGCCTTGCTGGCCGTCCTGCAAAACCCGGATATCAATCTGGCCGAACTTATGGCCATCGTCCCGGGCCCGGACTTCCCCACCGGCGGCTTCATTTACGGGGCCGGGGGGATTGAAGAGGCCTACCGCACCGGCCGGGGCCTCATCCGCCTGCGGGCCAAGATTAACGTGGAGCGCAAGACCGGCCGGGAGAACCTGATAATCCGGGAGCTCCCCTACCAGGTCAATAAGGCCCGGCTCATCGAACGCATCGCCGAACTGGTGAAGGAAAAAAAGCTCGAAGGCATCTCGGACCTCCGGGACGAATCGGACCGGGAAGGCATGCGGGTGGTGATCCAGCTCAAGAAGGACGAGCCGGCCGACATCGTCCTGAACCAGCTCTATCTAAACACCCAGATGCAAGTCACCTTCGGCATCAACCTGGTGGCTATTGTTCACAACCGCCCGGAACTCCTCAGTCTCAAGGTCCTGCTGCACCATTTCCTGGAACACCGTCGGGAAGTGATCCTCAGACGCACCCGTTTTGAGCTGCAACAGGCCGAGGCCCGGAAACACATCCTGGATGGCCTGCTTATCGCCCTGGATTTTCTGGACCAGGTCATCGCCCTGATCCGGGCGGCAGCCACTCCGGCCGAGGCCAAGGCTCAATTGATGGCCGGCCGCTTCGCCGCCGAGGCCCCCAACGTCGCCGACTACGACCAACTGCCCAGCCGCTACGCTCTCTCCGAGATCCAGGCCCAGGCCATTTTGGACATGCGCCTGCAACGGCTCACCGGCCTGGAGCGCCAGAAGATCATCGATGAGGCTCGGGAAGTGGAGGCCGCCATCGCCCGCTTCCAATTGATTCTCTCCGAGGAGGCCCAGGTCCGGGCTCTCATTGCCAAAGAACTGGCCGAACTCAAAGAGCGCTTTGGGGATGGGCGGCGCACCGAAATCATTCCTGAGGCCCAAGACTTCACCGCCGAGGACCTCATCGCCGACCAAGACATGGTGGTGACCATCAGCCACCGCAACTACATCAAGCGCACCCCTCTAACCACCTACCGCAGCCAGCGCCGCGGGGGCAAGGGCCGCACCGGCATGGCTACCCGAGAGAATGACTTTGTCTCCCAACTTTATATCGCCTCTACCCACACCTACTTTCTGGTCTTCACCAACAGAGGCCGGGTCTTCTGGCTGCGGGTGCACGAAATCCCCATCGGCTCCCCCAGCGCCCAGGGCAAGGCCATCGTTAACCTGGTGCCTTTGGGCGAGGATGAGAAAGTCACCACCATCCTGCCGGTGCGCGAGTTCGTGCCCGGGCTCTCCCTGGTGTTGGCCACCCGCCGGGGGGTGGTTAAAAAGACCGACCTGATGAACTTCCAGCGGCCCCGGAGCGGCGGCATCATCGCCCTTTCCCTGGATCCCGGCGACGAATTGGTGGGCGCCGCCTTGAGCGACCCCGAGCAGTCCATCGTCCTGGGCACTCGCCAGGGCAAGATCATCCGCTTCCCCTCCTCCGAGGTGCGGGACATGGGGCGCACCGCCCGGGGGGTGAAGGGCATGGAGGTGGCCCCGGAGGACGAAGTGGTGGGCATGGAAGTGCTCCAGCCCCAGGGAACCATCCTTACCGTGACCGCCCGTGGCTTCGGCAAACGTACCGATCCGGGCAAGTACCCCCAGCACCACCGAGGCGGCCAGGGGGTTCGGGGGCTTAATATCACTAAGCGCACCGGCGTGGTGATGGGTATCCTGCAAGTGAACGAAGACGACGAAGTCATGCTGGTCACCGACGGCGGTAAAATCCTGCGCCTGGCGGCCAGGGGTATTTCTCTTATCGGCCGGGTCACCCAGGGCGTCAAACTTATGGATGCGGAAGCGGAAGAGCGGGTGGTCTCCCTGGCCAAGGTGGCGGAACAGAGTGTTGACAACGAAGCCGAAACCGAGCCTGACCTGGGACTCTCCTGACCCCAAGACCGTGGCGGTGGTGGGGGCCGGTAGTTGGGGCACCACCCTGGCTCACCTCCTGGCCGAAAAAGGCCTGGCGGTCCATCTTTGGGTCAGGGAACTGGAGGTTTACGCCGACCTGCAGCGGGACCGGATCAACCATATCTTTCTGCCCGGGGTGCGCCTCTCTTCTCGCCTTCATTTCCATCAGGATTTGGCCGCCAGCTTGCCGGACGCCACCCTGGTCCTCATGGCGGTCCCCTCCCACGTCTTCCGGGAAGTCCTGAGGGCCACCAAGTCGGCCTTCCCCGCCGGCGGCATCCTCTTGAGCGCCGCCAAAGGCATGGAGATCGATTCCCTGCTCACCATGGAAGGAGTAACCCGGGAAGAGCTGGGCCCCGAGGTGCCTTACGCCGCCCTCAGCGGTCCCAGCTTCGCCAGCGAGGTGGCGCAGAAGCAGCCCACTGCCGTAGCCCTCGCCTGCCGGCAGCGGGAGGTGGCCAATTACTTGCAAAAGCTCTTCTCCACCCAGTATTTCCGGGTTTACACCAGCCGGGACGTCACCGGCGTGGAACTGGGGGGGGCCTTGAAGAATATCTTCGCCATCGGGGCCGGCATCCTGGTAGGCATGGGCCTGGGGGACAACCCCAGGGCCGCCCTGATCACCCGGAGCCTGGCCGAGATGACCCGCCTGGGAATCCGCCTGGGCGCCAATCCCATGACCTTCGCCGGCCTGGCCGGAGTGGGAGACCTGCTCCTCACCTGCACCGGGCTGCAAAGCCGGAATTTTCAGGTGGGCCTTAAATTAGGCCAGGGCCAGCCCCTGGACCAGATTCTGGCCGGCATGACCATGGTGGCCGAAGGGGTAAAGACTTCCCGGGCGGCGCAGCTGCTGGCGGCGCGCTTGGGAGTGGAAGCCCCATTGGTAACTGCTATTTACAAAATCCTCTATGAGGGTCTGGCTCCCAAAGACGCCATCAAAAAATTGATGACCCGAGAACTCAAGGACGAACTGGAGGCCATGAGCGACTTATGGTAACTGCTATGACCTACGAGAAAATCGATACCCTAATCCCGGCGATAGGGGAGCCAAAGGTTTGCTCCCCCATCTCCCGGGCCCCAATGTACACCGCGGACGGGCAGCTGGTGGAATGGACCTTTATTAAGGATACTGATAAAGTCCTGGTTTATGACACCCCGGATTATTTCAGGAGCCTGCTACCGGGGGAAGAGCCCCTATGCTTCGAACTGGCCGGTCCCCGGGAAGAAATCTATTTCGACCCTCCCAAGGTGCATTGCGCCATCTCCACTTGCGGCGGCCTCTGCCCCGGCACCAACGACGTTATCCGGGCCATCGTCTTGGAGCTCTACTATCTGTATGGGGTGCGCCATATCTATGGGGTGCGTTATGGTCTCCAGGGTTTTCTGCCCAAATATGGCCACGACCTGATGGATCTCAACCCCGAGGAGGTCGCCAACATCCACTCCTTCGGGGGCACCATTCTGGGAACCTCCAGGGGACCCCAGGACACCGGGGAAATCGTCGACGCCCTGGACCGCATCAACATCCGCATCCTTTACCTCATCGGCGGCGACGGCACCCTCAGGGCTGCCAATGATATTTACCAGGAGATCGCCCGGCGGGAGTTGCGCATCGGTGTTATTGTCATCCCCAAAACCATCGATAACGACATCGCCCTGGTGACCCGCTCCTTCGGCTTCGACACCGCGGTGGAGGAAGCCACCCGAGCCATCCATGCGGCCCACACCGAGTCCGTGGGCTCCCCCAACGGCATCGGCCTGGTGAAGCTCATGGGGCGCTACTCCGGCTTCATCGCCGCCAATGCTACCCTGGCGCTGCGGGAGGTCAACTTTGTCCTGATTCCCGAGGCCGACTTCGACCTGCAAGGCGACCATGGCTTGTTGGCGGCGCTGGCAGAGCGCCTCAGAACCCGCCACCACGCCCTGATTCTGGTGGCCGAAGGCACCGGCCAGAAATTTTTCTGCAAAGATGATCTGCCTTGCGACCCGTCGGGAAATATCAAGCCAGGGGATATCGGGGTCTATCTCCAGGAAAAAATCACCGAGTACTTCCTCCAGCGGCAAATGGAAATCAATGTCAAGTACATTGACCCGAGTTACTTGATCCGCAGCATGCCGGCAAATTATAATGACCGCATCTACTGCGGTTTCCTGGGGCAAAACGCCGTCCACGCTGGCATGGCCGGCAAGACCGGCATCCTGGTGAGCCGCTGGCACGGCCATTACGTCCATATCCCCATTGTGGCCGCCGTCGACCGCTGCAAGACAGTGGAGCTGGATTCCCCTCTGTGGCGCAGTGTCCTGGAATCCACCGGCCAGCCGTCGTTGAAAAACCCGTAAAGGACCGAAGTGAGTTTTGCAGGGCGGGCATTGCCCGCCATCTTTCCAGGAACCATGAAACCTGAACTTTTCAGAGTCTAACGCATGACCAACAACCCCGACAAATCACCCGTATTCGCCTGCCAACAATGCGGCGACTGCTGCTCTGGCCGGGGAGGCATCCACGTCCGGCCCCAGGAAGTAGAGGCCATGGCCGAACTCCTGTCCATGCCGGTGGTAGATTTCTACAACAATTATGTGGAAGTCTCCACCACTGGGCCCCGCCTGACCATGGCCGCCAACGGCGTTTGCGTCTTTCTCCGGGAGGGCAACCTCTGCCGGGTGCACCCGGTGAAGCCCTTTATCTGCCGGCAGTGGCCCTTTCTGCCGGCCCTGCTGGTAAATCCCGACGAACTGGAACACGCCAAGGGCGCCTGCCCCGGCATCAACCCGGCCTGCACCCATGAAGAATTCGTGGCGGAGGCTTTGAGCCAGGAGAAAAAGTCCTGAAGGGTGCGTCCTACGCCCCATAAATTGCCCCTGAATATGCCAACCTCTTTATTGGTGCGGAGGACGCACTATTAGGAAGATTATGAAGAAACTCCAAGTCCGCATTTTGATTGTCCTCTCCCTCACCAGCTTGCTCCTCGTCCCCGCTTGGGCCGCCGAGCCGACCGAGGCCCAGCCCGCCTTTGAGCAAGGGGTAGCCGCCCTGAACCAGGGGAACGCCGCCCTGGCGGTGGAGAAGTTCAGCGAGGCCTTGAAGCTCGACCCGGAGCTGGTGGAAGCTTACATCAACCGGGGCATCGCCCAACTGCGGCTGGAGCAGCCGGTGGAGGCGGTGGCCGACTTCGATAAGGCCCTGGAACTGGCCCCCAATTCGGTCGAAGCCCTGTATAACCGGGCCCTGGCCTACAGCAAAGGCGGGGTCTATGACCAAGCCCTGGCGGATTATACCCAGGCCCTGAAGTACGCCCCCCAGGACTGGCAGATCGTCTATAACCGCGGCAACGCCTACCTGGACTTGGGCAAGGCCAAGGAAGCCCTGGCCGACTATCAACGCGCCCTGAAGCTGCACCCCAAGACCCCGGAGGTCCTAAATAACCGGGGACTGGCCTATCTCTCTCTGGGCCAAACCGAGAAGGGACTGAACGACGCCGACGAAGTCCTGAGACTCAAACCCGATTTCGCCCGGGCCCATTTCGTCCGGGCCCAGGCCCTGGAAAAACTGGGGCAGAAATACGAGGCCATGGCCGCCTATCGCCAGTTTCTCAAGGCCGGCAACCCGGCCAAAGACCAGGACCTCCTCAAGCGAGCCCTGGCGCACCTCAAAAATCTGGAAGGAAAATGAGAATTAGCAGTTAGCGGTTAGCCGTTAGCTGTTAGGATTTAGGATTTAGCCTTTAGTTTTTGCCATTCCTAACTGCTCACCGATAACTGCTGACTTCTAAACGTTGACTGGTAACCTTCATGCCCTACTACCTGACCACTCCCATCTACTACGTCAACGCCGAGCCCCACCTGGGGCACGCCTATACCACCGTGGTCGGCGACGCCTTGGCCCGGTTCCACCGCCTAATGGGCGAGGAGACCCGCTTCCAGACCGGCACCGACGAACACGGCGACAAGGTGGTGGAGGCCGCCCGCCAGGCCGGCTTGCCGGTGAAGGAATTCGTGGACCGCATCAGCGCCCAGTTCCGCCAGACCTGGGATAAGTTGGATATCAGGTACGACCATTTTATCCGCACTACTGACCCGGACCACCTCAAGGTGGTCCAGGAGGTCCTCAGCCGGGTCCATGCCGCCGGCGACCTCTACTACGGCGAGTACGGCGGCCTCTACTGCTTTGGCTGCGAGACCTTCTACCTGGAGCGGGACCTGGTGAATGGCCTCTGTCCGGATCATAAGACCAGGCCCGCATACCTCAAGGAATCCAACTACTTCTTTCGCATGAGCAAATACCAGGGCTGGCTCCTGGATTACCTCAACGACAACCCCGACTGGATCCGGCCGGAGCGCTATCGCAACGAAGTCCTGGCCTTTCTGCGAGAGCCTTTGGAAGACCTGTGCATCTCCCGGCCCAAGAGCCGCCTGGAGTGGGGCATCACCCTGCCCTTTGATGAGCGCTACGTCACTTATGTGTGGTTCGACGCCCTGATCAACTACCTGACGGGCATAGACTACCCCGACGGAGACCTGTACAAAAAATTCTGGCCGGCGGAGCACCTCATCGCCAAGGACATCTTGAAGCCCCACGCCATCTATTGGCCCACCATGCTGGCCTCGTTAGGTCTGGAGCCCTTTCGCCACCTCAACGTCCACGGCTACTGGCAGATGGAAGCCGGCAAGATGTCCAAGAGCCTGGGCAACGTGGTGGAGCCCCAGGCCCTCACCGCCCAATACGGCGTGGATCAGGTGCGTTACTTCTTCCTCCGGGAGATGGTTTTTGGCCTGGACGCCCATTTCAGTGAGTCCGCCCTTATCAGCCGCATCAACGCCGATTTGGCCAACGACCTGGGAAATCTGGTGGCTCGCAGCCTGGGTATGGCCTTCAAGTATCGGAAAGGGTTGGTGCCGGCCCCCCACGTCCCCCGCGACCTGGACCAGGAATTGATCTTCCTGGCGGAAAAGACTGCGGCTGACTTCCTCCGGCATTTCCCCGCCCTGGAATTTTCCAAGGCCCTGGCCGGCCTCTGGGAATTCATCGGGCATCTGAACCGCTATATCGTCGCCAACGCTCCGTGGGACTTAGCAAAAGAAACATCAGCTGAAGCCGCAGCGCGGCTGGACACGGTGCTCTATCATCTTCTGGAAGGCCTGCGCATCATCGCCGCCCTGTTGCGTCCGGTGATGCCCCAAAGCTCTCTTACGATGAGCGAGCAACTGGGTCTGGGCCTGGCTTTATGGGAGCGGCCCCTGGCCCAGGCGCTGCAATGGGGTCGGCTGCTGCCCGGCAGCGCCCTAAAAAAAGCTCCTGCCCTCTTTCCCCGCATTACAACCGAGCCAGAGGCAGTAAAATAGCGGCGTTCTCGGCGCCTCGGCGGTAAGATGATTGGCCGCAAAGACCGATTTAATCTCCGATTAAATAAAACCGGGCGTGACCGAGTCAGGCCCGGCAATCTTGGCGGGAATGGAAAAGCAAGAGGGGACTTTGGCACCTGCTGTATGCGAAGAATCTCGTATTTTCGCTGGGTTATATAAAATGGCTTGGAAGATTTATGGAGGGAGGGCCGGTTTTTTGATGACGCCCAAATAATGGCTACAGAGAAAAGGAAGCTTTTCCAGAAGATAACAAATTAAAAAGGAGTATGGCGCAATCCTGCGAGCCAGCGGCGGCGCCAGGGTCAGGCGCTGCAATTCTATCCGGCAGCCGGGAAACAGCTTGAAGATTTCGGCCTTCGGCACTCCCCGGACATCCGGATTCCAGGGGTTGTTCAGGTGATAATCGTACCACAGGATCAAGCCCCCCGGTTTTAACACCCGCATCATCTCCGCCGCCACCCTCTCCTTCATGGCTTGGTCCAAAATGGAGGTAAATACTGTGGACTGCAGGAGCAGATCAAAGGAATTATCCGGATAATCTAGGGCCGCGGCGTTACCGTGACTCAATTTGACCAGGGGGGGCAGCAGCTCCTGGGCCACTGCCAGGTCAGCGGCGATCAGATCACAAGCGCTCAAGTTCCTGGGAGAGGCGCCCCATTTGATAAAATCCCGAAGCCAATACCCCTTGCCGCAACCTACCTCGAAAATCCTCTTGTCTTCTAAATGGGAAAAGCCGTAGCCATTCAGTAAGGCCAGCACCCGCCGTTCCCGTTGTTGCATAGCAAAAAGCTGTCCCGGATTAAACAAGGAGTAGAGGTCCTGGCAATCCCGCCTGGCGTAGGCCTTCAGGATACGCTTTTCCTCTTGTTTAACTGGTTGTGCCCCGGACATAAAGCGTCAAACTCAGTTCAGGGGAGGGAGCAGGCGCTGATCTTCGACCCAGCGCCCCAGCACCGCCAGGGTCCAATATTCCCGGAAATCCTGGCCTTGCCGGAATCGGCGGATAACCCGGGCCACCGCCGTCTCCGATAGTCCCAGGGGCTCTCCTCTGGGCTCGGACAGCAGCAAACCTTGCCTTAACCAGGGTTCGATGGGCAGCACAAAACCCATCTTGGTTCTTCTGGCAGTCTCTGTGACCAGCTCGTCATTGACGGCATCCACCAACAGAGGCTTCTGCCTGCCAGGGATGACTTTTTGCTCAACCGGAAGGGAAGTGACCAATTCCACCAGCCGATGATCGCAAAACGGGGCCCGCAATTCCAGGGAGCAGGCCATACTCATCTGATCGCCATCCCGCAGCAGGGTATTCCGCAAATAATGGCTTAATTCCAGGCGGGACCAAATTCCCTGAGGGGTACGCCCGCCCGCCGGGGTTACGAACCTCTCCTGGGGCGGCCTTTTCGAGCCCCGGAGGTTTTCCAGATCTATCTGGTTGAAAACTGAATACTTGGCTAAATATGCCAGCTTGTAAGGGTCTCCCAGCCCGAAGAGCTCCAACAAATTTTTCAATCGGGCCCCATGGCGATAAAAACCGGAGAATGATGGTCCGAGGAGAGAGATAAGGCTATGGGCCGCGGCTATAGGCCAGCCAGGCAAAGAGAATTTCGTTAAGGGCAAAAAAATTTTTAAATAATCCCGGGAGGGGTATCCCAAAAATTGCTCATCGCTTCCCGACCCGGCGATGGCGACCTTGAGTCCCTGGTTAGCAATGGCTTGGCTGACTAAAAAGGTATTAAACCCATCAATGGAGGGCTGATCCATGCAGTTCGCCGCCCGGGCAATCCAGGCCCTGGCTTCTTTCAAGCCGACGGTTATGCGGGTATGCTGCGAGCCGAATCGGGCCGCCGCCCGGCTGGACCAGTATTCCTCGTCGTAGCGTTGGTTATCGGCGTCGAAGATGATACTGAAGGTTCCCAGGTTATCATAGCCGTTTTTGGTCAGCAGGGCAAGGATACTGGTGGAATCCACTCCGCCGGAGAGCAGCAAAGCCACCGGCACATCCGCCACCATGCATAACTTGAAAGATTCCAGCAAGGCGCCAGCGACTTCGGGGATCAGGTCCTGCCGGCGCCTCTGGTCCTCCAATTCCCCCACCTCGGCCAAGAACCAGAAAGGATGTCGGGTTATCGAGCCATTCTGGAATCTTAACCAGCAACCTGCCTCCAAGCACTTGATATTTTTCACCATGGAATAAGGTTGGGTCACACTGCCAAAGGTAAGATAGGAGTCGAGACCATCGGCATCCAACCGCCGCTCCACTACCCCAGAAGCCAAAAGGGTCCGGACTTCGGAGGCGAAAAGAAATCGGTTTTTCTGATGCAGATAATACAGGGGTTTCTCTCCAAGACGATCCCGGACCAGCCAGAGGCACTGTTCCATTCTATCCCAGAGCCCAAAGGCGAACATGCCTCGAAAACGGCTAATCGCGTCGCACCCCCACTTATCCCAAGCCGCCAGGATTACTTCCGTATCGCTCCGGCTGAGGAAATGATAACCGGATTTTTGCAACTCCTCCTTGATTTCCTGAAAATTATATATCTCCCCGTTAAAAGTAATGGTATACCTGCCGTCCGGGCTACTCATGGGCTGGTGGCCGGCGGGGCTGAGATCCAGGATGGACAGGCGCTTATGCCCAAACCAGAGGACCCCGCCGGGCAATTTTTCCTCATATTCCCCCGTATCGTCCGGGCCCCGATGATGGAGAGCCAACAACATCGCTTGCCGGTCGATATCCATGGGTTCCCCCAGGAATCCGCAAATGCCGCACATAAAACTAATGCCCTATCATCTGGTTAGCGAAGTAAATTTTAACGACGGTCTGCGTTTGAACAGCACGAAATCCACCAATCCGTGGAGGAATCCCACCCCGTAGCCGAAATGAAAGTAGGCGAAGGCCAAGGGTAATATGGGCAACAGCGACCATTGGGTTTTCCAGGCCGTGGCGACGGAAGCAGCCAGAGTGGCGCCAAGATAAAGGCCGACCATTACCCCGAAGGGAATTATTGCGCCCTTGAAAAAGGGGAGCAGCAAAAGGTTTACTATTAAAGCCAGCAGAAAGCCGCCTGGAGCCAGATGCCGCCACGAAGCCGGGAAGCGGTGCTTCCGGATTACCGCCACTTTCCAATACCCGTATTGCCGGTATTGCCGGAACACCTCCCACAAGGAGGAGCGGGTCTGATACCATGATTTGATTTGGGGAGATTGGTAGATTTTGCCACCGGCCCGGGTGATACGGAGGTTCAATTCATCATCTTGATTACGAACAAAGGACTCATCAAAAAGTCCTATCTTCAAGAGAGTCTCCTTGCGCCAACAGCCATAAATCACCGTATCCACATAACCCTGATAATCCACCTGGTGCGATAAAGCGCCCCCTACCCCAAAGGCGGAATGGTGCACTGCGGCCACGGCTCTTTGAATAAATGAGTCTCCGGTGGCCCGGTGTGGACCTCCGACATTGTCAGCCTGGGTTTCCTCTAAGATACGGACACATTGTTTAACATAGTCGGGGGCGTAGAGAGTATGGGCATCCATGCGAATAATTATGGAGCCCTGGGCCGCCAGAATTCCCCTATTCAGGGCAAAACTTTGGAAGCTCTGGGGGTTGTCCAGCAGCCGTACCCGTTCATCCTCCCGGCAGATTCGCTGAATAATTTCCCGGGTGCCGTCAGTGCTCCGGCCATCCACCACCAATAATTCAAAACCACCGGGGACCGGCTCCTGGGCCAGAATGGAGCGCAGGCAGGCCTCGATATTCCTGTCTTCTTGAAAACAGGGAATTATGATGGAAATCAAAGGTTTTTCTGCCATTTAAACCCACGACGCTTTTTCATTTGCGCTACTCAAGTCATTGATTAATGTAACCCAGTTCGCCTTAAACCTCTCAAAGGTAAAGTCTTTGGCGAAGTTGTAGCCATCTTCCCCCAGTTTCTTTCTCTCTTCTGATTGACCCAGCAAGTGCTCCGCCCGGTTTCTTAAGTCTCGAAAATCGCGGCAAATGATTTGCTTGCCCCCCTGCAGCAGTTCCGCCATGCCTCCTTTTCCGGAGCCCAACACCGGAGTTCGGCAGAGCATGGCTTCATGGGCCACCCGGCACCAGCCTTCCTCGAACTGCGACATGGTCACCGCCAGGTGCGACGCCCTTAAAAGCCGCTGATAATCTCGATAATTTAGGGAAAGTTTTCTAATGGGCAAGGGGCAATCCTGGACATTCCCCGAAGTGACAAAATGGACCTCCAATCCCTTGAGGGCCTGATAGGCCTCTTCCACCCCTTTCCCGGGTCCGTAATTTCCCAAATAGACAATCCCTTTCCCTAAAAGGTCATGGCGCTGCTGGAAAGCCTCGATTTCTTTCGTGGTAAAGACGAATTCATCCGGATAAAAGGCGTTAGGAATCTTCCTGACATTCTGAAAACCTTTTTTTATCAAAAAATCTTGCCAATAGTCAGCTACTACTACGACCACATCACTTTTGTTTAGATTCTTATAAAGGAGGCTACTAAAAGTGGAGTATAACTTTTTATACTTATCATAAGTGAAGTCCAGATGGTGAACTACCACAACTGACTTTGAAGCGGGCCGCCGCCTTAATGGTATAAAGGCCAGATCCATATTCTTTATTATTATATTACTATTTCTTTTCCTTTTTATTAAGTTGAACGAAAATTGGGTTTTGGCTATTTTAACAATACTTTTTATTTTACATTTGCCAGTATAAATTGGATAACGGCATATGTTATAGTCATCTTCAAAAGTTTTTAAAATCATGTTTTCATAAATATTACCGCCATAGAAACTATCGCCATAATAAATCATTATTATGTTGGCTTTATTCCGATAATCAATATTCATAACTTATTCGTTAATTAATTTATCCATTAATGGCGGTGAATCTTTGTCGCATTATTTAGCAATGATGCCTGGCTGATTTACCTCTTGGGCCGGCGTCGATTGGCGGTAGCTATCCTCTGCGGCTGCATAGCAGGCTGCTGGCATTCTTTCCACCTGCTGTCTAAATATGCAAGTGGAAAAGATAATAAAATAACCAACAGGATGGCCAGGACTGAACCCGTACATTCCACCAGCGCATTCCAAAAAGTGGATTCTACGAAATACTTAGAATTAACTACGAGGCAGAGGTAAATCATTAAGGGCCATAACTCCTGGCGGCGCCGGCTGAGCCTCAGAGAGGTCCAATACCCGAAGCCAAAGATCAGGCCGAGGATCAGGCCCGCCAGGGCGACCCCCAGGAGGCGGAAATCCTGATAAAACGCGGTAAGAAAGTAGTGGGCGTAGTACATTTCATAAGCGAAATAATCCAGGGGCAAATATTCGGCCGGAAAATCAAAAAATTCCAAGGGCTTCGCCGGCCAGAAATAGGTCGGGATAATTTTCAGAAAGTCTTCATAATTTTTCCGGCCCCACTGCACCTCTTCCCCACCTTCCTGACACTTCTGATAAATACAGGCAAAGGTCTCAAAAGCGTATTCCCGTTCTCCAAATCGTTGGATTGATTCTCCCCAGGACAGTTCTTCGGCGTTTCTAAATTCCCTAAGGTCTTTACTTCTGTAAATATCAGTCCCGTACAAGGAAACTGCCAAAGGGGTAAGCAATATCAGCCCTATCAAGACAGCCGCTACCGATTTTGATAAGCGGAACAGTTTCGTCTGGTATAACAGGAAAAAACCAATTACTGAATAAAGGAATATTGCCTTAGATTTCATAAAAAGACTTCCAGGTATCGAAAGGAGAAGAAACAGGAGACCCAAGCTTCGGTCTTGTTGAAAGGCCAATAACGGCAGGACGATATAGCTTTTGTAGAAAAGAGTAATCCAATAATAGCCTTTGCCATAGTCACTAACCGGCTTGAGATAAAACATTAATTGGCTCAAGGCAAAGACTGCAAAAACTACCACCGCAAAACTGAATTTACCGATACCCTTCCGGGAGGGCAACGGGAGGTAGGCCTCAGGACTGTCCTGGGGACCCAGGGTTAAGGGCGTCCCGCCCAACTTTACCCCCAGATGGTAAAAGGCTCCAGCCAGGGCCAGGACCAGCATGGGTTCTGCCAGAAACCACGGGTTATGCCCCCACATGCTCGCAGTTTGCAACATGGAGCCTTCCTCCCCCCAGCGGTAAAACAGCGGCGGGAGCAACATGTATATAACCATCAGGGGGAAAAAACCGCTGGGGTGCATCAACCACAGGCGCCCCCGGCGCAGGTTGGCCAGCATCGGCCCGAGCCAGACCGCGGCGCAGATGAACAATCCCAAAAGGTCTAAATTCCTGAACATGAAAGCTTGCCGTTTTCAGGGACTGGCAAAATCCTGGCAGTATTCCCGGTGGACCAGCCTGATATTGCCATAACTTTCCCCAGCATCTGCCGCAGCTGGGTGGGGTGATCATATCCGGAGCGGCGACAGCGCTCCAGGCCGGCGCGGGCGATCCGTTCCCGTTCCTCGGAATGTTCCAGATAATATCGGGCTTTTTCTATGAGCTCTTCCGGGGAGGCGAAAAATTCCGCTTCCTTCCCCGGTGCAAACAGGCGAACGCTCTCTTCGCTATGCTCCGCCAGCAGGAAACCGCCGCAGGCCGGAATTTCATAGGTGCGGGTCGTGACCGTATCGTTAGCCCACTTGCTGAGAAAGCCGAGGGAGATCTTGGCCGCTCCCAGGGCCCGGGCGTAATCGTCCCCCCACACCGGGCCGGGGACAAAATGAGGCTTGATTAGCTTCCAGTGTTTCCCCAGCCGCCAGCGCCAGTATTTGTCGATTACCCGCACCGGCAGACCGGCCTTAATGAGCGCGGCGAGGCACTCCTCCCGGTCTTCTTCCCAGTGCCCGATAAAGAGCAACTCATTGCCCCATTGCTGCTTCTCTTCCGTGGTTAAAGACATGGGACGCTGGAGCTCCGGACAGAAGGAAAACTGGTGGCGCAAGACCAGAGGGGCGCCCGCGCTTAGATATTCGGAGATATTTTTTTCCCGGGGCACAAAATGCAGCTCATAATGGGGAATGGTCTTCACCATCCGGCGGTATTGCCCTTTTATCTGGCCAAAGGGGTCATCACTGGTATAGAGCACCCTGAAAAGCGAGGGACAGAGTTTTTTTGCCGCGGCCAGGGTAGCCGGTTTGATGGCAGTGGCATTATCGACCCACAACAAATTATATTTGCCGCTGGCGGCCGCGGCTAAAATGGCCTGGTTGGCCCCGGCCAAATCCAGGGGATAGCCCTGCCAGGCCATGATTTTCGTGACTAGCTTGGTTGCCGCCTTCTTGGGGGAATAACCGATATCAATAGGCAGGACCTCAAAACCCAACTTTTCCAAGGCCACCAGACGGCGGTAGCTATGAGAGTAAGGTCCCATTTCTCCCACATAAATAAGATGCATTTTGACTACCAATTATGTAGCCCAATTAAGGCCATATTATCAAGCAAGAATTTAAATCTTCTTTCTTCTTATAACTGTAACGTTTCCAATTTAAGGTATTATTTAAATTTGCCAAGGCCTTGTGAAGTCGTGCCAATATTTTTGGCTTCATTACAACGAACCCCCTGCACGCCTGTCGAGAGCAAAAGTTCCTCGGGAACAAAATCAGAAGGTTGCCGATTTCTAGTAATCTGCAAGTCAACATATCCAGAGTCGCGAAACCAACTGGCGACTTCATCATAGCTATGCCTATACGCAAAGCGAGGAGTAAAGCGGTCCCTAGCAGCATGAAGCGCTTCTCTCCAACCATACTTTATATAACCAGACCATTTGGTCCATGCAACTAAACTTTGATGAAAGATGTATAAAGGGATAATCGGTGTAATAACCACCGTCTGCCAAGATTCTGGCAAGCGCCAGCAAAATGGCCTAATAACATTTTCCAATAACATTAAGCCACTTCTTATGAAATTGCGTTTTTCACTGGATGGATTATAAACCAAGACATACAATCGTCCTCCGGTTTTAGGATACCTGCTGACGCTGTCGAATGCTTTTTTCGTAGAAAAAGTATGGTGTAATACTCCATGACTGTAAACAAGATCAAATGTTGCCTCTCTGAATCGCAAAGCTAAAGACAGATGCTTGAACAATGTGTAGGAATTTTTGTTTACTAAAATGTTTATAGGCCACATCAACAGAATAACCTAAATCAAAACCAACCAACTCACACTTTTCATGTTTAGCCATATAGTCTGCGATGCCGCCTATGCCGATGCCGACTTCAAGCACAAGTTGGTCCTTTACAGGTCTATTCTCAAGATCTATCAAAAAACGCATGCATTTAAACATTTCCTTCGCGGTAAGATTCCAATAAACTTTGTTATTCCAATCATAACTCAACCATTCGCTGGAGAAAGTCCGCAAGACATCTTCTTCTCCGGGCATCGCTCTATCCTCGGCAGGAAGAAAATCTGGAAACTCCTCTTTAAGGCGATTGCCATAAAGTCCTAAAAAGGTGTTCATAAACCCAGTCTTAAAAACCATTAACCGAGGTACTCCACGATATATTGGATAATAATATTTGCGAACTGGATTAAATAATAGACCGGTAATGATCTCTCTGGAAAACAACCTCGGGTCTAAGCCAATTCGTTTGGCACGCTCTATTTCATCATTATCTAGATGATGATCGATTGATTCCCATTCGATAACCTGTAATGGTGTTTTATCAATGGGACAGACTAATAAATCCAGAAGACGTAGTTTCATCCGGAAACCTTCTTTTAAATTTCCTTATTTAATTCACCATTTATTATAATACCCCACAATTTAACAAAAGAATTAAAAGCATTTTTATTTTATATCATTGTAACCTACTTCATTTTGATGATAATCAAGAAGCCCGGTGAAATGAGAAACAGTTTCTTCTTGCAGGGAAGACACAATATTAATATCCTCGTTGAGGGAAGAGGTGAGGTTATAAATTTCAATGCTATTATCCTCGCCTCGAATAATTTTCCAACCTTCATCGAGATAAAGGGCAAATTTGCTACTGCGGATCTTCTTCCGCCACTCTGGGCCTGTTTGGGATTCCGGAATTTCTTTCCACATAAACTTGGAGTCGATGATCATTGAGGCCAGGGAATCGCGTTGGCTCTCGGCAATGAGTGAAACGGCAGAGCGCGGCACCGGAATCGGGCATTCACAGACCTCCATTACCGTGGCAAATAGGTCATTTAAGGTGCAGAGCCGCCGGTCCGGACCTTTGGCATAAGAATTACCCGGAAATTTTATTAAAAGCGGCACCCATAATAATTCATTATAAAGGGATAAGGCATGGCCGAAATGCCCCTTTTCGCCAATGTGTTCACCATGATCGCTGGTGATAATGAACATAGTATTATCAAAATCGAAAGCTCGAATTGATTTTAACCCTTCAATGAACTCCTTTAAAAATATATCGATATGAACAAGCTCATCATCATAAAGATTAATTAAAGTTGGTATATTCTTCCTTGTCATCGTGGCATTTTCAGGCAAATACAGTTTTCCTGTGTCAAATCCCTGTTTGTCCAAATAGCCGCTGAACTTTCTACACCATCTTGGCGGATTGTACATCTGATGATTATTTACGATATTTATAAAAAGGAACAGCGGAACCTGCTTTTGGGTTACATGCTCCGAAACCTGCCTCAGACTTTGATGCTTTATTTTTTCGGTAAAGCGCCACGATACATGGAACGGAGTCGTTTTAAGAATCATTCTCTTCCATCTGGTCAGGTATCGCTGCAAGATAAACCAATCACGCGCCTGCCAAATGTATCCTAAGAAAAATCTGATCTTCTTCACGTCAAAGGGCATATAGAGCAATTTTTCTAAAAAATCTTGCCGTACTTTATTTTCCGGAGTTTCCATCCACGAGAATATCGGCTCTAGATCGAATTCAACCATTTTGTCGAAATCGCGGCAGAGACCATTAATGTGCGAAACCATCGAGTTTGCGGAAAATCCGTAGGTTCGATAGCCCAATTGCTTTAAGATGGTTACCAAATGGCGGCAGCGTTGGTCCAACAAAAGGCTAATTTCATGGGCGCCATGTTCGCTGGGATACAACCCCGTAAACATGGAGGCGTGACTTGGCACTGTCCAGCAACTCGGCGCAAAACAACGGGTAAATACTCGGAATTCCTCGGATAGCCGCTCCAGATTGGGGGTCGTTTCCCGCTCGTAACCATACAGGGACATATGCTTGGCCCCAGTAGTATCTAAAACGATCCAGACAATGTTGGGAAGTCTTGCGGTCATGAATTATTCCATGATCAACCGGCCGTCAGAGATCGGCGAAATCCCCAATCCTCGTGTTTCCGGGCAAAGATGAAGAAAATTAGCAGATAAGCGGCCAGGAAAATTAAGGCGGCTGCCAGCCAACCCGTCTGACTCGCCTGGCGCAACCCCAAGGCCAGGAAAAAAGCGGCGAGGGTGAAGATGGTCAGCCCCCCCACCTCACTGGCGTAAGTCTTGACCTTGAGCAGCCTCCAGACCGCCAAAGACATCGCCACATTAATCAACACATAACCCAAAGCCGTTGCAAATCCCAGGCCATTCACCCCCAAAGCCGCCGCCAGGAGAACCATCAGCGGCAAGATACACAGGACCGAGGCCCCGAGGATCTTCATGCCGGTGCGATGATTGCCGGTCATATTCAGGATGAGGGTAACGGAGCCAGCACCCACATTGATGAGCTGTCCCAGCGCCAGAAAAATCAGGGCCCAGCGGGCTGCGGCAAACTCAGCCCCAAAAAATCCCAGCAATTCCCGGGACACCAGGATAAACAGCAGACAGAGGGGCAGGGCCAGGTAATAGACCCAGCGGGTCGTGGTCCGGGCCAGATGCTGCAGGTCGGTCAACTGCCCCTGCTGATGTAATCGGACCAATAGCGGCGGCACCACCGCATTGATCGCCAACAAGGGAATGGCTACCAGACCGGCGACCTTCAGGGCCACTCCGTAATACGCCACTTCTCGGGGCGGCCGGAAGAGTGCCAGAATCAGACTGTCGGCGGTATCCATGAATAGCACCATTATCAAGTTTAAGAAGATTACGTAACTATAATGCCGCAGCTCCAGCCAACTATTGCGGTCCGGGATGCCACAAGTCCACCAGTGCCCCAAATAATCCTTCAGAAATCCCAGACTGGTAATCGCCGTCAAGACCACCGAGAGAAAGAAGGCCAGGCCCAGGGCTGGCGCCGGCGCCGCGCCAAAGGGTTTCAGGAGAAAAAACAACCCCAGCAACAGTAACATGGCCGATTTCATGACGATGAATTCGCTCGTGGTCGCCTGCACCACCTTCCCCAGACCTCGCAAGGTCTCCTGGAACAGGGTGGTCAGGGGAAAGAGCGGTAAAACCAAGGCAAAGAAGGGCATCATCATGATTAGCAGGGGCGCATGAAAATAACCGGATAACACCTCCCTTCCCCAATAAACCCCGATAGCCCCCACTAGTCCGAGGCTCATGGTCGTGACTGACGAACGCCACAAAAGGCTCCCCACGCTCTGCAGTTTCCCGGCCTCTTGGAGCAGGGCGGCAAAGCGCAGCAGGCCATTGCCCTGTCCCAGGGTGGCGAGGGTTCCCAAAAAAGTTATGATATTCACGGCGATAAAAAAGGTTCCCATCAGCTCTGCGCCGTAGAGTCTGGCCAGAACCAGATGGGTGGCGTAAACCGTTGCCGCCATAAAAATCTTGGCGCCCAGGGTAAATCCGGAATTGGCGGCAACCTGCCTGAGGTTTAACGGTCCCGTCATTAAAGGTAGCCCATGTTAATCAAACGCTTCATGATCTCTTCTTTTTGCTGGTCCCGCCCGGCGCGTTCCGGCCCTTCTGCGCTTCCTATCCTGGAGCAAGGCTCGCAGCCTAAACTGCGGTAACCCTGACGGTACAGGGGGCAAAAAGGCACATTAAATTCCTTGATATATTGCCAGATATCCATTTCGGTAAAATGCAGGATGGGGTGAACCCGGGTGTATGGGGGATCCTTCCGGGGAGAAAAGTAGCTTTCTTGCTGGCGGTTCGGTTGTTCCTCCCAGCGCTTGCCGCTGATCAGGGCCTCCCACCCGTATTTTATCAGGGCAGCCTTGATTACCTCCGTCTTCAATTTTAAACAGCACTCCTCTTTGTCCGCGGCAATCTGGATGGTCTTGATCGCCTCCTCATTGCGCTCTATCCGTAAGTCCAGGTCCCATTCCTGGGCCAGGCGGTCCCGAAATTGATAAATCTCCTTAAATTTGACGCCAGTATCGATATTTAACACTGGAATAGGGACCTTGCCATTTCCCAGCTCCCGCACAAGGTGCAGCGTCGTGGTGGTATCTTTACCTCCGGTCCAAACCATCGCAATTTTCCCCGAAAATTTATCGAGGGCCTCTTGAAGGATTTCCTTGCTTTTGGCAATCTTTTCCGTCAGGGTCATTGATGTATCCTTTTCATTTGTATCTTAGCTCTTACAGGCACAGCAAATTATATTTGGAGTGAGATGCGAGGGAAACTCTCCATGAAAATGGTAATAGACCAGTCCGTATAAGGGTCTTACTATCAAACGGTGCAAGATGGTAAATAATGCTCTTCTGATCCCATTACTTGGCCGCGTTTCCTCGATTATCACTTTTCCACAAAAGCCCCCCAGGTGAAGTAAATATTTCACTGTCCTGGGAGTGAGCAAAAATTGGTGAGTCAAATCGCCATAAAGAGTTGCTAATGCAAAAGGACAAATCGCATTGGGCATGCGTAAAATCAAGCGGCCGCCGGGAGCTAAACTTTTGTAAGTTATCACAATAGTATTCAGCAATTCTTCCCGGGGTAAATGTTCTAATACGTCAATGGCGATAATAACATCAAAAACGCCAACTTTATCTTCCAGGTATGGCGCCCAGGAGGCGACCGCTACCGGGGCGTTCAAGGTATTACGTCCGTGGGCGACCAAGATTTGGTCCTGGTCTATTCCGGAACAGTCAGTATAACCTTCATCCAATAGAGCCAGTAATAAAGAGCCGCAGCCGCAACCGATTTCCAGGATTTTCTGATCTTTTTTGGAGCCAAGCCATTTCCGAATGGCCTTAAGCTCCATGACCCCGCGCCTTCTGGCAGTAACTAAATCGGGATAGTACCTCTCGGGCTCAAAATATCTAGATTCCATGATCCCTAATTGGTTCGGGGCAACCCCCTCCGCCAGATGGCAGCAGGAAGCACCACTACACAATGACGCAAAGCGCGAAAACCGCGGTGATTATTAAGGTTCCGCAGATTATTATAAACTATTGTGATAAAAAAATCGGCCTTCATCACAAAAAAGTTCGGTCTGGCTCCAGCGTTCCGGCAACCGCCGTTTGAGGGGGTTTCATCCTTGCCGCGGTTTCCACCACTTTCCACCGCGGTAGTCCCAGGGACGCAATATATCTTGGATTATTCTTTATAAATTGGTAGAAGTTTACCTAACTATATGATATAAAAATTAATAATCGCCAATTTGAGGCATCTGCGAAAGTCTGATTTATTGGTCAATAAAGGCAAAAGGGAGCCGGGAGCCCTCGCCTACGACTATAGGTAAGAGGGGGAGCCGAGGCGGATGTCCGACAATTTAACTTTAGCCGAGGTTTCAATTATGGAATCAAAAGAAAAAACCGACCCTTGATGAGCGGTTATTCTTGTCTGTAAATACGAAAGTCGGGATGCGCTTCGCTTTCCCGCCTTACGCTCTGCGGCGATATGTAGTATAGACAGCCGAGGCGGTTGTCCGACAATTTAACGTTAGCAGAGGTCACAATTTGTAACATTGAATTATTTTCCGGGTCAATTGTCTCATCCTTGCTGGAAATTTCTTTCTCTCTGCCGTACACTAGTAGTATTCGGTAACAACCCGCTTGCCGATCCGGCCGGCGGGGGGAGATGCGGCACATAAACGGCACAAACATGGCACAAACGGGGGGTTAAAGCGGGACCACGGCGGCGGATTATGGAAGTAAAGTGAGCAATATTAGCATGTTATGCGCAACCTTTTGCGGAATTTTTTTTGTGGCGGCACAATTTCGCCCCCAAAGGCCCTGGTTTGGGAGAAAAAATTGAGCTAAAAAGGCCGGTTGCTCCGAAAAACCATGGAATATTCGTGACTTGGAGATTGCACTGATTTTATTTGTCCTAAGTTCAGGCAAGTACTGGTTTTTTCTGGTTTTTGCGCCGCGGGGCCCGGTCCGGCGACCATTTTCGTTCCAAGGAATTAACATTTAAATTATCTTTAGCGATTATGATGGTAACTAATTTTGGAGAAAGTTGGATAAACCGATGACAAAAATCAAGAGTAATAATATCACTTGGCACAATACTCATGTTGACCGCAAAGACCGGGAACGGGTTCTCGACCAGAAAGGCTGCACCATCTGGTTTACTGGACTTCCCTCCTCAGGGAAAAGCACCACGGCTTTTACCCTTGAACATAAGCTTATCAGTCTCGGATACCTGGCTTATGTTCTTGATGGCGATAATGTGCGCCACGGGTTGAATAAAAACCTGGGATTTTCGGCGGAAGATCGAGAAGAAAATATCAGGCGGATCGGCGAAGTGGCTAAACTTTTCGCCGATGCCGGACTGATAACTATGACCAGCTTCATTTCCCCTTACCGCAGAGATCGGGACCATGTCCGAGATCTCCATCGTGAGGCGGGACTTTGCTTTATTGAGGTGTTTGTCGACACCCCTTTGCAGGTTTGCGAAGTACGGGACCCCAAAGGCCTATATAAGAAAGCTCGCCGGGGGGAATTAAAAGGATTCACCGGGATCGATGATCCTTATGAGCCGCCGTTGTACCCTGAACTTATTGTAAATACTGAAAAATTCCCACCGGAAGAATTAACGGCGCAGATCCTTGTCTACCTGATTGAAAACGGATATCTGGGACACGTCAGCGGAGATTAAGCAAGGCCGCTTGCCTTTTTTAAGGGTAGCTGACAAGAGTGGTAAGGTATGATAAATGTCGGCACATTAACCAAATTTAGCTTGGATAAAAAGGACTTACAAGAGATTAGCAGAAAACTGGAAGAATTGGGATACCCCGGCTGAATCCTGAAAAAATAGGTTCGGAGTGGAAGCGATGAATCACCTGATTTACCTCGTGTTGGACAGTTGTCGCTATGATACGTATCTGGCCGCCCAAACCCCAAACCTGGACAAGCTGGGGAAGGTGGAATTACGTTATAGCTATGCCAGCTGGACCTCGCCTTCCCATTACGTTTTGTTAATGGGGATTACCCCTCACAAGAACCCTCGACTGGTTTTCGCCTCCGAGGTCTATAAAGAAGATTTCAAGGCCTGGAGCATCCGTCTCGGAGTTCCCACCCTCGAGTTTCGCTCCTTCGTCCCCGAACTCTCTTTGCCCCGGCAACTTCAGCAGTTGGGTTATTATACCGTGGGCCGGGTGTCATTGCCGGTGCTGAACCAATACACCACCTTTTCCCAGTATTTTGACGACTATAAGATGATGGAAAATCACCGCGATTTTGCTGGGATGATCGAAGAAATTCACTTTGCCGGACCCAAGCCTTTTTTCTATTTACTCAATCTGGGAGAAACTCATTACCCCTACATGCTGGACAAATCCGAAACCCCCATCCTCCACGGCGTCCACGGAGTGCTGAAGCATATGGACTTTAAGGAGGAGCAGCCCCAGGCTTTCTTTGACGAGAAACAGATGGCCCGCTTCCGCCAGCAACAGATCGCCGCTCTTGAATATGTGGACGGCTTGCTGGGGGAGCTTTATGCCAAATGCCCTCCCAACACTTACTTTATCATCACCGCTGACCACGGCGAACTCTTTGGGGAAGACGGCTTTTTCGGTCACGGGCCCATCTTCCACGAAAAAGTTTTTGAAGTGCCCTTTGTGGAAGGATTGCGGCCGGCTCCTCGGCCCTCAGGCCAAAAAACTACTTGAATCTCATGTTCAAGGGGCCTTGCTCCTCGATCTCCGGGCTGCTGGGTTTTAAAGAGAATTGAATTCCCTTTCTGCTGGGAAGCATTAGGTCTCCGGGGCCAATGAGGACCGGAGTGATTTGATCGCCCCGGCAGGAGATAAGAAAAAGGCAGAGTTCTAACCTCTGCCTTTTTTTAAAACCACTGCTCTTAATAGCTTGTTAATTTAGGACCGACGTCGCCACATCAACGCCATGCCGGCAATCCCAGAACCCAGAAGAAGCAGGGTAGATGGAATCGGGATGCTAGTAAGGGTAACCTCATCAACGTCAAGGGCCGCACCGGCGGCACTGATCCTTATCTCAAGGTTGTCGCCGATATATTGGCTATTTGATTGATAGAGTAACCCCTCTTGCTGGAATATAAAAGGCTGCGCCGGCGGTTGACCGGTAATTTGGGCCAACACGACATTATCCTGGGCATCTACTAATTGCAAGGTATAACTTGCATTGTACCAACCGCTGGCGAAGTACGCCTGCAGGTTATACAATGTATTCGCCTTAATTTTGACGCCGAGGAATTGGCAGATTGTCGCACCCGCGTGCATCCAGGCGATTTGGTTACCCGCTGGTATTGTAGTATACCAGGGACCAGGATTCCAGACTCCCGCATCGCCGCTCGTGATAATCCAATTGGTAATATTATCCCAGCTATTAGTACCTTGCGCCACCGAGGGAGATTCAAAAGACGGATTGAGGATATAAGGCACCTCTATGTATCTATTAAGGGTAACCTTATTAACGTCAAGTGCCGCACCGGCGGCACTGATATTTATCTGAAGGTTGTCGCCGATATATTGGTTACTTGGTTGATAGAGTAACCCCACTTGCTGGAATATAAAAGGCTGCGCCGGCGGTTGACCGGTAATTTGGGCCACAACGGTATTATCAGCCACTAATTGCAAGGTATAACTTGCATTGTACCAACCGCTGGCGACGTACGCCTGCAGGTAATACAAGCTATTCGGCGCGATGGTGGCTCCGAGGGTTTGTGAGATTGTCGCACCCGCGTTCATCCAGGCGACTTGACTACCATATGGGATTGCATACCAGGGACCAGGATTCCAGACTCCCGCATCGCCGCTCGAGATCGTCCAATTGGTAATGGCATCCCAGCTATTAGTACCTTGCGCCACCGAGGGAGATTCAAAAGACGGATTGAGGATAGTAATCGGAGCGGCTGAGGCCGGCACCAGGAAGGCCATTAACAAGCCCATCACCGCGCACAAAACCACCATTATCCGAGCCTGGCTATTCATAATTCCTCCATTATTTTAAGGAGCAAACAATGCCGCAAGAGGAAAAACTTGGCAGGACATCGCGCCCAAGGGGAGCGAATCCACTCTCATCCTTGAGACATATAATTCCGCACGCGACGCAGATGGCTAGTTTGATTTTTTATAGCAAATAATTTAAAGCGAGTCAAGAAAAATCTTAAAAAGTATAACTTCCTAATAATTTTGGATAAACTAATTAAAGTAAAGCTATTAGGTTCTAAGCCGGAGATGGGGTCTTCAAAAAGTGCCTAGGCTTGGTTTTTTCCCCTGGAGCAAGCTTGCTTTTCACTGGATTTTAGTGCAAAATTCATGGCATCTCCACTTTCCCTAGCGAATTTTTGATTAATGATTCGGACACACTTGGAAAAAAATTAAGCTTTTTTTAAAAAAATTATCGGGAATTACCTTCCCGCTTATCCTGCGAAAATCACCCTCCCCTTTGGGGAAAATTAGCCACCCTCAGCCAGGCCATCACAAATTAAATTCCGCTTTCCGATCCTCGAATTCTTCGGCCGCCTTGGCATAATCCTCATGCCGCCCCAGATCCAGCCAATAGCCGGAAAAAGGATAGTAATTCACCGTCTTTCCTGCTCCCAAGAGGAGCTTGACCAAATCCGGAAAATCCAGGTATGGTTTATTGCCGATATAGTCCAGCACTTCGGGTTCGAAGACATAAACCCCCATGCTTACCAGGTAGGAAGAGGTGGGCTTCTCAATATAGTCCTTGATATGGTATTGGCCGTTGCTGATAATGACCCCCAGGTCGATGGTTACCTGGCGTTCATAGGCTCCGATGGTGGCGCTCCCTTGGCGCTCTTTATGATACCGAAGCAACTCGGCATAATTGATATTGGTCAACACGTCGGCGTTCATCACCAGGAAGGTCCGGTCCAAACCGCTGATCTGCCTTAGCGGCGCCGCGGTCCCCATAGGCTCCGACTCCACCGAGTAGTCGATGCTCACCCCCCATCTGCTACCTCCCTGAAAATACGCCTGAATCAGGTCGGACATATAACCAACCGCTAAGGTGATATGACGGAATCCCTGATGCTTAAGTTGATGGATAACAATTTCCAGAATGGGCCTGCCGCCTATGGGGATCAAAGGTTTGGGAATCACTTCGGTCAAAGGAGCCAACCGAATGCCTTTGCCCCCTGCTAAAATAATGGCGCGCACCTTACGTCTCCCGGAATCCTAGGGTTAAGACAGCTTTGATAAATTGCCCGATAGTTCGAGGGCTTTGGAGGGTGTATCCGATTTTAGGCCAGAATATTCGCTGACTTTAAATTGAAAAAGATAACTGGCCAAGCCTTCCTTATAACACACCTCTATCATTTGGTTAATTTCAGCGGTCGACGCCGACGGAATCGCCAGATAAATTTCCTGAACGCTATATAATTTAGCGATCAGGGGCAAGTGGTAACGATTTCCCAGCACTTGGACGCCGCTGATCCGTTTGCCCCGCTTTTCCGGGTCGTCATCAATAAAACCCAACACCTGGAAACCATTGCCTTGCTGGTTTTGCAGATAATGCAGGCATACGTTTCCTCCGTCTCCTGCCCCCCAGATGATCACTCTTCTTTTCTGATTATCTGAATTATTGTGGGCCCGCTGGTGTAAATCCCATTTTTTCAAGAGCACCCGATATCCGATTAATAAGGTAGTTAAGACACTGAAATCTATGATAAACACACTTCTACCAAATGAGCTAAATTTTAATCCCGGCAGAAATGTTAGGCCTGACAAAAAGGAAACCCCCAAAAAAACCAGACTACTCGCCGCCACTCCCTGAAAGACCCGTTTGATATCATATAGGGAGAGATAGCGGATAATGGGATGATAAAAGCCAAAATATAAGAAGACTGGCAGGCGGATTAATGCCGCCAGCGGCAGGAGCTTGTAGAAGGCTGGGAGCATTAAAGGATCACTGCGGATATACTGGGCCACGCTGAAAGCTATGAGACACGAAACCATATCGACGACCAGCAGGGCGAGCTGACTGCGATTTTCTATGAGGTGGCGGCGGCCGATGGCTTGGGTTACCGTTACCTTGACTGCAAGAAAAAGGTATTTTAAGTCTTTAAAATAGCTCTTGTTGTTAATATATTCCAGATCCAAAGGAAGTTTTTTGGGCAAGATATCCTCAATATAGAACCGCACCGGATCCACCCCAGGAGGATAGACCTCATCTTCGTTCCGTCCCAAGATCTGGTTGGGGCCGGCCAGGCCAGGTTTAACGGAAAAAATTATCCTGGCTTCTTCAGGATAGGCCGCCGCCAAATCCGGCGCCTCCGGCCTGGGCCCAATCAGGGTCATATCGCCTTTCAGGATGTTAAGGCATTGGGGTAATTCATTTAGTTTCAGGCGACGCAAGACTCGGCCCACCGGGGTGACCCGAGGGTCTCCCAAGCAGGAGAGGCTGGGGCCCATATGTTCCGGAGTTTCATACATCGTGCGAAATTTATACATCCTGAAGAGTTTACCGCCCCGCCCCACCCGGTCACAGCGGTAGAACACTGGCCCCTTGGAATCAAATTTAATGAGCAGGGCGATAAACGGGTAGCCCACCGCCAGGATTAGGAGGGCGATTAACGAGATAACAATGTCCAATATCCGAACCATCACTTTCTTCTCAAGAAAGAAGGCGCCACTAGCACTCCCCTAATAAAATTGCTTTTTAAAATCTTTTCAAACTACGCTTATCAAGCCGTAACTATTATATGAAATTCAATTATTCTTCAAAGGATAATTTCAGGGCGGTGCGGCAAGGTTTTCCCTGGCCTGCGGAGCCCAAGGGCGCTAATACCCCGGCAGTTCATCAGGGGTGGCGCATTGCTCCCACTGGGTGCCGGAAACCAAGGGGCAAGCCGACAAAATTCTCCCTCCCCATCCAGGGAAAAAAATTAGAAGGCGGGTGAAGGCCTTACCCCCTCAACCTCCCCTCTCCCCCATAAAGGGGGAGAAAGGGAATTGCAGATCAGAAAATGCATTAGTTATGCCATTTATAATTATTTGAAGAATTAAATGAATTCTTTATCAATCCCACAGGAAAATGTTTTAATTAATGAACACCAGGTAAAATAATATTAACTTTTAAAGCAGATGGTCGGACGTGCGTCTCCCGAAACCTATCAGCTTTCGGCGACCCCGGTCCATTTGGGCGAACTTAGGGCCAAAAAAAACGGGACACGGTCCAACATGCGAATATTCCGCGGTTTTTCGGAGCAATTGCCCGTTTTTGCCCGCCTTTTTCCCCGAAATCAGGTTCATTGGGAGCGAATTTGTGCCGCCGCGAAAAAAAATCCCCAAAATTATACGCATAAGTTATTAATATTACTAACTTTATCTTGCGCTCCCGCCGCCACGGCCCCGCTTTAACCACGAGGCGCGCCATGGTGGTGCCGTTTATGGGCCGCATCTCAGAGAGCCGGCCAAACGGCGAGCGGTTAGTTGCGGAATGCCGCTAGAGTAAGGCAATGAGAAAAAAATTTCCAGAAAGGCCGAGACGTTAACTAAGATATTAGTTCAAGATTGAATATTCAAGGTTCAAAGGAGAGGAAAGGGGGACGCACCATACCTTTACCCCGGAAAATTCCTCCGGCTGCAAATAAGTTGGCAGCACAGACTTTCCAGCCTGTGCCAAAAACCCTCTGCTTTGGTTATTTTTAATATTTACCAAATATTTCAATAACCTGTAGTTATTTTTAAAACCCCAAATAAAGCGGGATAGACTTCCGGCCCCAGGATATATTGACCCTGAGCCAGGACTGGTTGGATTTTCTGCAGCTGGGATTTAAGATCGACAGAATCGAGGCGTTGCTCCCAAATAGCGCCATCGAGCGAATAAGCCGCTCGCCTTTCAGGCCTGATAAATATGGTCCCCCCTGATCCCCTTAAAGGCGTTGCGGGTGTCCAGGATCAATTTCGCCTGCGAGGCGATCCAGGGGTAATCGTAATCCGAGTGGTCGGTCACCAACAATACCAGGTCAACTTGCTGGAGCGTCTCCTGGTTCAGGGGCGCGGAACTTAGCTCCAGCCCCGGATAATGCCGCCCCCCGATATACCGGGGGATATAAGGGTCATTATAGCTTACCGCGGCGCCGCGCTGGCGCAAAAG
>Ga0326728_10002089_pt1 | contig 67915 bp, 58 predicted proteins | sample MB3enrmetagenome_FD_207602 | JGI IMG/M metagenome (GOLD analysis project Ga0326728, IMG submission 207602) | Lab enriched peat soil microbial communities from McLean, Ithaca, NY, United States - MB31MN | ecosystem: Environmental > Terrestrial > Soil > Wetlands > Peat | place: USA: New York... | reverse complement strand
AGCCTTGGAACACTGATTTCAGCCGAAGCGCAAGGCGGCTACGCTCGGCATGGTCCGTCGGCGCCAACCTCCCGCGCTCCGAAGCTGGTGTCTACTGCATTGGACAACCTTATCAGCGAATTGGGGGACATCTTGCCATGTGGCAGGTCCGACAGCAGTATGGTATATTGGATGTTCTAAGGGCTCTTTTTTGGGACTCTTCTACCAAAGCATGAAGCGAATCATCACCTCTTATGGGCGCGTTTTTGTAGCCAGCACCATGTTCCTGCTGCTTGGCGTGGTCGCTCTTTCGACCGCCACTAGGAGGCCTTGCCTTCAAACCGGCAGCGGGCCGTGGCATACTTACAAAGCCAGCCACATGTGTGAATCGGAGCAACATGAGAGCTCCGTCACCAATGTGGCTGAATCCGCTGAGTTTGATGTGGCAAAGACCAAAGGTCCACCGCCGCGTCATGTTTCTGATGAAGAAACGCTCCCGGTAACTCTTCCTATAACCTTCCAGATACATCACTTCCGATCACCGCCTGTCCTCGCGTAAATCTCTCGTGTTCATCACCTGTTTCGGCTGCATCATTCGGTGAGCAGCCCAGCGGATAGCGCTCAATCTCTCATAACATCGTAGTCATCGCTCCGTCGGTTCGACAGGCACCAAGGAGGTAGAGAGCTTGCAAACTCCACTATCGTCTGACCAGATCAACCAGCTCCAGTGCTTCAACACATGCGTGATATCCGACGCCATTGAGACTTTCGGCGTCAGGTTGCGAAATGAAGGGTTCGCAACTGCGGGCTTCCGATGTCTCTTCAAGAGTCTTCCTCCCCTGGTCGGGTATGCGGCCACTTGCAAAATTCGATCGGCTCATCCGCCCATGGTAGGGAGCCGTTACGTCGAACGAACCGATTGGTGGAAGCACATCACCAGTGTTCCGTCTCCGCGCGTGGTGGTGATGCAGGATACGGACCAGGAGCCGGGGACCGGAGCCTTCCTGGGCAGTGTCCATGTCAACATCCTGAAGGCGCTGGGCTGCGTCGGGGCGATAACGAATGGCGCCGCGCGCGAGTTGCCTGGAATCGAAGCGAGTGGTTTTCAGGTCTTTGCCGGTCGGCTTGCCATCTCACGCGCCTATGTCCACATTGTGGAGTTTGGCGGTCTGGTGGAGGTCGGGGGTCTGAGGATTCAACCCGGCGATTTGCTCCATGGAGACCGCCACGGCATTATCAACGTCCCTCAGGACTTGGCAACTAAGCTTCCTGCCGTGGCCAGCAAGATTTTGGAGAAGAAGCAGCAAGTGATCGAGTTGTCGAAAAAACCCGAAGCCACCTTTGAAGAACTCGGCCAAGCGCTGAGAGAGTTACTCGACTTCAATATGGATCACCGTGGGGATGGAGCAAAACAGTGGAAACGATGAACAAGCAAATATCGGCCAAGAGCAAATGGGTGACGGTGGCTATCGCCGGCTTGGCTGCCATGGGGGTCGCGCTTCTCCCTTCCTGCGGGAAGGTTCGAGCCAAGAGCGGCTCCCCAGCGGCCGTGACGGTTGGGGTGACGAAAGTAGCCCGCAAGTCTCTTCAGCGGCAAATTACGCTTTCCTCGGAGCTCGTCCCCTTTCAGGAAATCGACGTCTACGCGAAAGAGTCAGGTTTTGTCAAGAGCTTGTATGTCGACTATGGCAGCCGCGTGCAAACGGGTCAATTGATGGCAATCCTGGAAATCCCGGAGCTCGAGGCGCAGTTACAAGTGGATCAATCCGCCATCAAGAACGCGACGGACGAAGTTTCCCGCGCCGAGCACGAACTGAAGCGTTATCAGGCGCAGTACAGGGCTCTCCACCTCGAATATACCCGCTTGAATGGAGTCTCCGAGAGCCAGCCCGGCTTGGTGGCCCAGCAGGAAGTTGATAACGCCCAGGGCAAAGACCTGGCCGCAGCGTCTCAGGTGGATGCGGGCGAGTCAGCGCTCGCGGCCGCACAGAGCGAGCTCCTGGTGGCCAAGTCCAGGCTTATTCACGACCAGGCGCTGTTCGCCTACGCGCGCATCACCGCGCCGTTCGCCGGCGTGGTGACGGAGCGGTACGCCAACCTGGGAACCTTGATGCAGGCGGGCACGAGCTCCAGCACCCAGGTGCTGCCCCTGGTCCGGTTATCGCAGGACAATCTGTTCCGGTTGGTCATTCCGGTGCCGGAATCCGACGTGCGCTACATCGCCGTCGGTGATCCCGTCGACGTGCTGGTGCCGTCGTTGAGCAGAACTATTCCCGGCAAGGTGGCGAGGTTTTCTGTGGATGTCCGGGAGGATACCCGGACGATGCACACGGAAGTGGATGTGCCCAATCCCGGCAGAATTCTGCTGCCGGGTGTCTACGCCGAAGCGACGTTGACTCTGGAGAAGAAAAGCAATGTTCTGGCCCTGCCTTTGGAGGCAGTGAGTTACGAGGGTTCTCAGGCATCGGTCGACGTAGTGGACGACGCGGGAGAGATCGAGATCCGGCAAGTGAATCTGGGATTGAGAACCCCCAATGAAGTCGAGATTGCGTCGGGTCTCGAAGAAGGCGAACAAGTTGTGGTGAGTGATCGCAGCAACTTGAAGGCAGGCCAAAAGGTGAACGCGAAAGTTGTTGGGGGGCCGGAGTATCAGGGGCAAACGCAAGAATAAGGTGTCAGGTGCCAGGTGTCAGGCGCCAGGGAAAGGCCGAAACCCGAAAGTCGAAATTCGAAACTCGAAATTCGGAACTGGTGAGCTGGGTGCCGATTTTCGATTTTCGAATTTCGAGTTTCGAATCAGCAGCCTGGGAAAGGTGGATGTAAAAGGTCATGCCGCGTTTTTCAATCCGCAACCCGTATTTCATCATTGTCCTTTGTCTGGTGGTGATGGTCATCGGACTCAGCAGTCTGGCGCGAATGCCGGTGGACCTGTTCCCTCCCATTAACATACCCGAAGTGGTGGTGGCCACGTTTTACACGGGCATGCCGCCGGAGGACATTGAAACCGACATCACGGATCCCCTGGAGCGCTTCTTCACTCTGGCGAGCGGCGTTGACCACAGCGAATCGCGGTCGCTGTTGGGCGTCAGCATGATCAAGGTCTACTTCCAGCCAGGGACGAACGCGGACGCGGACGTCACACAGCTCTCCAATCTGGCGTTGGCGGACCTGAAGCGTCTGCCGCCCGGCACGTTGCCACCCGTGGTGCTGAAGTTCGATGCTTCCAGCCTGCCGGTTTGCTTGGTGACGGTCAAGGGACCGGGGCTGAACGAAACGCAACTCCACGACTTCGCGCAATTCGAAATTCGCGACCAGATTGCAGTGATCAAGGGCGCCGAGATTCCACCGCCCTTTGGGGGCAAGTACCGGCAGGTGATGGTGTACGTGGACCCCTACAAGTTGCTGTCGCGACAGATGAGCGTGATGGACGTGGTTAACTCGGTAAACAACTCCAACCTGATCTTGCCGGCAGGCGACGTTAAGGTGGGCCCCTATGATTACTACGTGTATTCCAACAGCCTGGTGAACGAGGCGAAGGATTTGAATGATGTTCCCATCAAAACCGTAGGGACGTCATGGGTGACCGTGGGGGACGTGGGGAAGGCGGAGGATGCCAATCAGATCCAGTACAATGAAGTGCGCGTCGACGGGCAGAAATCCTGCTACATCCCGATCATGAAACAAGGTGGCGATACAAATACCATCGCGGTGGTGGACAGCGTACGAAAATTGACCCACCACCTCTATGACATACCGAAGCAAATGGTCGCCAGCGTGGTGTTTGATCAGTCGGTCTACGTCAAGGAAGCGATCCACACGGTGTTGCACGAAGGGCTGATGGGGCTGGTCCTGACCAGCATCATGATTCTGCTCTTTCTCGGCAGCGTCCGCGCCACCTCCGCCGTGCTGCTATCGATTCCGCTTTCCGCCATGACGGCGTTCGTGGCGCTCTACCTGATGGGCAGCACCCTCAACACGATGATCCTGGGAGGGATGGCCCTGGCCTTTTCGCGGGTCATCGACAATTCGGTGATTTCGCTGGAGAACATCTATCGTCACCTGGAGAAGGGCGCCTCCGCGCTCGCCGCGGCCGGCGACGGAGGTTCGGAGGTGAACCTGGCGATACTGGCGGCAACCTTGGTGGACGTGGTGGACTTCTTCCCTGTGACTTTCCTTTACGGCGTCAGCAAATTCCTCTTCACTGCGCTGGCTTTGGCGTTCTCCTTGTCATTGTTAGCCTCTTACGTGGTGGCCATGACCGTGATTCCGCTGTTCTGTTCGCGCTTCCTCAAACAGGTGCCGCATGCCCAAGGGCACGGAGAGAAAAAAGGGGAGTATGAAGTTGAGCCAGAAACGCCGGTTGGCCGTTCCTGGTGGGCGAGGTTCAATGCGGGCTTTAACCGCCAGTTTAACAAGTTGCTGGATTTCTACGAGTATTGGGTCAGGCGAGCGCTGGTCCACCCGAAACGCACCATCGCCATTATCGCCGGAATCTTCTTGGCCAGTTTTGCTGTTTACCCCTTCTTGGGCATCGCTTTCTTTCCCCGGACGGACGCGGGGCAGTTCACGATCAATATGAAGGTGCCTACCGGGACACGCATTGAGAACACGGACCAATACACCGCCAAAGTCGAGGGTTTGATTCGTCAAGTCGTCGCTCCCAGAGACATGCGGATGATCGTCTCCAACATTGGAGTTGTCGATGACTTTTCCTCGCTCTACACCACCAATGCCGGAGAGTACACGGCGACGGTTCAAGTCCAACTTAACGATGACCACAAGACGAGTAGCTTTAGGTACATGGACCAGGTGAGAGACGATCTGGCGCGGCAGTTGCCCAATGTCCGGCCCTTCATCCAGACCGGCTCGATGGTGGACGCCATCCTCAACATGGGAATGCCCGCGCCCATCGACATCCAGGTGAGCAGTTCTAATCTCAAGCAAATCTATGGCATCGCCCAGGATTTGGCGGGCCGCGTTCGCCAGTTGCCGGGCGTGGGCCAGGTCTACATCCCGCAGGATATGAACTACCCCGCCGTCCGGCTCGACGTGGACCGGGTGCACGCTGGGGAGTTGGGGCTCACCCAGAAGGACGTGGTGGACAACGTGATCACGGCGCTGAACTCGAATTACATGATCGCGCCTAACTACTGGGTCGATCGCAAAAGCGGAAATGACTATTACCTTACCGTACAGTACTTCGAGAACGGCCACCCGGCGATTCACAGTTTGACGGACCTCGGGCAAATTCCCCTGCGCGCGGAACCCCAGGGGGAGGGCACGATGGGTTATGGTGCGACTCTTCCAAAGCCCGGGCCGGTTCCCTTAGCTCATCCCCAACGGCCGATTACGGTCCTCGACAACGTTGTCAAGGTGCACTTCGATCAAACACCGACTGAAGTCGATCACTACCAGGTTCAACGTGTCATCGACGTCTACGTGACGCCGGCGGGAGAAGACCTTGGGCGGGTCACGGGCGCTATCCGCAAAATCCTTGCCCAGACTCATTACCCGGAGCAGGTGCGCATCAACCTCCGCGGCATGGTCACCGGCATGGAAGAGTCATTTAAGAGTTTCGGCCTGGGTTTCATCATGTCCTTTATCCTCCTTTACCTGATCCTCACCGCGCAATTTCGGTCATTCCGCGATCCCTTCCTCATCATGCTCGCGATTCCCATGGGCTTTGTCGGAGTCTTGCTGACCCTGCCGCTTACCCATACGACCCTGAATGTGATGTCGCTGATGGGAGTGCTGATGCTCATAGGTATCGCTGACTCCAACAGCATCCTGATTGTGGATTTCGCACACAAATTAGAAACGCAAGGGCTCGCGCCCGCCGATGCCGTGATTACGGCGTGCCGCGTGCGGCTGCGGCCTATCCTGATGACTTCGCTCGCCACGATCATCGGCATGACTCCGATGGCGATGAAATTGGGGACGGGCGCCGAGCAGTACACACCCATGGCGCGCGCCATTATCGGCGGCTTGACCTCGTCAGTGCTCTTGACGATTTTCATTGTTCCAGCCGCGTATCTGCTAGTGTACGGCCAGCGGAAGGGCAGTAAGCAGTAGGCAGTGGGCGAGAGGCGGGGCGGACCTAAGGAGGTTGGAGAATGAAGCCTTTTCTCACATTGTTTGCGTCTTCGCGGGGTGGTGGAGAGGTATCTTCAAATAGGACGAACACGTCGCGGCTCAGCGTCCGCCACCCAAAGCACGATCTCCGTGACCTCTGTGCTTTTAGAAGCCTCAACACAGAGGGTACGGAGCGTCTCTGTGGTCTCCGTGTTAAGGCTTTGCTGGGCACGGAGGACGCAGAGACACCACCGATGCACCGCCCATTCTTTTACAGCAGCGTGCTCCGAGTACTGGTCTTGGCACTCGGGCTGCTGGCGATGGTCCCGGCTGCGGCGGCGCCGCAACAAACGCCCAAGCTCACCTTGAAAGACGCCGAGGCCCTGGCGCTGCGCAACCATCCCTTGTTGCAGGTCGCCACCTTCGAGGCGGAAGCGGCCAACCAAGTAACCCGCGAAGAGAAATCGGCCTATTACCCGACCGCCGTGGGAAGCCTGACCGGCGTAGGGGCCTTGCCCAACAGCCGCATCACCGCCGGATTCCTCAACGACCCGAATGTCTTAAACCGTTATGCCAATGGTCTGGAAGTTAACCAGCTCATTACCGACTTCGGTCGCACGTCCAACCTGGTGGCCTCGGCGCGGTTGGGAGCGAAGGCCGCTTCCGAGAGCGCGCAGCAGACCGCACAGGACGTGTTGCTCGCCGTCAATCGCGCTTACTTCGGAGTCCTGCGCGCCGAGGCCGTGCTCAAGGTTGCTGAGGAAACGGTGAAAGCGCGCCAGATTCTTGCCGATCAGATCACCACACTCGAAAAGAACAAGCTGAGGTCCCTGGTGGACGTAAGCTTCGCCGAGGTCGACTTGGCGCAGGCGCAGTTGCTGCTCGTGCAAGCGCAAAACGGCGAGAAGGCGTCTTACGCGGAACTGGCCGACGCCATTGGACTCGCCAATCCTCAACCGTTCGATCTCGCCGAGGAGCCGATGCCCCCCGCGCCACTCCCTGACCCAACCGACTTGATCGTGCAGGCCCTCCAGAATCGCCCGGATCTTTCCAGCGCGCGCTTCAGCCACGAGGCTGCGCTGCGCTATGCCCGCGCCGAACGCGATTTGTGGATGCCCACCATCAGTGCGACGGGCGCCGCAGGTCTCTCCCCGGCTTACCAGGTTCCGCTCAGCGACCACTACGCCGCGGCGGGCATCAATGCGAATATTCCGATTTTCAACGGGTTCCTCTTTTCCGCCCGCCACCAGGAAGCGAACCTCCGCGCCAAAGCAGCGGACCAAAGCGTGCGCGACCTTGCCGACCGCATCTCGCGCGACGTGCGAACCGCCTGGCTCGACGCCGGCACCGCCTATCAGCGTCTCGCCGTCACCGCCCAGTTGCTGAAAGAGGCAACCTTGGCGCTCGACCTCGCGCAGGGCCGTTACAAACTTGGGCTCAGCTCGATCGTTGAACTCTCCCAAGCGCAATTGAATCTGACCCAGGCCCAAATCGCCGACACCAGCGCCAAGTATGATTTCCAGATTCAGTCGGCGGTTCTCAACTATGAAATCGGGCGATTACGCTAGCAGTTTATGCCTTGACGAATTTCAAAGCCGCGGAGTTGAGGCAATAACGGAGGTGGGTTGGGGGTGGGCCGTCGTCAAATACGTGCCCCAGGTGAGCATCGCACTTCTTGCACCGGACCGCGTTTCGTTCCATGCCGAGCGACAAGTCAGTCTCCGTGCGGATGTTTTCCGGCGCAATCGGGGCCCAGAAGCTCGGCCATCCGGTTCCTGATTCGAATTTCATATCCGAACTGAAAACCGCGTTGTCACAGCAAACGCACCGGTAAATTCCCTTTTCGTGATTGTTCCAATACCTGCCTGTGAAAGCCAGCTCCGTTCCCTTTTTTCGAGTGACCTCGAATTGCTCGGGAGTCAGCATCAGCTTCCATTCTTCGTCTGTCTTCACCACCTTTTCAACCATAACCTTCCCTTCCCGCTTGCCGGAGTCAGTGAATTCCACCAAGGTTACCAAGTGGGGTTTGGATTTGCTCCGGGGAATCCCCGCACCCGACGGGGCAGCGGTTGCGACCCTTCTCAGAGCCAACGCGCTCCCCATGGCAAAAGCAGCAGTGAAGAACCCCCTGCGGCTCAAGCTTTTGTCGCTTAGAACATGCCACATCTGCTTTCTTTCAGGATGCACGCGCCACCCCTTGTTTGTGTCTTTGGTTGCCCTTCGCCTGACACTACAAGAGATGGAGATAATAGGTGTTTGGTTACAGGAAGTTTGCCTTTTCGGCGGGCGAGGGATATGAGGCTGGGAAAACCGCCTCGTTTTTAGGCGTTCTCCATTGGGGGCGATGGCGGCGATGGCGGCGGAGTCGCGCCATTGACAGGATACACCAGGCTTCGATCCGGCTCCCAGGAGAGGTAAACCTTGGCTCCCGGGGAGGTCCGCTCGAGGGGAAGGGCGTTCGCCGCCATAGCCCCTCGGACGACCAGCCGTTCGCCGCTCGAAATCTGAACCGTCCAGCGGCGGCTGCCACCTTCGAAAATGGCTTCAATAACCTCGCCGGGCACGATATTGACGGCTTCGCTGCTGGGTCGAGGGCGGCCCAGCGTCAGTCGCATGGCCTCCGAACGCACACCCAGCAGGCCGGCAAGGCCTGGGCCCAATTCCAGTGAATTCCTCGACCAGAGAGTCAATCCCGTTGCTGTTTCGAACCGAGTGCCCTGGGTGGAATGGTTGAGGCAACGCACTTGGAAGAAATTCTCGACGCCCATGAATTCCGCCACAAAGGGCGTCCGAGGCGCTCCGTAGGTCTCCTCCGCCGGCCCCACCTGCTCGAGGCGCCCATGGTTGATGACGGCAATTCGGTCCGACATCACGAGCGCCTCTTGCTGGTCGTGGGTGACGAAAATAAAGGTGATCCCCAGGCGCTCGCGCAGGCGCTTCAGTTCCACTTGCATCTGCTGGCGGAGCTTCTGGTCGAGCGCGCCCAGCGGCTCGTCCAGCAGGAGCACCGCCGGCTCGAGAACGAGAGCCCGCGCCAGCGCCACGCGTTGCCGCTCGCCCCCGCTCAGTTGAAGCGGATAGCGGTCCTCTTTTCCGGGGAGCTCGACCATCTCGAGGATGGAACGAACTCGCTTGCGGATTTCCGCAGACGGCAACTTCTTCTGCTCCAGGCCGAACGCCACATTGCGGAAAACATTCAGGTGGGGGAAGAGTGCGTAGTGCTGGAACACGGTGTTCACATTGCGGCGGAAAGGCGGGAGAGGAGAGGCGTCCCGGCCGTTGATTAGGATTTGCCCGCTCTGGGGCTGCTCGAATCCCGCTACCAGCCGCAGGATAGTCGTCTTCCCGCTTCCGCTGGGACCAAGCAGCGTGAGGAATTCTCCCCGCCGTACCTCCAGGGAAAAACCCTCAAGCGCCGTATGTATCCCGTAACGCTTGCTGACGCTCCGAAGTTCGACAATGCACTGCGGCAACTCTTCCAATTTTCGAGCTAGCTCCACCGCCTCGAGGGATGTCCAACTCATCGTACTCGCGACTTGAAAAAATGACAAGAGCGAGTTTGAAGAGTGGGAAGGCTTGCAAAATCCCGCCCGACCGTCCCGCGCGCTCGATGGTCAATAGGAGGGGTCCGGCATGACTTTTCCTCCGAGAAGTTCCGGTAAAATGCTCTGGCCAGGATAGGAATGGCCGCGATGCTGGCGGAAGCCCTCGGCGTATTGCACGGGATAACCCGAAATCGCCGCTGCCTTCTGCGCTAATTGCGCATTCCAACGACGGACGCTCTCAAGGTATTCATCAATGCCGTGATGGGCTCGCAACCATGCACGCTGGCTCTCGTGCCGGGCGAGCATTTCGAGTTTCTTTTCCATTGAAGAGCTGATGTCGACGTAGAACTGCGGCGCCACGGGTTTGCCGAAGTGGTCAATTCCTTCCATGGGGTGAGTGTAGAACAGACACGGAATCGCCGAGCTTCGGATCGTGGGTGTGTAACTCAGAGTGTCGTAGTTCGGCGCCGGAGCGTAAAAGCACGCGTTCCGCACCAGCAGGCAGGTGGTCTCGTGGTCGGTCATGTAGTCCTGCGGGGGATGGGTGAAAACCATCCCAGGATCGATGTCACGTAAAAGCGCCGTCGTGCGCCGATTCGTCTCATCATTGTTGAATATCGAGAAGTCGTTGAACCCAACGTAGTGATACGTAGCGCCAAGGACGCGGCAGGCGTCTTCGGCTTCAGCGCGACGAATGCGCCGAATCTCCTGTGCGGCGTGCTCCATCGAGCCGCAATCGCCCAGGCTCATCGTGGCCACATGGATTTCGTATCCGAGATCGCGCAGCAGGAAAAGCGTACCAGCGCACATAATCTCCACATCGTCAGGATGTGCGCCGACGGCCAGCACTTTCTTCTTGTCTGAACTCATCGGAACCCCCGCGACAAGCTCTGCGTCGTCATCCGGGCTGGACGGATTCGTAACTCTACCCTCTCGAGCCAGGACATTTGACTCATTTTGGAACTGGTGGACCGTGATTCTCGGGATCAATGCGTCGACTGGGCTCGAGAGCCTTGTCACTCTCGCCTTCGCGCTCAGTGGTCCTGCCCGGTGGTTGCTGTGTTGGTGGCCGGCCTTGCGACGGCCAGCGGTGTAGAGGCGCGCCAACGCCGGATGAAAAGCAATCCCGAAACGGCGGCCGCAGCCACACAGCCAGCGAATAGACTCCAACGGCTGGCCACGGCCGCATTCAAGGCGACGATCATCGAACTAAACAATGCGATGCCGAGTCCTGAGTTTATCAAATCACCACGAAACTCAACTCGGATCTTTTGCTCATTTTCCGTCGCAAAGGTCTTGGACACAGGCCCCCACAAACCCGGCGGAAGACACCGGGCATAGAATCGTCGCAATGTTTCCATGCTTTCCGGTTGGGTCAGCCAAGTCGTGGTGAGAATGGCGGCCCAGCCGGCAGCGAACAAGACGAAAAAGGCCAGCCAAAACGGCTTCTGAGAAAATCCCAGCGGAAACCAGAGGAGATAGCCTAAAGGAAGGCCCAGCAGAACTCCGGCGGCCTCGCCCCAAATGTTCAAGCGCCACCAGAAAAACCGCAACCAAGCCAAAGGAAGAATGAACGCGACCATCACTGCGTTGATGTACAAAAACCAGGACATCATACGGTTGACCAGGAACAGCGCGACCAGAAAGGACAGGGTGACGATCCCCACGGTCGCGAATTTCCCCACCCAAGCGAGCCTTCGATCGGAGGCGTCCGGCTGGATCAACCGCTTGTAGATGTCGTTCGTGATGAACGAACCGCCCCAGTTCATGTAAGCGTTGGCAATGGCCATGTAGCCAGCCAGTTCCGCAGCGACGAGCAGTCCGAGCAATCCCTTGGGGGCGAACTTGAGCACCAGGCGGCCCCAGATCAGCTCCGGAGCTACCGTGTCTCTGCGGAAGAGCGCAGCCGCAGCGATGCCATAAATGATGAACGGAATCAAACGGAGCACGAGAGCCAGAAAAGCGCTGAAGATCTGGCCGAGGGCTGCATGTGTCTCGTCCCGCGCCGCCATGAAACGCTGCGCCGTGCTTCCTTCACCTGCGGTGGGATTCGCGGCGAAAAAGAAGCCCTGAACGAAGAGCGCCAGTAAGATGAGCGGTGTGATCGAAGTCGATGGCGGTAGGGGGTTCATGAATGCAGGGCCGCGAGCCGTTACAGCAGCCGACACGGTATTGTGCCATCCGCCGAAATGGCCGATCAAATACGGAAGCAGCAGTGAGGCGCCAATCAGATAAAGTGAGAATTGGAATATCTGGTTGTACACGACGCCGAACAGGCCGGAAACCACTGTGTAAAGGAGCACCACAATCCCGCAGGCCAAAACGATCTGGAGCTTACTCCAGCCTAAGATGGGTTGAAGCTCGACGACCATCCAGCCCGTCATGTATCCCGTCACGAGCGGGGCCCAGCCGAAGCAGTTGTAGAGCGCATAGATCAGGCGATAAGCTCTGGCCATCCGGCCGCTGTAACGCAATTCGATGAACTCCGCTGTGGTGACGATGCCCATGCGCCTCCAATAGCGGGCCCAGAGAACGGCCACGAGCGGCATCCAGACTACCCAGCTCGGCCACCACCAGAAGTTGCCCACCAGGCCGTCCTGGAAGACGAGCATCACCCAGGCGGCGCTGCCGCCCGTATAGGTGGCACAGTTCGCCAGCCCAATCACCCACCAGGGGAGCGACCGGCCAGCGATGAAGTAGTTCTCCATGCTGGCCGAGGCACGGCGAACGAAATAGACGCCGATAGAAATGCCAATTGCCAAATAGCCGCCGACGGCCAGCCAATCGACTGTGGCCATGAAGCCCTTCACTTGCGGCGGAAGACCGCGCGGTCCCTACCTCATGGAAATGACTACATCGTCCGCGACCCCGCCGAGCATTGTGTAAGTCCCGGGGACTTCTTGTAGGATTGAGCCGGGCACGAGCGTATTCACCGGGCCGTGGGCTACCAGACGGGCGATGAAGCGCTGCCAACTAACGCCCCCGCCGATATAGCCGTCCAGCCAGAAGCTCCGATCCCGTGCGCCGAGGATATCCCGAGGGCCGATGCTGTAAGCCTTCGGAGGGACCCATGACCAGTCGCCGCTGAACGAGTGCAACGCGTTTTGCATGATGGTCATCGGGTGGAGCTCGACCAAGCGTGCCCCTGCCTTTTTGTAGGCCTTCAGGTCGCCGCCGAATTCCAGGCCCAGGTGCGCTTCCCAAAAGGCGATGTGCCCGCACCAGCCGATACCACCATAGCAGACATCGGCTTCTCCGGCATCCTCGATCTTGTGGCTGTAACTTTGGATGTTCTTCTTGTCCGGGAAGTGAATCTGATTGAGAGGCGGGCGAAGTTCCGGATCGATCTTCAGGAAGAAGTTTTCCATCATCGAACTCTGGAACGAGCCGGGCCAACTGGCAGGAGGTGTATTTCCACCTTCATCTGCGTACTCGTCCATGTTGAAGGTGTGCACATGGTGGGATGAGATACGCAGCTCATTGATCATTCGGGCGGCCAGGTCGTATTGAGGTGTAGGCCCCACGGGCAAGATAGCCACGAATTTCCTTCCCGCCTCGAGCGAGTGGCGAATCCTCGTCACGAAGTCGAGTGCAAATTCGAAATAGAAGGGGTGTGGGTCCTCGATGACCCGGATGCGAAATTCCGGATTGGGGTGCTTCGTGATATCTGCCTTCTTGATACGTCTTACCCGTTCGCATGCTTCCCGATCGCGGAAAGTGATGAATTTTGATAGCTCGAAAGAATATCTCCCCTCTGGTTCTGTCTTTAGGTTTTGCCTATTTCCCATGCTCATGAGGTCCTCCTGGAATAGTCTCCTGAAAGTCGAACTGCTTCACAGCTCTCCACCGAGCGGCGGCTGGCATCCATTACCCGCATGAGTTCTAAAGACTCTTCTGTTGGGCAGAGCTCGGGTTTCTGGCGAGATCGAACGCAATTTAGAAAGTACCGTAGCTCGTTAACGAAGGCATCTTCCGGCGGAACCTCAAGGGTAGTCGGAGCGCCATCGGCGCCGTAAAGGACGAACTGATGGTGACCCTCTTCGCGTTCATTGATATTGCCACGAACGCCGAATGTATATTCAATACAGCTTCTTGCACCCTGGAGACGAATGCCTGAGGAAAACGGCCACGATGCTGGCATGAGGTAGCTCGCCTCGATGGAAGCCACCCGATCGCCATATCCTAGAGTCGTCCACACGTGATCCCAGCTCCCGGCCTCCGAGCGGATGCCGATCGTACGAACCAGCGCGGGATGCCCCAAGATCCAGTGAACAAAATCGACATCGTGTACTTGAAGATCGAGCAAACATCCGCCACTCTTTTGAGGGTCGGCAAACCAGGAGCTCCAGGGGGGCAACTTCGAAAGTCGGTAAGCGCTGATTGACTGGATGGCGCCGAGCGCGCCGGCGTCAACAAGTTCCTTGATTCGCCGATAGTGGGGCCAGAACCGAAGCACCTGCCCGACCATCAAAATCACACGCTGGCGCTCCGCCACCTCGAGCATCCGTTCGGCTGATGCGGCGTCCAGCGCAAAGGGCTTCTCGCACAAAATATCGCAGCCAGCCTTGGCCGCTTCGACCACGCACTCCTCGTGCAGGAAGGTAGGAGCTGCAACGATGACCGCCTCCAGCGGGCAACGCCGGAACATTTCGTTCCAGGTCAAGAACACGGGTAAATCGGGGTACGCCTCCCGAATTTCTTGCGCGCTGAGGTGGGTCACCGCAGACACTTCGGCGCCGGGGATGTGACGGAGCGCCCCGTAGTGAGTGCGTCCCATGTAACCCATTCCGATGATCCCCACCCGAAGCATCCGGCTCAGATCCTCGCTTTCTCCGCCACCTCGCGCAGCTCTGCACGGTGCTCGTGGATCTTGGAGATGGCAGTGACAATGTCGTCCATATCTCCCTGCTCCGCTAAGAGAAGGCGGTGCTCCAGCCAGATCATCTCGCGGCATGCGCGCTCGGAATTTGGACAACAGGATTCGAATGAGGCGTAGTCGAGGGGTTTCGCGTAGTACCCACAGGTCAGCGGGCAACCGTGTGGATAGAAGTCTTGATTGAGGAACATCGGATTCTTGTATAGAGGATGAGTATACCCTGCAAAGCAGGGTATGCCCTCGGCTGCGAGTGCCTCCAGGAAGTCCTTCCGCGAGATCCCGCATTCCAGCTCATCCAATCGGAATGCGAAGATGTGATAGGTGGGCTTGGTGACGTACTCGGGAACTCTCAGGGGATAGATGCCGGGAACTTGGGCGAGACGTCCTGAGAGATAGGAGGCGTTTTCACAGCGCTTCGCGTTTTGAGGCTCCACTCGCTTCATTTGTTGGAGCAGGATCGCCGCCTGAAATTCCGTGATGCGGTAATTCCATCCTAGCCGGTGATGCTCGTACCAAGGCCGGCCGGTCTCGCGCCCAGCCCAGAGATATGATTCGCAGAGGGCGGCAACGTCGTGGTGGTTCGTCGTAATCAAGCCTCCCTCGCCTGAGGTCATGTTCTTCGAGGCCTGGAAGCTGAACGTTCCGGCATTCCCGATGCTGCCCAGGCCACGGTTCCGCCATGTGCCAGCGTGTCCATGCGCAGCGTCTTCGACGATCAACAGCTTGTGCCGCTCGGCGATAGACAGAAGCGCGCCCATATCGCAGGCAAGCCCACCGAAGTGCACGGGGATAATTGCCTTCGTCGCGGGAGTTACGGCCTGTTCAACTCGCCGAGGATCAATGTTGAGCGTGTCAAGCTCGATATCAACAAAGACCGGAACGGCGTTGACCTGAAGCGGAGCGGTCGCGGCAGCGACAAAGGTGTATGCGGGAACGATTACCTCATCACCAGGGCCGACGCCCAAGGCCTTGAGAGAGATTTCGAGGGCGGCTGTGCCGTTGGCGCAGGCGATGCCGTAGCGCGCCTGCTGCATGCGTGCGAAGGCTTCCTGAAATTCCGCGACCTTGGAGCGCGGCTGACCCGGTTCAGGCTCGCGGAGTTCGACCCCTTGGCCATAGGAGAATCGCCACCATTTTCCACTGCGTAGAACTTCCAGAAGGGCTTGTTCCTCGTTCTGATCGAAGACCGGCCAGGTCGGGAAAGGTTTCGCCCTTACGGGCTGGCCACCTAGAATGGCGAGTGGGGGCATGGCGCTTCTCCGCAAGAACCGGGAAAAATCCTTTCAATCAATCGTTTTAGTCCCGCAGTATACACTTCGCCGCCTGGCAGTTGTCAACAAGAAATGAAATACCGGAGGCGGTTCATTTTCAACTTTTGAAGCGCGAGCTGATGCCACGCCACTTGAGAAGCAGGACGCATTCGTCACGACGGTGGCATGTCGAAGGCAAGCTTACTCAAGACTGCCTTGCCAGACTCGAGGATTCGACGCTCGCAAGTATCGTCAATCTTCCACACGCCGACGTACTTCCATGAATCGTCCACCTCATAGCCACCTCGCGGATGTTCTTCTTGAGTCGGAATATACCCGCAATAAGCATTTGTGTAACCCAGCGGCCAGATGGTGGGAAGCCGGCTTTGCGCGCGGAGCTTTTCCCCAATCTCGTAAAACGGCTCGCCCGAAATTCCCAGGAGAGTAAGTCGCCCAATGCCAAGTGCTTGGATTTCGCATTGTACCGGTACGAGTGGACAAGAGCGGCGCACAATTTCCTTCATCAGAGAGCTCCATCCCGCCAGAGCTTCAGCAATTTTCCTCTGAATCTCCACGTTCCGCTTCTCCTCAGGCCGTACTACGTGTTCTTCCTTTTTCACAATCGAGTCGATCTCTGCCTCGGAGGGCAGCGGAAGATAGGGGAGGTGCACGAGGGACGTTGCGGCCGCAATCGATGCGGAATCATCGTTGTGCGCGTGCTTCAGGGCTTTATGGACCGCCCCCGCCAGGCGCTTCCCTTCCTCCCGGGCCTTTTCGATCCCCTGGAACGCGGATTGGGGCGCGATATTCCCGGCACAGCCGTTGAGGAAGAACCCGATTGTCCCCACTTCCTGCTCAAGTTCGAAACATGCCAGCGAAGGAAAATCGCCGCTTACGTAAAGGCTGTCGCCTCCCATGATGTAAGGATGGCAGGCGTGTGAAAAGAGAATGATTCGCTGGTTATCAGCACGCAGGCGCGCAACCTCCAGAGTCTGAGGATGCGGTTTCTCGGGCGCTAAACCGAGCACCACCCCATTGGCCGTTTCCTGCCGGCGATTGACTCCCAGCGAATAGGGAACGGAGCCGATTTCCAGAGATGCGGGAGACAGGCGGGCGCGGGCCTCCTCCAGCGCGTCTTGGATTTGCACGACGACGTGCCACTGATATTCATAGGGCGCCATTCGACACCCGCGTACCAGGACCAATCCCGGGCCCGAATGCGTGTGAGTCGCCGAGAGAAGGACCGAGTCTGCACGAATCCCCAGGCGCTGCCCGGCGTAATCGCGAACTTCTGCAACCTGCCAGGGCGCGAACCCCAGCAGATCCGCCTGTACGATAGCGAGCGTGCGCTCTTCATTGCTCACCACCAGAGCGCGCACATGGATGGGTTCCGCCACGGCGCGGGAGGGTCCCAGCCTGGCAATGAAACCCGCCAGATCCGTGCCAATGGGTGGGGTGATTTCGCGTTTCGCAGCTCCAGCTTTCAACTTCATTGGCCGACTCACTCAATCGTTAATAGTGACTTAACGAAGAATATAGCTCAGTGCAGGACTTCTTTACGCGCGCCAAAATAGTCGTCGTACAACTTCTTGATCAGCTCCAGTTTTTGTTCCTTCCCGGAAGCATAAGCGGATGTCGGAAATTCGGTGAGAGCGAGATCGCGGAGGCGGTCGCGCTCCGTCCCCAGATCCCAGCCATCGAAGAAAACACAGCTCTTGATGCCCAGGGCTTCCGCGGTGCTGATCAGTCGGTCGGTGCCTATGTGGCGGATCATCTGTTGCCACAGGTCTTGCGGATATTCGAAGGCTACCCCGGCGGGCATGTAGAGGATGCGGGAGCTGCCGAAGGCCGCCGTCCAATTCCAGATGGCCCACTTGCGAAACTCGCGATCACCCCAGCCGTAGTACCAGACGCAGACCTTCATCTTTTCCGGCAACATCTGTTTATAGATGGAGACGTAATCGTCCTGCCACCAGCAGTTGAACATCACCATCTCCAGGTTGGGGTTCCTGGCCATGGCCAGACTGTAAAGCTGGCCGATGAATTCGGCGTAGCGACGGTTGTACCAGCGATAGCGTTCGTCCTTCGCGGCCTCTGCCAGTTGTTTTCCGGTTTCGCGGAGGAAGAGCGCTCGCGCATCATCATTAAACCGATCGGGGTCCTCCTCCGTAGGATGAATCACAATTCCGTCCGCCTCGGGATAGAGCGTGAGCGCTTCCTCGAACATATTCCTGATGTATTCCTGCGTCAGCGGGTTTTCGAGGTCGAGCGCGCGTACCGCACGCTTGTGGCCGTCACGATCCATCCGCACGGCCTCAGGATGCAGCTTTCCGAAGCCTTCGGCGTGATCGTCGGTGGTCATCGTCAGGAATATGCGTACGCCGCGGCTGTGCGCGTAGGGAATAAGCTTTTGCAGAAAGTTGAATTTTGCATTTAGCGCATAGGGATCGCGCAGCTCCGGATACTTCTCGCTGGGATAAGCGAGCGTGTAACCGTTGAGGAGCATGAAGAGCGTGTCCATGTGATGAGCCGACATCCAATCGACCAGGTCTTCCCAATCCTCCAGACGCCACAGCGCGAGTTTGTGCGTCTCATCCCAGTAATCGCCGCGCGCCAGGAACGTGTAGTAACCGACGTGCTCGAAAGTTGCCGGTATCTTCTCCGCAGACACCACAAAATAGTCTTGAGCCGTGAGGAATCCGTTTTCGAACGGGAGAGAGACCTCGAAAGGGAAAAATCCCGAGCCTTGGATCTTCCCGCTCACCACAATCCTTCCTCCCGCATCCAGCGAGGGTTTCCCGAGCGGCGAAAAGCCGGGGAATCGCAGCTTCAGATTTGCCGGTGCGGCAGACCGTGCCGATTCGGGCACCCCGCGCAACTCGACCGCAAAGACGCACTCTGAGCCCGTGCTGAGAAATCGATTTTGAAGCTGAATGTGGATGGAAGGGTGTGCGGCTTCCTGTCCACGACCCGAAGCGTGAGCTGACAGCACCAGCAGCGTACACACCATGATGCGGGCAGCCTCGATCAGCGCGTTACGACTAGCTCTCGGCGCGGCCATGGGATGTTTGTTTCCTCCCGGAAGAATGGATCGAGCGTGGCAGTTCACAGAAACGAGGGGCGCATCCTCCCGCCACGTCCGGAGTTTGCGCCCCCCAGTATGCGACAGTTCTTGACCAAACGTCTAGAAAATGAACTTCAGTGCGAATTGGATATCCCGCGGGTCCCTCGCCTGGGTATCCGCGCCGAACCCCGGGGTCGAGTAGGTCGTGTCGGGAAAGAGCAAATTCGCGTGGTTGAAGATGTTGAAGAACTCCGCACGGAATTCCAAGCGCTTTTGCTCGGTTATCGGGAAGCCCTTCATGAGCGCGAAATCGAAGTTGTTGATGCCCGGCGGGATGATGATGTTCCGGCCCGCCGTCCCGAAGGTGCCTGGGGTTGGAGCGCTGAACGCGGCAGTGTTGAACGCATGCGTTGGCGTCCGCTGGGATCCGGAAAGGTTCGGATTGGCGATGAGGTCTGGGAAATCACTCCCACCCACGTTGGCCCAATCCCCCGGCATATATGCGGTCAACGGCTCGCCGCTGGCAAAGGTGGTGATCCCGTTTAGCTGCCAGCCGGCGATAATCTGTTTGGCGGCGCCGGTGGCGCCACTTGCAAACCGGCGGCCGGGGCCGAAGGGCAGTTCGTAAATATAACTGATCACAAACCGCTGTCGGGCGTCGATACCGCATAGTCCTTTGTCGGCGCGATGCAAGATGTCCTCCCAGCCGCCGGTGTCCATGCACTTTGACCAGGTGTAACCCGCCAGGAACGAAAGCCCGGAAGCGAACTGGTGACGAACTTCAGCCTGGAGCGAGCTGTAGCTGGAGGCGATGGAATCGTCGATCCAATTGAGCGTCCCGAAGTTCGGGAAAGGTCTGCGCGATTGCACCGAGCCCGGCCCCGCCACTGCTTGGTTAACATCGTAAAAGCCGCTGGACAGCTTAGAGCCTTTGTTGCCCACGTATCCGATTTGGATTACCGTGTCCTTGCCCGGCTGATACTGGGTGGTGAAATTCCACTCTTGAACGTAGGAATCGCGCAGGTTGGAATCCATGCCGAAAACCAGCAGAGGGATCTGCTGCACCTGGTTAAAGATCGTCTGTATGTTGAAGGTTGGGACGGCGCTTGGTTCCAGGATGTAATCCGTCTGGTTCACGAAGGGCGGGTTAATGGCGAGGTCGATCCAGTTGTTGGCCGAGGCCCGCTGGTAGAAGACGCCATAACCGCCGCGCACCACAAAGCGGTTGTGGTTATGTGGGGCGTACGCGAATCCTATGTGCGGCGCGAAGTTGTTGTTGTCATTGTGCATCAGCGACCGTGGGAGACCGAACTGCGCGGCGTCTGCCGGCGTGACCAACTGGGGCGGGTTGGCAGCGAAGTCGATGGTCGCAATCGTGTTGTTCTTTGACTGCGGCCGCCCAAACCACCAGTAGCTCATTCCCAAGTTAAGGGTCAGGTCACGGGTTGCTCGCCAGTCGTCCTGGAACCAAGGATAGAGCGCCGTATTGCGGAAATATGGGTTGAAGATATTGACGCTGATTTCACTGCTTCGTGGCAGGCCCAGCAGGAAATCCGCCAGCGCGGTGGAAGAATTCGGGCTCCCATCGGGGCTGCTGAAGCGGCCATCGAAGCTGAACAGGCCGCGGGGAAAGATGTCTTCGGGGAAGGTGTCGTGGTTACGCATCACCTCCGTGCCGAATCGAATCAGGTGGCTCCCCTTGCTCCAGGAGAAGTCGTCGTTGAAATCGAAGATCTCATTCAGCCATCCGCGCGGACCGGAAACGGTCTGACCCAGGCCGTGCTCCCCAAAGTCCAGGAAAGGGCCGACATACATATCCGGAAGGCCCCAACAGGCCGGGTCTTCGCAAACCCCCTGAATGCCCAGCGTTTGCATGACATTCTCCTTGAACGCCCGTCCATTCACTTCGTTCTCACGGTGGCGGTTATAAGCCAATTTGAATTCATTGACCTTGTTGCTGGTGAAGGTGTGGGTGTAACCCAGCATTATGTTCTGTCCCTGCGAATTCTGCGTGAACGAGTCTGTAGGGAAGAGCTTGGGGCTGATATTGCGAACGTTCTCGAGAATAAAGCGGCCATAAAAGGCGTCATTTTGGGAGAACTGATGATCTATTCGGGCCATGGGTTGGTCAACGTCGATCGCGTTGGCGCCTTCGGAGATCCAGTTAAAAATCGGATTGCCGGGGTTGTTTGGCAGAGGGACGTAATTTGCCAGAATCTGCGTGGCCACGGGACTTAGCGTTGACGTGATCTGGTTGCCAGTATAGGGTTGTCCAGTGTAGGGGTTCATGATCTGGATGCCTTGCGCGAGCAGGTCGGAGAAGTCTCCGGTTCGCTCCGTCGCGTTGGGAACCAAACCGACTTGCGTCACCCCCTCGCGAATCCGCGTGCCTTCGTAACTTGCGAAAAAGAAAGTATTGTCCTTCTTGATCGGCCCGCCGAGGGTGCCGCCGAACTGATTGCGCCGCAGCTCGGGCGTGCTGGTAGAGAAGAAGTTGCGGGCGTCGACAGCGTCGTTCCGCACAAACTCGTAAGCGTCGCCGTGGAATTGGTTGGTTCCGGACTTGGTCACCATATTGATTTGCCCGCCGGCTTCCGTTTCGAACTGAGCGTCATAGTTGCTTGTCTGGACGCGGAATTCCTGGAGGGCGTCCACCGAAGGGCTCAGAGCCGGACCTTCGTGCTGAACTTCCTTGATGGGAACACCATCCAGCAGGTATTCGTTGTAACTCGTGCTCTGACCGTTTACGGAGAACGACACGCCGCTCCCTCGGGTGTCCAGACTGTAAGTCTCCTCGTAGTCTCCCGGAACTCCTTCGACCACGCCAGGGACCAGCAGGTTCAATTGTGTAAAGTTTCGCCCGTTGAGCGGCAAGTCGACGATGCGCCGATTCTCAACGAGTGTGCCCACTTGTGAGTCGTGAGTCTGAAGCAGAGACGCCACGCTCGTAACGTTTACCTCCTGCGTGACTTCTCCCAGCTCCAGACTGAAGTCAACGCGCGCGGCGCGTTGAACGTCGAGGATGACGGCGGGCGCAATTCCCAGCTTGAAGCCATTCATCTCCGCGGTGATCTTGTAGGTTCCCACGGGAACGTTGGGTATCACGTATTCGCCGGTGCTACTCGTGGTTACGGTGCGCGTCAGGCCGGTACCGACGTTCGTGGCAGTGACCTTCGCGCCCGCCACGAGGGCGCCGGATTGGTCTGTTACCGTGCCCACAACACTCGAAGCCTCCTCCTGCGCCAGCGCGGCGCCAATGCAGAGGCCGAGACAAGCAACCAAACTTACGAGGATTTTTGTCATCGTTCCAGACCTCCTTATCCAATCAAACGATTTAATAAATCAATTTATAAAACGCCGCGCCACGGATTGTCAAGCGATTTTTTCAAGCCATTTTGTCAGCTTGCCTGCTCAGCTTTTGTGTGCGCCCCCACCGCTGACGTCGTGATAGTAGGAATGCGTCTGTTTCCAAACAGAAGGTGTCTGTCAACTGCCAAGCAGGTGCTTAGGACTGGGCAAGTGCCTTGGTGGATTCTCGCACCAGAAGTTCCGGTGCGACCTTGCGCTGCACGGGGCTAAAGGTACGGTTCTCGCGCGAGGCAGTGATGGCATCAAGCAGGATGCCTACGCCGATTGCCCCCATGGTCTCCATGGGCTGGCGGATCGTGGTGAGAGGAGGCGCGTATAAAGCGGCAGGCGCCACATCGTCGAAACCAATGACGGAGTAGTCGTCGGGAACTTTCAATTTGGACTTGCCCAGCGCGCGGATGGCTCCGAAGGCCGTCATGTCGTCAAAAGCGTGGATGGCGGTGAAGGGGCGCTCCCGGCGCAGGAGTTCCTGCGTGAGTTTATAGCCACCTTCAAAGGCGGACGTGGGGTCATAGAGATCGGTGAGATCGACAATCATCTTGGGATCGAGCACGAGACCTGCATCATGAGCAAAGGAGCGTACCCCCTTCCAGCGCTCGCGGCTGTCCGCGAGCATCTTGGGCCCGCGGATGAAACCGATGTGGCGATGGCCGAGGGTGTAAAGGTGTTCGAGCGCCGCGCGCGCGCCGGCTGCGTTATCAATGATGACGGCACTCATCGCCAGGCTTTTCAATTCACGTCCAATGAGGACCGTAGGCACATTCCGCTTTTCGAGGACCGCAAGGATGTCGAGGTCGAGCAGCAGGGAATTGGCCAGCGTGATCAAGCCCTCGACACGGCGATCAAGCAGCATCTCGAGATAGCGCTCGAAGCGCGTCCGGTCATTCTGCGCGTCGGCGAAAATGGAAACATACGACGACTGGTAGAGCGTAAGCTCAATGCCGCGCAGAATGTGCGTGCAATAAGGGTCCGTAATGTCGAAGACGATGACGCCCACCGTGTTGCTGCGCTTGCTGCGCAGCGAACGCGCGAAGACGTTCGGCCGATAGCCGAGCGTTTTGGCGATTTTCTTGATGCGGTTCTTGGTTTCGAGAGGAATGTAACGAGCAAGTGGTGCGTCGTTCAGGACAATGGACACTGTTGTGATGGAGAATCCACTGCTTTTGGCAAGATCCCGAATAGTAACCATCAGATTTGATCCACTGATGAGTCCGCGCTCGAACTCGATAGGGACGATATGCGATTGCCGCGGCGAAGTCAAGCGGCTGAGGTTAACCCCTACTTTTCCTTTTCGAAATGAAGGCGCATTCTATATCATTCAAAGTTTTAGTTACACCCGCAGGAGGCCAACGACACCAATGTCCAAGAAGCATAAAGAAACAGTCCAAAAGCAATTCACCAAGACGGCCGACGCCTTCGCCAAGTTCGCGGTGCGCGATTCGCCCGAGGTTCTGGCTGAAAAAGTGGAATTTGCCAAGCCCCAACCCCACGAACTTGTTCTCGACGTCGCCTGCGGGCCGGGGGCGTTTGTTCTGGGCATCGCCCCGCGCGTGAGTTTCGCCAGCGGTATCGACTTGACACCTGAAATGCTCCGCCAAGCGCGCCAATTCCAGGCGGAAAAACAAGTCGTCAACGCGGTATTCGCTTGCGCCGATGCCGACCACATTCCCTTCCCTGACGGCAGCTTCGATTTGGTTAGCTGCCAACTCGCTTTCCACCATGTAACCAAGGTGGAACCGGTGCTCCAGGAAATGATACGCGTAACGAAACCCCAGGGCCGGCTGCTGATCCTCGACCCGCTTGCTCCGGAAAGCGACTCGAAGTTTGAGCTCTTCAATCACATCGAAAGGCTCCGCGACCCTTCCCACACCTTTTCTCTTCGCCTTACCACCTTCCTCAGCATGTTCGACGAGCATGGACTTGAGGTATTGCGGCAATCAGTTCGGCGACGGCAGCGATCCTTCAATCAATGGATGCGGCGCGCCGGACTGGAGGCGGGGCAAAAGCGCTATATCGAGACTCGAAAACGAATGGAAGAATCCATGCCTGGTGACAAGGCCGGCTTCGCCGCGCGAGTCGATGGAGATGACATTCAGATTATCCACAACGAGGGGATGTTCTTGGCGAGGCGGCTTGTGGCAGATGGGAGGTAGAAGGTCCGTCCAACCTCTGAATTGGCGACAGTGCGCGCCGTAATAGACATATTGTCTCTCACTGCTATTCCCTGTTGTCCTGGCGAGCTTTAACCACTTTTCTTTTCAACGACATTCCCGGATTTAAAGGATAAGTTCCTTTGTTTTCAAGCACATCCAAGATTCTTCAGGGACTTTTCCATAGCTCCCCTTTGTTTTCAATAAGATTCCCGCTTCGTTCCTTCAAGAAAGAATTCTTTCCCAATCGCATGCCGCTGCCAAGAGTTGATGGCCGACAGAATACACCTGACAATAAATCAATCTGCACGATTCCGCTCCTTCCCAAGCCGGGGACATTTCCCCTCGCGTCGGCGGTGTCTCCGTGTCCTTCGTCACCGGAAAAGCTTAACCACAGAGGTCACTGAGACTCTCTGTGCGCTCTGCGTTAAAACTTGAGAGCCACGGAGGACGCGGAGAGTCTCGTTTTGGTTGCGACCGACGGGCGCGCTGCCTGGCCCTGAGACCTTTTCCTTGCCAGGACAAACAAAGGCGCTCGGGCAGGTCCGGTTCTTTCGTACGTTCGACACCATAATCATACGCTACTGTGCTAGCTCACGAAGCGGACCTTGTCAAGCATTTTGTTGACGGCCGTAATTTCTCAGTCTTGGATGGCAACCGACGCAGCGCAGGTCCCGCGCCTGCGGAACCCTCGAGCTCATCCACCCATGTTGACCCTGACAGTCATCTGCGCCCCGCTGTTTACCTTGATGGTGCCTTCATAAGGCTCCCACCCCTGACGCCTGACTGTATATTTGTGGCTTCCGGCGGCCACGGTAACCCGCACCGGGCTGGGACCTATCAGCTTCCCATCAATCAGCACTTCCAAGCCGGGCGGCGTGGTTATGACAACGACTTCTCCGCTCGCCACCGAAAGCTGGGCGGTGACCGTGGTCGTTTTCCCCCCTTCGATGGTTACGAACTGCTGGTAATCACCGTACCCCTCTTTTGAAACGACCACTTGATGAGTGCCGGCGGGGCGGTTGATGGTGGACGAGTAAGGCGTGACCCAAGCCGGCTCGCTGCTGCCATCTACCGAAATCTTGGCCCCAGCGACATTCGCCGTGACCAGCAATTGGCCCATCTCGGGAGTCGCGCCAGGCGCTCCGCCACTGGCAGAGGGAACGGGGGTCGTGCCAGGTCCTCCGCCACTGGCAGCGGGAGGTGGGGTCACGGCAGGCCCTCCACCACCGGGAGAGCGAACGGGGATCAGCCCAGATGTTCCACTCTCTTTCGTGGAAGGCTTCCCCTTGCTCGCAGCAGGTTTTTGCGCCACAGTACCACTCTGTGGTTCGGGCGCTTGCGCAGGAAGGCTGGCGTTGGCACTGTTCGTCTTCCCACTCTCGATGGTTCCGGCTTGCTGCTGGTTGCCAGGAACGTTCGACTCGACGCCCAATTGCCTGACCTGGGGGTTGGCTGCCTGCGGCTGGGCGTTAGCCGCCTGTGACTGGGGGCTGGCTACCTGTGGCTTCCCTTTATGGAGATACATGTATCCCGCTACCCCGAAGAGTCCCAGGGTTACAACGCCCAGCAGCGTCATGAGGACCCATACCATCGGCGAAGTACGCGGCTCTTGGAAGGCCGGCGCCGGCGCTATGACCTGTACTGGCGCTTGCCCGGGGGAAGGTCGTTGAATAGGCGCTATCCGAACCCGTTCTTCCGGGGCGCCGGGCGGCGTTAGGCTCTCGACAGGCGCCGCCGCTGCACGCTCCAAGTCGGTGCTTTGCAGGGGCGGAACGTTGAGCATCATAGTGGCGGAGGGCGCCGGCGGGCCACCCAGGTACTTGAAATTCTTCAGGTCATCCGCCAACTCCCGGCAAGTCTGGTAGCGCTCCTCGGGGCTCTTGGCCAGGGCTTTGCAAATCACGTAGCTTAGACCCGAATGAATCGAGGCATCCAGTTCACGAGGCGGAATGGGGTTCTCGTTAATGATCTTATAAATGACGGTGGTAATGTTCTGCCCGGCGAACGGCATTTCGCCGGTCACCAGGTCGTAAAGAATGATGCCCAAGGAAAAGATATCGGAACGGCCGTCAATCTGGCGTCCCTTGACCTGTTCGGGCGACATGTAATTGGGCGTGCCCAGGACTTGCCCGGCTTGGGTCATCCCCATAGACACCATCTTGGCGATGCCGAAATCGGTCACCTTAACTAGTCCATTGCCAAGAATCATGATGTTGGCAGGCTTGATATCACGGTGAACGATGCCGTTTTGGTGGGCGTGGTCCAGCGCGCTGCACACCTGGCCGTACATGGGGATGATGGTTTCGATGGGAAGGATATTCCGGCCCTCGACCAGCTTCTCCAGCGATTTACCTTCCAGGTATTCCATGATCAAGTAGAGGACGCCGCTGTCTTCGCCGTAATCGAAGACGTTGACGATGTTGGGGTGGCTCAGCACCCCGGCCGCTTGGGCCTCGCGCTGAAAGCGGGCCTTATACTCCCGGAATTCCTCCGGCGTAAGACCCTCCGTAAGCATGGTCTTGATCGCAACCCTGCGCCCGATGACCGGGTCAAAACCCTCATAAACCACACCCATAGAGCCGCGTCCCAGTTCTCGTACAACCTGGTATCGGCCTGCCTTAGTCAGCGCATCGGCCATGTGACTTTCACCTTCTTCCGCTTGGCGCTTCTGCACGAAGTCGTGAGCAGACACTCATTCCTTGCCATGTTCAGACTAGCAGCCCGAGGGAACACCCGCCCTCAAGCTCCCCACGCGCAGCCAAGCCTAACGCAACAGGATATTGTGTCAAGGCGTCTGGAGTCATGTCAAATGCAACCGGACGCAGGGAAGAATCCATCTTCCTCTGGCGGTCAACTGCCTTCAGTGCAAGCCAGCATGAGGGACCAAGGCTGTCCAATCTCTGAATTCTCAAGAACGCGCGGCGCAATGGACAAGATGTCTCTGACAATCGTTCCCTCATGCTCTGGCGCGCTATAACCCATTGTCTTTTCAACTACATTCCCGCATTTGAGCACTAAGTACGTTTGTTTTCACACACATTCAAGCTTCCCTTGGGAGTTTTCCACACCGGTCCTTTCTTTTCAATAAGATTCCCGCTTCGTTCGTTCAAAAAAGAATTCTTTCCCAATTGCAATCCGCTCTCAAGAGTTGATGGTTGACAGAGTACGCCTGCCAACAAGTCAGTTTCCCCCAGTGCGAGGGCTTCTCGCCGCCAGGACGGGCCAAGGGGCTGAGGCGGCTCTGATCCTTGCGGGCGTTCCACGGCGTATTCATACGCTACCAGTCTAGCTTACAAATCGGACCCTGTCAAGCCCTGATTTTTGAGGGCCGCTCAACCCCCTTGCCACGACCCCGCGCTTGTGGTAACTATGTCCCATCGATGACGTCCCTCGAAACCTACCTTCGGGAACTGCACGACATTCGCTCCACAGGCGCGGGAGTTGAGGAAGAATCCTACTATCATCCTCTTGCTGCCCTGCTGAACGAGGTCGGCAAGAAGCTCAAGCCGAAGGTCAAGTGTGTTCTGCAACTGGCGAACCGGGGCGCCGGCAAACCGGACGGCGGTCTTTTCACGGCTGACCAGTTCGAGCACCTTTCGGACGCCGAGCCGCTGCCGGGCCAGCTTCCGACACGGGGCGCGATTGAGGCGAAGCCCGCCAAAGATGACGCCTGGGTGACTGCCGAGGCCAAACAGGTCACCAAATACTGGAACCGGTACCGCCAAGTCCTGGTCACCAACTATCGCGACTTCGTGCTGGTGGGCCAGGATGCCGAGAGCAACCCGGCGATTCTGGAAACCTACCGGCTGGCGGAAAACGAGAAAGGGTTTTGGCAGGCGGCGGCCACGCCGCGCTCGACGGCCGAGAAACAGAATGACCGCTTCGTCGAGTACCTCGAGCGCGTCATGCGCCATGGCGCGCCCATTGCCGCGCCCGAGGATGTGGCTTGGTTCCTCGCCTCCTACGCCCGCGATGCCCTGGCCAGCATCCATGACGTCGAGCTTTCGGCGTTGGCGGCAGTCCGCGCCGCGCTCGAAGAAGCCCTGGGCCTCAAGTTCGAGGGCGACAAAGGCGAGCACTTCTTCCGTTCCAGCCTCGTCCAGACTCTTTTCTATGGCATCTTCTCTGCCTGGGTGCTCTGGTCCCGCCATAATCCGCCCACTTCCCGAAAGCGGTTCGACTGGCGGCTCACGGCTTGGTCACTCCGCGTTCCCATGATCTCCCGTCTGTTCTCGCTGGTCGCCGATCCCCAGCAGCTTGACGCCCTCAAGCTTTCCGAGGTGCTCGATTGGACAGGCGCCGTGCTCAACCGCGCGGACCGCGCCTCCTTCTTCAGCAACTTCCAGGAAAGCCACGCCGTGCAGTACTTTTACGAGCCCTTCCTGGAGGCCTTTGACCCTGAACTGCGCAAGCAACTGGGCGTCTGGTACACGCCGCCCGAGATTGTGAAGTACATGGTGGAGCGCGTGGATACCGTATTGCGCCAGGAACTGGGCTTGCCGCTTGGTCTTGCCGACAAGAACGTCTATGTGCTCGACCCCTGCTGCGGCACGGGCTCCTATCTGGTTGAAGTCCTCGACCGCATTCATCGAACCCTCAAAGAGCGCGGCGAAAACGGCCTGACCGCCAGCGACCTGAAAGAAGCGGCGCAAAAGCGCGTCTTCGGCTTCGAGATCCTTCCCGCGCCTTTCGTGGTTTCCCACCTTCAACTGGGGCTGCTTTTGCAGAAGCTCGGCGTGCCGCCTTCCGATGTAGCGCCGGCTTCCAGCCGGCAGAGCCGCCAAGATGGCGGCGCTACGCATGGCCCCGAACGGGTTGGGGTTTATCTCACCAACGCTCTCACCGGCTGGGAGCCGCCCCAGGGCCCCAAGCAACACCTGATCTTTCCCGAAATGGAGCAGGAACGCGACGCCGCTGAATACGTAAAGCAGCAGGCGAAGATCCTAGTGGTCCTCGGCAATCCGCCTTACAACGGATTCGCGGGCGTCGCTGTGGCGGAAGAGCGCGAATTGACGAACGCCTACCGCACCACGAACCGCGCGCCCGCTCCGCAGGGGCAGGGCTTGAACGACCTGTACGTGCGCTTTTACCGCATGGCCGAGCGCCGCATCGTGGAGATGTCCGGCAGGGGCGTCGTCTGCTTCATATCGAATTACTCCTGGCTCGACGGCCTGTCTTTTACCGGGATGCGCGAGCGCTATCTCGACGCATTTGACCGCGTCTGGATCGACTGCCTTAACGGCGACAAGTACAAGACAGGAAAGCTCACCCCCGAAGGTGAGCCGGACCCGAGTGTGTTTTCCACCGAATTCAATCCCGAAGGCATTCAGGTGGGAACCGCAATCGCGCTGCTAGTTCGTAGCGCCGGCGTCTCGCCGGCAAAGGAAGACAAAAGCCAGGAAAACGCTTGCGCGACAGAACCCTTCTTTTCCTACGACGACGTCGCCATTCGCAGCCGCGGACACCTGCCACATTGGGAAATCGAAGGCGGCACTTACTCTGTCACTTTCCGATTAGTGGATTCCCTGCCGCAGTCTATTCTCGACTCCATCGAATTCGAGCGCCAGGACATCGTGAAAACTGCCAAGCAGCAAGGGCGCGAGTTGACTGCTGTGGAGGAGAGGAAGCTGGCCAGACTCTATTCGGAGCACGTCGAAGCAGCCCTCGACGCAGGGAGCGGGGCCTGCCACTTGGCGAACCCGAAAGTTGCCGATGTGGTTGCCGGAGCTTTGCGATATTTCGATGGACAGCGTTACCAGCTTATTGCCTGGAGCGTAATGCCCAATCATGTGCATGTGGTTTTTCGGCCAGCTTCGGGTTATTCGCTGGAAAAGATTCTGCATTCCTGGAAATCATTCACTTCTAAACAGGCCAACAAGATCCTCGGCAAGTCAGGAGAATTCTGGGAGCGGGAGTCCTACGATCACCTGGCCCGCGACGCACAGGAGCTGGAACGGATCGTGCGCTATGTCCTCGAGAATCCGGTCAAGGCCAACCTTAAGAATTGGAACTGGGTGTGGTGTAGCGCCGCCTTCTCGCCTGTTGGTAGCGCTGGAGTCTCGCCAGCAGGTTTGGCCTCCCAGCCGGGGCCTGAAGACAGAAAGAGCCAGCGGGACGCTGGCGCTACGCCGGTGCGGTTCCGGCATCTGTGGGGTAAGACCAAGCGCCAGCAATTGCTTGAGACCGCCGCGCAGGACGGCCGGAGCCTTTACGAGCAACTCAGGCCCCCGCTGGAGCTTGGTTTGCCTTTTGCGCCCGCACAAGTGGACACCGGCTATCTGGCGTGGCCGCTCCTGCCGGACCTCTTTCCTGTTTCCTTTCCCGGCGTCAAGACCAGCCGCGACGACGTGGTAGTGGACATCGACCGCGAGCGGCTGATCGGGCGTATGAAGCTATATTTTGATCCAAGGGTGGGCCACGAGGAAATGCGGAGAGTTTCTCCCTCGGCAATGACGAGCACAGCGCGCTTCCATGCCGAGGCCGTGCGCGATTACCTTCGCAAGCGCGGCCTCGTGGAGAAGAACGTTGTCCGGTACTGCTACCGGCCGTTCGATGTGCGCTGGCTCTATTGGGAGCCAGAGACCAAGCTCTTGGATGAGAAGCGCACGGAGTACATTCCGCACGTTTTTGAGGGGAACGTATGGATCGAGGCACGCCAGAAACAGTCTATGGCAGACTTCGACCGAGGCTACATAGTCCGGGTGCTAGCGGACAATTTCGGAAATGGCTTGTCGAACTTCTTTCCGCTGCTCCTCAGGAAGGAACAGCCCCAGGCCTCGCTCGCAACGCAAGCGAGCGATAGCGAACCCCAAGCAAACCTCAGTGACCGTACCGTACGGTACCTTGGGTGCGTCGGCTGCAACGCTCCCGATGTCTTTTACCATAGCGTCGCCACCCTGCACGCACCCGCTTACCGCCGCGAGAACGCCGACGCGCTCCGTCAGAACTGGCCGCGCATTCCGCTGCCGGACTCCAAAGAATTGCTGCTGGCTTCGGCGGCGCTGGGCCGCAAGATCGCGGCGCTGCTCGACACGGAAGCGCCGTTCGATGTAGCGCCGGCGTCCCGCCGGCAGGAGAAGAAAGCCATCGAGACGGTGGCGACGGAGCAAGAGCCACCAGGATGGTGGCGCTACATCGGCGTGCCCACGCGCGTGGACGGCAAGGCTCTCGATGAAACCAAGGACCTCGCCGTGACTGCCAGCTGGGGCCACGCGGGCAAGGGCGGCGTCACCATGCCCGGCAAGGGCAGGCTCATCGAACGCGACTACACACCCGAGGAGCTTGCAGGTAGCGCCGCCGTCTCGGCGGCAGAAGAAGAAAAAAGCCAGCAAGATGCTGGCGCTACAGGCGGCGCTGGCGCTGTGCTACTGGGCGACCGCACCTGCGACGTCTACCTGAACGACGTGGCCTACTGGAAGAATATCCCGCTGCGGGTTTGGGAGTACACCATCGGTGGCTACCAGGTCACCAAGAAATGGCTCTCCTACCGCGAGGAAAAGCTGCTGGGCCGCCCTATGACGAAAGATGAGGTTCGCTGGGTACAGGAGATGGCCCGCCGCATCGCCGCCATCCTGCTGCTGGAACCAGCCCTGGACGAGAATTACCGCGCGGTCAAAGCTCATCCCTACGAATGGCCGAAGAACGGGTGAGAGCAAACGTAGCGCGCACCTGCTTCTGAAGGTCCGCGGCCTTTGACGGTGATTCCTCTTGGAACCGTAGACCTACAAATCACGTCTGCGCTGCCTCGCTACCTCCTTGGGATGCACCACATGGATTCCCGGATAGCGGCTGAAGTCCGGGCCGTTGAAGGTAAGAAGATTGCTGATGCCGTAAACGTTCATGACCGCCACAATGCGTGCGTCGTGGACTTGCACCCCGGAAACCGAGTGAGCGACAACAAGCCGCCGCCATTCAGGATAGATTGCCGGGACTTCGGGGAGAAGAGTCAAAATGCCTTCAAGCCGTGAGGCTTCACGGTCTGCCTCGGTCGGTGAGAGGCCTAATCCATTGCGCTCCAGCGGTCGTGTACACACATTCCAAAACTCAATCATATTTTGCGGCGCTACATAAAGGCGCTCACCGCAACGGAGAAGAAACCTCACGGCAGTGGTTGCCTCAGGCTGGAGGCCATAAGCCCGATCGATGCGGCGAATCAGGATGTTCGTGTCCGCCAAGTACTCCATTAAGTCTGCTCGTCATCCTTTCGATAGAAGCTATCCCGGCTGATGGCGTCGTCAGAAAGAGGTGTACTACGGCGATAGGGGAAGCTGTCCGCCCAGTCGTCGAAGGCCTTGGCCCTCTGTTCCGGGGTCATAGAGGATTCGAGTGATAGCCCTGGCACGTGCTGTTCCAAAATACGCTGCACATACTGAATGACCGGGACCCCCATCTTGCGCGCTTGAACTGCCAACTCGGCCTCGATCTCCGGCCTGAGCTCAATCTGTATACTCATAGTCTTCCTCCAGTGGCCCTAGCGGGGACTCCCGCTTGGAATCCCGCATAGGTGTGAGTGTACACCCCGCCGCGTCGCTTTGGAAAGTTACATCCCGCCTTGAAGGATTCGGCCTTCCCGAATCCGGACCGGCCGAAGGAGGCCGCCTGGAATGCCGGAAGCGTCTCTCCTACGGGCGGGAGTGGAACGGCAAGGCTTACGCCACAAAACAGGTTCGGCCCATCTTCGCGGAGGAGCCGAATGAGATTCTGGTGGTGACCGTTTACGTGTATTATTTTTGAAGCAGGAGGCTTCGAGCTCTGACGATCAGTTATGACAGCGAAGTGGACGCCCTCTATATCCGCTTCATCGAAACCACTGTGACCACCGAGCACGTGGCCGAAGGTATAGCGGTGGACTACGCGGCGGACGACCGCATGGCTGGCATCGAAATCCTGGGTGCCCGCAAACGCTTTGGCGGTGCCGAAGTCTTCCGCCGGGTGGTGCTCGAAGACGTGGCCTTAGGCAAACCTGCTCCGGCGCGGGGCTAGCCACCCGTTCTCTGGCGCCCTCACGATCACGCTGGAAATGCGCCAGAGGTCTTTGTACCCTTTGAGCTTTTTCGAACCCACCGGTCTGGGGTCATCGGCAAGCGCCAGAATCTTCCGGTCTATTCGCGCAAACAGAGGATCATCGAGTGAATCCAGTTCCTTCTGCGCGGAGGTCGTGATTTCCAGCGAGTACTTAACCACGGGAACGGCCACGTTTTATACGGTTAGCGCGGTATTCCTGGTAGGGGAGGCTTTTCTCCTTGCGGCGTGACTCGGACACGAGGCCATCCCAGAAATCCTCCCACAGCTCCCCGTGCTTCTTGAGGTCAATAAGCACTGCCGTCTTGCGCCCCTTGTCGTCGGTCACGAATTGGATTCCGGTCATGGCTTCACTCCCCTTAACCTCTATTCTAGCGCAACTCGCCCCGCACGCAGAGGGAGAAGCGGGGCAGTCCATCTCTGCACGACATACGTCCACCCCAAGGTCCGCACTACACCTGCAGCACTTCGCTGATCTGAATCGTGGGCTGGGTGTTTGTATAGTTTGGAATATCAGCCTCAAATTCCCGTGCGTGAGGTCCGAAGGAAGTTTGAAATGCTTCCACGGATTCGAACAAAAGATGTCCAAGGGCTAGATAAGGCGCAGGTGACCCAGGCTCTTCCCCTCCGATGCCCTGCTCCACCGCAACTCCCTTTAAGGCCGCCCCCAGCTTTTGTCGAACCACGGGTATGTGAGTTTGGCAGTAGTACGTAATGTCGAACGTGCTGCCCTCGTTGTTCGGATACATTACGCTTACCTTAATCATCAACCCCCCTCCACTCCAACGCCTTCTTCTGCAACTCCAGCGAGGTGAATTGCCCGCGGAACCCCGACAGAGCTCCCGCCCAATTCATCCGCAGTTTCGAGTGTCTGGGATGCGCTTTGGTTTCGAACAAAAATCTCGCGAAATCCTGGACCTCCTGCTGCAATTCCGGCGGGAGTTCTTTGACCAACTCCTCAAGGGTTTTCATCGGACGGCCTCCACCTAAAGTGTGTTACACCTCGCCCGGATTTAACACCCGTACCACTTCGCCTCCCCGAGGGAAACGGCGATGAACTGAACCACCTCCTGCCCCCGCCTAAGCCACCCACGGAGCCTTGTTGTTTTCACGCGGGTTTAGTGCCCTATGACCTCGAGAATCTCCGCGTCAGGGACCGTCCACGCTGAGGGGCCCTCGTGGCTCAGCATACGAGCAAGGTCATCCCAGTGCAGATGACTGATGCTACAGGCACCCTTTTCGTAGGCATACGTCTTTCCGTCATCCTGGTAAAGAGTGAAGTCACCACTCGCGCCAGCATAAATACGCACCTTGGCGATCTTCTGGACTTGGTGGGTGTTTTCGATTAGGTCCCCGAGCGGCAGGATCGAACCCGCGCGAACGAACAGCGGTAACGTAGCGATGGGCGCTTCGACCTTGATCGTCTGTCCACCGTGGAGGCGTTCATTGGTCCAGTAGTTGTACCAATCCACACCTGCGGGCAGGTAGACCATCCGACTTGTTGCTCCCTGATCGGTGACGGGGGCCACCAGGAATGCCGCGCCAAACATGTACTCGTCGGCGAGGTCCGCGACTTGCGGGTCATTGGGAAAATCCATGAAGAGCGCGCGCATGAAGGGCGCACCGGTTCGATCTCCAGCTCCTGACAGGGAGTTTGAAAGCCATGTCCGTTCCGAAAGTGTAGCGCCTCGACAGACTTCGCGCGAGTGATGTTCTGGTCAGGCCAGTGCGGGCGGACTGGCGCTCGACAGGGAGAGCGTCCAGGGCCCCCAAGCTGTCCTGGAGTTTCTACATTTCTCGGTCAGAGCCCCTTGTGCCAGTTGCGGCTCTGCCGCCTGACTTGTGGAAAGGCTCAGCCTTTCCGCAGCCCAGCCAATCCCATTTCTGTTCAAGGGAAGGCTGCGCCTTCCTGGCTATCGCGGCCTCCGCCAAACAAGCTTCTCCAGGTCCATCCGCAACGGTGTTCGGGCATGATGACATAGGCGAAAAGGGCGAAGCCGCCGGAACGACGCGCTTCGTCCAGCGCCCGGCAGGCCACGCCCTTCAAGGCGTGGGTGCGAAACACGGGAAGGCGATTGCGGGTTACAGTGGTGATGAAGAGCCAGGCCCTGTCCTTGTTGATTGTGGGCATGGCGGAAGCTCCGCCGAGGCACAGCCTCGGCTGGGGACATAAAGGTGGGCCGCCCTCTCCCCAAAAGAGAGGGAAAACCCCCACTCCTCTCACTTCTCCGGCGTATGCGCAGTGCCCGGCACAAGCCGACCGTTGCGCAGGTAATATTCGCCGCCGCGCCAGCGGAAGCCGCTTCGTCCGAAGCCGACGAGCCAGATAACGAACGCCATAGCATCCCACACTGGGAGCAGCCACATTTTCCCCCACAGCGTCTGATCCCGCAGCCCTCTGACGCCAATGAGCCACGTCATCGTCAACCTCAGTCCAAGATAGATCCCGAGATATGCGAGAGCTACACCAACGCTCGGATGAACCGCGATGGCGGCCAGGGACCAGGGCAATCCTTGCGTGAACAGAAGACCCGAATGGCTCCACGGACTCAGGTGGCGCCAGATGACGACCCACCGCATACGCTTGTGAAACAGTTCCAGCATCGACTGGTAGTCGGGCACGCACAGGATGGTATAGGGAAGGAGTTCCACTTCGTAGCCTTGTTCAGCGATCAGGCGGCCAACTAGAACATCGTCTGCCGGCCGGTTCTCGAGCGCCCGATAACCACCGAAACCCGCGAGGCGCGTGCGGGTGGTGGCGATCGTCGACCCGAGCGCGGCCTTCATTCCCTTAAGTTGCCGGGCTAGGAGAAACCAAGCATAGAAATCGGAAGCCATGCCAATCGTTTGCAGGCTGTCCCTCAATGTTCTCACTTCGGTCGGCACAAAGAAGCAGGTGACCGCTCCCACCTTGGGATCGGCCAAGGGTGCGACCACGGTGCGCAGGTAGTCGGGCCGCACTCGCACGTCGCTGTCGCTGATCACCAGGGTTTCGTGCTGCGCCTCGTTGACCAACCGGGCCAGCTTGCTCACCTTGTCGTTGGGAGCGTGGCTGTCGGAGCCAAAAAGCACGCGAATGCGCCTCTGCGGAAAATCCCGCACCAGTTTTTCGAGCACGGGAACGACCGCGGTATCCTTCTCTCCCAGGCAAAAAATCAGTTCGTAGTCGGGATAATCCTGGCGGCAGAAGCTGGCGAAGTTTTCGTAGGCCTCCGGATCGAGGCCGCGAATAGGCTTGAGGTTGCTGACGGGAGGGGTGTAACTGCCAGGCTTCAGACCCACCGAGGCGACCGGGCGGCGGAAAAACCGCCAAGAACTGTAAAGGACGAGTAGATAATAGATAAAGGGAAACGTAGCGATCGCCAGTATGATATAGCCTATAAACCTAGCAGTCATCTAGATTACCTGACCGAGATTTTGTACCAATCCAAGTGAGAGAACCTACATCACAGCGCCTAGTCGGAGGGGTTGGGTTTGAACGGACTTTCGCAATGCTGCGGCGAGCCCGGCCGCGCACGGTTTCCCGAAGATCGCTTCGCCCCTGCCGGGCACCGTCACCAGTTCGACGCCTTCGCTGGCGAGTTGCCCCCAGTAGCTCAATGGGGCCGCGCGCCAGTCGTCCTGGCCCTGAAAGTACGTGATGCGACCTCGGAAAGGGCGCGACTGCCAGACCACGCCAGCGCGGTGGTTGATCCCCTGGACTCGCCGCCGCAACAGGACCTGCGGCAGGGGACGCCCGGAAGCCAGCCATAGCTGGCACAGCCGATCCGCGCCTGTCTGAAGGACGCGCTGCCAGCGGTACCGAAGGGAATCCGCGACATACGGCCCGCTGAGTCTCGGCCAGTGGTATTGAAGATACTCGGGGAGGGATCGCGGCGCGGGGGCCGCCCTTTCGGTACTAACAATCCCGAGGAAGGCGACCGCGTCTCCGCGCTCCTGAAGTTGCACTGCCATCTCCAGGGCGACATATGCGCCCAGGCAATATCCCAGCAGCAAATAGGGTCCCTCAGGCTGCGCGCCTTTGATCGCTCCGACATAGTGCGCGGCCATTTGTGGCACGGTGGCGAGCGGAGCTTGCCGCCCGTCGAGGCCCGGGGACTGCAGGGCGTAGACCGGTTGGTCGGGAGCGAGCTGTCGGGCGAGCTCGCGGTACAGCAACGCCATCCCCGCAGCGCCCGGGACACAGAACAGCGGGCACTGTTCACCGGAGGGCTGTAGCTCAACTAGGGAAGACTCGCTCCCCGTTCCTTTGTCCTGGGCAAGGCTCCTGGCCAGCCCTTCGATGGTGGGGTTTTGGAGGAATGCGGTCAGCGGCAACCTCTTCCCGAACGCTGTTTCGATCTGGGCCAGAAGCACCACAACCCCAAGTGAATCCCCGCCCACAGCGAAGAAATCCTCACACACGCCGACCCGCTCGCATCTCAGCACGTAACCCCAGATCTGGGCCAGCCGCTTTTCGACTTCGGTGCGCGGCGGCGGCCCGGCAGCGCCGCCGTGCACAACTCCCAGGCCGAGCCGCTCCGCGAGACCTATGCGCTGAGGCTTGCCCGTCGGCCCCCTGGGGATCTCCTTGAGCAGCACGACTGTTCGCGGGACCTTGAAGTCCGCCAGCCGATGTGCCGCAAAAGCCCGCAACTCCGCCTGGCTCGCCACCCTGCCTTCGCGCAGCACGACTGCCGCCCCGACGTCTTCCCCCAGCGTAGGGTGCGGAATCGCAAAAGCCAGCGCCTGTGCCACCGCGGGATGATCGAGCAGCGCTTCGTCGATCTCCCTCGGCGAGATTTTCTCTCCCCCTCGGTTGATGATCTCTTTCAACCGTCCGGTCAGAAAGAGATAACCCTCCTCGTCAAGGTAGCCCTGGTCGCCGGTGCGAAACCAGCCGCCCGCGAAGGCCGCTGCGTTGGCTTCCGGGTTGTTTTCATAGCCCAGAGTGACGTTGGGCCCACGAACCGCGACTTCTCCGCGCGTGCCTACCGGCAGCACACTCCCATCGGCGCCCAGGATCGCCACCTCGGGGCCGGCGGCTATGCCCACCGATCCTGGTTTGCGTTTTCGCGGCGGAAGCGGATTGCTGGCCATCTGGTGTGACGCCTCGGTCATCCCGTAGGACTCGATGACCGGCGTGTTGAACACCCGCTCCAGCTCCGCCATCACCTGCGGCGGGAGCGGCGCCGAACAGGAGCGGATCAGCCGGAGCGGCGCGGCGGCAAGGGTTTCCAAATGCCGCTCGGCCTCGCTCAACAGCGCTTGGTGCATGGTCGGCACCGCGGTGCACCAAGTGGGGCGGAACCGTGCCAGCCATTCGAAGAACCTTACCGGCTCGAAGCCGGGCGTGCACACCACGCTAGCGCCGCACGCGAGCGAAGAAAGCAGTGCGCCCGCCAGTCCGTGAATGTGAAACAGCGGCATCACGTTCAGGCACCGGTCGGCAGGCGTGAGTTGCAGCGCGCTTTGGATGTGGAACGCCGATGCGCACAAGTTGGCTTGAGTGAGCGGAACGATCTTGGGACGAGACGTTGTCCCCGAAGTATGGAGGAGCAGCGCGATGTCGCCGGGCTGGGAAAAACCGTCGGCTGCGCAAGGTGAAGCTTGCCCTAGGGGGAGTTCCAGAATGGGGATGCCGCGTTCCAAGGCGCACCTGCGCGCGAGCGATTCGACGCCTGCGGGCAGGACCAAAGCCCTGGCATTGAGATCGGAGAGGTAGAAGCCGTATTCCTCGAGACGATAGCCCGGGTTGAGCGGCGCGCAGGTTGCCCCGGCGGCAATCGCCAGAAAGGCGGCAGCCATCGCGGCGCCATTCGGGAGGACGACGGCGACCCGGTCTCCCCGGCAGATCCCGAACTGGCGGAGGGCGCCCACCGTGCAATCCACCTGGGTGAGCAATTGCGCATACGACAGAGGATCCCCGCCGGGCCCCAGCAGCGCCGGGGCGTCCGGCCGCTCGCGGGCTTGCGCTTCGATCAAGCCTCTCAGCGTATCGCTCATGTTCGCCACGGCACCGAGCCGAACTTCCGGTAGACCGTCTCCTCCGGAAGCTCGAAGTACCTGTTAACCAGGATTTCCATTTTGGCCTCCTAGTGGCCATCATTGTACACTCATGCAAGTGGTTCGCAATCACAGTTCTTGCAGTCTTGATGCCAGCGTGCCATCCGGCAGCCGGCGGGGTGCCGTGGGAATCGAGCCGACCGGCGCTTTGACCCCTTTTCCCCGCGATTTCTCGCACACCGTCCCCTGCGCGTGCTTCTTTCGCAAGGTTTTGGCCGACCGGTAGCGGACTCTACCCCGCTGGCAAGGGCGGCAAGTCAGTCCGCCGCACGATCGCCGCAAATAACCACCTCGTCAACGGACAGAGCCGCGCTCCCAAACACGGCTCCGGCAAAAATCTAGAAACTCCAGGGGCGGCAAGCTGCCCGGTACAGAGCGGCTTGCGCTGCGCCCAATTGAAACCGGCACGGCGTGGGCACCCGCGGCAGGGCCCCCATGAGGGGCGACCCTACATCTCCAGGGCACCCACAAGGGGTGCCCCTACTACCACCTACCGAGCGAACGGCCACTCTCGCCTCAGGCGTGAACGAATAAAGTAGGCTGCGCTCCCCACGGCAAAAACTGCAAAAGCGAAAAGCAGTGACTTCCTCGCCGCGGTTCCTAACACGTAGAGCCAGCCAAGAAGCGAGATGATTCCGGGCAGGGGATAGAACCACATGCGGAAAGGCCGCTGGAGTTGTGGGGATCTAAACCTTAACAAGAAAAAACCCACCGTCTGGGGTAAATACTGGATCAGCACGCGTGTGGCGACGAGGCCTCCGATGACCTCGCTCAGATGGCCGAGGCTGAAAATGGAGGCCACAATTCCCAGCGTGATGAGCGAGACATAAGGGAACTGACCTTTGGGATGAAGCCGCGCGAAGACGCGGAAGAAGTTCCCGTCCATCGCCGCCGCGTAAGGGATGCGGGAATATCCCAGGAGCAGTGAAAAGACCGAGGAGAACGCAATCCAGAGCAACAGGCCCGTCATCACTTTGCCCGCGGCTGCGCCCTGGAGTGTCTCGATATAGAGGGAGGCAATAAAGGGGCTGTGAATGGCCTCCCGCCAGGGGATCACGCTGAGGAAGGAGGCGGTCATCAGCACGTACAGGGTTCCCACCGCCAGGATGGAAAACATGATGGCGCGCGGAATCACGCGGCCGGGATCGCGGATTTCCTCAGCAAGGTAACAAACGTTGTAATAGCCGAAGTAGTCGTAGAGCGCATAAAGCGTGGCGTGGCCGAGCCCCGCCCAGAAGACCCAGTTCAGGTGAAACGCGCCGGGGGGGAAATCCAGCAGGCGGGCAGCGCTCAAATGAGGCAGCCCGGAAAAGATGATCCAAAAGCATCCCAGGATCACGCCACCTACCAGGACCACCGAAACCTTCCCGAGCGCTCCGATGCGCCGGTAAAGCAGCGCCACCAGCAACAGCGGAAAAACCGCAGCGACAATGCGCACGCCCCCTGGCGACAGACTTGGCAAGAGATAGTGAAGATAGTTGGCAAAGCCGATGCTGCCGCTGGCCACCGAGAGTGGGGCGGAAAACATGATCTGCCAGACCATCAGGAAGGAGAACCAGCGTCCCGCGCTGCGCGCTCCGTAAGCCTCGCGAAGATAGTTGTAACTCCCGCCCGCCTTGGGCATGGCCGCGCCCAACTCCGCCCAGACCAGGCCGTCGCAGAAAGCCAGCAGCGCTCCCACCAACCAGCCCAGCATCGCCTGGGGGCCGCCCATTGTTGCCAGGAAGAGGGGAATAGTGATGTAAGGACCGATCCCCACCATGTCCGTGATGGCCAGAGACGTGGCCTGGATCAGCCCCAGTTCTCGACGCAAAGCCATAAAGAAGTTGTCAGTGGTCAGTTGTCAGTGGTCAGTCGTCAGTTGTCAGTCGTCAGTTGTCAGTTGTCCGTTGTCAGTCCTCCGTGGTCAGTCGTTGCGAACCTGCGATCGCGTCGTACCGGGAACCTGACACCTGGCCCCTGAAACCTGGCGACTGACAACTGACAACTGACGACTGAAACCTGTTCTTCGCGGCTACCTCTTGAGGAGCAGGCGCAGGAGGTCAGCCTTAGCTTTCGGCCCGGGCGTGACGGGCTTGGCAGTGAGGCTCAGCAGGTAGACCGTCCGAGCGGCTTCCTTAACTCTCTCCAGGCAATGCTCGCAACCCTGGGCGAGGTGCTCGCGCAGTTCCAGCGAGCCCTCATCCGGGAGCGCTCCGAGCAGGAACAGTTCGTATACGTCTTCTAGATGTCGGCAGTCCAAGTTCCCAACACCGCGTGTTGGCGGTGCCTCAGGAAGGTAAAGGCGGCGCGCAACCCCGCGTTCACTTTGCCCAGGGGCTCACCGAGCTGCGCAGCGATTTCTGATTCGGTATAACCTTCGAAAACCGCAAGCTCGAGCGCGCCGCGCTGCGGTTTGGGCATTTGGTTGAAAGCTCTTTGAAGCAGGCCCAACCGAGCATTCACCAATGCGATGTCCTCAGGCCGCGGCATCCAGAGCTGAGGAGACTCAGCGAGGAATAACAAGATCTCCGAGTCATACTTGGTTGAACGGCGCTCCCGTGGTTTGCGCTCTTTACGTGCTGAATCCGCTGACTTGCCCGCAGACTTCTCCTCTTTCGTTCGAGCCTGCCCGTGGGGACTTTGGGCAGGCCGAGCCGCGACTGCCCGCTGGGCACGAAGACGCTGGAAGGCGGCGTGCCGCGCCATCAGCACAAGCCAGGCAGCCACACTCCCCTTGGTTTGGGCAATACCGGGCGCTTCCTTCCACAGTCGCAGAAAAACCTCCTGCAACGCGCTCTCGGCATCGGGCCTCGCGCACAAAATCCTTACGAGCAGCCCCATCAGCTTGGGGGCGAATTCGTCGTACAAGCACTCCAGCGCTTCAACGTCACGGTCTGCCACCCGGCCCAAAAGCTCCTCCGCCCTCAATTCCTTGTTCGCGCCCGATGACTTGGAGGAGCCTCTATTTGCTTCAGTAGGCATGACGTTTCAATCGACTCGATTCAGCAGTCCTTTTCCGGGAGAATCATCGCATTCGGTTTTCCCTGCCCCGATCGCAACGATTTTTTAATGATAACTATAAAGAGAATCGATTGGACTACTCAAGCCCTCCAGCGTTAAATGTTCAGTGAGTCCCGCCGGAGCATAGGATCTTCGTCGAGAGGGCCTTGCCCCCAGGGCTTCGCGCGTAGACCGTGGCGGGACCAAGTTCCTCTTCTTTACTTCGGGCCCCTGTTAAGGGGCCCGAATCTTTCTTGATCCTGCGTCTCCGAGTCCCGGAACGGATGCCGGCAGGAATCCAAAGCGCAACCCGCCAGAGGCTGCCGGTCATCCTGAAATTTCCTTCTTTCCAGCGTCCCAATTGGCTATCGTGTTGTTGAAGTACGAGTAATTGGCCAAGTGGCAGGCGATGGCCGTATTGTTTCCGAAGGTCGCATCCTCGACTGAACCCCTTCGCGTTCTCACCGACTCGAAAAAGTTCCACAGGTGCTCGCGGTCGTCGTTGTAGTCCGGGGGCGCATAATAGCGCGCAGATGTAACCGTCGCCGAGGTGGCAGGTTTCGGATCATGTTCCTTGTGCCACTGCTGTGCGAAATCGGCTCTCATTTTCACGGGCCAACCCGGCGTGCACGGTCCATAATCCACGCCTGGCTGGGGCGTCACGGTCAACTCGCCGTTGCGGATTTCGAGCATTCCCAGTGTGCCCATGAATCGCGTCACCTCTTCCGTCTCCGTGTTCAACGTCACTCTGAAAGTGGCGCGGAATTGAGGGTATTCATATACGGTAGTCATCGTGTCGGGGACGTCCCGCCCATCCTTCCAGCGGAAAAGGCCGCCCATGGAGAAGGCGCGCTTGGGGGGCGCCGTGATTCCCGCGACGTAGTGGATGCCGGTCAAAAGATGCACGTAAAGGTCGCCAGGAATCCCTTCTCCGTAATCCTGCCAACAACGCCAGCGCGTAAAATGCATGGCATTGAAAGGCTTCTGGGGGGCCGTGCCCAGCCAGGTGTCCCAGTCGAGAGTCTCCGGAGACAAATCCGGCGGCACCATGTATTCCCAAGCGCCACAGGGGTCGTTGCGGCCCATCGAGGCTTCGACAAGGCAGACATCACCGATCACGCCCAGTTCGTAGAGTTCCTTAGCTTTGGCATACACGATGGAGCTGCGCCGCTGGCTGCCAATCTGGACTATTCGTTTGTTCTTCTGTTCCGCCGCAATCATCTCAAAGCCATCAGCCACCGTGTGGGTCATGGGTTTCTCGCAGTAAACGTCCTTGCCGGCATTACAACAGTCCACGACGATCTGCTTGTGCCAGTGGTCCGGCACAGCGGCCACGATGCAGTCAATCTCCTTATTGTCGAGGAGTTCCTTGTAGTGGCGGGTGGTGGGAATCTCCTTGTCGACGATCTCTTTGGCCAACTCGCGCCGTCCGTCATACAAATCGCAAGCGGCCAGGCATTCGACTCCTGGGAGCTGGATACTGGTGCGAAGCAGCCCGGAGCCTTGCATGCCAACGCCAATGATGCCCATCCGAACTGTGTCACCGGCCGGAACCGGGCGGGGAGAAGCATAGGACGGCCCTGGGTCCAAGAGAAATGACCGGCCCGCCAGCGTTGCGCCCGCCACACACGCCGTCGTCTGTATGAATTTACGCCTGGAAATCCGCTGCTCACTCATGGGGTATAGCCTCCTGAATATTTGAATCAACACTATTCCCGCAGGCGCTCATCCTATTCGCCGTAGGACCCAAGATCAAGGGAGAATTACGAGGTGATCCTCTTCGCACTCGCGTCCCAGACGGCCGCCGTCTTGTGGAAATAGGAGAAATTCGACATGTGGCAGCCGAGCGCGGTATTGTTTCCAAACACCTCATTCTCGACCACCGGCCGGCGTGTCCTTACGGCGTGGAAGAAGTTCGCCTCGTGGTCAGCCATGTCGCTGTATTGTGGTGGCGGAGTGTAGACCTCATCCTCATCTTCGATCTTGAATTGTCCCGGCGGCGGCTCGGGGTGTTCCTTGCGCCAGTTCGCCAAGTACTCTTCACGCATTTTCTCCGGCCAGGCGCCGATCGAATAGTCCTCAGGCTGAGCTGAGGGCGCTTGCGGCTTGAAAGTGAGGGTGGACCCATTGATAAGCATGGTGCCTTTCTTCCCGTAAAAGCCGAAAAACTCACCCTGGTAATTGTTGTTATGGTTGCAGCGCAGCACAACCTGGAAGCGCGGATAATCGTACATGGTCCAGAGAAGGTCCGGGAACTCGCGGCCATCTTTGTAGTAATAGAGCCCGCCGGTGGAAAGCGCGCGCTGGGGAGGCGTATGGACGCCGGTCACAACGTGAATACCGGAGAGCAGGTGAACGAACAGGTCGCCTGCCAGACCGGCCCCGTAATCCTTGTAGCAGCGCCAGCGGAAGAAGCGCGGCGGATCGAAGGGGCGCTGGGGCGCGCCGTCGAGCCAAGTGTTCCAATCGATGGTCTGCTCGCTGGCGTCCGGCGGAATGGGATATTCCCAGGCCCCGCTGTCGGTATTCCTATCCCACGCCGCCTCGATGGTATCCACTAATCCCAGCTTGCCGGAATCCCAGATTTCCTTCGCCTTGGCGTAGAGAATCGAGCTCACGCGCTGGCTGCCGACCTGAAAGATGCGGTTGTGCTTCTGGACGGCCTCGATCATGGCCAGCCCGTCCTCGACGCTGTGCGACATGGGCTTTTCGCAGTAAACGTCCTTCCCTGCCTCGACTGCGTCGATCACCGCCTTGCGATGCCAGTGGTCCGGAGTGGCCACGAATACCGCATCAATATCCTTGCGATCCAGAATCCTCCGGTAATCACGGGTGGCTTCGATGTCCTTTCCTCCCAGAGCTTCTTTGGCTGCGATATGGCGGGTGTCATATAAGTCCGCCGCAGCCACACATTCGATGCCAGGCACCAATAAACTGGCTCTCAAGAGATCGCAGCCCTCGGTGCCCGTGCCGATGATGCCGAACCGCACGGTGTCCGAAGGCGCCACGGGACCAGGCGATGCCCACAACCGTTTGGGCTCCAGCAGGGTAACTTTGGCGGCCACCCCCGCCGCGGCGGCGCCCGCACCCCACTGCATGAATTCACGCCGAGTAAACGAGTATTTCTTCATGGTAGACAAGACCTCCTTTGACAAATGCAAATCCTACAAAATCTACAGCCGCACAGTCTGCCAGAAACCAGCGGCGAGTAAAAGGGTTTTGTTGAATGGTGAGGGAAGGGGAAGATAGGAGTCAGGAGTCAGGAGTCAGGAGTCAGTGGTCAGTAATCGGAAGAAAAGGCCCAAGCCCCAGCAAGCGTGGCCCCCGACCTGTCGGGGCGGCTTTTGCTCGGCATTCTCGAACGAACCGCGGGTCTGCACAACAGGTGCGCGCTGCCTGCTATTTGGATATAGTCGAATAATTATTCGACTATGCTTTGAAGTCGTGGATAACTGTACGGCCTGCCGACAGGGGCTCCTAGAACGGCTCCAACAAGCAAACTGCGCAGGCCTGCTCTGGAGGTCAACAGCTCTTCCTGCGCATTCTTGAACGAACCGCGGATCTGCACGACACGCGCGCCCTATCTGCTGCCTGGTGCCGCTGTCAAATCCGCTCCCCGTCCAGACATTTTTTGATGACTTCCTCAAGCATAGGCAAAGGGACAAGGAAGCGAAATCCCACGCGCACGGCGCCGACTCGGCCGGAGTTAATCCAGCGATAGAACGTAGTGCGCGAAATGGTGCCGCCGGTGCGCCGGCAGAGAATGCGCCAAGCGTGGGTGGGAGTGAGCATGGGCAAGGGAGCAGACGCTTGTTTCAACTTCTGCCCCCCCTGGGCTGGGCTTGAATGAGAAGTTCGGGCGGTATTGGGATCCATGGCAAAACGACTCCTTCGACAAATTCCACAGTGAACAGTCTACGATCGTGCGTCAAGGCTTACCCTGCATTCCTTTAAGCTGGTCCGCAGATTTCGCTAGGCGGCATCCCCCAGCATAAACTGCACGCGTTGCTCTGCTAGCCGATGCCGGTCCCTGACGCGCCCATCGTCGGGCTCGGAATCCGGCAGGCCGAATTTGGCTTGGTCCAGAAGCAAAAACGACGGCTGCTGGGACTCGAAACAATCGGGCTCGAGGGACTGGCGGCGATGATATGCGCACTCGCCCTGACCGCCCGGCGGGGCCGGAAAAACACAGCCCTTCTGGCAGCAACGGGGCAGGAAGAGTTCCCCGCGCAGCACTCCTGGTTGTGCTCGCAGTGAATGATGAAGCTGGAGCGGCGGTCGGCCTCCGGCCGCAGCACCACAGAGTTTGTCCGAGGCTCGCTGTGGCAGCGCCGGCTGAAGGACGCGAAGGTCAGGCCGAGACACATTTGCAGCTTGGTGATGGTTTTCAAACAGCATAGAAATGCTCCTTGATAAGAGGTCTGGGATGGGGCCGCAAACTTGGCAATCGTGTATTGAGAAAAACAGGGGTTTGGGGGCCTCGCAGGGGGGAGGATTTTTTTTTGAAATATCCCTCCCATAAAAAAGCGAAATGTGCTACCATAGCTTCCTATACGGCACGGGAGGTAGGCTAAGTTTTGCGTAGCCGAGCAAGGTGCCGAGCGGCGTAGGCCACTTTGCTTCAAGTCCGCGCCCCCGACTTCCGATAAGAGGGAGGAGGCGCCGTCGGATGGTACGAGGCTAGTGGATTGCAGGGACGACGGGGAGGAAGTTGCCTGGAGTCCGAATGCAAGCCGCGCTGTGAGCGAAGGGTGGTCTTGGATCAAGTCTCTATAACGCATGAGTAGCATAGCAAAGAGTAATCACGGTAACCAAAAACCTGCCCACGCCCCAATGAATATTAGGGAAACACCAGGGGAGTACGCGGGAGCGGGCCGGGATGGTTCGATACCCAGGCTCGCCTGGGAAACCGCCGCCGGGCGTTTGGGGGCTCTTACCCCACGGCCCGAAGGGCGGAGGCTGTGCCTTCATGTGTAGCCGACCAAGAAGGAGCGGCTACCTTTACAAGGCCGATGAAGTGTAGCCTATCACAATTGCAAATGTCAAGCTTTTTTTGACCAGGAGAGGAGAATCTGCTATGGAAGAAATGAATGCCGCGAAAGTAGTGAAAAAGGTTCGCCAGCGGTTGGAGGTCAGCCAGGAGGGTCTGGCGCGGCTTCTGAACGCCACCAAGGGGGCGGTGCAACACTGGGAGCGGGGCCGGAACCGGCCGGACCTGGCGCGCCTGCTGGCGCTGCGAGAGCTCTGCCCGGCGGGTGCGGAACGGAAGGAGCTGGAAGCGCTCATCAAGCAAACGCAAGCCCATGTGGCGCCGTTGCCGACCGGCAAGCCGGGACCGGGCGGAAAGATCACTCTGCCCCAGCCGGGCGAAAGCCTGATCCTGTTGCGCCGGGACAACAATAAGCTGCGAAAACAGGTGGCCAAACTGGAATCAACCTTGAAGCGCCGGAACGAACAGTTGCGCATCCTGGAAGATTTGGCGACGGAGCTGCAGCGGGATATGGCCAAACTCCGCGCAGGTCTATCGGCGGACGCGCCTGCCCCCGCGAGCAGCTCAGTTCCGCAGACGAGTGCATAGCCGGATTGTTGCGGCGAACCTCGACATCGGCGGGGTGGCAACCGATATGATGGACAGCCCGAGTGCTGCCATGAGCGGCAGGGGATGGGTCTGTGATCCCGCCCGGGCGGCGACGTGCAAGCGGGGCTAGTACTTCTTGAGACGCATCACTTGGACGGATACGACGACGGGGAGCCCTCCCGGCTCCCCCTGGTGCTCCAGCATGCGCAGGAAGCTTACTGCCTGGCCCAACAGTTTCCGCGCGTGAGGCTGTGAACGAAAACCCAGCAGCAGTGCGAATGCTTCCCTCAACAGTGCCCTGTCTGAGCTTGTTCCATCGTTCATGCTTAATAACACTCCCTTCAACATGGTCGTCGGGCTGCGGATCGGCGCGAAACTGTGCAGCGACAGCCGGGTCCCAGAGAAGGGCCCCCACACGAGGGTCCCCAGCGCGGCATAGCCGCAAGCCAAATTGCAGATTCCAGATTCCGGAAGCTACGGTAAGAACTAGTTTTCGGACGGAAAACGTTGGCGCGCCCTGTGGAATACGGCTCCCAGTCCTAGAGTGGGGCGTCCGGAGACCCCGGTCTTGGAGCAATTTCGTGCAGTGAGTCGTTGATTCTCGGTAGACCAAATCGGATGCTTCCTGCTTTCCTGACGAGCTCCTGGTGGACAGCTCCACTGTCTGGCACACCGCAGAGTCGGTTTCGCCGGGCGTGCCACCTGACTCGGCGCTCCTCCCCCGAATCTTGCGGAATAGACGTGACGCGGCAGTTTGATGGCCACTTATAATTCCAGGCACTCCTCCGCGTGCCCAGCAAGTGGCTGAGCCAGCCCCGCTCGCTTGCGCGAGGAGATGAGGGGAAAGAGTTACGGAGGCGAGATCTGGAGATTCCGCTTTTCCCTACTCGCGCTCGAAGAATCCGTCGGAATAAGGCCTCTTGGACGGTGAATCCGCAACCTACACACGTAAGTTAGTCGGTAAGTTATTGATTTTACGCGCGGCGAAATTTCCCTTCCACAGACCCCCGGGCCTCCGCAATTTCATCCTTGAGGAGAACTCGATGTCTGCTTCGCCGACCAGCGTGTGCTGCCCTTACTCGTTTGAGAGATTGCGGTAGTTGTTCTTTAAGCAAATAGATGCTAAAGAAGTAATCTGATTTGAGATGTGAATGGCGCAAAGTGTAACGTTATTTACTTAGTTACCGAAGGGTCGAGGCGTGGCGGCGCATATTACGGAAAGGTGACACATAACACGCAAGACAGACAAACTCTGTCACGCCATTTTGACAATTTGTGTCAGATTCGAACTTAACCTGGCAGGCATAAAAAACTGAGTACGGAGGGCTTGCCATGCCTAAGTTACAATACATACACAGCATCGAAGGCGAAGGAGAGCGATGAGCACTGATTCTGTATTGAATGAACTGCGAGGCCAAGTTGCGATTGTAACGGGTGGGGGCCGGGGTCTGGGACGCGCCACCGTGTTGGCGGTGGCGCGGGCCGGGGCGCGCGTGGGGGTGGTAGCGAGGTCCGAAGAGCAACTCGCCGAAACGGTGCGTGGCGTCAGGGAGGCCGGCGGGGAGGCATTGGCCGTCGTGGCGGACGTAAGCGACGCCGCCTCCGTCCACCGCATGGCACGCCAAGTGGAGCGCACCCTGGGGCCGGTGGACTTGCTGGTGAACAACGCCGGGACCGTGGGGCCTCTGGGGCCGATGTGGGAAGCCGACCCAGGCGATTGGTGGCATTCGATCGATTGGATGAAGTCAAGCGCGACGACCTTTACACGCTTCGCGTCCGCAAGCTGGACTCGGAAAATCGAAAGTAGAAATCGGAGGCCGCTTCGGTGAAACAGCGCTTAAGAAAGTGGGCGTGCTTGGCAAGGGAAAGCCTGTTTGGTTTGTAGAGATCGAGACCCAGCCCAGGGAAAGGAAGGAAAATGGACCAAGAAAATTTCTTCAACTTGGAGCATCGTGTCGCTGTGGTAACGGGGGGCGGACAGGGTATCGGTGAAGGAATCGCCACGCGTTTACACGCCGCCGGGGCAAGGGTAGCCGTTCTGGACGTGAACGAAGGAGTGGCGATGTCGGTCGCCAAGTCGATTGAGGGAATGGGCGTGAAGTGCGAAGTTTCATCCGCCCCTTCCGTGCAGGGCGCTATCGACAGGGTGCGAGAAGAGTGGGGGGCAATCGACATTGTGGTGAACAATGCGGGAATCACAGGCAAGACGGCACGGCTCTGGGAATTGGAAGAAGAGGACATGGACCGTGTTTATGCGGTGAACCTCAAGGGCGTATTCCTGGTCTGCCGCGCCGTGATTCCCGAAATGCTGGCCCGGCGGTACGGCCGCATCGTGAACGTGGCTTCGATCGCCGGCAAGGAGGGAAATCCCACTCTCGTTCCTTATTCCAGCAGCAAGGCGGGCGTCATTGCGCTGACCAAAGCCCTCGCAAAAGAGGTTGCCGGCCAAGGCGACATCACCGTGAACAGCATTGCCCCCGGGGTGGTGAGGACGAAGATCCTTGATACCATCGCGCCGCAGACCGTCCAGTACATGATTAGCAAGATCCCCATGGGGCGCACCGGGAAGATCGAAGAGGTCGCGGCGCTGGTCCATTTTCTTGTTTCGTCGGAGGCTTCGTTCACCACCGGGCAGTGCTACGACATTTCGGGTGGACGAGCGACGTACTAAGCTGGTCCGTTGTCAGTTGTCCGTGGTCCGTTGTAGGGGCAACCCTCGTCATTCTCCCAGCGCGGCCACAGGGGCCGCCCGGTCCGCTGTCAGGTCGTTGCAACGGACCACGGACGACGGACAACGGACGTCCTTAATCTCCTTCCCTGCAAGACAGGAATGTTGGTAATGTTAGTGGTATATGCGTTTTGAGCTTTTCGTGGCGCTGCGGTACCTGAAGGCGAAGCGGAGACAATCTGTCATCTCCGTGGTCACGGTGATTTCGATTATAGGAGTCATGGCTGGGGTATGCGCGCTGGTGGTGGCGCTGGCGATTAACAACGGGTTCCAAGAGGAATTGGAAAAGAGCCTGCTGGGTGCAACCGCCAACGTCAACCTTCTGCGGTCTAAGAACGACGGGATCAAAGATTACGAAGCGCTGACCGCACTACTCGCCAGACTGCCGCATGTGGTGGCCTGTGCTCCCGCACTCTACGGAGAAGTCCTGGCTTCTTTTCACTCCCGTGCTCAAGGCATAGTCCTGAAAGGTGTTGATCCCCAACGCGAAATCCACGTCGGTGACCTTCTTCTGAGGCTGCGCGAGGGTACACTCGCGGGCCTTTCGCAGACTTTTGTTGACGCTGACCCCATCATTCTTGGCAAGGAGTTGGCCAAGTCGCTCGGAGCGTATGTGGGCGACACCATCCTCATCACCAGTCCCCAGGGTTACTTGACTCCCCTGGAGGTGGTTCCCAAATTCCGCCACTTCCGAGTGGTGGGAGTGTTTGACTCCGGCTTCTATGACTTTGACGCCACCTGGGCGTTTACCGACCTTCCTGCGGCGCAACGCTTGCTAGATTTGGCCGATGTGGCTTCCGTGATTGAGTTCAAGGTTGATAACATCTACCGGGCCCCTTCCGTGGCCGAGCAAATCCGGGGCACCGCCGGGAAGGGATTTGAGACCACCACCTGGATGGAGCAGAACCGCTCCCTGCTAAGCGCTCTGCGTCTGGAGCGCCTGGTGACCATCCTGACCATCGGCCTGATCGTAGTGGTCGCTGCCCTCAACATCTTCATTACTCTAGCCATGATGGTGATGGAGAAGAACCGGGATATTGCCGTGCTGATGTCCATGGGCGCCAGGAAGAGGCAGGTGTGGGCGGTCTTCACTCTTCACGGGTTGCTCATCGGGGCCTTCGGGACCCTATTGGGGCTCATTTTGGGTTATGGGACTTCCTGGCTCGGGGGCCGTTACAAGCTGGTCCCCCTCCAGGCGGACGTTTACGCGCTCGCTTCGGTACCTTTTCATGCTCGCCCGTGGGACGGAGTTTGGATTACCCTGGCGGCGCTCAGTATCAGTTTTCTGGCGACTCTTTATCCGTCACTATCAGCGGCAAGACTGGACCCGGTGGAAATCCTGCGGTATGAATAATGACCCGATAACTCAATGACACAATCGCTCAATGACGCAATGGCTCAATCGGAGGGCGCGCTCTTGCGGACCGAGCATCTTACAAAGGTTTTCCGCTCCGGCGACGAAGAGATCGTGGTCTTCGACGATCTGAATCTGAAAGTTGGCGAGGGAGAATTCGTCGCCCTGGTGGGAGAATCAGGAACGGGCAAAACGACGCTGCTCCATCTCCTTGCTGCTCTAGACACTCCGACGAGGGGTGAGGTATACTTCATGGGGCAGAGACTGAGTGGATTTCGCCTGGAGGAACGCGCCGCCTATCGTAATGTGCGTGTCGGTTTTGTGTGGCAGATGCACTACCTCCTTCCGGAATTCAGCGCGCTCGAAAACGTAGTGATTCCGCAGTTGATTAGCGGGCGTGACTTTTCATTGGCCAAGGAGCGCGCCAGGGAACTGCTGGGCGAAGTAGGGCTCGCGAATGCTTGCGCGCGGCGTGTGGGTGAGCTTTCGGGGGGCGAGCAACAGCGAGTCGCTCTGGCCCGGGCGTTAGCCAATCAGCCGGCTGTGCTGCTTGCCGATGAGCCGACTGGCAGCCTTGACCAGCGAACCGCCCAGCGGGTGATTGAGTTGTTGGAGAGACTGCACACGGGTCATCATTTGACCTCGGTGCTGGCGACGCACAATCCGGACTTGGCCCGGCGTGCGCAGCGGATTTTGCGCCTGGCAAATGGAAAGCTGACGGAGACGGCAGTTCCAATAGTTCAATGACCTGCTGACCCCGGGGAGGTTGGAAACTGGGGCGGGGGTTCCCGAGAGGACTGGGGAGCTATGTTTGAGAGGTACACGGAAAAGGCACGGCGCGTGATCTTTTTCGCCCGCTACGAAGCCAGCCAATTCGGCAGTCCTTATATCGAAACTGAGCACCTGCTGCTGGGATTGCTGCGCGAGGATAAGGCGCTGACGAACCGTTTCCTGCGCTCCCACGCCTCCATTGAATCCATCCGTAAACAAATTGAGGGACGAACGCCTGTCCGCGAGAAGGTCTCGACTTCTGTGGACTTGCCCTTGAGCCAGGAGTGCAAGCGGGTGCTTGCCTTCGCGGCGGAAGAAGCTGAGCGCCTATCGCACAAACATATCGGGACGGAGCACCTGCTGTTGGGTTTGCTGCGCGAGGATAAATCGTTCGCTGCGGAAATGTTGCATGAACGCGGGCTTCGCCTCGCCGCGCTGCGCGAGGAGTTGAGCCGGGCACAGAACGAAAAGGCTTCCAGCGCGCGCCCGAAGGAAGCGTCCCTGCTCTCCGAATTCAGCCGTGACCTCACCCAGTGCGCGACGGAGAACCAACTCGACCCCTTGATTGGTCGCGAAGCCGAACTCGAGCGGGCGGTCCAGATCCTCTGCCGCCGGACAAAGAATAACCCCGTCCTCATTGGGGAGCCGGGTGTCGGCAAGACCGCCATCGTGGAAGGTTTGGCGCAACGAATTGCGGATGGCGATGTGCCCTCCTTTCTCGCCGACAAGCGAATCCTGGCGCTGGACCTTTCTCTGATTGTCGCGGGCACGAAGTACCGCGGCCAATTCGAGGAACGTTTGAAAACCATCATGAAAGAGTTGATGGAGTCGCAGAACGCGATCATCTTCGTCGACGAGATTCATACCCTGGTGGGAGCAGGATCGGCGGAAGGTTCACTGGACGCCGCTAATATCCTCAAACCGGCGTTATCCAGGGGTGAAATCCAGTGCATCGGCGCCACCACCCCGGCGGAATACCGCAAGTCGATCGAAAAGGACCGGTCTCTGGAGCGGCGCTTCCAGGCCGTGAAGGTTGCGCCCCCAACGGAAGCCGAAGGCGTCAAGATTCTTTTCGGGATCAAAGACCGGTACGAGAAGTTCCACGCGGTCACTTATACCGATGAGGCCCTAAGCTCTGCGGTGTACCACTCCAGCCGCTATATTCCGGATCGTTTCCTGCCGGACAAAGCGGTGGACCTGATTGATGAAGCGGGAGCGCGGGTGAAGCTTCGGCAGAGTTCCTTGCCCGAAGAGATGATCGACGTGCAGAAGCGCATCAAATTCGTCGTTCACCGGATGGAAAATGCCATCGCCAACAAAGAATTCGACAAGGCGCGCTTCTATTCGGATGAGGAACGAAAGGAACGCGAGAACCTCAGGCTCCTGAGGGAAAAGTACCATATCGACGAAACGGCCATGGGCAGCGTGACCCGCGAGGACATTGAGGATGTGGTCTCCCGCTGGACAGGCGTGCCGGTGACCTCCATTAAGGAAGAGGAGAGTTCGAAACTGCTGAGGACGGAAGAGGAGTTGCACAAGCGGATTATCAGCCAGGATCGCGCTATCTCGGCTCTGGCCAGGGCGATCCGCCGTTCCCGCGCCGGCCTGAAACCTCCGGGCCGACCGGTGGGTTCTTTCCTGTTCCTGGGGCCCACCGGCGTGGGCAAGACCGAAACGGCCCGTTCGCTTGCGGCCTTTCTTTTCGGGAGCGAGCGGGCGCTGATTCGTTTCGACATGTCGGAGTTCATGGAGAAGCACTCCGTCTCAAAGTTGATCGGGTCGCCTCCCGGCTACGTGGGTTATGAAGAGGGGGGCCAACTAACGGAGCGGGTGCGGCGCGCGCCCTATTCCGTGATTCTCCTGGACGAGATTGAGAAGGCCCACCCGGATCTTTTCAACATTCTGCTTCAAGTCTTCGAAGATGGACACCTGACCGACGGGCTGGGGAACACAGTGGATTTCAAGAACACCATCCTCATCATGACCTCGAATATCGGGGCTCGATATCTGCAACGCCGGTCGCACCTGGGGTTCCAGTCAGCCGCGGAAGGTGCGAGTGAGAAGAAGGCTGAAGACATGGTGATGGCCGAGGTCAAGCGGCTGTTCAATCCGGAGTTCCTCAACCGCGTGGATGAAACTATCGTGTTCAATGCGCTCAATGATAATGATCTTGTACAGATCCTGGACCTCCTGGTGGCGCAGATGAATGAGAACCTGGAGCACAAAAATATTTCGCTTGCCCTGTCCCGGGAGGCCAGCCAGTGGATTCTGGAAAAGACTTGTGAGGACCGTTCCTATGGCGCTCGTCCGCTTCGCCGGGCGCTCCAGAAGTATGTCGAAGACCCGCTTTCAGAAGCGTTGATCCAAGGGGAAATTCAACCCCCCTCAGTTCTGGAAGTGGTTGTTGAGAGCGAGGGCCTCTGCTATCGGTCGATGAATGACAAACTTGTCTCGGCCACGCCACTCTCACGTTAGTGCGGCCCGTCCTTAGCAAAGCAGGAAGCAGAAATTCCACGTCGTGTGTGCCCGCCGGAGTTTGGTCCTGAGAGTGAAGCAGGGATAGTTTCTGCGAATTCGAGTCATTGGGCCAACTTCTGGCGAGTTCCCGGCATCGGATTCTCTGAACTCGATCAAAAACGAGGGGGAAGACCGTTTCTTGAAGAGAAGTTCTGCCACGTGTAGACCAAAGAGGACACAGGTTGGGGTGGGGCTCGCCGCCTTGCTATTGAGCTTGCTTTCTGGCGTGGCGCTTGGGGCACAGAATCCGCCGACGGAGCAGCCCCCGCCCTCTACCTCAGGCGCTCAATCTTCCACCGAGAAGACGCCTGCCAAGCCCTCGCCTTCGCAATCCGCCCCGCAGACTCAGCAGAACCCTCAAGCCAAGCCCTCGCAGACCCCGCCTGCGGCTCCCCCACCGAAACTCCTGCTTGAGACGCCCCAGGAAGCGCCTGCTCCGCAGAAAGCTCCTGAACTTACAACTCCCGTCGCGCCTTCGCAGCCGCAAGCCCAGCCCGCCGTCCAGGCAACAATACAATCAGTTAATTTTCGAGGGAACAAGCGCATTAGCAGCGCGGTCATGCGCGCCCGAATTTTCTCGCATGCTGGCGACGTTTACAACGAGAGCGCTCTGGACCGGGACTTCATGGCTCTCTGGAATGCCGGCTTCTTCGATGACATTCGGTTGGAAGTGACAGATTCCGAGAAGGGCGGGAAGATCGTTACCTTCTTCGTGCGAGAAAAGAAGCTGGTCCGGAGTATTGATTACAAAGGATTAAGCAGCGTTCAGCAATCGGACGTACTGGATGAATTCAAGAAGCGCAAGGTGGGCCTATCCATCCAATCCCAGTACGATCCCGTGACCATTAAACGGGCTGAGGTGGTCCTTCAGGAAATGCTCGCGGCGCATGGGAAGATGTTTGCCACCGTCCGGCACCGCACGCGGAATATTCCGCCTAACTCGGTGGCCCTGACGTTTATCGTGGTGGAAGGCCCCAAGGTCAAAGTAGGGAACGTCAGCTTCACGGGAAACCATGTTTTCTCTTCTGGCCAACTTGCCCGCGCCATGAAATATTCCCGAGCTGTCGGCGCCCCACCCTGGTTCTACTGGTTCCATAAGACTTACGACAAGGACAGGATTGAGGCTGACCTTGAAAACATCCGCGACCTCTACAGGGACCACGGTTACTTTTACGCTCTGGCGAAAGAACCGGAAACGAAGATGGTGGACACCCGGCGGCGCTATCCGTTCTTCTTTTACAGTTGGGGCCGGGGCAAACGAGTGGATCTGACCATCCCGGTGGAAGAGGGGTTGCAGTATCGCCTGGGCAAGTTCGTCATCCGCGGAAACAAGCTCTTAACGCAAGCACAGTTGGCGCCTTTCCTGAAGCTCAAGCCCGGAGATCTCTTTGCGCTAGCTAAGGTTCGGAAGGCCATCGAGACCTACACCAAGCTCTATGGCCAGTTCGGTTACATTAATTTCACCGCCGATCCGGACATCGAGCCTGATAACAAGCGCCGACTCATCAACCTGTATCTGGACTTCGTGGAAGATAAGCAGTTTATTGTTCACCGCATCGAGTTTTCCGGCAATACCAAGACGCGCGACAAGGTGATTCGACGGGAATTGCTGCTGAGCGAAGGAGACATGTTCAACTCCTCATTTTGGGACTTGAGCATCCTCCGGGTAAATCAACTGGGATTCTTTGACACGGTGAAGAAGGAGGACTACGACATCACCCAGAACGCCACGAACGGCACTGTTGATGTTACTTTGAAGGTTAAGGAAAAAGGCAAGAACTCCATAGGATTTTCGGGCGGGGTCAGTGGCTTGGCGGGGAACTTCGTGGGGATCAATTACGCCACCAACAACTTCCTGGGGCTGGGTGAAACCTTGAGCGTTCAAACGGAGTGGGGGACCTATCAAAAGATGTATTCGTTTGGGTTCACTGAGCCGTACGTTTTTGATCGCGCCATGACGGTGGGGTTTACGGTCTATCGCAGTGATTACCGCTATGACCAACTCCGCCAATTAGCTTATGCTTACGGCGTCAACCCCTCACAGCTCGCGAGCTCCACGTATGGCCAATACTACGCGCAGAATTTTCAGCAGAATTCCGCTGGTTTCACGGTGTTTAGCAGCTACCCTTTGCGCCGCTCCTTCGCCCGCGTCGGTTTAACCTACAGCTACTCATATAGCAGCATGCAAGCGTTCAATGCGGCATCCGAGTCCTACTTTGAGGCTATCAATTTCCGTGGGTTGGCAGGTCCTTCGGCTCTGAGCGGCATCGTGTCCAGTGCCGTCATGCCCACCTATACTTATAACACCATTAATGATGCTTGGAACCCCACGCGGGGAAGGTACTTGTCTGCTACGTTGATGATATCCGGATTGGGGGGCAACGTCTATACCGCTACCCCGTCCCTGGAATTCAAGTACTTTCATCCGGTCCGCAATGTGCGTTCAGAGAGGCCGCAAGCCTTCGGCATGCGCATACTGGCTGCCTCCATCGAAGGATACGGTGGCCGCGTTCCCCCGCCTTTTTCGCGCTTCTACATAGGTGGCGAATATGACATCCGTGGCTTTGATATCCGTTCCATCAGCCCCTTGGCTTTCTTTCCGGCGACCGGGCAAGTGTGTAACCGCGACAACTTCGGCAATCCCATTTTGGCTACCGGGTCAAATGGGGCGAAGGGAACGACGTGCGGGTCGTACACCCAATTCCCGTACTACACGCCGATCTACCCCGGCGGCGACACAGAGCTCATTGCCAATTTTGAATACCGCGTACCGCTTCCAGGTCCGGTCAGCATAGCAGCTTTTGTCGACGGTGGAAGCTCTTTTGTCTTGCGAACTAACCAGCTCCAAATTGACACCTCTATTCCTTCCCTGCAGGCGTTGAGCACCGAGTACCCGTACTTCAGCCTGCCGACAAGACTTAGAATTATCGCAGACACGAATTTCCGTCCGCGCAGCTCAACGGGGCTCGACTTGCAGGTCATCCTGCCGGTTGTCAATGCGCCGTTTCATCTCTTTTATGGCTATAACTGGCTCCGCGAGGATAACGTGACCATCGTCCCTCCCCAAGTCTTGCCACCCCAGACTATGTTTCCAAATTTGTACACCTATACAGCTGCTCAGGCCTTGTTTAACCAGTTTAGCCTGCGGGAGCGAAAGGGGAGAGTCGGGTTCACTGTGGCTCGCACCTTTTAGAGGCGAAATGAGTTAGAATGTGTTCTCACAGTTAGGATCTTAATTCATCGAAGGAGATTGAATGAAGACTCGAGTTTTTACAATTACTCTTCTGTTCTGCCTGGGAGCTATGCCCACGGGCCTGCTGGCTCAGAGTACGGGGCCGTCAGGCAAGATCGGAGTCGTCAGTATTCAAGAGGCAATTGTGAGCACGGCGGAGGGAAAGAAAGCGATGGCTGAGCTTCAGAAGAAGTATCAGCCTCGCCAGCAAGAGGTTCAAAAGCTCAACCAGGACATACAGGCCATCAGCGACCAATTGCAGAAGCAGGCTGCCACGCTTGGCGACGAAGAGCAGCGGCGACTGAACCGGGACCTGGAGGAAAAGCAGAAGCTTTTGAAGCGCTCTACCGAGGATGCGCAGGCCGACTTCGCAACTGATCGGGACGAAATGTTCCGCCGCATCGGTCAGAAGATGGTGAAGGTAATTGATGATTATGCGCGGCAGAACGGTTTCTCCCTGGTCATTGGAAGCGACCAGGTCCCGATCTATTTCGCGGTCAAGGAAGTGGAGCTGACGGATGAAGTCGTCAAGCTCTATGATGCAGCGAACCCCGCTGACGCCCCGGTTACGGGCGGGCCTGCTGCGACGCGTCCCGTTGCGCCTTCTGCCGCCAAGCCCACCAAGCCAGCGGACAAGCCGAAGCCCTAAAAAGGCATGGCTGAGGGGACACCTTTGCCTACTGCCTCTTCCGTTCCGTAGCGGCGGCGGGGTGTGCCCGTTGGAGGCCCGCGAACGTTCCTTTCTAGCTCTGTCCTTTTGGTTCTGCGTGGATGTTAACTCGGAGGACCTGGGGGAAGGCTTTTCGAATCCTAAACTCGAGTTCTTCTGTAATGTCATGCACCCGAGCTATGGGTAGGGCAGGCAGGAGTGTGCAATGGCATCGGACGAACACGTTTTCCGCTGCTTCGTGCGCTTCAATGTCGTGACAGTCTAAGACGCCTGGAATCTCTCCGGCGATCTCCATCAGCTTGGATTCCAACTCGGCCGGCGTAAGCTGGACGGCGTTCACCGCCTCCACGTTTTTGGTGAAAGGCTCGAGGTGGATGTTCACCTCGCACACTTCCGGAAGGCCCTGTTTGATGTCCTGCTCGAGCACTGTGGCCTGGTCGTGGGCGGTGTCCAGCCGCAGACTGGGCTCCACCTCGAGATCCAGGATTACGTTGATGCACCCCTTCACTTCGTAGGCTGTCACCTCATGAACTTGGAAGTTTCTTCGATTGGCGATGGAGCGGATTTTCTCCACCAGATCTCCAGTGGGCGGATCGCTGGGAGTTGTGTGAATAACCACGTCGGAGTCGGGAAAGAGTCCGTGGACCGCAGACTCCACCAAATCTGCCACCGCTTTTGCGTGCTCGAGCGACGTGTTGCTGTGAAGCGCTAGCCTCAAGTCCACAAAAAGACGTGGCCCGCTTTGGCGGGTCCGGATGCGGTCCAACCTCAGAACTCCAGGAACCCGCGAAACAGCTTCAGCAATCAGGCTCGAACTGCCTTCCGGCGAAGTGTCAACCAATGCCTCCACGGTCCGTTTTCCAAGCTTCAGCGTGATGTACACGACGATTCCAGCCACTACGAGTGCGGCAACGGGGTCAGCCTTGCGGAGCCAGCGGATGTTGTTTTGGTTGGAAACGTAAACCAGGATGAGACCCAAAATCACTACGCTCGAGCTATAAACATCTGTGGAGAAGTGCAGCGCGTCGGCTTCCAGGGCCTGGCTATTGTATTTTCGCGCCACCCGGAATAGCGCCCGGGATCGAAAAGTGTCTATGGTGATGGCAATGAACATTACGCAGAAGGCCGTAAGGCTCGGCTCCACATGAACATCATGATAGAAGAGCCGGCGGATGGCTTCCCAGATGATCCAGGCGCAGGTCACGAACAAAAGGGTGGTCTCCACGAAGGCGGAGAGGGATTCGATTTTTCCGTGGCCGAACGGGTGGGCCGGATCGGCAGGTTTGTCGGACACTCGGACGGAAAAATACGTCACCACCGCAGCCACCAGGTCCAATCCGGAGTGCATGGCTTCCGAAATTATTCCCAAGCTGCCCGTCAAAAGGCCCACGGTCAGCTTCATCGCGATCAACAGGACCGCAGCAACCACCGAGGTTAAGGCAACAGCCTGTTTTTCCTGCGTGGGAATACTATGAACCATGTTTGCCTCGAGGCGCCCCATCACCCTCAGGGCATTATAGAATTGAAAAAGTGATGAGACAACTCCCTGCGCTGTCCATAAGCAATCAAAAAGCGGATTGGTGTTGCATACGCCCGGATGCTCGAATAGTATATGCTACGCAGCCGAATTAGGCAGAGCCTTCCAGTCCTTTGGCAGGCGGGCACCAGGGCGTGACCTAGTCTGATTGAAAAGGTTCGGTGGGGTGCCCGAGCGAAGTTACTCACGCCCCGAGAGTGAAGGAAGCATGAGGAACCAGAAGGCGAAAACTGTAGCTGATTCCGTTACCGAAACGGTAGAGATAGTTCTTCCGAACGATGCCAATCCTTTGGGAAACATCCTCGGCGGCAAAGTTATGCACTTGATGGACATCGCGGGAGCGATCTCAGCCCGCCGACACTGCGGCACTCTTATAGTGACCGCCTCGGTAGATAATCTGGACTTCGTTCATCCGATTAAGGTCGGCCAATTGATTGTCCTGCGAGCTTTTGTCACCCGGACGTTTAACACCTCTTTGGAAGTCGAGGTCAATGTCTTTTTGGAAGATTGCCTTACCGGCGAGCGCCGTCAGACCAGTTCAGCCTTCGTCACTTACGTTGCGGTTGACCGAGACGGCCGTCCGACGAAGGTCCCCCCCATACTCCCCGTTACGGCGGAAGAGAAACGCCGTTTCCGGGAGGCGCTGGAGCGACGCCACCGTCGGCTGGCGCTGGCGGCCCGTGCCCATCGTCGATACTTCGAAAAGGAAAAATAGATTCAGCTAGTGGAATTCTGAGAGGCCGGTCAGAGACTCGCCCCTGCCAGATGGAGAGCCACATGAAGAATAAACGGGAAAAGATCTTCTCAGGAACACCCTGGGAACCAAAGCTGGGTTATTCCCGCGCAATCAAGGTCGGGGACATGGTCTACGTCTCCGGAACCACGGCGACAGACGCTTCCGGAAAAGTTGTGGCCCCGGGAGACATGTATGCGCAGACGGTGCAGGCAATACGGAATATAGAGAACGCCCTCAAGCGCCTGGGCCTTGGTCTTGAATACGTGGTGCGCACCCGGATTTACGTCACCAAAATCGAACTCTGGGAGGAAGTGGCAAGGGCGCACGCGGAGTTCTTCGGCAGTGTCCATCCGGCGACGTCGTTGGTAGAGATCTCCCGCTTTATTGAGCCCGATATGCTGGTGGAAATTGAAGCCGTAGCGGTCAGTTGATTCGTGCTGATCAGGGACTTGCCTTGGCACAAGGCATCAGTCGAAGAGGATAGTGAACCTCAACCCGATGGTTTGGCCTTCCGTTTTCGTCGATGACCTCAAGCTTCCATTCCGTGGGTTTGTCCACCGTTTCCGGCAACCTTAGATCCAGCCGGTAGAACTCGCCCATCTGTTCGTACAAGCGGTGGAGCGCGAGGTCGATCTTCTCGGCTGTCGTCTTGGCCTTAATGTAGGCAAGGGGAACGGAGCCCGACGTCGGACCGAAGGACCCCCGCAGCAAATTCCCTCCGCTGGCTTCAACCATGGAGACAAATCCGGCGCCCCCCTCGAACTCCTCCCGCGACGGTACTCCGTTTTCAGTCGCGTAGATCATGAGAGTCGAAAACAGGCGAACTCCGGTCCTGAGAAGCTCTTCCTCCAGCTTTTCCGGCTTAGTCTGGCTCCTGTTGTCCCCTCCGTCAGTCACGGCGTAGATGACATCCCCAAAGTCGGAGACGCCCAGCGCACTCAGTCCACTCGAGATAGCATCAAAAAGCGCGGTCTCCCGGGTCTTACGCGGCTGCTCGCACACCTTCACCAAGGCGGCCAAGCGTTTCAGAAGCGCCAATCGGTCTTGGTCAAAGGCTGCGGTGTCTAATACGTTATCCGAGAAGGCCATTTGGGCGATGGATGCTAGTGGCGGAGCGTACCGAATCAAATCCTCCGAGAGGGACTTTGCGGCTTTCCACCCCTCTTTCGGTGACATCATGCTTCCGCTGGCGTCGAGAAGCAGAACGATGTGTCGGGGGCTCGTGTCAATGGAGGCTGAGAGAATCTCCACGTCGTGACCGCGAAGCTCCCCGCGAAAGTTCGCGGCGCTGAGGCCTTGCACAAAATTCCACTCACGGTCGACCACGCCTACCGGGACGGTGCGTCTTGTGCACCCGCCATCTTGCCCCGGCAAGTCAGCGAGATTCAAGATGGTTACCAAGAGCAAAGCGGTGAGAATGGTCTTGGATACCATTTCCGACCTCGCAGCCTACCTCAAGATAAACCTCTGCTGCCAGACTCGGCAAGCGGCTTTTGGTAATTCCGGCATCCGCCGACAGCCTGGGAAGAAAACTTTGGACCAAAACAGTCACCCCTCAACGTTCGATTGAGGGCTATTGCACCTTCACCCTGGTTTCTGTTAAAAATGATTCAGTCATAAATAGGGGGTGCGAGCGAACCCAATGGCGCCTGATACTGTTCCTTCCAGCCTGTCGGCAACACTTCGTTTTCTTGACCGTGGAAAAGGCCCCGCGCTCGTTTTGATCCACGGAATGTTCGGTGACTCTCTGGATTGGGAACCCGTGCTCGAGCCCCTTTCGGAGTCGCATCGCGTAATTGCAGTGGATCTGCCGGGTTTTGGCGCATCGAGCAAGCCGCGTCGCGAATACTCCGCGGACTTCTTCGTTTCAAACGGCCTATGAAAGGCCCAAGGACCGTCCCGTCGCGAAGGCCCACTGTTTGGGCCAGAAAGGAGAAACACAATTATGAAACGTATCTATATCGCCGCCTATCATCAGTCGACGTTCGGCAAACTCATGGCCATGCCGGTGCCGGAGATTGTTAAGAACGCAATCACAGGCGCATGCCAGGAAATTCACGTGGAACCCTCCGTGCTGGACGTGGGGTCCATCGGCGCCACCTGCCATTTTTCGGTGAATGAGCAGGGCCTGCTGGCCGGGTTGATGGCCATGGTGCCGGGTCTTGAGGGCAAACCGCTTGAATCGGTCGAAAACGCCTGCGCCTCCGGCGGGCAGGCGGTGCTTGCCGTCATTCAGAAACTCCAGACCGGCTGGGGCGATGTGGGCGTCGCCGTCGGCTACGAGAAGATGCGCGACGCCGAAGGCAAGATGGACGGCAAGCTGATCGGCAAGGCGCTCGGCTACTTCTCCCACCCGGACGAACGCCCCGGCAAGGTATACATCTTTCCCCACCTGTTCGCCGAAGTGATGGAATGCTACATGAAGGTTCACAACGTCAGCGAACGGGACCTCGCACAGATTGCCGTAAATGAATACGACAACGCTCACTACAACCCCTACGCCCAGATGCGCAATGTCCACCTCACCCTGGATCAGGCGGTGAAGATCGAGGGCATCAACCGCTACATCGTTGAAGGTCTGCCGCTAAAAACCTACGACTGCTCCCAGATTTCAGACGGGTACGCAGCCCTGATCCTCGCCACGGAAGAAGGCTTGAACAAACTGGGGGTAGCGAAAGGGGACTGCGTTGAGGTGGCGGGCTACGCCCAGGCCACTGACCCGCTGAAGAAGGAAGGCCGCGATGTGCTCCGGCCGGCCGGCGCTTACAAGGCCATGAATCAGGCGTACGCCATGGCAGGTGTGAGGCCGGGGGACGTGAACGTGGCCGAGATCCATGACTGCTTCACGGTCATGGGAGCCATCGGAACGGAGGTGATCGGCAAGGCCCCCTATTCGAAGGGGGCGCAATACTGGGTGGACGGCAAGGCGCAGGTGGATGGCGACTGCGGCATCAATACCTCGGGCGGCCTTATTGCCAAAGGGCATCCTGTGGGCGCCACGGGCATCGCCATGCTTGGCTGGTCCGCTGGGCAGTTGCTCGGCAAGGCGCCACCCGAGCTGCAAGTCAAAAATGCCAGGGTCGCTGCTACCTTTAACATCGGCGGCCCCATCTGTGCTTCCGTCTGCACGGTGCTGAAGCCGGCGTCCTAACCTGACTCCTGCCGATTGGCATGGCACGCTTTCAGCCGTCAGCTATCAGCTTTCAGCACGCTCGCTGAGAGCTGATGGCTGAGAGAGGACACTAGCGGCTAACATGCTTTGTTTTCAATGAGATTCCCGCTTGAAACGGGTAACTACATGTGTTTTCTATAACATACAAGCATAGCGCTTGGCTGTAGAAATCCGAACCTTTGTTTTCATAGACATTCCCGCTTCGTTCCTTCAATTTTGAAGTTACTAAGCTCGTTCCCTGTCTGTCCCAAGCGACATCTTGTCTCGGTCTGTTGTGCCTGTCAAAGGCTCTGCCAACTCCGGTTCTCCTCACATGCACTACGCGGCAAGCGTCGCCAAAAAAGGGCCCGAAGGATTCAGGGTCGTTATTTAACTCGTTTGCTTTCAATAACGTTATCGGATTCAACGAGCAAGTTACTTGTTTTCTATAACATCCCCGCATCGTTCCCGAGTTTTCCACAGCGTTCCTTTGTTTTCACAGACATTCCCGCTTCGTTCCTGCAATTTTAGAGTTGCTAAGCTCGTTCTTGTCTCTACGAAGCGACATCTTGTCTCGGTCTGTTGTGCCTGTCAAAGGCTCTGCCAACTCCGGTTCTCCTCACATGCACTACGCGGCAAGCGTCGCCAAAAAAGGGCCGGACCAATTCACCGTTCCCTATTCTCTGTTCCCTGGCCCCTATTCCCTGTTCTCTATTCCCTGTTCTTTGCCCCTGCCCTTCCGCCTCCTGAATCCCGAATCCTGGCTCCTACCGCTTACTATTCTAGCCTATACAATTCCGCCTGTCAAGAGACACGATGTCCGCCTCGGTCTCCCGCAGGAAGTGGAGACCCTGCGGCGTTTGAATGAGCAGGAAGACCCAGGCGGTGAGCAGAAAGCGGAAGGCGGCAAGCAAATGCTCTTCATTCTGACTCCTGACTCCTGACTTCTGGCTCCTTCTGAAAAACTACCAACTGCTATACGGGGTGCCCTCGAGGGAAACGAGGTCCGAGCCGCTGTGCACGTCTGCAATCCCTGGGGCCGACTGCTCCGGTGAGAGGGGCGCGTTTTCCCTCACTTCCTGCCAGGTCTCATTTGACCCGGTGAAGGGGTCGGTGGGAAGTCTCCCCAAATAGCCTTTTTCCACAAACTCCTCCAGCCGGGCGGGAGCGCGGCCATTATCCAGAGTGAAACGGTCAATCAAGGCGCGCAGGGTGAAGAGGTCGTCCCGGAGAACGGCTTCGCGCGCTCGTACTGCGCACGTCGTGTAGATAGGGGCAGCGATGGAAGTCACGATCAGGATCACCGTGATCACCATCATCATCTCGAGGAGAGAGAAACCTTCGGGGCGATTGGCGCTTTGGGTGTTGTGCCGATACCTGAGCTGGCCGACTGACATGGTTTCCATGACGACCCCACCGTTACCCGAGGGTGAATTGCAAATGCCGGTGGTGGGACGAAAGAACCCAGACCGTAAGGGGAAAGCGGAAACCTCGGGGGAGATGCCCTTCGTTCTGACTTCTGACTCCTGGTTTTGCAATCCCGCGGGGCTCAAGCAGGACGTGAAAGCGGATTATGCCTGCCATTGCAGGCCCCCGAGCGGCAGAGTCTCTGAAGGGCGAGACCCTGCGCTGCCCGCGGTCTTATGCGAGATTCAGTAGGCGGGCTAGCGTGGGCCAGTCACCTGTTTTTGTTTCGCGTAAGAAACGGGCCTGGTCAGCACTTTCGGAGAGCTGCACCCAACATCGTCCGCCAACTCCTGCGCGGTTTTCCTTTTCGCTTTGCTCAGGCGGATCATCTGCTCCTGAAACGGTTTCAAGTCGGGATAAGCGAAAATTTCGCATGTATTGTAGTCGATCGCCTGACCGGTGCTGTTGCTAATGGTTATTTGGTTCCGTGGGTTGCCATTTATGCTAAAACCTATGCTCGTGTAGCCCTGAAGGAAAGACTCCCCCTGCGAACCTGTCAGCAAGTCAAAAGAATAGACCCTCGTTCTTGTCACATCGTATCCCTCGTCGCGTGCGATCATCCTCGCAAAATCGACCGCATCAGAGGTCGGTATGTGCACAATGACGGACTGGGTCCGAGGCTCAAGGAGCAGAAACAGAGCAAGTAAAATCGACCGCACTATGGGCATGGCATCCTCCCTGCTGTGTCCTTGATGACACGCGCCGTGTCTCTTACAAAGTTGGGATTGCCGCCTGGCAAGCGGCCGGAATTGAACCCTGCTTGAACTAGGCTCTGTGCGAATGCGGTTGGATTCGTGACGCCCTGGACGTAACTTCCGTATTGCGCCGCGAAAGATTGGGCAGACGCCAAGTAGGATGGGAAGCTGGACATCTTAGTCCCACCACTCGTGTACCAGACCCCAGTCGCGAATGGAGCATTCGCGCCGCCGTGTAAACCGAAGAAGTTGTTCGCCTGGATTGCAGCATTGTTCCTCCCCCAGGTAGACTCGATCCCAGAAAGGCCAAGCACGTTCTCTGTTGGAATTCCAAGTTGTCGGGCTACCGTGGCAGCAGCGGCTTTGTTGGTGTGAATAAACCTCACGGATTCTTTGGCGTTACAGCCCGTGCCGCCGTTTACCGGCCCACCGCTCGACGCTCCACCGGAAGAAGCTGCTCCGGGATCGCTTCCGTCGAGCGAGGGCAATCCCAGTTCAGCAACGCTCTCATCCGAGAGATCCTCGCCGTTCCCAGTCATCCAGACCATGCCGTTCACGCCAAACACCGGGTAGTATGTGCCCTGGTTGCCAGGGTTGCCGCTGGAGTATGCCGAAGGGAAGTCACAATTCCCGCCAGTGCAGACACCAGTGGACTCGGAACTGCCCACAAGGCCAGAACCAAGGTCGATGGGGGCGCCACCATCGATGCCGATGTAGGTCGGGGGCGGGCCTATGTTCCCGGCTCCGACTCCGCACGGGACTGCGTGACCGCACGGCACGACATCCCCCAAGCCGAGCGGGTCGATCAGCGTCGTAGGGTTATTCCGCACATACGCATACCGGTTGAAGGACTGGGGGTTGACGATGCTCCCGCCCAAGGGGTCCGGGCTGAGCCACCGGCCCAGGTTCGAGGCGTATGACCGGAACCAGGTATGATCGTTGTTGATCGTCTCGGCGTCGCGTTCCATCCCAGTGAACTTATAATTCTGCGCGCAGCAGAACTGTCCGGTCATTGAGTTCAGATTTCCTTGTAACTTGCTTTAGATGATGCACATATCCGTCAAAGGAAGCGTTTTCGATTTGAATTTGGGTCGCACTTATGGCCATTCTTTCCCGACATTTT